>ERZ824598.60-NODE-60-length-164489-cov-52.399832_pt1 | contig 164489 bp, 127 predicted proteins | sample MGYA00519934_ERZ824598 | MGnify/ENA primary metagenome ERZ824598 (study PRJEB31778, sample SAMEA3449177) | human gut metagenome | biome: human gut; feature: human-associated habitat; material: faeces | place: United Kingdom | collected 2010/2012 ... | reverse complement strand
ATAACAACCTCGGACAAAAAATCGTCTGTAGCCGATTTTACCGCATAAAAATGCGGTGTTGCTCACGCAACAGTCCGAGAACGTTTTTGCTTACGCAATAACAACCTCGGACAAAAAATCGTCTGTAGCCGATTTTACCGCATAAAAATGCGGTGTTGCTCACGCAACAGTCCGAGAACGTTTTTGCTTACGCAATAACAACCTCATACATAAAATCCGCTTATAGCGGATTTTGCCGTGCAGAAGCACGGCTTGCGGCACACCGCCTGTCTGAGAACGTTGAAACACGATTTTGTTTTGCCTGATAGGCAAAATTTGCGGCATTTGCCGCTATGTGCCTTGACGGCACATTAAAATCGTGTTATAATATAAATAAAGAGGGAAACGACAGACGGTCACTCCCTGTAAGTGTTAAAATAACCGCTCACAGTTTGCGACAGGGGGCGGTTATTTCTTTTTATTTGTAAAATTTATAACAAAAGAAATGATACTGAATATCATAACGGTAAATCCCGTTAGGAAAATACCAATCTGAATTAAGTTGTCCAGAGTTATGTACACAGCTTCACCTCCTTTCAAAGTGCTTTCGCACTTCGGGAGATGAATTTGACCGCCTATCGTCCAAGGTTTCCCTCAGCGAATATTTTAGCATAATATAGCCAAAAATGCAATCCCCGACGATTTGAAAAGTTCGTCGGGGATTGCATTGCTATATGATCAGATCGGTATCTTCAAGACGTTTATTGAAGAACTTCATTATTCTAATACACGGTTTTCTCAGCACTATGCCGATAAAGAGGGCTATCGCAACATAAATCAGCAGGTAGAGCAGGTCTTCTATATAGCTTTGCGCATATACGCCTGCGACCGCTTCACGCATTGCGTTGATGCTGTATCTGAAGGGCAGATAGGGAAGAATGCTGCGGAAAAATTCGGGGAGAACTTCGGGAGGGAATGTACCGCCCGAGCCTGCAACCTGAAGTACAAGGATAATTACCGCAAGAGCCTTTCCTATTACGCTGAATGTGATCGTCAGCGAGTAGATGAGCAGTGAGAATACAATAGAAGATACAACGGCGGCGATGATGAACAACAGCGGGTCTTCACACTGTATTTTCAGGAATAAAAGGTCGCCGAGTGCGATTATTATCGCCTGAATTATTGATACCATAAGGTAAATCATATATCTGCCGAAATAAGCCTGTATCGGTCTTACATTACTGCCGAGCTTTTCGATGTCACGGCGGCTGATCTCTGCTTTCAGTACGGCGACAAGTACGATCGAGCCTACCCAGATAGCGAGTATCGTGTAGAACGGCGTCATGGCTGAGCCGTAATTTTCTACAGGATAAACCTTGACGGTGTTAATTTCAACGGGTGAGCTCATAAATTCGCCGAGAGATGACGGGTCACTTGAAATCTCTTCGATAAAAGCTATAAGCGCCTGATCGTTGCTTATATCATCGACCTTTTTCTGCATATCGGTGAGCTTATCCTTTGCGTTGCCGATTATTTTATCGAGGTCGGTAAGGCAGGATTTAAGGCTTGCAAGCGAGTTCTGAGCATCGGTAAGAGCCGTTTCGATATTCGGAACAGATGTTCCTGCGTCAGAAAGCAGTGCGGAAATTCCGTCAAGCGTCTTGAACACTTCATTTACGGCGGTATCCATAGCAGTTTTGACAGAAGTGTTCCAAGTGGTTTTTATGCCGTCAAAATCTTTCTTTGAATCGGTTATCAGCTTGTTTACATCACTTTCAAAATTATCGGGGGCGTGACCTGTTGCGTTGACAGTGTCTGCACCGTTATTTAATATGTCGATGATTGCGTTCTGCTTTTCGATATTCCTGTCGATTGCATCGGTCATAATGCTGACATCAATTCCGAGTTTTTCACCGACTGTTACAACATGGGTGCGGATATTATTCAGTGCATCAATTGTTTTTCTGTTTATCTCCGCTGTTGCTCTTATCTTTTCGGTGGCTTTGTCGGCATCGGCGGCGATTTCACCCGTGATGCCCGAAATACTGCTTTCCGTATTGCTGTAAAGCGTGTCGATTGAATTAAGGACGGTATCTGTAGCGGCGGTTATCTGTGTTGATACCGCCTGTACTGCCGTAATGCTATCCTTTGCCGATGTGGTAAGCGTTCCTGACTGAGCAAGAAGCTGTTCAAGATCCGGGATAGACTTTTTGGTGTTTGCAATCATTGTATCTGCACTGTCAAGTGTTGTGCTTATCAGCGAAATTGAGCTTTGGAAAGCGGAAAGATTGTCGATAACGTCGCCTATGGCTGATTTTATATTGTCTGTTATCTCGGTGAATTTCTTGTTGCCCTGCTCGGAGGTGTAGTTCAATATTCCTGCAAGCTCGGTGGTAATCGTGTCAATAAAGCTCTCGTTTACCTGATTTTTTATCGCCTCTGCACCTTTGTCGGTGATTTTCGGAGCGATAGCGTTTTTCTTTTCGTTGAGCGTGTAGGTTATCTGCGGACGTGTCAGCTTGCCCGAAAGTATGCTTGTGAAGCTCTCACTGAAATTTTCGGGGATAACAACGCAGGCATAATATTCGCCTGTTACTACTCCGTTTTCCGCCTGCTCCTTATCTACGAACGTCCAGCACATCTGCGTGTTCTTTTTAAGATTATCCACTATCTGATTGCCGATGTTGATTTCCTTTGAAGCAAGCTTAGTGCCATTATCGCAGTTTGCGACCGCAATCTTGATATTGCCTGTGTTTGAGTACGGATCCCAGTTTGCCGCAATGTTGAACCACGCATACAGCGCCGGCAGTATACAAATACCTATCATTACCGCAAAAGCCATAAGATTTGTGCGTATCTTTTTTATATCGCTTAAAAATATCCTGAATATTGTCTTCATTTGTTTTCCTGCTCCCTCGTTTTCATTCCGGAAAGACGGCTGATGTCCTTTTTAGCCGATTCTATTGTGGTTTCTATGTTAGCCTTTGCGTTTTCAAGCTCAGTTTTTGCGTTGCTTATCGTCTTGTCGATATCGTTCTTCATCTTTTCAAGGTCGTCTTCCTTGTCGGTGTTTTTAATGCCGAGTATCTTTTCGTACTTGTAGCAACGGTAATCTATCCGTGTCATTACCGCAATACCCGAAATAATGAAGATTATCCACAGCGTCAAGAAGAATGTTTTGCTGTCAAGGCTGAACATCAGGGCGAGAAATACAACTGCACTGATGATAATGAGCAGTATCCCGACCTTGATACATTTTTCACGTTTTGCGTATTCTGCCTTGTATTCGTGCATAAGGCGCAGATATGCGTTATGCTCCTTGTCCTGCGTTGTGGCAGGATCTTTTATAAGCCCGTCTATAAGATCAAGCTCGTCCGGCTCTTCCTCATGTCCCTCTTCAAAAAGGTCTATATCGGAAAACTTCGTTTTCTTTATCTGCTCTTTTTCCTTTTTATCTTTATTCTTCAAACCGACACCCCACTTTTTAAGTGTATTTTTTCTTGCCACAATATGATTATACTATTAAAAAAGCGGTTTGTCTATTGACATTCTGACAAAAGCAGTAAACTTAAATATGCGGAAATTGGGAGAAATAAGAGATTTAAGAGCGGAAAAGAAAATTCTGAAATGAGAATTTATTTTGAGAAATTCGGAAAAAGTGCTGAAATGAGAATTTTTATTGACTTTCTGAGCATTTTGTGCTAATATGAGCATATAATATAATAGTACAGAACGATAAGAGGGTGATTTTTTGGTTGAAAGAAAAGAATATCTTGAAAAGCTGAAGCTCTGGAAGGACGAACAGGTCATAAAGGTAGTGACGGGAATACGCAGATGCGGAAAATCAACATTGCTTATGCAGTATCAGGACTATCTTAAACAAAGCGGAGTTGACGCTGACAGAATAATTGCGATAAACTTTGAAGAACTGGAATACGAAGAACTGTGCGACTATAAAAAGCTGTATGAATATATAAAGGCTCGGCTAAGCAGTGATAAAACGACTTACATTTTTCTTGACGAGATACAGAAAGTGCCGTATTTTGAAAAGGTGATAGACAGTCTTTATGTAAAACAAGGAACTGATATTTATATCACCGGCTCAAACGCATATATGCTGTCGGGCGATCTTGCTACACTTCTCAGCGGTCGTTATGTGGAAATATCAATGCTTCCGCTGTCGTTTGCAGAGTATTTGCAGGTAAACAGCAAGGACAAGGACAGTGCATTTGCTGATTATATGAGATACGGCGGTATGCCTTTCATTGCTACGGCAGAAAAGACGGAAGAAAAGATAACCACCTATCTTGAGGGTATCTACAATACGGTTATCGTTAAGGATATTGAGGACAGGCAGAAGCGTAAGGAATGGGATAACAGCGATACAGGCAGGATAACGGATATATCGCTTCTTAAAACTATCGCAAAGTACCTTTCAAGCGTTATCGGAAGTCTTGTGACAGTAAGGAGCATTGCAAATTATCTTGTTTCATCGGGACGGAAAATTTCTCCGAATACGGTGAGCGATTATGTTAATGCACTGACCGAATCATTCATATTCTACCCAGCGGAACGCTTTGACATTGTGGGAAAGCAACTTCTTAAAACCAACACGAAGTATTATATGGTTGACCTCGGCATACGAAATCTTATACTGCCTAAGAAAAGCTATGACCTTGGCTTTTCGGTTGAGAATGTAGTGTATTTTGAACTGCTCAGACGTGGGTACAAGGTGAGCGTGGGCAAGTACGGAAATACCGAGATAGATTTTGTGGCAGAGAGAAACGGAGAACTTGAGTATATTCAGGTAACTGCCGATATGACCGCTAAGGAAACTTTCGACAGGGAACTTGCACCGCTTACAACTATAAAGGATAACTACCGCAAGAGAGTTCTGACACTTGATAAATTCACTGTCGGAAATTATGACGGCATTGAGGTGAAGAATGTTGTAGAGTGGCTGACGGATAAATGATAATTGAATAGGGAGAATAAAGCCGCCCGTTTGCATAGTCAGACGGGCGGCGTTTTATATTCAGTTGTTTTCGATTTCGGTGATAAGCTGTATCATACCGCTGATAAGCCTTTTGTGTTCATCTGTCATTGGGGTTATCTTTGAGGCGATGTCATTGTCATAAAGCTCTGCGGAAGCAGTGCCGAGCAGGAAATAGTCGGGTGTCGCATTCAGCACAGAGCAAAGGCTCATTATAAGTTCAAGGCTCGGTGCGCTCCTGCCGGTTTCAATATTCGAGAGATATTTATAGTTCACGTCTATCAGTTCGCAGACCTCGTACTGCTTCAAGCCGAGTTCTTTTCTGCGCTTTGCTATGCGTTTTCCGAGAGCGGTATAGTCAATTTTCATAGTATCACCTCAAGACAATAATAACAGTTTTTGAGGAAAATAAAAACCGCCTGTTAAATAGAAATTCTTATTGACAGATAGAAAATTCTGTGTTATACTAAGAAAAATGATGAATTTCTACAAAATATGTGGAAATTTGAGTTATAATGAGGTGATTTTGTTGGAGTTTATGGGCACATTACAGGCAGCAAAAAAATGGGGAATACCAAGAGATACTATAGCTAAATATTGTCGTGAGGGGAAAATCAAATCTGCTGAACACGATAAAGCGGGTAGTCCGTGGAGAATAAGCATAGACGAGCCAAGACCGAATTATAGGGGAAGAAAGCAAAAGGAGTGATAAGCATGGAAAATATTCAAGAAAGTCAAAACGCAACCGTAATAACGGAAAACACTAAATTGATGATGAGAATTGCCGGAGTGCTGTTTGCGTTGTTGGCAGTGGTACAACTCATAAATGGATTCGAATGGCGCAATTCCGGTTATTATATTTATTATCATAACTACATATTTTTGTATAGATATATCGATATAGCTTTATTAGTAGTTGAAATAATCTTCTCCATAGCGTGCATAATTCAGAAGAAAATCTTTTTTTCGATATGCTCGTTAATTATATCTGGAATATATTTAGCAAGAGCTATATATTATACAATAAATCAGACCGAAGTTTACGTTGACGAAACTCTTGTTTATTCTTTTGAAGATAGCACTCTACCTATCTTGGCTAACCTGTGCCTTGCAATTTATTTTGTAATTATTTTCCTGCTTATCCTTGCGCAGAAAAAGAACAAAAGAAAACTAATCGCTGTCGGAAGGTGTATTTTTGTAATCCCGCTCATAGCTTATATAGCGCTTCATTATAAATATTTTATTTATATTTACTATATTTTTTACACTTGGTTGAAATACGGCACGCCCTATCTTAACTTTGACTTAATTTGCGATTATCTCCAGCAAATTCTTTTGATAGCCGGAATTTTTATATTATCCCTGTCAATGATAATAACCCCGAAAAAACTCAACATACCTGCAAGCAGTACGGCTTACGGTAAGAGCTACAAATCCCTTGTACCTCACGTTCTGCTTTTGCTTTTCACCTGCGGTATTTATTATCTCGTGTGGATATATCGCACCACCGACAGCCTTAACGCCTGCAAGAACAAGGAATACCGTACTCCTATAAACAAGCTGTTACTGTGTATGTTTGTTCCGTTCTATTCGATATACTGGACATATAAAAGCGCACACCGTATAGATATGCTCGGATATGAAAAAGGCATACAGGGTGAAACTGCAACGCTGAGTCTTATATTGTCGCTGTTCGTTCCTATATTACCGCCTATACTTATGCAGAGCAAGCTGAATAGCGTAATAATGGCTGACAGTGTTTCTCCTGCTGTGGCAACAGCAATGCAATATGCAGCTAAACCTGTTGATAACGGTTATAATGGCCTTGAAAAGCTGAAAGAGCTTTACGATAAAGGTGTAATCACCGAAGAAGAATTTACAGAGAAGAAAAAGCAGGTTCTGGGTATCTGACGGATAGTATTAAAACCGTATGGCGACCAAACGCTCATACGGTTTTTGCTGTATTTATTTGCATAAGAACGCAAAAACTCCCCGCCAACACGGCGGGGAGTTCGCATTTATTATATTACCCTGTAACCCTTAGCCTAAAACAACCTCAACCTTGTGAGTGCCGTTTTCAAATACGGGGATAACATTGCTGTCAACAGCCTTGCCGTCAACTGTAACGGACTTAACGCCGTGGCAAACGTGATCGGGGTTCTTTACAGTAATCTCGTAGGTTGCGCCTCTGAACAGTCTTGAAGCTGTGAAGCCGTCCCACTCGTGAGGAATTGAGGGATCAATCTTCAGACCGTTGTATTCGGGCTTGATACCTAAGATGTACTGAGATACCGCAACGAAGTTCCAAGCGGCTGTACCTGTGAGCCAGCTGTTCTTAGCTTCGCCGTGACGCTTAGCGTCCTTACCTGCAATCATCTGAGCATATACATAAGGCTCTGTGCGGTGCAGATCGGAAATATCCTCTCTGAATGCGGGAGCAATCTTTGAATAATACTCGAATGCCTTGTCACCTCTGCCTACGGCGGCTTCAGCACAGATTATCCAAGCGTTGTTGTGGCAGAAGATACCTGCGTTTTCCTTGTAACCGCCGGGATATGTGGAGATTTCGCCGTACTGGATGTAGTAGTGTGTGAATGCAGGGTTGTTAAGAACAAGACCGTGCTTTGAGTTAAGATACTTGTCTACGCTGTCAAGGGTCTGAATATCGTAGCCCTTGTCCTTGCCAAGACCTGCGAGAACGCACCAACCCTGAGGCTCGATGAATATCTTGCCCTCTTCGCACTCGTGTGAGCCGACCTTCTTGCCGTAGTGGTCGTAAGCACGGAGGAACCATTCGCCGTCATAGCCGTATTCAAGGGTGTTCTTTCTCATCTTTTCGATCTCAGCCTGAGCCTTTTCAGCTTCTGCTATGTCACCCTTCATCTTGCACATTTCAACGTACTCGGGAGCGATTGCACAGAACATACCTGCAATCATTACAGATTCTGCAACCTTGCTGTAGTAAGGAGGCTCCTTGAACATTTCCTTGTTGTTGTATGTCTGGAATGACTCGCCGGGCTTGTCTGAGAAGCAGGAGAGGTTAAGGCAGTCGTTCCAGTCGGCACGTCCGCTGAGAGGAAGTCCGTGAGGACCTACCTTCTTAACAACGTGGTAGAACGCTCTCTTCATATGGTCGAGCATTGTGTCTGCAAGCTCGTCACGGTTCTCATAAGGAACCTTCTCGTCGAGGATAGAAACATCGCCTGTTTCCTTTATGTAAGCCGCAACTGCGAGAATCATCCACAGCGGGTCATCGTTGAAGTTGGAGCCAAGCTCGTGGTTGCCCATCTTTGTAAGGGGCTGATACTGGTGGTAAGCACCGCCGTCCTCAAGCATTGTAGCGGCAAGGTCGATAAGTCTTTCTCTTGCTCTTGCGGGAATCTGGTGTACGAAGCCGAGTAAGTCCTGGTTGGAATCACGGAAGCCCATACCTCTGCCGATACCGCTCTCAAAGTAAGATGCGGAACGTGACATATTGAATGTAACCATGCACTGATACTGGTTCCAGATGTTTACCATTCTGTTGAGCTTTTCATCGGGAGAATTAACGCTGTACTGACCGAGCAGGCTGTTCCAGTGTTCTTTCAGCTCTGCGAGGAGCTTGTCAGCCTTTTCGGCTGTATCGCACATAGCCATCATAGCCTTAGCCTTAGCCTTGTTTACGATGTTCTTCTTTCTGTCGCCGCTTGTTATAATCGTGCTGTTCTCGTCAAGGTCGGGAGCAAACTTTTCTTCAAACTTGTTCTCAACATAGCCCAGGCAGAATACAAGATCCTTGCTTTCGCCGGGCTGGAGCTTGATTTCGATATAGTGAGAAGCAACGGGTGACCAGCCGTCAGCAACAGACATATTGGGTGCGCCTGCGAATACTGTCTGAGGAGCGTCAAAGCCGTTGTATAAGCCGAGGAAGCTCTCTCTGTCGGTATCGTAACCGTTGATAGGTGCATTTACAGAATAGAATGCGTAGTGATCGCGTCTTTCCTTATATTCGGTCTTGTGGTAGATAACAGAACCGTCAATTTCAACTTCGCCTGTGTTGAAGTTTCTCTGGAAGTTTGTTGTATCGTCGTTTGCATCCCAGAGGCACCACTCAAGGAAGCTGAACAGCTTTAAGTTCTTTTCCTTATCGCTATCGTTTTTGATTGTAACCTTCTGGATCTCTCCGTTGAAGTTCTGGGGAACGAAGAATGTAACTGTGGCTGTAACGCCGTTTGATGAGCCTTTTATGATTGTGTAGCCCATACCGTGACGGCACTCGTAGCTGTCAAGTGTTGTCTTAACGGGCGACCAGCCGGGGTTCCATACATGACCGCCGTCGTTTATGTAGAAGTAACGTCCGCCCATATCAATGGGAACATTGTTATAGCGGTAACGTGTAATTCTTCTAAGTCTTGCGTCCTTGTAGAAGCAGTAACCGCCTGCTGTGTTAGAGATCAGCGAGAAAAAGCCCTGTGTGCCGAGATAGTTTATCCACGGATAAGGGGTCTTGGGAGATGTAATGACATACTCTCTGTTCTTATCGTCAAAATAACCGAATTTCATAGAATCCTCCTAATGTTTTTGTTCCTGTAGCGAAAAAATTACAACGTTACAGAAACGTCTATGATAATTATATCTTAAATGAATTTTTTTAGCAAGGGCTGTAATCGTTTTAAAAATAAAAATTTTTGTGAAAAGCAAAAATCCGCAATCTGCACAAAAAAACGGGCTGTGTTAGTGCATTGTGACGATTAGTTGCACTATATTGATATTTTGTTTTGGGGTTGCTTTACAATATGGTGGAAAAATGATATAATATTTGTATTATCGGGAGGATTTTAATGATTATTTTAACTTTATCCCGATTTTTGATATGACGATTTTGACAACTTAGCCAAAGGACGTAGTATGAAATACATTGAATACCGAGAAAAACGTGAGCATGGCACAAGAGAATTTCCGTATGCCTGCTACAGAGTGACAGAGAATTTTCCCCGTTATAATATGATACCGCATTGGCATAACGAGTGCGAGATCATCTATGTCAGGAGCGGATATTTCGAGCTTTTTCTTGACGGTCATACACACAGGATAGACGCAGGCTGCTGTTCGCTGATAATAGGCGGAAGTATGCACGGCGGTACGCCGAAGGACAACTGCAGATATGACTGTCTTGTGTTTGATATGGCGGCTTTGCTTAAATCAAGTCAGATATGCACATTGCATCTTCAGCCGATAATCAACCACGAAAGACGGTTTATCACCTTCTTTTCCGCCGACAGCGAGCCTGCAAAGGACGCAAAGGCGGTTATAGACGCAATGCTTGAAAAAGAACCGGGATATGAATTTACCGTACCCGGACGGCTTTTGTGTATGCTCGGTCACATTGTGGCAAGGCAGGAGCATTATCAGAGCGGAGAAACAGCGGCGAGCGATATAAAGAAGGTACGCCGTTTCAAGAATGTTATAAGCTATATCGAGCAGAATTACCGTAAGAACATAACGCTTGAGGAGCTTGCGAACGAGTGCGGAATGAACAGGAATTATTTCTGCCGTGCGTTCAAGGAATATACGGGCAAGACACCTGTTGAATATCTCAATTATTTCCGTATAGAATCTGCCTGTGAGCTTATCGCAAGTACCGATGAGAAGCTGATAGATATTGCGATGAAGTGCGGATTCAACGATTACAGCTATTTTATAAAGGTGTTCAAGAGCATGAAGGGCGTAACACCGAGAGATTATTGCAGGAGAAGCTTCTGATCTATGATGTATATACTTATAGCGTTGCTTTCCGCATTCTTTGCGGCTATAACAACGATACTGTGCAAGTGCGGATTGCGTGACGCTGACTCCGATGCGGCAACGGCACTGCGTACAACGATAGTGCTTGTGCTGTCGATAGCGGTCGTGTGGATAACGGGGGAATGGCACGATCTTCCTAATGTAACGGGAATGACGCTGTTGTTTCTTATACTTTCGGGCTGTGCGACGGGCGGCTCGTGGCTGTGCTATTTCAAGGCTCTGAAAACGGGCGATGTGAACAGGGTCGCACCTATCGACAAATCCTCGACCGTACTCGCTATGCTGATGTCGTTTATTTTTCTCGGTGAACAGCTAACGGCTTATAAGATCATTGCAATGGTGCTTATCGGCATCGGAACGCTGATGATGAGCATACATACCGGAAAAAGAGGGTCAAAGGCAGGCAGGTGGATGATATTTGCGTGGATGTCCGCAATATTCGCCGCACTGACCTCGATTCTTGCAAAGATAGGCGTACAGAATGTCAATTCAAATCTCGGCACTGCCATAAGAACGGCTGTTGTTCTTGTAATGGCGTGGATAGTTGTTGCGGCAAAGGGCAAGAAGAATGTTTTTTCGGGGCTTGGCGGTAAGGCATTTGTGTTTATCGCACTCAGTGCCGTATCTACTGCGGCATCGTGGCTATGCTACTATTACGCGCTGAAAATCGGTGACGCATCGGTAGTTGTACCAATCGACAAGCTGAGTATACTTGCTGTCGTACTGTTCTCAAGGATATTCCTTAAGGAAAAGCTCACGGCGATGTCTTCTGCGGGGCTTGTGCTTATTGTTGCAGGTACGGTGTTTACGATACTGTGATTTTATCAGAATATGAAGAAAAGCGGAACGTGGATTTCACGTTCCGCTTTATCATATTTATCGTGCTATTCTTGGGTTATCAAAATCAGTATATCCGAAATAATTTATTATAGCTGTTGTTTCTTCGGTTTCACCATATTCTGCTATCATATACTTCATGTACTCGGTTTTATATGGACTAGTATGCAAAATTTCAAGAAATACATCAAGACGTTTGTCTTTAGGAAAATTGGGATTTGATAAATTCATGAAGATATTTTTTGCTGTTGTAATGGCTTTATCGTCTGTCGGCAACCATATAGTATGACCGTTTGCAATTAAAATACATACTAATGTTAAAAATACGTTCCAATAATCGCAGAATACGAAATCAAACAGATTATATGTATTAATCCTATTGTACAGCTCAGCTTTTTGTGCTTGGTTTAATCTGCTTGCATTATTTATCAAACTTTCTTCAGCAAGGTCACGCACGACATTATAAGCTTGTGCTTTCAAAGCGTTATCAACAGTATTCTTTACTCCAAAGCCATAAATGCCGGAAATATTAGGTATCAGACTGGTAAAACTTGAGATAGTTTTTGCGTTATTTGTAACTGTTTTTTCACACTTTCAAGAGAAGCGTTAACATAATCAACGACAAGATGAAAATTTTCTGAATGGCTTTTTATAAATGACTCTTTTGTAACTGACCATATTCCTTCCGCAACAAGAATATCCATTGCTTTTGTAGCCATTGCATCAAGATATTTGTAATATATATCGGGAAGGAACTTAAGATACGTATTTAAGTCATTTACTCTTTTTTTATATTCTTTTTCTGCTGAATCAGCATACTTATCTGCTAAATCCCGGAAAGCTATTCTGTAGCTGTTGTAAATATCCATGCTTTCATCTATTTTCAGTATTTTACCGCATAAATGAAATTCATGCGATGAAGCAACTATGTTATCCCATTTTTCGTTTTGATATTCAGGGGAGGCATTAACAAGGTTTTCTTTTTCTGAATTAATGTAATTGACTATTTCTTGTGCTAGCCGACTGTTTTCATTGGTCAGCGGATAATTTAATGTTTCTTTTCCTGTTTTAAGTGTCAGCATGATTCTGCCATCGGGAAAAAACTGAATATCTATGTCAAGAGTATTAAACAGGATAATATCTTCATTTGCACTTACTGAAAATGCATTTCTCAAAAGTTTTGTAACTCCGGCTTTCATACGGTGCAATATTATATAGTCTTCGTATACTTCAATTTTTGTGTTTATATCACACTGTAAGGAATATTTACAATTCTCGGGCATATTGTTTATGTTAGTATTGGTAATTTCATTCTGGTTGTTATTATCGACGGAATCGCCGCCTATTTTTGCTCCGCATTTATAGCAGAATTTAAAATTGTTGTCATTCAACTGACCGCATTTGGCACAATACATATAAATTCCTCTTTTCTGTAGCAATTAAATTGTTTTATGTATATTAAGTATTTCTGCATTATTTTCATGTGAGCAATCAGGTTTAACGTTATCTATGAATATTTCGGGACTGACGTTTAACGCAATGCATATTGCACATAGTTCGTCAGCGTACATTGTTTTTTTACCATTCATAATTGCTTTGAAATCTGAATTTGATATTCCGGATTTTTTTGCGACAAATCCTTGTTCAAATTGCATTTTGTCTATGTAGGCTCGTACCTTTTCATATACTTTCATAGAACACTCCTAAAGTACAGAAATTCTTGATATGTGTATATTATAACACAGAATTTCTGTAAATTCAAGAGCTGTATCGTGAAATTCTTGATTTTTTATTGCTTATTCGAGTTTTTTTATGTATAATAAAGTTAAAAGGTGGTGAGTTGATGACATCGAATAAGAAGAAATACGAAATAGGAGAACGTATACGTATTTTCAGAGAAAAACGTGGACTAAGTCAACATGAGTTGGGAAATATCATAGGTGTAAGTAACAGCAGAGTTTCAAACTGGGAGCAGGGAATCAACAGACCGAATGCTGATATACTTGCTGAATTATGCACTGCATTGAACGTTTCTCCGAGTTCGCTTCTTGGCATAAAAGTAACTGCCGATGAATTCAGCGAAAAAGAAAGGAGTATTATTAACGCTTATCGGGCTAAACCTGAAATGCAACACGCAGTTTGCGTTTTACTTGGATTGAAAGATAAGTAATTATTGTTGTATGCTTATAGCTTTAACAGCGAAATAAGATTTATCGGATATGACAGTTTGATTATAACAAATAAAGCGGAGCGTGAGTTTCACGTTCCGCTTTTTATGTTGCATTTTATAAGGTCTTTGCTATTCTGCAAGGCTCGGTGTGAAGTGCGTGAGCGGCAAGCTCAACCGTTGCGCTTGACTCGGACAGCTCAATTATTCTGTCCTCTATGCCGTAAGCCTTGAAATATTCCTTTACTTTTTCAAGCGACATTTTAGCGCTCTTTTCTTTATCAGTCTATATAAGGACGCAGTGCGTCAAGCAGCATATTAAAATTTGCGTATTGATGGGGGAATGCTCCGAAAGCCATTTTCGGTGCTACCTGTACTGTCGTCCTGAAATCCTTACCGTCCGTCATAAGCGTAAATTCGAGCTTGTACTGACCGATAAGGAGCTTCTTTATTTTAAGCCTCTTTATAGCGGTGAGCGGACACGAACCGCAGTTGCCGTCGCCTATAAAATCATAGCGTATCATCAGCAGTCTGCCCTTGTCGGTAACAGCTAAATAGCCGTATTCCATAGCGTTTCCCATAAAGGATTTATCATTATATACGCAGTACACGGGGAACATTGCGGTTTCATCGGGATACAGCACCTTTACAAGCTGTGCGTGCATATCCGCTTCATCATATTTCAGCTTCATATTACTTGTTGCGAAGGTCGATTACACGCTTTGCCTTGCCCTCAAAACGTTCAATTGTCTTGGGCTCAACAAGCGTGACCTTTGTATCAATGCCGAGAACCGTCTTAAGATTGTGACGGATATTTTTCTGTAAGTTGGACAGCGATTCAAGGCTTTCAAGCACGCTTCCGTCAACAAGCTCGCACTTGACCTCCAGTCTGTCACTGCTTCCCTCACGGGTTACAACAAGCTGATAGTGGGGAGCAATCTGCGGGATTGTCATTATAACGCTCTCAATCTGTGAGGGGAATACGTTTACGCCTCTGATCTTCAGCATATCATCGCTTCTGCCGGAGGGCTTGCTCATACGGGCGTGAGTTCTTCCACATTCGCACTTTTCGTAAGTGATAGAAGTAATATCCTTTGTGCGATAACGCAGAACAGGGATTGCCTCCTTTGAAAGTGTTGTTATAACAAGCTCGCCCTTTGAGCCTTCGGGGAGAACCTCGCCTGTTTCGGGGTTGATGATTTCGGGGAGGAAATGATCCTCGTTGAAGTGCATACCGCAACGCAGTGAACATTCGCCCGAAACACCGGGTCCCATAAGTTCGCTCATGCCGTAGTTGTCGGTTGCAAGCAGATGCAGATAATCTTCTATCTGCGCTCTCATTTCGGGAGTGCATCCCTCTGAGCCGAAAAGACCGAGCCTCAGCTTGAGCTCATCTCTGCCGATACCCATTTCTTCTGCGACCTCGCCTATTCTCATAGCGTATGAGGGGGTAGCGACAAGCGCCGTTGTGCCGAAGTCCTTCATCAGCATAACCTGCTTTTCGGTGTTGCCCGATGAGCAGGGAACTACTGTAGCGCCTATCTTTTCAAGGCCGTAATGCAGACCGAGCGCACCCGTGAAAAGTCCGTAGCCGAATGCAATCTGTACTATGTCTTCATCTGTAGCGCCTGCGGCTGTAACAAGTCTTGCAACGCAGTCAGACCACATATCAAGGTCGTTCTTTGTGTAGCCTACAACGGTGGGCTTGCCGGTTGTACCCGATGAAGCGTGCAGACGTGTTACGTTTTTGAGCGGAGTTGCGAACATACCGAAAGGATAGTTGTCACGGAAATCCGTCTTAGTGGTATACGGTATGTACCGTATGTCCGACAGCGCCTTTATCTTGGTGCAATCAAAGCCTGCCTCGTCAAATTTTCTCTTGTACAGCGGTACATTGTCATAACAGTATTTTGTTATGTGCTTCAGTTTTTCAAGCTGGAGCTTTTCAAGCTCGGCTCTCGGCATAGTTTCAATATCTTTCTGGAAAAAACTCATATTATAACCCTCTTTTTTATTCTTCGCTCTCGGTGTATGCACAGCTGAAACCTGTGAACTGTGCTGTACCTCCTACAGCGTATAATCCTGTCATTGTACCCGTGAAACCGCCCGAAACCTCGCTTGTCAGATATTTCACCTGACCGCTTCCGAGATGTGTTTCGGTGTCGCCGCATTTCACAAAGAAATTGTAATTATAATGGTCGGCTCTGACGATAAGCGTTGCGTTGTCGGCATTTACCGCAACTCTGTTCTGCTCGTGCTTTATTCCGCCGATGTTGAGCTTCAGTATTGCAAAAGTGCCGTCCGCCGTCTTTTTAAGTGCAATATCGTAATGCTCGTTCTCGCACATATACATTGTGACACCGCCCTCGCCGTTGCCGCAAAGGTTTACGTTGACACAAAGCTCCATATCAAAGTCACGCTGACGCATTGCGATAAAAGTAGGTGAGTCGATATCGTCAAGGGTCAGATCGGTACCGCAAAGCTCGTACTTGTCCGCAGACAGCTTATAGTTTTCGGGGTGGTACTTACGCAGATAACACCAGTCAACCGAAGGATCTGTATTGCCGAATGTGAACACCGGTAATTCGTTCTGAACGAAATCGCCTTTTATTTCATACTGTGCGTCTGTTGTGCCGTCAAGACCTGCGAACAGCCTGCCGTTTTCGTCAAAGTGTGCAGGGGAGAGGAAAACTTCTCTGCCGAGGCTGTGGAAGGGCATCCATATAGCCATCTGTCTGAAGCCGAGACTTAATATATGCCAGTCGCCGTTCTTGTCCTGTATCAGATCTCCGTGACCGATACCCTGTATTATGTACGGCGCTTTGTTGCGGTTAGTAAGTATGGGGTTGTTGTCGCCTGTGATATACTCGCCCCATATATCGTCCGATACGGCATATGTCACCATATGACCGTATTCTGTGCCGCCCTCTGCCGCCATAAGATAATATCTTCCGTTTATCTTATAAACGTGGGGGCTTTCAAGATAACGTCCGCCCGAACCTTTCCAGATAGACTTGCTGTGGGAGAGCTTTTTGCCCGTAGCAATGTCAATCTCGCACTGTACAACGCCGCTCTCGCCGTAGTCGTCCTGTCCGTTGCTTATGAAGAATGTTCTGCCGTCCTCAAAGTACAGCGACGGGTCGATACCGCCCTGATCGACTTCGATAGGGTCTGACCATTCGCCGTAGATGTCATCGGTATAAACATAGAAGTTTCTGTGGGTGGTGTCATTTGTAGTCACCATATAGAACCTGCCGTTGTTATAGCGGATAGTGGGAGCGAATACGCCGCCTGACGCAGGTATCTTGTCAAGCATTACCTGTTCGGGACGTGTCAGCACATAGCCTATCTGCTTCCAGTTTACAAGGTTATCGCTCTCAAAGAGCGCAACACCGGGGAAATACTGAAATGTGCTTGTTACCAGATAATATTTTCCGTTTGCAAAACAGACGGAGGGGTCGGGGTAGAAGCCTTTCAGCACGGGGTTTTTGTATATCATGCTCAAATTCCTTTTTAAAAAGCTAAAATAAATTTATGCGTACTTTAATAGTATACCGCTTAAAAGTGCGAATGTCAAGTAAAAAGCTAATAAAGCGGTCATGTATTAGCTTTCTAAGAACGTGATATATGTAACTTGCCTGTGCATTCGAACAAAAGTGTATAAATACACAAAAAAGTATTTATTATTTGTTGATTATGTGCAAATTTATTAGAAAGCCGTTGACAAATTACAATAATTTGCTATGATATAAATAAAGGTACATTTTAATTAAATAAATGGTAACTATTGATTACATTAATCAGAATTCTGCCGATTTTCAAATTAGCTAATTCAAAAGGAGTGATTCTATGAAAAAAACAACTTTGATATGCACTTTAATTCTTGTTTCTCTGCTCAGCGGCTGTGCCGGCAATAACGCCTCCCAACCGGTTTCATCGCAGGATACCTCTGTTACATCATCTGCATCGGAATCAACAACCGAAAGCATCACAACTCCCGAAACCTCTGTGCCTGAAGAATCCACTTCCGCTTATGAAGACGAAAAATTTACTGCAATAGGCGTGGTGGACAGTTCTGCAGAGGAAAGCAAACGTGATATAGCGTCATTTATCTACGACTACGGCAGTGAATATAAGACGCCCGGCAAAACCACAATTGACAAAATGTTCAGTGAGGCGCTCGGTGATAAAATCATTGACGATGAGCAGGTGCAAAAAGAGGTTGCCGATATTCTTGAAAAGTGTGGTAAGCTTGAAACCGAGCTTTACAATGCAGGTAACAAGATAAAGGATATGCCGGATATAACCGCTGTCACAAAAGACGATTACGATAAGTGGTTTGAAAGTTCGGCACAGCCGACTGCGTTTACGTCTATGAAGGAATTTTATGAATCGGAAAAGTCGGTATATTCCGATATTACGACATTTGAACAGTTTGAAAAGGACTTTGACACATTCACATATCAGGACGGTAAATTCTGCGTGAAAGGAATTTCAATCGGCAGGTGCAATGAGACGGGATTGCACGGTCCGGCTTTAGAAAGTTTATCACAGCGTGAATGCCTTTATGATTGTGCCAAAGCCTATAAAGACGGTGATAACGTAAAATTGGCTTATATGGTGCTTAATTCTCAGACACCCGGTACAAGCTGTTATATGGTTTTCTCCGCCGACCTTACTAAAACCGACAGCGGTTACAGAATCGTCCGTAACGTTGACTGGAGCAAGGCATTCGGTAAAGGCGGCAAATAACTGCGTATAACTATTATAAGCTATAAACAAACAGAAAGCCCGGTACGGATTTTTCCGTACCGGGCTGATCTTATTCTGTTGTGTTCGGAATTAATACATTCCGCCCATACCGCCCATGCCGCCTGCGGGCATTGCGGGAGCAGGATTTTCTTCCTTCTTGTCGGCAACAAGGCTCTCTGTTGTAAGAACCATAGCTGCAACCGAAGCGGCGTTCTGTAAAGCTGAACGTGTTACCTTTGCGGGATCTACGATACCTGCGGCAATCATATCACCGTATACTTCGTTCTGAGCGTCAAAGCCGTAGCCTACCTTGCCTTCACGGCGGATAGTGTCGATGATGACAGAGCCTTCAAGACCTGCGTTAGCGGCAATCTGACGAACAGGCTCTTCAAGAGCACGGAGAACTATCTTAGCACCTGTCTTTTCGTCACCCTCAAGGGTTGCGATAAGAGCTTCTACAGCGGGCATAGCGTTGATAAGCGCTGTACCGCCGCCTGCTACGATACCTTCCTCTGCGCCTGCCTTAGCGGCTGCAAGAGCGTCTTCGATACGGAGCTTCTTTTCCTTCATTTCGATTTCTGTAGCGGCACCGACCTTGATAACAGCAACACCGCCTGCGAGCTTTGCAAGTCTTTCCTGGAGCTTTTCCTTGTCAAATTCGCTTGTTGTGTTTTCGATAGCGGCTCTTATCTGAGCGATTCTTGCCTGAATCTGCTCTGTTGAACCTGCGCCGTTTACAATCGTTGTATTTTCCTTTGAAACTGTTACGCTCTTAGCACGGCCAAGCTGGTCGATAGTTGTATCCTTAAGCTCAAGACCGAGTTCTGATGTGATAACAGTACCGCCTGTAAGAATTGCGATATCCTGTAACATTTCCTTACGTCTGTCGCCGAAGCCGGGAGCCTTTACACCTACGCATACGAATGTACCACGCAGCTTGTTGAGGATAAGTGTTGTAAGAGCCTCGCCCTCGATGTCCTCAGCGATGATAAGCAGCTTCTTACCTGCCTGTACGACCTGTTCAAGTAAGGGCAGAACGTCCTGAATGTTGCTTATCTTCTTGTCTGTGATAAGGATGTAAGCATCGTCAAGGTTAGCTGTCATCTTATCTGTATCTGTTGCAAAGTAAGGTGAAATGTAGCCTCTGTCGAACTGCATACCTTCAACGACTTCGCTGTATGTTTCTGCTGTCTTGCCTTCTTCAAGAGTAACAACACCGTCTGTTGTAACCTTTTCCATAGCCTCTGCAATCAGCTTACCTACTGTTTCGTCGCCCGATGAAACTGTAGCTACACGGGCAATGCCATCGCTGTTCTCGATAGCCTTTGAATTCTTCTTTATCTCTGCTACTGCCGAGTCAACTGCCTTTGAGATACCACGCTTAACATCCATAGGGTTAGCGCCTGCGGCAATGTTCTTCATACCCTCTCTGATAAGAGCCTGAGCGAGCAGTGTAGCTGTTGTTGTACCGTCGCCTGCGGCATCGTTTGTCTTTGTGGAAACTTCCTTAACGAGCTGTGCGCCCATGTTTTCGAAAGGATCATCAAGCTCAATCTCCTTGGCGATAGTAACACCGTCGTTTGTAATCAGCGGAGCGCCGAACTTCTTGTCAAGCACTACGTTTCTGCCCTTAGGGCCGAGTGTAATCTTTACTGTGTTTGCAAGCTGGTCGATACCTGCCTGTAAAGCCTTGCGGGCTTCTTCACCGTATATAATCTGTTTAGCCATTGTGAATGTTCCTCACTTTCAATTATTCTACAACTGCGAGGATGTCTTCCTCACGGAGTATTGTGTATTCTTCGCCGTCAACCTTGACTTCTGTTCCTGAGTATTTGCTCATAAGAACCTTGTCGCCGACTTTAAGCTGTACGGGAACGAGCTTTCCGTCAACTGTCTTGCCGGGGCCTACCGCTACAACTTCTGCTACCTGGGGCTTTTCCTGTGCGGCACTTGTAAGAATTATACCGCCCTTTGTTGTTTCTTCTGCTTCGAGCATCTTGATAACTACTCTGTCCGATAACGGTTTGATCGTCATTTTGAATGACCTCCTTGTTATATTTGCTGTCACTTTTTTAACTGTGACGGTGCTTTTGATTTCCAAGTTGTTAGCACTCTTGCATTATGAGTGCTAACCGCTGATTATTATTGTAATCACTTTACGCATAAAAATCAAGGGGTAAAATGTGAAAAGTGATAATTTTGTTACATTAACATAAAAGTCGTTCAGCAGATTGATAATTATTTATGCAGATTTACACATAAAATTGACGGAATTTTTGAAAAAGGTGTTGAAAAAAAGCGTGAGGGGCTGTATAATATAAATAGAAACAGGGTGATAAGGGTTTATCGCTTCAGATTGTAGAAAAAGTTTATTTTTAAAAAAATGAGCAAATTCTCTATCCCTAACCCCAAGCCCCTTCCCCGTGGGAAGGGGCTGAGTGTGGGGCTGCCGCCCTCACCCCGCTTGGGGCTACGCCCCAAACCCCATTTTCAAAAATTATATAAGTTTATCAACAGTCTGTGGCGATAAGGATTTATCGCTTTAATATTTAAAATTGTGTACTTTACGGAGGCACTGAAATGTCAAAGAAGATTATAATAGCCTGCGACAACGAGCATATATGTGATTTTATTGAGAACTATGCCGAAAAAGAGGGCTTTACGGTAAAAACGATATGCGATATAAGTGAGGATACACAGCACGTTGTGCGTGAATGTCTTATTCTTCACCCCGATATTATAATACTCGGCGGCTGCTATCTTGATGCAGAGCAGGAATGCCGCCATACCTCTCTTATGGCTGATATATATACGCTGAAGAATGACGGAGGCGAGCATACTTTATCGCTACCGCTTGATATAGGACAGCTGTCGGAGGTATTCGACAAATATGACGGGAAGCTGTGCGGCGAGTGTGACACGCTGTCGATTGATAATGAACATAACTGTGCGAAGGTAGGCGACAAGGAGTATCCGCTGGGGCTTAACGAGCTTGAGATACTCCGCTCGTTTATAGCAAATCCGAACCGTGTGTTCAGCAAGGAACAGCTTGCCTATGAAGTATTCGGTCCTGACGCAAAGGGCAGTGACGCACTGGTCGAAGAATCGGTCAGTCTGCTGAAATCCAAACTTGACGGCTTATCTTCAAAATGGAGCATAAGGCTTATATGGGGAGTAGGGTATAAGTTTGAGGTGAATGAATAAGAAAAACGGGGAGCGTTTCCAAGTGAAATGCTCCCCGTTTTATTATCGGTAAATTATTAAATTATTCAAACAGCTTTTCAAACTCTGCTACGCATTCCTGATTGTATGCTTCATAGTCAACGTTTATCGGCTTGATTTCGTTGTTATAAAGCATCTCAAGTCCTTTGTAAACGCCGTCCTCAGAATCTTCTATAAGTGTTCCGCCGTACTTGTTCATGAATGTTCTGGGTCCTGTAATATCTGTTGAAACAATCGGCAGACCGAGAATGTTCGCTTCGGCAAGAACCAGTCCGAAGCCCTCATATAACGAACTTAATATAAATCCGTTGCAAGCCTTGATTATAGGATAAGGGTTGCTTACCGAAAGCAGAAGAATTACATTTTCGGAAAGACCCATTTCGTTTACTTTTTCAATAAGCTCTTCGTACTTTTTTGCTCTTGAGTTGCCGCCGATTATTATAAGATATATGCTGTTATCCTTCTGCCAGAGCTTATAGAAAGCGTCTATAAGTCTGTCGTGACCCTTTTCGGGCGAATAACGACCGATATTTATAAATTTCTTTGCGTCCGATTGCATTATCTCATAGAACTTTTCAGGCTCTACAGAACATTTTGTGGTGGGGTCAAGGGCTATAGGCTGTTCGCTGTTTGCAAGAATCGTCTTGTAGTCGATAGTGTTTTTTACTATGTTGATCTTCTTGTCCTTACCTGCAAGTATCTGAGTAGGTGCGACAATATCATCGGTTACCGCAACAACGTTGTCATAAGTGTGGTAAGCATATTCAAGAAGGTCTTTTCTCTGGTTGCTTCTTGTCTTGATTTCGGCGAGCATATCATTATGCACCCATATCGTCTTTTGACCTTTGAACTGACTGTAGAGCAGAATCATCTCGTCCTCATATCCGCAGAACTGAATAACCCTGTCAAACTTTGCATTGCCGTATGAACGCAGGAAGTTCTGTTCGATACGCTTTCCGAGCGATTTGATATACTGATTCGTAGAAACAAGGTGTTCCTTGTACAGCTTGTTTACGGTCTTGTTTGTGGCTGTAAGGTTGAAGTATTCCGCTACTGCGAAGAAGTTTACCTTATCACTGAATGTTGCAAGCTGTTCGCCGTGTCTTTTTGCTTTTCCCTGACAGAATGAAATATAGTAGTTTCGCTTGTCAAGGTCAATATTTTTCATAAGGGATCTGAGCGACGTGGTTATACCGTTCTTGTCAAGGTTGCCGGCATATATCAGCACGTTTTCCTTGCTGTTGTTCGGAACGGGCGCTACTGTAAGTCCTGTATCTATACCGAGTATTGTTCTGTCGCAAAGCTGTGCAGTAGCGTTACTGCTGTCCCATGTGCAGTATGTCTTTACGAACTCTTCATCATCGTAGTTCTTTTCGCTTCTCAGCTCGTCTACAAGAGCGTCAAGGTCAAATACCTGGGGGAAGGGCAGGTCGTCCATATCCATGTACATACCTCTGTCGCAGAGATATTCGTCTTTATCATACGGGAAAAGCACCACTTTTTTGCGTGTGCAGGCGTAATCGAAGAATACGCTTGAATAGTCTGTAACAAGAACGTCTGCGATATTTAAAAAGTCGTATGTTTCATACTCTGCAGGGAAGTTCTTTATATGCTTTAGTTTGCTGACTTCCGCCGTATTCTTGGCGTGCATTGCCATAGGGTGGATGTTGATATAGAATATCTCATCATCGGTAAGTCTTTTGTCAAGCTCGCAAAGGTAATACATAAGATATGCATCGTTTTTCGATACGCCGACCTTATCGACAGTACCTCTCCATGTCGGCATATATGCGTATATCTTCTTGTCGGTGATTTCAAGTTCTTCTCTTATCTTTTTCTCTGCGTCCCTGTCGAAGAATACTGTGTTTCTCGGATAACCGCAGAGTATATAGGAATTTGAAGAAATATTCTCAAGCATATAGTCCCTTATCATTACGTCTTTCGTAAAGATGTTGGGGTAAAGCAGATAGTCTGCATTTACAAGGTTCTTCTGAACGTTTCCGAAGAATACATCGTTATGCACCTTGCGTCCCATGGCTTTGAGCGGAGTGCCGTGCCATGTGTTTATATATACCTGTCCCTCTTTCTTTATCCAGTAGTTAGGGAAGGTAGCGTCGTTTATCAGATATTTTGCGCTTGCAAGCAGACGCATATAATCATCGGAAGCATAAACAACAATGTTTACGTTTTCGAATCCGTAGTGTTCAAGAATAGCCGTTATGCTTTTTACATATCTTCCCCAAGATGAAAGGTAAACCGTATATCCGGCGTATTTTTCATCTGTCAAAAGATATTTCAGAATATAGAACAGGTTACCGCTGATCTTTGTAGCGGTCTGCGATTCAAGCAGTATCACTTTTTCGTCTATCGGTAACTGCTCATAATAGGTTATATACTTGTTTTTCGCTACCCAGTAAGGATCCTTGAATTTTTTGCGTACCTTATTGGCGTAGGTAAAGGGGTTGCTCATTTTAGTTCCTCCGTGAAATCATGCGACTGTCTGTTTATCTTTATATTACTTGTCGCTAAGGTCGTGCTTTATCTGCGTAGTTGAAATTTCGGGTGTTCTGGGAAGATAAACTACCTCGCAGTATTCCTTGAGAAAATCAAACTTTCCTTTCCAGTCGTCGCCCATTACGAATGTGTCAACGTGGTATTCCTTTACGTCGCTTATCTTCTGATCCCAGCAGGTTTCGGGGATAACCAGATCAACGTAGCGGATAGCTTCAAGAAGCTGCTTTCTTATCTCGTAGCTGAAATAGCACTTCTTCTGCTTTTCGTTCCAGTTGAACTCATCTGTTGAAAGCACTACGATAAGATAATCTCCGAGTGCCTTTGCTCTTTTGAGAAGCTCAATGTGACCGTAGTGGAGCAGGTCAAATGTTCCGTAGGTAATTACTCTTTTCATTCTTTTTGTCCTTTCATATAGATCCTTATTCTGATACTTATTTGTCACTTTCAACGCTTGTGAAGTGACCGCTTTTTTCATCATCTTCCGGAGGCTTCATATAGTCTCCGTACATATTGGTAAGAAGACTGTCATACCCTGCCGGTGCGGGATATTCGCCGCTCTCAAACGGGAGCATTATCTTATCCTCAAACCATTCGCTTTTATATGTTTCTCTGGGGAAGCCGTGCGCACCGCTTACGGTACACAGCTTTTTGCCCGAACAGAATACATTGAAGATACCGACAACAAAGTCACGCATCGCAATAATAAAGCCTCTTGGCATCTTTATCATAAAGTGATAAAGCATACGGGCTGACTTTTTGGTATAGTCAAAGTCAAAATCCTTGTTCTGCTTTGCTATAAGCGCATAAGATGTCGTGCTTACCCATTTGAACATGAATTGTGCCAGTTTATTGTTTTCGGGACACTTGTCCACAGGGAAAACATCTATATAAATACCCTTGTGCATATTTACGCCTTCAAGGAACGGGTCGATGACCTCAGTGTTGTCAAGCCTTATCTTGTCAAAGTGGAACGGGTAACCCTTGTCATTCTTCTTGTCCTGCAGAAAAAGTCCTTCGGGTAATGCTTTTTTGCATACGCCGTTCAGCTTTTTGAAATCCTTTCTGAGCATTACAACGTCAATATCATCGTCCCACGGGATAAAGCCCTTGTGCCTTACCGCACCGAGAAGCGTTCCCGCTGTAATAAAATAGCGTAAATTGTTCTCCTTGCACATCCTGTCGAATTTTACGAGTATGTCAAGTTCCTTTGCTTTAAGGTCGGCAAGTTCTTTTTCTGAAAGCTGTTCTTCCAAGTTTTCACCACCGTGATAATTATTAGCCGTAAAAACGGATACGCATTGAATCGGGTAAAGAAAAATAAAGATAAAAATTTCTGTAAAGAAATTTTGCAGATTGTAGAAAAAGTCTGTTTTTGAAATTAACTTCTGATTTATTATCCCTATCCCCCTGCCCCCTTTCCCCCGGAAAGGGGGTGAATACGGGGACTGGCGTCCCTGCGACCTGCCTTGGGGCTACGCCCCAAACCCCGTATTATTAAAAATATAGGTTTATCGACAGACTGAAAAATTCCTGTAAAGAAATTTTATTCAAAGCGTAAAGCAAACTCATATTATTATACAACGAAAGCGGCTGTTTGTCAAGAATTTAAGCCGTTTTACGCATTAGTAGTAATGCACAATAAAGCAGGTTAAATGCCTGTGATTTTACGGTAATATTTGCGTTTTGATAATGCCGGATAAACCGGTCGCAAAAAAAGCTGTCGCAAAAGCCTTCTAAGCTCCTGCGGCAGCCGGTAAAGGTCGGCGGTCAGACACCCATTTTCTTGTTATATGCGGCACATACTTCTTTTGCAGTGCCCTGCATTACGGGTGCTCCGTGGTCGAGCCACAGCGCCTTGTCACAAAGCTGTTCGATAGACTTCATATTGTGTGAAACATACAGCAGAGTAGTGCCGTTTGAAAGCATATTCTGCATACGCTCCGAGCATTTCTTCTTGAAGCGGACATCGCCTACCGAGAGAATTTCGTCTGCGATAAGTATATCGGGCTGTACCGAAGTCGCTATCGAGAAGCCGAGCCTTGCTTTCATACCCGATGAAAAGTTCTTTACGGGCGAATCAAGGAAGTCCTGAAGCTCCGAGAATTCGACTATTTCATCGAACTTTTCCTGTATAAAATCCTTTTTGTAGCCGAGAAGCGTTCCGTTGAGGAAAATATTCTCCCTTGCGGTCATATTGGGATCAATACCTGCGCCAAGTTCAATAAGTGCGGCAACAGAACCCTTTACATCTACAGTTCCCTTGTAGGGTTTGAGAATACGGCTGATTACTTTAAGAAGTGTGGATTTTCCTGCACCGTTTGTGCCGACAAGCCCCCACGCCTCGCCTTTTTTTACATGAAGGTTGATATCCTTCAGTGCAATGAATTCCTGAAACATCAGTTCACGGCGGAGTAATCTCACTACATATTCTTTTATATTGTCAACTTTCATGTTCGCCTTATTGAAGCGGACGGTCACATTGTTTACGTCTATGATATAATCTTCCAAACCGATACCTCCGTCAGATATACAGAATAAACTTGTCCTGCTTATCTCTGAAGATAACAGTACCAAGTACAAAGAAGAGTGCGGCATATGCAACACCGAGGATAATTGTTTTCATATCAGAGATGCAACCTGTATAAGCGATATCTCTGAACTGCTTGATGTAGATATAAAGCGGATTGAGATTCTCAACTATGAACTTCAGCCAGTTCGGAAGAATGTCAACCGGATAGAATATCGCCGATGCGTACATCCACGCCGTCGTAAACGCATTGTATATATATCTTGTGTCACGGAAGAAAACGTGCATCTGAGCGAGGAAGAATCCCATTCCGCAGGCGAATATATACGCTTCGAGCGTTATAAGAGGGAATAAAAGCATCGTCCAGTAGAAAGGCGAGCCTGTGAAGATAAGGACTATCAGCAGTGCACCGAGCGACAGGACATAATCGACCATACAGCTTGTGACCTTTGCAAGCGGGAACATATATTTTGAAACATAGGTCTTTTTAAGCAGTGCGGCGTTCGAGGTTATACCGTCCATCGCCTTGTTTGTTGCGCCAACGACGAAATCATACATAGTTCTGCCGACAAGAAGATAAACAGGAAAGTTTGGTATGTTTCTGTCGAACAGTTTCGAGAATACAACGTACATTACGAGCATTATAAGCAACGGATTGAGTACGCTCCAGACGTATCCCAGTACACTGCGTCTGTATTTCAGCTTCAGATCTCGTGAAACGAGCTGGATGAGCAGATCCTTGTAGTGCCTTACTTCAAGAAATCCGCCTGTTTTATCCTTGCGAACAAGTGTCATTTATACCTCCGTCAATCAAAACTCTTGTTGTGTCTTACTTTGTTGTAGAGCTTTGAGTTAAGAATTCTGTTGTATCCGGTAAGACCTATATGCAATCTGTTGAGTGTTTTCAGTATCTTGCAATGCTTTTTGCTCATCTCATAAACTTCGTGGTATTCCTTATCCATAAAGCTCATCATTTCATCGGCTCTTTGCCTGCCTGCTTTCCTGTTTTTATCGCACAAAAGCGAGGTAACAAGGAAGCTCAGCAGCAGGAGATGCGTTTTCTTCGCACAGTAAAGCGCCGCCGCACCCGTAAAGCTCTTGCCCTCGGCGGTCATACGTTTAAGTACGGTTTCGGTATGACCTATGCGCTTAAGCTGATTTGCGGCAGAAACGCTTTGCGTCACATCGCCGATGCGGTATTCATATATGAAAAGATCGAGCGGAAGTATGCTCTTTGCTTTACTGCAAGGGAAAGTGGCGTATTCGTGATCTTCGTAGAACACCTTTTCGCTGAGCTTTATTCCTTCGTTTTTATAAAAATCGGTACGGTAGGTTATGCCGTGGAACGTAAGGCTGCGGTCGAAGTTTTTCCACTGCGACATTACCTCGTCCATTGTGTATATTCTGCCAAACTGCGGCGGAAAGCAACGCCAGCTTTTTACTTCGCCGTTTGAAATGTTTATCGTATGATGAGGCGTCAGCACAACATCGGCATCCGTATTTTCAAGCGCCTTTATAAACTGCGGAATATTCTCGGTGAGAAACCAGTCGTCAGCGTCAAGAACTTTAAGATATTTGCCGACAGCCTTTTCACTGCCGACATTAATACCGGAACCGTGACCGCCGTTTACTTTGTTTATAAGGCTTATCGAGGCGGGGTATTTTGCGATATATTCTTCTGCGATTTTTTCGCATCCGTCTGTAGAGCCGTCGTTTACAACGATTATATCAAGCCTGTCCGTACATTCGCACAGGAGCGAATCAAGGCATTTTGCCAGAAACGGCTTGCTGTTGTAAGACGGAATAATTATACTCAGTATCTTTTCCATTAATTGTTACCTTTTTTCAGTTTATTAAGTCTGTTTTCCTTTATTCCTGCGAGCGTATATGAAAACGCCTTGAACATACTTATGTCCGTCAGCTGTTTTCTTTTGGCAAAAGCGTAATATGCGGCATAGAGAACGGACAAGGGAAGCCCCATTATATATCTTGTCGTATTTCCTCGGTTCACAAAGAATTCCCTGTCGTAGCCCTTGAACCAAGTAGATTGCGTCTGAGCCACCGTTGCCAGCTCATAGGGGTAGTGATATATTTTCAGGCCTGCCTTACGGCACTGCGTCAGAAATCTGAATTCCTCCTCCGCACCGTTGCCTGAGCCTGCACCCATGTTTTCGTCAAACCGAATGCCTTTGGCGAGGAGTTTTTCACGTCTGAACGTTATCTGCCACGAGCTTACGCTCATAATATCCCTGTAGCCGAGTTTCTTTATGCTGTCACCCCATTTATGAGGTCTTTGCGCCATATCGAATATGATAATATCCGCTTGCGGAAGACTGCTGTAAGCCTTCTGTACCGCTTCTTCGTACCCTTGCGAGAACACCTCGTCATCATCACAGATAATGCACACGTCGGCATCGGATTTAGATATGGCGAGGTTACGGCTTTTAGTCAGCCCTCTCTCCTTTACCGAAAAAGTACGGACAAATGCATCGCCGATATGCTCTTCCTTATATCCGTCCTCATCACACTGATTTATTATAATCGTGTCTGAGGTGATATGAGAACGCTTTATCATTTCTTCGCTGTCGTTCAGAAACATACACGACAGAAGTATTTCGGTCTTGTTCAAAAGTTCAGCTCCTTAATTTCAAAATGCCATATCATACTTTTGCTGTAAGCCACATTTATTTTATTATACAACTGTTGCATAAAAAAGTCAATCGACATAATTTTATAGTATTTTGCCGCACAAACGCCGGATTATATGCGTTTTACATAAAAAGACCGCCGGAAAGGCGGTCTTTCAGACTGTCGATAAACCTCTTGATTATAAAAAATGGGGTCGCAGGGGCGTAGCCCCCGACGGGGTCTAGGGGCGGTAGCCCCAGTAATATAGCCCCTTTCCCGGGGAAAGGGGTTTGGGGATAGGGATTGAGAACAAGCACTTTTTTTGAAAAAACATACTTTTTCTACAAGCTGAAAGACCGCCGGAAAGGCGGTCTTGCTGTTTTGTGTTACTCGTCGGTCTGAGGCTTATCCTTGCTGTAGTCATGCAGCATTCTTGTTCTCTTATGCGATTCCTTTTCAATGTACATCTTCGAGTCGGCTTTATTTATATAATAGTCTATATGGAGCTTTGAACCTTTCGGCAAAATACATCCGCCGAAGCTGCCGTGTACATTGTACGGCTTTTTGCTTGTCAGGTTGTATTCCGAAAGATATTTGTTGACCTTGTCGATATACGCATTCATCTCGTATTCACCCTTGCCTTTGCCGAATACGACATATTCATCGCCGCCGAAGCGTGCGCATATATCGTTCTCGTCTGCGGCGGACTTAACTGCGTTTGCCATAGTGAGAATAGCGTTGTCGCCCTCGTTGTGTCCGAAGTTGTCGTTTATCAGCTTCAGATTGTCAAGATCCACCGAAATGACCATACAGTCATCCTTAACTCCGTCCTCGGCATAATCGTTGTATATTCTGAAAAAGCCTCTGCGGTTGTAAAGCGAGGTGAGCGGATCGGTGATATAGAGCATATCGATCTTCTTTGCATATGCGTACAGCTCGTTCTGCCTGCGTACCGATTCTAAAAGCTGTGACATTGCCATAGTGAGAAAGTTCAGCAGATAGTTCATACTGCTCCATGGATAGAAATTGAACGCAAGGTATCCAAGCGTGTTATCCCTTATGTGAATAGGCGTGTACAAAATGACCTTGCTTTTGTCGGACATTTCGTAGAAGTCGGGGAGCATTTCAGAAGTGGGAAATTCGGTTTCGCTCTGCGACTTCTTATCTGTGCATCGTGCTAAGCACTTCATAGTATCGCAGTAGCCGTGTATGTGTATGGGACAGTTGTTTTCAACATCGTCAATCGAATCGTTCACAAGCGAGCTTTCCATAAAGTCCTTGCAGATACATATCCAGGAATTGTTGCACCATATTCTCGAAAGCGTCGCCGAAATATTCTTGCTTGCATCGTCAAATGTAGAGCAGTTTGCAAGCCCCTGCGCAATAGCCGCAGTTCTTATCGAAAAACGCCTTGTGTCATATAGTTCTTCGAACAGATCGTGCCTTTGCTTCGGCAGGAGATCAAGGGCGTTCTGCATATTCGTACAGCGGCAGGATATACCGTAAATTATGTTGGGCGGAATTATGCCGAGCTTTGCAGGCTTCTTACCTCTGAGAAGAAGATTAGCCACGATATTGGCGGCCTCCTCGCCGGCTTTGTCGGCGAGTATCTTTGCGGTCGTGATATATCCGTTGGCCTCGTCTGTACCGTCCATTCCGGTGACGGCAATTTCGCCGGGCATATCAAAGCCAAGCTCCTCCAGCTTTATCATAACAGCCGATGCCATTGTATCGTTTGCACACACAATAGCTCCGCAGTCAAGGTTGCCGTCCTCGTTCATCTTTTCCACCTGCTGAATTGCAGGGGCGCTCCACAGATTGCCGTAATATATTCTTGACGGCTCTATCGGTATGTTATGGCTTTTGAGTGCATCAAGGAAGCCCGCAAGACGTTCGTCACTGGTAAAGTGGTTCTTGAATCCTCCCAGAAAATTCAGCTTTCTTATGCCGTGTCTTTCTATAAGATGATTTGTTATCATCTCTATCTGGCGACGGTAGTCGGGCATTATGCAGTAGCAGTTGGGGTAATCATATTGCTTTCCGATTGTCAGCACGGGTACGTTCTTTTCTACCGCACGTTCGATAGTATGCCGTATCACTTCTTCGCTGCTGCTCAGATAAAAAGGAACAATGACAAGCATATCAAGAATATCATAGTTAGGCAGAGTGAAGATGTTTGTCTGACCTATATTATGCGGCGCTCCATCGTAGAAGCAGGTACAGCAGTTGAAGATATGTACATTAATAAGATTATCGCCGAGTACTTTACAAAAGCCTTGTAAAAGCATTTTTCCGCCTTCAAGATCTCCGATACAGAAGGCAACATTTTTTCTGCCGCTTTTATTTTCCACAGATAAGTCTCCCTCCTATAAATCAAATTAAAATAATACTGAAAATTTTCTCAAATCAAAACGTATCACACAATATTTTTTCGGGGATATAATATAAATTCAGTATACCACATTTGTATACAAAAATCAAGAAGATTCGATGAAAAATGAGCATATCTGACACAGTTTTCTCAGTTTTGAGCCGCACCTGCCTGTACTTGTCTTTCTTAGCACAACGAATTTCGGCGGTACGCCTAAAATCACACAAATTTATTGCATTTTCCGCTGATATGTGATACAATAAATTCTATCAAATTGTATAAACTTCATCGAGGAGTGTTGAAATTGGAAAACAGCAACAAAAATAACAATAATTATAAAAGCAACAAGCCGTCAAAGGATAACAGACCGTCCTTCCCGAAAAGAGCGGTAATCACAGGCGGTATGCCTTACGGTAATAAACAGCTTCATTTCGGTCATGTCGGCGGTGTGTTCGTATTTGCGGATACATACGCAAGATTCCTGCGTGACCGTATCGGTAAGGATAACGTAATTTTCGTATCGGGTACAGACTGCTACGGCTCGCCTATAGCAGAAAGCTACAGAAAGCTGAAGGAAAGCGGAGAGTTTGACGGTACTATTGAGGATTTTGTAAGGAAGAATCACGAGAGCCAGGAAAAAACGCTCAGAGATTATGATATAAGCCTCGACCTGTTCGGTGCGTCCGCACTGGATGAGCCTGCAAAGATACACAACGTAGTATCCGACAAATTTATCAGAAGGCTGTACGAAAACGGTCAGCTTGAAAAAATCACCACCTCGCAGTTCTATGACGAAAAGGCGGGCGTATTCTTAAACGGCAGACAGGTAATAGGCAAATGCCCCGTTCTCGGCTGTCAGTCGGAAAAGGGCTATGCGGATGAGTGCGATCTCGGACATCAGTATATGCCTTCAAGCCTTATTGACCCCAAAAGCACGCTGACAGGCGAAACACCGGTAATGCGTGACGTTGTGAACTGGTACTTCCGCCTTACCGAGTACACAAAGCTGCTCGGCGAATATGTTGACAGAATAAAGAAGATGCCGAATGTCCGTTCTCTTGTTTCAAAGACTATCGGCGAGTTCCTTGAACCGCCCGTTGTTCATATCAAGAAAGAGCTGCGTGAGGATTATGAGAAGATAAAGGATCTGCTTGCGCATCATACGCTGACGGACGACCCGAAAAAGCCTTCGTTCACGATATGCTTCGACACGCTTGACGAGCGTGATGCGGCAACGGAGATCATGGCGCATCACGGTCTGCGTTTCAGAACGGGCAAGACGCTTGTTCCGTTCAGACTTACAGGTAATATCGAGTGGGGCGTAAAGGCTCCCGACCTTGAGGATGAAAAGGGACTTACCGTATGGGTATGGCCCGAGTCGCTCTGGGCACCTATCTCATTCACCTGCGCTTATCTCAAGAGCAAGGGTATTGATATGGAGCATTACAAGGATTACTGGTGCTCGAAGGATTCACAGGTATATCAGTTTATCGGCTCGGATAACATCTATTTCTACGGTGTTGCGGAAATGGCAATGTTCATGGCGCTGAAAAAGGGCGAGATAACCTCCGACCCCGAAGACGGAGAAATGCAGCTTCCTATCCTCGTTGCAAACAACCACATTCTGTTCCTTGACAAGAAAGCAAGCAGCAGCGGCTCTATAAAGCCTCCTATGGCGGCGGATCTGCTGAACTACTATACAGCCGAACAGCTCCGTATGCACTGGCTCGGACTGGGACTCGGCACAAGGAGCGTCAGCTTCCAGCCCAAGCCCTATAACCCCGATGCAAAGCCTGAGGACAACGACCCTGTTGTAAAGGAAGGTTTCCTGCTTTCAAACGTGTTCAACAGAGCTATACGTTCCTGCTTCTATTACGCTCAGAAGTATTTTGACGGCAAGATGCCCGTAGGCACACCCGATGCGGACGTTATCGCAGAGTGCGAAAAGGCTGTTCTTGAATATGAGCGTTATATGTATAAGTTTGAGTTCCACCAGGTGACCTATGTGCTTGATTCGCTTGTAAGAAAGTCGAGCAAGGTATGGTCAAAGCTCAGCCGTGAGGCTGATGCGGCAGATGATAACGAGCTTCGTAAAAAGACGCTTATCAACGTGTTCCACTATATAAGAACAGCCGCACTCCTTCTGCACCCCCTCGCTCCCGAGGGTACGGAGATGCTCAGAGAGTATCTCGGATTCGGCGAGGACTTCTGGAGTTGGGATCATGTGTTTGAAGGAATGGACTACTTCTGCAAAGGCGAAAGCGAGCATCAGCTTAAGTTCCTTGAGCCGAGAGTTGATTTCTTCAAAAAGCACCCCTCACAGCTTGCAGGCAGTGAAGAAAATTAAATTATTGCATCAGCACCGCCGCCGTGAAAACACAGCGGCGGTAAATTATAATATCAGAGGACATAACATTATGGCGGAAAAATTAGCGATAGCGATGAGCGGCGGAGTGGACAGCTCGGTGGCTCTTGTGCTGTTAAAGGATAAATATGAGGTCAGCGGTTATACGCTGAAACTGCACGACAGCAGAGGAACGGACGACAGCGGACTTTGCGGTTCGGCAAGCGACATCGAGGACGCAAAAGCAATAGCGGCAAAATTCGGCGTACCTCATTATCTGCTTGATATGAGGAATTTGTTTTCCGATACGGTACAGAAAAGTTTCGTACAGAGCTATCTTTCGGGAAGAACGCCTAACCCTTGCGTAGAGTGCAACGAAACCATAAAGTTCGGAGCACTGCTTGATGCGGTGAAAAAGCAGGGCATAAATCACATTGCCACAGGTCATTATGTACGCAGCTGTTATGACGAAAAAAGCGGCAGATGGTTGCTCAAAAAGGCAATCAACGCAGACGGTACGAGCAATGCAAAGGATCAGTCATATGTGCTGTACCGATTAAGTCAGCAACAGCTTGCCGCAAGCGTTTTCCCTCTCGGTGAAATGACAAAGGACGAGATAAGGCATATTGCGGCTGACAGCGGACTTATCAACAGCGACAAGCCTGACAGCCAGGATATATGCTTTGTGCCGGACGGCGATTATGCCGGCTTTATCGAGCGTTATACGGGCAACGCCTATCCCGACGGCGATTTTCTCGATGAAAACGGCAACGTTATAGGCAGGCACAAGGGTGTTATATTTTACACGATAGGACAGAGGAGAGGAATAGGCACAGGATTTGGTAAACCAATGTATGTTATCGGAAAAAATGCCGATAATAATACCGTAACGCTCGGCAGTAATGAGCTTCTTTTTACCGATACGCTGTATGCAGACAATCTTAACTGGATAGCGTTTGAATATCCCGAAAGCGAGTTTAAATGCAAGGCAAAGACACGTTACAGGCAGACTGAACAGCCGTGTACCGTATATCCGCAAGACAGAAATACGGTCATTGTCGTGTTTGATGAAAAGATAAGAGCGGTAACTCCGGGACAGCACGTTGTGTTCTATGACGGCGATATTGTACTCGGCGGCGGTGTAATAATGTAGAATTGTGAAAGTTTGACAAATTTCATCTTCACTTTTCATCTAATTTACACAAAACTATTCTTTTAATTTCACGAACAAGCATTATTATATAACCACAGTCAGCGAGGAAACAGAAAAGCAAACAAGCTGACAGATTAAATTGCTATCTTCGATTTTCATATATATTTCCCCAAAGCAAAGGACTCCGGTGTAACAGCCGGAGTTCTTTGTTTTTATGTTTTGATAACGAACAGGCGGCACGACATTTGCCGTACCGCCTCATATCTATTGCTTTTTGATTGTCATACAGCGGACGATGTGTGTTTATCCGTGCTTTGCTCAGATATTGCCCGTAACCGTAATTACTGCCGTACCGGGAGTAATTGAAACCGTACCGTCTGTGTTTGTCGCAAATGTTGCCGCAGGTACTTCTATAGCGCCTGCTGTAGTTTCAAACACGCCTGTAGCCTCATTGTAAGTGTAGCTGGTATTGCTGAGAACGGTGCCGTTGTAGGTTACTCCGATATTTTTCAGTATCGGGTTGAATACATCACGCAGAACAATATCGTCTGCCTGTGTGGCAGCGGTGTTGCCCTTGTTCGTAACGGTAAAGGTGTAGGTTATCTGACCGTTCTCGCTTACTATTGTCGGGCTGAGCGACTTTTCAATATCGAGCGCAGGAGCGGTTGCGGCATTTACTGTTTCTGTGGCGGCGATAGGTTCTGTAATGCCGTCACCCGTTATTGTGATGTTGTTGGTTATACTGCCTTCAATATTGAGCGGAGCATAAGCCGTTGCTATGGCGTTGTATACTATCTGTGCCTCCGAGTTTGCGGGAACGTTTATTCCCGTTATTGTCATAGGAGGGCCTGCTGTTACGGCAGGAGCTGTCTGCAATGCGCCGTTGATATAATAGCGTATATCTCCGCCGTATGCCAGAGGATATACTGTTCCTGCACCGTAGGTGTAACCGCCGAGATTATCGGTTAACGTAAGATTTGTAAACGCTGTGTTTCCCGTGTTCACGATATTCACGATATAGGTCAGAGTGTCGCCCTGCTTGTAGGTGTTTGCAAGGGAATGCTTTGTTGCGGCAAGAGTCTGCTGTATCTCGCCTGTTGTTACGTTTGAATTTACTACCGTGCCGTTATACGAAAGGGTAGCAACGTTTGTGAATGTTGCCATTGTTTTTCCTCCTTGAAAGTATTTTTTATTCGGGTACCCTTTACATTTTATGACACAGTGTGACTTTGTGCTACCGAAATTTACTTTGCGTTATGCCGCTTTCTAATCAAGGTTGAAGGAAATCTCTTTTTCGGTAAGGTAATTCTTTACGGCATTGAATGCTTTGAGCGTTGAGTTTTCGTCTTCTATTTTTACCGTCGAGCCTTCCTTAAGGCTGTCTATATCCTTTTTCAGCTCTTCAAATGTGATTTCGTGGTTATCGACAAAATATTTTTCCTCTGAGATAGTAATGTTCAGCGTAAAGCATTCCGGATTTCCGGGGTTGCCTCCTTCTGCCGATATATCTGTAATTGAGCTTGCCGGCTTTTCCGGCAGAGCTTCGGAAGTGCTTGACGGGGAAGCGTCAGTTACAGGCGGTTTGGCATCTACAGAGCTGTCGGCACAGCCGAATAGCATAAGTGCCGATAAGATTAGAACTGCTGTTTTTGTAATTCTTTTCATAGAAAATTCCTCCTTATTACTTGATTTTAGCACCTATGCTATACAAAATCAAGCCCTGACATTACTTTCGTGAAAATTTAGCGGAAAAATATGTCGTAACAGAGAAATACTTTTTGCTGTCGTTAAAACAGGGATATAATCGCTTGAAATCGCATTATACCGTAAACGACAGCACCTCCTTTCTTTTGCGTAATATCATTACCCGTTGCGACAAAAAACGCTGTCGGACAACTGTAAAATAATTACATGGTAGGTGACTGATGTCTGAAAGCGAAAGGAAGTTTGAAATGTCAAGGGCAGTAACAAAGGATAAGATAGATATCCGTGAACATTCGGTAATAAGATGTACGGCTGTAATGATAGCGGCGGCGGTAATTTCAATGAGTACAGCGTTCGGAAAGCCATCGCCGTTTGCGGCATCGTTTGCGGCGGCTATGAGCGGAATCGACTGTATCAGCGCATTTGTGGGAAGTGTTGCAGGCTATATTCTCGGCGGAAATTATACCGACGGCGTTACCGTTACATCGGCTCTGCTTTCCGTTGTTGCCATCCGTATGATAGTTTCACGCAGAAAATCAGCCGTGTCTGAGATAGTATCGGCTGTCACGGCGGCAGGCTCTGTCTTTGCGGCGAATTTTCTCACATCGTCTACCGTAAGCGAGGTGATGAACTGCATCATTCTTTCGGTCATGGCAGGCGGAGGTGCGGTTGTCGCTTTACGCTTGTCACGGCTTGCCGAAAAGCGTGAGATAGCAAAGATAACCGTCCGCAGCGATCCTCTCAGCTTTATCTGTGTTCTGGGCGGCTGTGCTATAGTGTCCGGCATACTGTCGCATTACAGCGTCGGCATCTTCAATATAGGAATAATTTTCGCATCATGCCTTTCCCTTTGCAGTGCTATGAAGTACGGCAGTGGAGCAGGTGCTGTGTGCGGTGCGGTGTCTGCACTCGGGTGTGCGGTTGCCACGGCCGACTACGCTTTTCTTGCGGCTGTTGTTGCTCCTGCGGCGGCTGTCGGAGGTATGTTCAGCGGCGGAAGAAAGCTGAGTGCCGCAGGAGGATTTGTGCTGACCGCAACGCTTGGCACTGCGCTGTTCGGAATGGATAATTCAAAGCTCGCCGTTGTTGCCTGCATATTCATGTCGTCATCAGTCTTTATGCTGTTACCGGCAAAGCTTACAACCGAGCAGGGCGATATTGCCAGAGTTAAAGCGGGTGAAAACAGCGTCAGAAAACTGTTTTCAAAACGGCTGAAATTTGCCGGAGGAGCGATTGCCGAGGTAAGAAGAACGGTCGGTATCACTGCCGAAAAGCTGGATAATAACATAGGAAGCGATATAAGCTGGGTGTACAATACAGCCTGTGACGAAATATGCCGTAAGTGCAGGTATAATATGCAATGCTGGGGCAAGGAGTACGGCGACAGCATTAAACAGTTTGCAAAGATTACGAATATGGTAAAGTCGGGAGAAAGTGCCGATTCGGATGCTTTTTCGGAGCCTTTAAGCGAACGATGCCCTAAAAAGCAGGAGCTGATTGACAAAATCCGCAGGCTGTGTGATGTTTATGTGGCGAGCAGTACGGAAAAACGAAGAATTGCCCGTATGCGTAATATCCTGACGGCTCAGCTGTCGGCAACGGAGCAGATTCTCTCGCAGTTATCCGATGAGATTGAAAACAGCGGAGAAATTGAGCCTCAGTACAACAAAACCGCCTGCAATGTGTTATCAAAACTCGGCTGTGAAGACGCAGACGCAGTGAATGTGGAGCTTGGCGAGCAGGGAAGAATGTTTGTCGAGGCATATTCCGATACCGGTTTTTTCGCATCAAAGCAGGATATATGCGAGGCTATGACGCTTGCTTTCCGCCGCCGCTTTGATTTGCCGACCTTGAGCCGTGTCGGAGGGGCGTGTAAGCTGAGTCTTTTTTCGGGAACCACCTACACGCTTGACGTTGAAATATGTCAGATAAGCAAGACGGAGGGTACAGCCTGCGGCGATTATTACGAGAGCTTCATAGATAAGAACGGTACAGCGTATGTTGTATTATCGGACGGTATGGGCAGCGGCGGCAGGGCGAGAGTGGACTCATCGTTTGCCTGCGCTATGCTCATACGTCTTTTGCAGGCAGGTGTCGGAGTAGAGGCGGCAATCAGCGTGATAAATACATCACTTGTGTGCAAATCCTCCGATGAGAGTTTTGCTACTCTTGAAATATGCGCTGTCGATCTTTACAGCGGAAAGATTGACTTATACAAGGCAGGCAGTGCCAACACTTATATCAAGTGCGGAAACCGCTTTGTCACCATAGGCTGTAAGGGCTTGCCGATAGGAGTAAAGGACGAGCCTGTATACGACAGGAGAACGTTTACGATAGGAAGCAGGGATATGATAGTTATGACAAGCGACGGCGCAGAGCTGAACGAGAAATGGCTTTACAGGGAGATGGATAAACAGCCCGACCTTAAGGAATTCTCTAAAGAAGTCGCCAATACCGCCAGATTCTATGCCGGTGACGAAAAGAGCGACGATATATCGGTGATTGCAATGCGGCTCAGCAGATAACATTCCGGATGATGCTGTGCGTTCCGCAACGCTGTCGGAATATCAGAAAAAACAGTATTGACCTTGTTCTTTCACAGTGATAAAATATATAGCGGTGTGTCTGTGCGTTTGTGCCGAAGATACGCCGCTTATTTTGTGCATATAACGAGGTCATTATGAAAGCCGATATTCTGACAAAAACTTGGATAGCCGCAATTCTCGCAATATTCTGCTCTGCTTTGTGGGGCAGTGCTTTTCCCTGCGTAAAAATCGGTTACGGGCTTTTTGGCGTTGACACTTCACAACCAATGTCATTGATACTTTTTGCGGGGATACGTTTTTTCGCAGCAGGAATTATGGTTATTATAACAGGAAGCATAATGCACAAAAAGCCGCTTGTTCCGAAAATCAAGGAACTGCCGAAGGTGGCGGCACTGAGCCTTACTCAGACGATTTTACAGTACCTGTTCTTCTATATCGGACTTGCCAATACAAGCGGCGTGAAATCTTCCGTCATTGAGGGTATGAGCGTGTTTGTGTGCATACTTATCTCATCGCTTGTTTTTCGCCTTGAAAAGCTGACAAAATTCAAGATTATCGGCTGTGTGCTTGGCACTGCGGGAATAGTAGTTATAAATCTCGATCGCTCTCTGCTCAGCGGATTCAGCCTTACCGGAGATGGCTTTATTCTTCTTTCCACCATTGCCTATGCGATTTCCTCTGTGCTTATAAAACGCTTTTCCAAAGACACCGACACTATGATGCTCAGCGGCTGGCAGTTTCTACTCGGCGGTGCGGTCATGACTGTTATCGGCTTACTTGCAGGCGGCAGCATAACTCTGCCTGAATCGCCTCTGCCTGCTGTACTGATGCTTTTTTATCTTGCGTTTATTTCCGCTTGTGCCTACTCGATCTGGAGCCTGCTGTTAAAGTACAACCCCGTATCGAAAATCGCTGTTTTCGGCTTTATGAACCCGGTTTGCGGTGTGCTTCTTTCTGCGCTTCTGCTCGGAGAGGCACAGCAGGCATTCCGCCTTGAGTCGCTGATCGCTCTTGTACTGGTCAGCGCAGGTATATTTATAGTCAACAAAATGGGAGAGAAAAATTGACTGATTGTTTAAATCGTTTGGAATATAACTATAGGTAATTTTAAAAACGGGAACAATCGAAAAAATCAAAAAATATTTTAAAAAATGCTTGACATCGGCTTTTCAGTGTGATATAATAGTCTACGTTGTCACGGCAGTGATAACTTAAAGAATATTGGGGTGTCGCCAAGTGGTAAGGCATCGGACTCTGACTCCGCCATTTCGAGGGTTCAAATCCTTCCACCCCAGCCAAATACCGTTTAAACCGCATTGTTATGCGGTTTATTTTTTTACTACACGAAAATTACACGAAGAAAGGCTATAAAGCCATTGTCGGCATACTCAGCAAAACAAAACACCGGACCTTTTCGCACAGTGCTAAAGGTCCGGTGATTTTATTATTTGTTACGCTTATTTGCCGAGTGCAATCTTACCCATAGCGTCAGCCTGCATAATAGCGTCATACAGCTCAACGGGCTGTACATCGCCTGCGAGGTTGTGGATGGTTTCGCCGGGGATACAAGCGTTCTCGGAAATAGTCTTTACCTGCTCAGGAGTTGTAACGCCGATTTCTTCAAGCGTTACGGGAAGACCGACCTCAAGGCAGAAGTCCTGAACTTCCTTGAATTCCTCTTTAGGCGCACCCTCAAGCACAAGCTGTACAAGCGTGCCGAGTGCAACGCAGCAGCCGTGATCTGCGTGCTTTATGCCGAGAGAAGTAACGCCGTTGTAGAATGAATGAGCGGCGGCACAGTTTACGTTATCGGCGCCGACACCTGAAAGGTAAACGTTAGCTTCAACGATATTTTCAAGTGCGGGAGTAACTGCGTGTACCTTGCAAGCCTCGATAGCCTGCTTGCCGTATTCACGGAGCGTGTCATAGCAAAGGCGAGCAAGCGCCTGACCTGCTCTTGTGATGCCCGTACCCTCAAGGCTTGCGGATTCGGTGCGGATAGAAGCACGACCCTCGAAATATGTGCCGAGCGCATCGCCCATTCCGGCGATAAGGAACTTGACGGGCGCATTTGCGATAACGGTCGTATCAACCATTACAGCGTCGGGATTTGTGGGGTAGAACAGATATTTATCGAAGCTGTGGTCATCGTTGTAAATTACAGAAAGTCCGGTGCAGGGAGCGTCCGTAGCCGCAACTGTAGGCACGATTACAATGTGCTTTCCGCTATAGTATGCGGTAGCCTTTGCTGTATCAACGGCACTGCCGCCGCCTACGGCTACGACTGTATCAATGTTGTCCTGTTCTACGATAGCCTTCATCTTATTTATTTCGCCGTTGCTGGATATTCCGCCGAATATCTCGTAACGTCTGTAGTCATCAAGCCCTTCAAAGCTCTTTTCTATTTTATCGTGGCAGGCCTTGTAACCGCTGTTTGAGCATACAAACAGCCAGCGCTTGCCCATATAACCCATTTCTTCGTGGAATTTAAGCAGTGCATCTCTGCCCTGTACATATTTGAGCGGCTCACGCATCGCTCTCAGTCTTCCCATCATAATTGAAACACCTCCGTAGAATGATAAGAAATTACAGACATTATTATCTGCTTTTACAACTAATTTATATCACTTTTTTATGGGTATGTCAATATTTACGGGCATTCCGATTTTTGATATTGGTATGTCAAATTTTCATTGCAATAAAGAAACAAATATCATTTTAAATTGAAATTGCGGGGGATAAGCATTGCTTTTATCGGCAAACAGGAGTATAATATAATCAAAATGAAACGGGGTGATTATTATAACTGTTATGACGATTGAACGTGCTGTAGATAACGCAATTGCTTCCACAGAAATGGAGGGTTTTACGATAACCGACGTTCAGAGAGGGTAATGGCAGAACGGAGAGAGTTTTCTTTGTATTGCTTATCAGAAATGCCGGTTATGATATTGATTTTTCATCGCTTAACTCCGATCTCTTGATGATTGGCAGTATTCAGGCGGCAGGCGGAGTTATGGATACACTTATCAGATTTTTTGAAGAGAATATTAAAATCCACTGACTTTTAAGGTCGGTGGATTTTTTGCATAGCAACAAGTTATTTCGCAGATTAAACTGCAAAGTAACTGATAAACATAAGTGGTGACGTAAGGAAATTGAACAGAAAATGCGGAGCAATACTAATTTGTGATATGATAACCTCAGATATAAAATCTGCTGAAAGTGGTTTTTACCTTGCGGAAAAACGCCATACGTTTTAGGAGACAAAAGCGACAAAATACATAAAACAAAAACCTCGCAGATCTCTCTGCGAGGTTTTGTGGTGGAAATGTCCAGAAACGCTTCCGCAGTGACAATAACTCCGTCAAAGCCGCTCGGATCAAAAAATCGTATATGACATTTTCAAAATTGAGAAATTAGGCCCTTATCCGGTGATTATAAATGTTTGAAAACACCACCACGTCCGTATCCGCGGCAAATGCCGCCTCGGCTATCCCGCATATGATATCCTTATGGGTGCGGTCGTCGGCTCTTGCGGTTATTACGGCAATTATTTCTTGACATTTCGTTCGTCCTTTCACGCATTCATAAAAAGCCCGTTCCCGCAGCCGCTCAACTCTGTTCTGCGGTAAATTCTGCCGCTGACGGGGAAGGATTTTTGACGCGTTCGGCGACAGAGTATGCCGGAAACAAGCTTTCGTATAAATTATAACTTATTCACGTTCACGCAGTTATGTCAAACGAAAAGGTGCATATTATGATTAAAAGGTGGACAAAACAGATATCGGCTGTTGACTTTGTGTTGTTTATTGGTATAATAAACTTAAAGGTGTCTTTGGACACGAGAAACAAAACGGAGGTTTTAACGATGAAGATCACAAGTAAATTCGCGGCTATTTTGTGCGCGGCGGCCCTGTTTATGACGGTGGGTTGCTCGAACGGCGGCGAAACAAGCAGCGGGAGCTCCGAGCCCAACGCTTCCGGCAACTCCGGAACCGCAGACGTTTCCAGCGCTTCGAATTCCGAAACGAATGAAAGCGGCACGGTATCAGAGGAGAAAATTATGGACAGTCTGAACAACGGCATAATTATCGACAGCGTAAGCGGTAACGTTTATAAGAACGAGATGAACGCAAATCCCATCTCGCCGAACATATTCTGCGCCGATCCCACCGCGGTGGAATATAACGGAAGGCTTTACGTTTACGGCACGAACGACCAACAGCAGGCGGAAGAGGGAACAAAGAACGACTACGCCTATATCAAATCGCTTGTGGTATTTTCCACCGACGATATGGTAAACTGGATATATCACGGCAGGATAGAGGTCGGAGAGATCGCACCGTGGATATATAACTCGTGGGCACCGTCGATAGTTTCCCGCGTTGAAGACGACGGACTTACGCATTTTTACCTTTACTTCTCAAACGGCGGCTCTGGCGTGGGCGTGATAACCTCCACCGACCCTGTGGGACCGTGGACCGATCCGCTCGGCGAGCCTCTGGTTTATCAGAATATGCCTGGGCTGGAGAATTGCCCCGCACCCTTTGATCCGGGCGTGTGCATTGACGAAAATGGCGTAGGCTGGCTCGCCTTCGGCGGAGGCACACCGGCGGACGGCAACACTATGCACAGCAAGATCCCGAAGATAGCAAAGCTGGGAAAGGATATGCTTTCCTTTGACAGCGAATTTGTTTCCATTGACGCTCCCTACTTTTTTGAGGCGAGCGAGCTGAACTATATCGACGGGGTATATTACTATACATACTGCACCGACTGGCAGGATCACAAGACCGGCTGGAAGGAGTACGAGGGGGTCAAAGTTCCGCCCGCGTGCAGCATGGCGTATATGACTACCAAGACCCCTCTCGACGCGGATAGTTGGGAATGCAGAGGACCCTATTTCTATAATGCGGGAGAGAACGCCGACGGGGCCTCAGGACTTCGCTGGGCTAACAACCACACTCATTTCATTGAATATAAGGGCGTAAACTACATCATTCACCATACGCTTCTTCTGGAGGAGCTTATGGGAGGAAAAGCGGGCTTCCGCAGTATGATGGCAGACTATCTGCCCATGGACAAGGCAACGGGCGATATTCCCATAACTGCGGCAAGCAAGAAGGGCGTAGCGCAGATAAAGCTGGTCGACCCCTATACCGATAACAGCGGCGCGCTGATGTTCACCAGTGCGGATATCGGATACGACAAGGTAAATGATCCTGCCGCAAAAAGCACCGCCAACGGCGCGTGGATATATGTAAGAGGAGCAGACTTCGGCTATGGGGCATCAGAGTTTATCGCTGAGGTCAAGGGCAAGGGAAGAATAGAGGTTCGTCTTGACGATATCTCCTCCAAAGCCGCTGCGTTCGTCGAGTTCGACTGCGCAGATTATACCAAAATACGCTCGGACAGCTTTGCGAAGTTTGACGGAAGAAACCATGACATTTATTTCGTATTTTCCGGCTCCGATATAGAGCTTAAGTCGTGGAGGTTTTCAAAGGGCGACGAGCAGCTTCGTCCTGAAGAGAGCATAGCCTCCACCGATATACCCTACAAGACGCTGGTAATATCGGGACAGACCGAGCCCGGACCGAGCCCCTCTGCGATGCTCGACATTCCGAAGGACGGGGACTATTCCATAAAATCCTCTTCTTTTGAAAAGGACAGCGCCATAGTCAACCTCGGGTTTATTAATACCGATACCAATGCGAAGTATAAGGTGCTTGTGAGATCGCTGACGCTGGCAACCGAAAACGGAGATGTTGAAGTTCCCGTAAATAAGGAACTCGATCCCACAAGCTCGTCGGAAAACGGGCTTGAAAACGGCTGGGGCGGCTCCGAGGTCGGATCGCTGATTTACGGCACGGAGGAATGTGGAATATTCGCAGCGAAAACAGACATAACATGGACAAACTATCGTCTGGCGCTTAAAGTAAACGGCGAAGAGACGCCGTTCACATCCATCACCTACAATGTCACCGTAAGCGGTCTTGAGCTTGACAGCTGACGGAGGCAACGGAAAATAAGGAGGGAAAAATGAAAAAACTTGTTAGGTTCGCAGCGGCGCTGATGGCGGTATTGACGCTGACGGCATGCACGGCGGAAGTTGGCACGAGCTCCGTGACGTCGACGCCGATGTCGACGACGACGTCGACATCAACGTCGAATCCGCTACCGAGCGTCACCACCGAGCCCGGAAAAGAGGAGGACCCCAAAGTGCTTGATAAGGATATCATAAAATCCACGATAACTTCAACCGACGACGGCAAGGGAAACTACACAAATCCCGTTATTTTCGCCGACGTGCCCGATATTGATATAATCCGCGTTGACGACGCGTTTTATATGGTTTCGACGACCATGCACCTGTCTCCGGGTTGTCCCGTAATGAAATCCTACGACCTTGTAAACTGGGAAATAGTAAATTACGTTTTTGATACACTGGAGGACAGTGATAAACTTGCCTTAAGAAACGGGGAAAACAATTACGGCAAGGGTCAGTGGGCGACTACCCTCAGATATAACAACGGTGTGTATTACGCCGGCTTCACTTCCTTCTCCACCGGAAAAACTTATATCTATCATACCGACGATATAGAAAACGGAAAATGGGACAGGTTCGTGTATGACGAATGCTTCCATGATATGAGTCTTTTGTTCGACGACGACGGCAAGGTGTATCTTATCTACGGCGGCGGAGAGATATGGTGCGTTGAACTGGAAAAGGATCTGAGTGCGGTCAAGCCCGGAACCAAGAAAAAACTCATCAACAACGCGGGACTTGTCAAGGGCTGCCTTGCCGAGGGTTCTCACGTCTATAAGCTGAACGGATATTACTATATTTTTATCATAACATGGCCACCTAATAGCAAAAGAACGCAGCTTTGTTACAGAAGCGAAGCGCTCGACGGCGAGTGGGAAAGGAAAGTGATAATCAGAGATAATATGGGCTTCAGAAATGATGGTGCCGCACAGGGCGGTATCGTCGACGATAAGGACGGCAACTGGTATTGCTTTGTATTTCAGGATCACGGGGCGGTGGGCAGAACTCCCGTTTTGTCGACCATGACATGGGAGGACGGCTGGCCGGTAGTCGGAGTTAAGGGAAAGGTGCCAACGACCGACAAGATTCCTATCGCGGGTCACGAGAAAAAGGGCATCGTCACAAGCGACGAATTTATCAACTCACATATAGTGAGATCCTATCATAGCTTTGCCGACACGCCCGAGGAAGCTGGCGAGAGCGATTATAACGGCTCTAACCTCGGGTTGGAATGGCAATGGAACCACAATCCCGACAACCGCCTCTGGTCGCTCACCGAGAGGGAAGGCTATCTGAGGCTGAGAACGGTCGATGTCTGCAGCACAGTTGCCAATGCGAGAAACACCATTTCGCAGCGAACCTTCGGACCGGAATGCGGCGCATATATCAAGCTCGACGTTTCAGAAATGAAAGAGGGCGATGTTGCGGGGTTTGCCGCCTTCGCGGAGAAATACGGTTATGTCGCCGTAAAAATCGAGGACGGGAAAAAATATATCGTAACGGTTTGGTATGACGATAACGACGACGTTGAAAAGGAATTTGAAACGGAAAGGGTCGAAATAACGGAAAACGAAGTTTATCTGCGGGTCGACTGCGATTTCAAAAACGCAACGGACAAGGCGTATTTCTATTACAGCCTCGACGGCGAGAACTGGACAAAAATAGGAGACACGCTGCAAATGAATTATTACGGTCTGCATTTTATGGGATACCGTTATGCGATATTCAACTTCCCGACAAAGCAGACGGGAGGTTATGTCGACGTGGACTATTTCAGGGTGGAAAACAAACTGCTCAAATAAACTGATACATTCAATGCGTTTCAGCCGCACAGGGGGTAAGACCTTGTGCGGCTTTTTCTTTTTCGGGCTGCTGTTTTTTCTTCTTTCGGGAGGAAAGAGTTTTTTTCATTGAAAAATAGCGGCTTTGTGTTATAATTTAAGTACGGTACTGCGGCAGTAACTGCAATACTGCTAAGAAGGAGAAAAAGTAAAGCCAAAATTTGAGCAGCATTAAACAAAGAAAACGGCTGCAAAAACCACCCACCTCATAATGGTGCGGGTTGTTCATATTCAGTTAAATTAATAAATTTTATCTAATCCTGCTCCACCTTAACGCTCGTCTTGCCGAAGCCTCTTTGACCCCAGAACATCAAGGAGGGAGAATTTGTTGTCGCTACCGTTTTTGTCATTTTCAAACACCTCAGCATATCTACCGTACTTGTTGTAATCAATCTTCTGAGCTTCACGCTTTGCTTCAATTTGCTCTGTCGATAAGAAGTTATCTGGCACATATTTTAAAAACCTTTTGTCAGTGGGGTTGACATTTGCAAAAAGTTGTGATAAGCTAATAGTAAAATCAGCTACCAGAGGGTTGGATATGTCGGTATTGCCGTTATGTTCGCCCTTCACGACGGCTGATTTTTTTATTTTGCTTAATACAACGTTCAAATATAACCCATTTGGTTAATTTTCAAAATTTTTGATGTTGTATAATAAAACTTGACACCCCACGCTCAAAAGAATATGCTAAAATCAGGAGGGTGAAGGACATGTCAGAAGCGAAGAAATACGACAGGAGCTACAATGAGCAGTCAGTAAAGCCGGCACTGGAAATAGGGTAAAGTGAGCCGGCGAGGAACTGAAGGTACCGTACGGAACGCTGTACGGGTGTGTGCAGGCGGCAAAGAAAGGTATCTATACCGACATAACGAAAACAAAGAAGTCCCAGAGAACGCAGAAGTACCCGCAGTACGTTAAGGATATGCTGTGGGAGCTGAGAAAGGAACAGGACGAACAGTGCGCCGGAATTGGTGACAAGTGGCAGGACTACGACCGTCTGTTCATCAAGTGGGACGGAAGCTCTATGAACAACAATACTCCCTACTTCCGGTTCAAGGAGTTTTGCAAAAAGAACAGCATAAGGTTCTGCGACATTCACTCGTTAAGGCGCTTACACGCAAGCCTGCTCATCAATGCGGGCGTTGATGTGGTTGCAGTATCGGGGGATTTGGGACACTCGCAGGCTTCAATGACAACGAACATCTACTGTCATATGTTCCAAGAAGCACAGGCAAGGACGAGCCGGGCAATCGCCGACGCACTTATCGTTGACAAAAAAGAAAAGCAGGGCGGCGAAAAAGCCGAATTCCCTGCTTAAAGACCATAAATTCAAAATAAGAACCTCTGCTGTTACCGAAATCAAAGATTTCGAACAGCAACGAGAACTTTGTTGCTTTGCAATAAAGACCAAATAACGACCAAGACCAAAATCCGTACAAAAAGAAACACTCCCAAACGGCTCTGTAAAGCCATTTAGGAGTATCGTAGTGTGGTGACCCGTACGGGAATCGAACCCATGATTCCGCCGTGAAAGGGCGATGTCTTAACCGCTTGACCAACGGGCCGTAGAAATGGTAGCGGCAGTCGGATTTGAACCAACGACACCCTGGGTATGAACCAAGTGCTCTAGCCAACTGAGCTATACCGCCATATCTTTCTGTTTTTGTCACTCTGTATCAGCGACTTTTATATTATATCACAGCGTTTTGCGTTTGTCAACACTTTTTTTAAATTTTTTTCGATTTTTTTCGTTTTTGAAAAACGCCGTGATATTTTATATAAAAATCAGCTAATCAGACCTCTGCGTACTGCTTTCTGCCTGTTTCAAAAATGTTGCCGCCGACAGCGTCGATTGCAACGATAAGAGGAAATTTGTCGAAAGTCAGCTTTTTCACACTTTCACAGCCCAGATCCTCAAAGGCTATTACCTCACACTCGGTTATGCACTGACAGGCAAGTGCACCTGCACCGCCTATGGCACAGAAGTATACCGCACCGTTGCGTTTTATGGCGTCTACTACGGCAGGTTTGCGTTCTCCCTTTCCTATCATAGCGGATAACCCCATATCGAGCAGCAGGGGAGCGTAGGGGTCCATTCTGCCCGATGTCGTAGGGCCGCATGAGCCGATAGCCATGCCTTCTTTAGTGCCGGTAGGACCTGCGTAGTAAATAGCCGCACCGTCTATTTCAAAGGGCAGTTCTCCGCCTTCGTCGATAAGCTGTTTTATACGCTTGTGAGCGGCGTCACGAGCGGTGTATACAGTACCGCTCAGCTCTATCTTGTCGCCGGCTCTGAGCGTTTTTGCCTTTTCTTTAAGTTCGCTTGTGTTAAGTTCCAAGTTTGTACTCCTGTTCGCATTGAATTTATTATGCCGGAAAGCATACACTTTCCGGCATACGATATTTACTTTTGATTAAAGGTCGAAGAATCCCACATTATCCGAGCTCATCTCGTCGTCGTCATCGTCATTGTCTTTAAGACCTTCCATCATCTTAAGATCCCACGAAGGATCATACTGGGCTGTGTTGGTGGTCATATTGTCGTTTATTCCGCCGAGCATGGACGAATAATCGGACATATCAATCTTTTCTTCCTTAGCGGAAGCTGCGGGAGCGGCAGGATCGTCAAACGAAGATGTCATTCCGTCATCGTCTGCCTGCTTATGTGCAGGGGGAGGAGTAATAGACATACCGTTCATTTGTGCTTCGAGATCCTTCCAGGGATCGTTCACCTTTTCTTCCTTGCCGGCAACACCCATTGAACGACTTTCATTCAGCTTTTCCTTAGGTTTATCGCCACTGCGGTCGGCAGTCCGTTCGGTCTTAGCTGCGGGCGCAGGCTCATCAGCAAGAAGGTCACTGAAATCATCAGCAACAGGAGCAGGTTCTGCTTTAGCTTCGGGAGCGGGAGCAGGCTCATCAGCAAGAAGATCGCTGAAATCATCGGCTGCAGGAGCAGGTTCTGCCTTAGCTTCGGGAGCGAGAGCAGGCTCATCTGCAAGAAGATCGCTGAAATCGTCGGCTGCAGGAGCAGGTTCTGCCTTAGCTACGGGAGCAGGAGCAGGTTCTTCTGCAAGAAGGTCACTGAAATCGTCGGCTGCAGGAGCAGGTTCTGCCTTAGCTACAGGAGCAGGAGCAGGTTCGTCTGCAAGAAGGTCACTGAAATCGTCGGCAACAGGAGCGGTGTCGGCTTTGGGAGCAGATGCCGCAACAGGCTCCTCTACAAGCAGGTCAGCCATATCGTCTGCCGCAGGAGTTTCCTCAACGAGCAGATCGCCCGTATCTACGTTATCCGCAGAAATGTCATCGTCACCCGATACTATCTCAAATGAACTGAGCAGACCGTTGTTGTCTGTCAGCATATCGTCATCATCGTCATCGTTTGTCTGAGCCGGCATATCCAGCTTAAGCTCAAAGTTATACGGCTCGATTTCCATAGGAGCGTAGGCGTCAAGCTCGCTCTCGTCAAGTCCGCCGATATTTTCAAGCTCGCTCTTTGCGTTGATAAGCTCCTCATCATCGGACAGCTTTTCTTCAGGAACGTCAGCCGTGTTATCAGTGGCTGTTTCTGCCTGTGCGGCTTCTTCAACAGCCTTAGCGAGAACATCGTTTACAGCCTTTGTATCTTCAACAGCCTTTGCAACCGCATCGTTTACGGCATTAGCTCCGGCAAGTGCTTTTTCAACGGCTTCATTTACTGAGGCGGTTATGTTGGCAAGAACAGCCTGAATATCTATTGCGGGAGCCGCCGCACCTGATGTAACGCCGTTTGCGAATGTGCCTGCCTTTTCAAGCACAGACTGCTTGTAATCGTATGTTTTCTTTACTGTATCGGCAAAATATGCCTTTGCGGCCGTGATAATCTCGTTTGCCTTGCTCTGAGCGTCATCGATTACAGCGTTTGCGTCGGCATTTGCTTTTGCGGAAATCTCTGCAAGCTGAGCGGGGTCAATTGTTCCGCCGCTGTGCTTTGCTTTATCTATTTTTGCAGCTGCCTGCTTTTTGAATTCTGTGAATTCTTCTGTCAAGGCAGAGTATTTGTCTTGCATAACGTGCAGTTCTTTTTCGGTCTGCGCCAGCTTGCGTCTTTCGTCAAGAACCTGCTTTCTGCTCTCAAGAATCTGTGCGTCAAGCTCAGCCTTTTTCTTTTCAAGCTCGGCTGTAAGTTCGTTGTTCTGACCTTCGTTCGTCTGCTGTTTTTCTTCGAGCGCTCTTTTCAGCTCGTCATTTTCTTCCTTAAGGGCTTTACGCTCTTTATTGTGCTGTACTATGTATGCCATTACTTCGGCTTTGTCGAAGCCGAGCGGCGAGGTTTTGAATTCGCCGTTTGTAGATGGCGCTTTTTTCTGTTCTGCCATTATTGTACCCCCTGAAAAATCTGGTTATTGTTATTATACCAAAAATTATTCAATAATTCAATAGTGAATTGTAAAGTTTTATCAATTACCCAAAAATGCGAACAGCTATTGGTGATTTTAACGAAAATTCGCTATCGGCTATTGTATTTTATTGAACGGTAGTGTATAATAATATAACAACCTTAAAATAATTTCGGTTTTTTAAAGATATTAACGAAAGGACTGATATTGATGATCGACAAAACTATGCCGTTTTCGCTCAAGGATGAAAGAGAAAACGAGATGAAGGAAATACTGACAACGGTTTACGGTGCGCTCAAGGAGAAGGGCTATAATCCTATAAATCAGCTTGTCGGCTATATTCTGTCCGAAGATCCTACCTATATAACTACATATAACAACGCCCGCAGCCTGATCCGCCATATTGATCGTGACGAGCTTTTACAGGCAATGGTCAAGACTTATCTCGGCAGCTGACGAAAGCCGCCATTTATTTCAATGAATTACAACCGCTCCTTTACGGATACTATATCTGTAAAGGAGTGATTTTTTTGCACGGAAAAATGTCAGCCGCAGTATTTACGGTATTGACGGCAATGTTCATGTGCGGATGTACGTCCGATAAGAATACTGTCGGACAAAGCACAGAATATAACGGCAGGGGAGGCAGAACGCCTGCTGAAACAGCTTTTCTGACGGACGGAAAAGAGAAGGTCTGCTACGGTCAGGGCTATGAAACCGATAGCGATAATCGTCCTGTAGGAGCAGTACAGGCGCAGGAAAAATACGGGTCATACGGCGGAAGATTCATATTCGGCAAAGACGACAGGACGATCTGCCTGACGTTTGACGAGGGCTATGAAAACGGCTGTACCGGAAAAATACTGGATATTCTGAAGGAAAAGAAGGTTACGGCAACGTTCTATGTGACGCTTGATTATGTAAAAAGCAGTCCGGAGCTTGTACAGCGTATGATAAACGAGGGTCACGAGGTCGGAAATCACAGCTGTACCCACCCGTCACTGCCGGATACAAGCGATGATATGGTATTTGAAGAAATACAAGGACTTGAAACTTATATTTCCGATAATTTCGGCGGATACAAAACCGTTACGATGCGTCCCCCTAGAGGAGAATTTTCGGTCAGAACATTACGCATTGCCAAAAATATGGGTTATGATACTGTGCTGTGGTCCTTTGCGTACAACGACTGGAATACGGACGCTCAGCCCGACAGGGACACGGCGTACAGGCGAATAACCTCCGCAACGCACAATGGGGCTGTATATCTGCTCCATGCGGTATCCGAAACAAATACGGCGATACTGCCCGATGTCATCGACTACTGGCTTGATAACGGATATACGGTAAAAAGCATTTCAGGATAAAAAAAGAGCATCGGCACATAATAATGCAAGCCGATGCTTTTGTATCACCGCAATTAACACAAAAAAGAAAACGCTCCCGCAGGAGCGTTACGTTAAATCGTTATTCTCAGGAAACAGCGTTTAACTTCTTAGCAAGCTGAGATTTCTTTCTAGCTGCAGCGTTCTTGTGGATAATACCCTTTGCTGCTGCCTTGTCAACTGCTTTAACTGCAACCTTAACGTTGTCAGCGTTAGTATCAGCGTCAACCTTCTTCAGAATAGTCTTAAGAGCGGTCTTGTCAGCCTTATTGCGAGCCTGCTTTGTAGCAGATACTAAAACTCTCTTCTTGGCAGATTTAATGTTAGGCACTTACGGCACCTCCTTTATACAGATCTACATATAATCATAGTTATATTTCACAATACGCTTTATTATAGCACGTCCAAAACGAAAATGCAATACTTTTTACGATTTTTTTGAAAAAATTCTTCGGGAGGAAATTTTATGCAGCTTACGGGAAGAACAGATATGGCGACCGAGTTTGTAAAGGGCAAAAACGGAATAAGATGTGAAAGCTATGAGCTTTACGGAGAGAAGATAACCGAAATAATCGTTTCCGAAAAGGAAACCGCTCTTTTTAACCGCCCCTGCGGAAGATATTTTACCGTTGACAGTACGGACGTTCCTTATGCGGACGGTCAGATCCATGCACTGTGTACGGTGCTTAACAAGCTCCTTCCGGAAGGAAAATGTCTTGTTACGGGGCTTGGAAACCCGTCTGTAGCGTCTGACAGTCTTGGTTGGAGAACGGCAGGCAGGGTGCTTGCGACCTCGCATTTCATTGAAAAAATGCACAATGCGGACGGAATAGGGAATGTGTCGGTAATAAGGACGGATGTTTCGGCAAATTCCGGTATAGACAGCGTCTGTCACGCAATATTCTGTGCGGAGAAGATAAAAGCGGACTATATTGTAGCGATAGACAGCCTTGCGTGCAGTGAGCCGGAGCACCTTTGCAGAAGCATACAGGTCACGGATACCGGCATAACGCCCGGCAGTACCGCTGGCAACAGGAACCGTCTTGACAGTGCGGCGGCAGGCATACCGGTAATCGCTGTAGGCGTTCCTACCACTATGGAGTATGAAAGCGATAACGACAGATTTTTTGTGACAAGATATGATATAGATGTTGAGATAAGCAGGTACGCACATATAATATCCTGTGCGCTGAACCGCAGTCTGTGTCCGTCACTGTCATACAGCGACATATCAATGCTGATGAATTATTTCTGAATATTTGCGGAAAATGAATCATAAGCTGTAACAAGAAAAATCCAACTGTGAAAACACTTGGCGAAAGGAAGGGCTTATGAGAGGCAATAAAAACAAAGGTATTGTAAAGGTTCTTGGCATAGGGCTTACGGCGGCGGTATTATCGTTTACCCTGACGGGCGTAGCTGAAAACGCCGTTACGGGAGCGGTAAGCGGCAAAAGCGTTTCGGACGGACTAAGACAGCTTACCGCACTGAGCGTTATGCTTGCTGTTCCTGTAAACGAATTTGACGGCAGGGATGAAGATACGGTTTCATCCGAGCCTTGCACAGAGAAACCGGACAATGAAACAAAGACTGAAAAGCAGGAGCAGCAGGAGCAGAAAGTGCCTGCGACCGATAATCCGTCAAGCAGTACGCAGGATATTTCCGGTGAAACGCTGGTGCCGGTCGACGCTCCCGCCGATGTAAAAACACGGCTGATTTCCGTCAACATAAGAAAGGACAAGGACGATCTTACACAATATACGGCAAAGGACGGTACAGTAAAGGAAAAGCACTACGGGAAGATCAGCGGCGACAATGTAATAGACCTCGAAAACGGTCAGATAAGAAACTGCACCAAGCTGCCGTCGGAGCTTATAGGTGCTGAGGCTGAGAAAAAGCCTTCTGTCACGCTGTCGGACAGCAACGAACCTCAGGTGCTTATAATACATACGCATACGACCGAAAGCTACGAACGTGACAGTGACGGATATTACGATACAGATTATGACGGCAGATCGCTTTGCCCTGCAAACAGCGTTGTGGGAGTAGGAGCGGTGCTTGCGCAGACGCTTGCTGACAACGGAATAAGTACGCTGCACGACGGAACGGTCTTTGACGATCCCGTTTACAACTACTCATATTCAAGAAGCAGAGAGCGAACAGAGCAGCTGCTGAAAGAGTATCCGTCAATAAAAATAGTGCTGGACATTCACCGTGACGGAATAGCGGACGGAGATGTGAGAATAGCTCCTGTTGCAGAAATCAACGGCAGAAAAGCGGCACAGATAATGATAATATGCGGATGTGACGACGGCACGGATATATTGCCGGATTATATGGATAACCTCCGCTTTGCGTCATATTTGCAAAATGCGATAGAAAAAGATAACAAAGGCATAACACGGCCTATGCTTTTCGATTATCGGTTTTATAATCAGGATCTGGCTGAGGCTTCGCTGGTTATAGAATTCGGAGCGTTGGCAAACGATATTGAGCAGGTGCGATACTCAGCCGAGCTTGCCGGCAGGAGCATTGCAAATTTGCTGAAAAATTATGAACAATAAAAAAGCATACTGCCATAAAAAGCGTATCGGAAAGATTATGATAAGAATCGGAACACAAGTGTTATAAACAGATAAACCGCCCGGACATTAAATCCGGGCGGTTTTTGTGAAGATTGGCATAAGAAAAAGAGATGCCCCCCGCCAAAATAGCAGAGGTTCATCTCTTTTTGTACAGATGAAACACCTGTATTACTGATATTATAGGCTGTTTGACCTTAAAAGTCAAGCGGTATGTCCCGAAACATTACACACCTGAGGTATCGGTAAAATGCCGACACCCTAAAAAAGATAGTGTAACTGGTTATGCGAACTTTCGGAAATGGTGCAAGCTTGTAAAGAGAGCTTGCCTGCAGGAGCATTGCAAATTTGCTGAAAAATTCTGAACAATAAAAAAGCATACTGCCGTTAAAAAGCGTATCGGAAAGATTATGATAAGAATCGGAACACAAGCGTTATAAACAGATAAACCGCCCGGGCATTAAATCCGGGCGGTTACTTTTATGGAGCTTGTGACGGGACTCGAACCTGCGACCTGCTCATTACGAATGAGCTGCACTACCAACTGTGCTACACAAGCGTATTTATTCCGATATTCTGATATATTTACACACATTTTCCGTTTTCCAAAAGCGGACGCTTCACAAGTCAAAACATTGCATAATGCACAATAAACACTTGAAAAGAGCGAGGCGATGTGGTAAAATATATATGGTCACATTTCGGAATACAGTTCCAAAATGACTATATTATTATATCGTATTTTTGATTTGTTGTCAATAGCTTTTTTGACGGAAACGAGGAAAATTTGATAAAAAAAACATCTGTGGCAAGGTGTATCGGTGTAGTTATCGGCGTACTGCTAATTGTTTTTGCAGTATTTCTCGTAGTTACATCAATGCTGTTTTCATTCGGCGGCTCTGCTGCGCCGGATATTTTCGGATATAATGTTTACATAGTGCGTGACAACGATTTCTATCAGCTTAAGGCAGGCACAGCCGCTATAGCGCAGAAGGTGTGGCCCGACGAGGTAAACAACGGAGAGCTTATAATATATAATCGGTATGAAAACGGCGGAGCACAGCTTGCAAAGGTAAATTCATCCACGCTTAAGGAAGGCGTTATGAGCTTTGATGTTGAAACTCAAGGCGGAGAAAATATCACAATATCACAAAGCCAGCTTGTTGCAAGAGTTAACTATTGCAGTGATTTCTGGGGTGCTGTTATCGGATTTGCAATGTCGCCGTTTGGCGTTATGGCTATCGCTATACTGCCGTGTATCGCAATAGTAGCATTTGAGATAGTGAAGTTCATTATGTCAAAGCGTCCGGTACCGCAGGTGGAAACGGTCAAGTTGCAGGAAGAAGCTCCGGTGTATGTTCCCCCTGAAAGCGATGAACACAAGCTACCAAAAGCAAGCAAGACCGAAGCGAAAAAGGCCGCTATTCCGTCTTTATCCGATAACGGAAAAGTGCCGCATAATCGTATCCCGGACAGCTCTCATGGTAAAACGGATGATTTCACAGAGCGTCTGCGGAGCAAAAAGAATATAGCGGCAAGTGCCGATAACATAAAAGACCGAGCGGATTTTTCCGGCGGAGCAAAAAAAAGAATGGAATCGGACAGAGCAGAGCAGCAAAAGGAAAAGAAAGCTAAAACAGAAAATATAAAAAATGAAAATGCTTTGCCCGAAATGACAGCAAAAACGGTTGCGGCTGAAGTAACGCACAGCGGCTCCGAGCCCGATATATCGCTTGTGTTCAGAGATGACGAGGACAAGAGATATGATATAGACGATATTCTTGCCGATATAGAAAAAAGGCATCATTGACGGGCAGAAAAGCAGAAAGAAAAGTAAGAACGAAAGAGAGAACACTTGAAATGAATAAAAAATCAGATACTGTGAATTCAGAACTTCGTGACAAGCTATTCATAGTATTGGCATTAACCGGTTGTGTATCGAATATAGCGGGATTTACGGCAAATGCGGTGATTTTCCGATTTACCCCGCAGACCTTATTCTGTGCGGCTTGCGCACTTGTAATTATAGTATCGTCATTGGTCGGTTTTCTGACAGGAAGAACCTATGTCGCTACGTTTATAATACTCATTGTGCTTGGATTTGTCGAGTTTCCGATGTTGTATATTTCATACGGTGCAAGCACGGCAGTATATATGCTTGTTGCGGAAATCGGAATTATTACTTTTATGAAGCCGGTGCACAGAGTTATAATGGGAGCGGCGGTGTTCGTTGCAGATATAGCCGCATTTGTTGTCAGAAGCAAATTCCCACAGCTGAATATGGCTAATGACAATATGGAGCTTGATACGCTGTTTTCGTTCATTATAGCGTTTTTAGGCATAATGGTTGCGGTCGCAATAGTGATAGTGCAATTTGAGCGTCAGGCAAAACAGCTCAGTGAAATGGGCGAGGAGCTTACGCTTGCTGTGAATACCGATCCGCTGACCGAGATAAGAAACCGCCGTTATCTTATAAAATATCTTGAAAATCAGCTTTCGCAGGACGAGAAAAAGAAACACTGTGCGGTGCTTATCGACCTCGATTTGTTCAAGTCGGTAAACGATACATACGGACACGTTTTCGGTGATGATGTGCTTAAGCATTTTGCGTATGCGGTTAAAACAAATATCGGAGAAAATGACCTTATAGCTCGATTCGGCGGAGAAGAATTCATGATTCTCTTTGATACGGATAATATCGAAGCTGTTATGACGGTTATGAAGCGGATAAGCAAAAGCTATTCGGAGTTTTCCGAGAAAGAAAAAGGAAAAGAATTTACTTTCAGTGCAGGCGTAGCTGTGTACGGAAGCAGCAACTCGATAACCGAGATATTCACAACTGCCGACAAGCGACTTTATAAGGCTAAGGCGGCAGGAAGAAATAAGATAATGATAGAATAATAACAGAGCAGTATTATATAAAAATTGCCCTTGTCTGTGAATACAATCCACAGACAAGGGCGTTTTGCTTATTTATACAACAATGCAAAAACCAGCATGATCAGAATTAATATAATCATAAACAAAAATGTCATTCCGATTGCTTTTAATTCGTTGCCGTTTATATTTTCTTTATTGCAATTATTATCTGCAGGCACTTTCCTTTTATGAACGGTTGGCGTTTTATTTACTGCCGGCTTGGAATGCTGTTCGGAAAACCCGTCTTTTATAAGCTGTGCGCCGCAATGCGGACAATTGTTATAATAATCGGGTACGATCGAGTCGCAGTATCTGCATTTCATTGATATAGGCTTCCTTATTTTATATAGTCGGTATCGGCGGCGGAACCGGTCGGCTTACAAGAGAAACAAGCTCTGCAACCGAGTCTGCTCTTGCCCATGAAGCCATACCGTTTTTCCATACAAGCGTTTCGGCGGTAAGCTGACCGTTTGCGGCAAGCTGAGCCATAGTGTTCATATCATAAGGTCCTGTTGTCTGACCGTTTACGGCTATATAATAAGCTGCTGTCGGGATGGGCGGAGGAGCGGCTGCCGCAGACTGAGGCGTTGTATTTTGCATTGCATGATTTGCCGCATTTGCGTTGTTCATTCCGTTAATTCCGCTCATAGCGTTGTTCATAGCACCTGCCATATTCTGACCTACTACACCGCCAACAGCCATAGCGGCCATCATTGCGGCAGGATTGAAGCCTGCGCCGCCCTGCCCGCCGAGGTCTACACTGCCGGCACCGTTTGCCCCCATCTGACCGAGAGCCTCTGCGCCTGCTATGCCGACATTTGCCTGTAACTCGGACTGGAATGCTCCGAGGTTTGCACTCTGCGTCTGCTTGTGCATTGCGTACTGTCCTTCCTCACGCTGAACACGGAGCGACTGCTCATAGTTCTCGGCTTCTATACGCTGTTTGTCGTGGATATTTTTGATATTTGCGGCTGTCTGAGCCTGAATTGTATCGCTTGTTACCTTGCGTGTTACCGCCATAAGCTGTTCATAGCCGTCGCTTGTCTTATCAATTTCTATAGAGTTGATATCTACGCCCGATACGGTAACTCCGAAATTTTCACGAAGTCTTTCTCCTATGTCGTATTCTATCTTGTCGTTGATAAGAGCAATCTTGCTTTCAATCTGGATAACAGGAATGTTATTTTCAGCAGGAGCGGCTGTTACCGCATCTTTGATATACCGGCAGATAGCGTCTTTTATCTGCTTGTTGAAGTCATCCGTTGAGAACTGTGTAAGGCGATGCAGCTTTACAAATTCACGATAATTTGTTATTCTGAAGCTGACAGTACCTCTTACTGCTACAGGTACGCCGAAGTCCATAAATCTCGGATCGTATACGTCAAAATACGGTATTCCGAACTTTGTCTGAATGATATTCGCTGTATTGATAAAGTATACTTCAGCCTGGAACGGTGTTCCGCCTGCGTAAGCAAGTCCTACTATGCTTGCAAGCACAGGCAGATTGCCTGTGTCGAGCTTTCTGTCGCAAGGACCTTCAATAAAGTCCTCCATAACGCCGTCGGGACGATTATAGACAAATACGGCTACCTCGCCGTCTTTTACACGAAGCGATGAGCCCCAGCGTATTGCATTTTCACGGCTGTTATTGTTAAGCTCCGCACCCGCCGGACGCCACTTCCATATAAGATATGATTGCTCGTCGCAACGTATCTCGTCCATAAATCCGCCTGCTTTTGGTTTGCCGAATAATCCCATAATATTTCTCCTTGACAGATTGTAAATAAATATGTTACTTCTTTTTTGATTTGAACATTCGTGTAAGCATAATGATTGCGCATATAACGGCAACGACCAATATCATAATATATCCGACGCTGTCTTTGTCGGCGCATCTCGGAATCAATAGTCCGAAGCAGACGAGCAAGCCGATAGTTGCTATGAATTTAGGCATAGCCGAATCGCATCGTGTCATCGGAGGAATAATTATCGCACCGAGAATGAGGTCAAGCATAGTAACTAACTGTAACGGGCTGAATCCTGAACTGTCAACGTTCTGACAGCAGATTATCACAAGAACAGCAATACTTATCGACCATGCAAGAGTAATGATTACCTGAGGAAGAGAATTACTTATCTTTACAAGAAAACTTCCTGCTTTTTTAGCTGTTTTAACATATTTGTCACGGGTGAGCTTTTTCTTTGCCTGCTCGTACAGCTCGTTGAATTTTGCTTTGTCTGCATCGGCAGTAAGAGCGAGCTTAGCTTTTTGCTCGACCTGTCTGAACTTTACCGCCCATGCGTCACATATATTCTGTTCTGTATTGCCTGTTATGTTTGAGGATGCGAGAATGAGAAATTCAAATATATCTTCCTTTGTATTCGGAACGGGAAAATTTCTGATAAGCGATGTACGCTGTTCGTCTGATGCTGCGTTTGCGAGTGACATAGAGAATTCATGTAAGGATGCCGATGATTTTCCGCCTCTTATTTCATAGCCGCATGACGGACAAGTGGTAACAAAAGCGCCCAGCACCTCTCCGCATGACGGACATTTATGTATTTCGCCTTCAAAAACAGTTTCACGTTTTGAGTTGCCTGCCTGATATGATTGTGAGTTTTCCGGAGAGCCGGAGCTTTGTGCACCGCAGTTCAGACAAAATTTTGCACCGTCCGGTAACTGCGAGCCGCATTTACTGCATATTGCCATATTTTTTCTCCCTTTAGTTCACGGCTTTATCGGAACTAAAGCCGTTTTTTAATTATGGGTAAGACAAATCAGTCCGTATACCTGTCGGTATCGGGGATTGCATCACATATATCGCCGATGTTGCAGTCAAGATACTCGCAGATACGGAGCAGTACCGATAAAGCCACCTCCTCGTTTTTGCGGAGCTTGGTCATTGTACCTGTCGCTATATTGAGATCTTTTCTGAGCGTCGCCGGGGATATATCTTTTTCAATTAGTCTGATCCATAATTTCTTATAGCTGATTTTCATGAAAACATACCTTTAAAGGTATGCCCGATCACTTAGTATTATACACTGCACAATTCAAAAAGTCAACAGATTTCAGCAAATTTATAGATAAAATTCGCAACTTCTTGCGAATTTTCCGGTTCCGACGGAAAATTCGTTATTGTTGACACTGAAAAATTATTCGGTTACAGCTATAAGAAAAAATGATCTGGCAGACCTTGTTCATATCAAGTAAAGAGTACGTATTCCGGTGCAAAGGATTTTCGTACTCTAAAGTCGGCTCAAATACATATAATTATTTAATTCTAGTATACCATAAAAAAGTGATAAATTCAATAGCCCCTATGCTATGATTGTGACATACGGGCTGAGATTGTATCGGTAACGGAGATTTGCATTAAGTTGAAGGCAATTCATAGCATCCACCATATTTGAACCATTTTGCAAGAACCGATGTACGCTTATGCCGTTTGAAAAAACCGCCCTGCTTTCGCAGGGCGGTTTTCGCTTAAAACTGTGCTGTTGTTACGTTTGATTCGCTGTTTGCAGATTCGGCAGTGTCGTATTCGTCCGACAGGTTATCCTCAATCCACTTAGCCATCATCAGCGGTGAAAGTATGATGTCCATCGTCTTCTGTTCACCGTCGCTGACGCTTTCCATAGTAACGATCTCTCCCTTTTCACGTCCCTCACTGCCTATTATATCGTAGGTCAGCTGACAACGGTACTTGATGGAGCAGAGCAGGAATTCGGGAGGAATAACCTCACAGCTTGCAATCTCGTCAAGCCATACGAAAGGACTCATTCCGCCTATGCTTATATCCTCGATAATCCAGCCGCTTGCCGCATAGGAATCGTTAGCGCACATATAAAGAGAGAATTTGAACTTTTCTTCTCTGTCGTCCTTGAACAGACCGACTTCAAAGCTCTTTATAACGTAGTTGTTTATAATGCTTGATTCAAATCCGCAGCAGGAGCAGGTTCCGCCGTAGCCGAACATCGTGCCGTTAATATCCTTTGCAAAATAGTTGCGGTAAACACGCAGGTTTGAAAGGCTGCGGAGCGACTTGTATCTTGTACGCAGGTACTGAAGCTCCTCAGCGGTAATTGACGGCAGAGGCTTATAGTAGTACGGAATCTGGTCAAGAAGTACCTGGTTCGGTTCTTCGGTGCTTGAGTAGAACTGGCTGAGAACGTTGTTGTTCTCGCCTACCAGCAGATATTCGACATATTTTGCAAATTCGGGTTTGGTGCAGTCGTCACGGAGTATAACATACTTTGTGATGCTCTGACGCTCCTCATCGCTTATCGGGTCGTTTATATCTATGATACGGATAATCTTGTCTTTTTCGCCGAGAAGTGCGATACGGGGAATTTTAAGGTCGCAGATATAAAGGTTAGGCATAGTTGCCGATACCTTTTCATCTGTCAGATTGCTCTCACGCAGAAGGCTCATAAGCGAAGCCTTTTCGAACGAATAGCCGGACTTCATGAACGGGAAGTCGAATACACGTCCGTTGAACATTCCGCAGTTGATAAGCGCATAAACGTCACCAATTATCTCAAGAAGGTCGGCGTTGGTGATACTGCTCGGTATCATGAACTGTTTGCCGTATGCGGCAAATCTGAACTTCTTGTTAATATCAAGCTGGAGCGTGATGTCACTGCCCTGCGATTTCATCTCACGCAGGAAGGTCATAGTATCCTTGCCCTGTGTGAAGCTGTTTATCAGCATATTTATGACTTCGTTGTATATCTGGTGATTCTCGAAGCTGTTCTTGTGCGCCACAATGCAGTCATAAGCCCGCTTGAGATTATGTACTGTCATTCTTGCAACGTCGAAGTTATGGGTGATGTCACGGTAGTGGACGTTGAACTGGAAGTATCTCATTCCTATCTTATAATCCTGACCGTACATCGTATCGAACAGACCGAGCGCTCCGATAAGTGCGTCCTCATCGGCAACAGCGTCATTTATAACATACTTGCCGAGCTTAAGGCTGACTATACTTCTGAAGCCGAAACTCAAATCGAAGTCTTTGATAGCGGGATTCCTCTCGCTGTCAAGAACATATGTATTACCGTCAAAATTGAAGTTGTAGCAGAACTCTCTGCCTTCCTCGTCGCTGTCCTCGTCAACCCACTTATAGCTTGCCATTATGATGTTTTCGGGCATATCCGATACATCCTTACGCATCTTGACAAGCTCGTCTTCGATATACTCTGTAAATGCCGAGCCGTTCTCATGCTCCTGCTTTGAAACGTGGTCGGTGAGCGAGAAGAAGCCAAGCTCTTTTACTTCGGAATACGGCATAGCCTCGCTTTTTCCGGGTAAAAGCAGTGAGATGCTGTTGTGGAAAACACTGCGCAGATCGCCTACCATAACGCTGGTAGAAAGATAATTGCTGAAGAATTCAAACACATAGTGCTTCGGACGCATATAATATTTGTCCGAATTCGTTCTCGGCAGCAGCTCGATAACGAAATAGCGTGAATACTTTTCAATCATATATTTGAGATCACGGTTTATAGCTTCCGAAACCTCCTCCTCACATTCGTGGCGGATGCCTGTTCTGTGAGTGGTAATATATGAGTTCGGCACACTGATGAAGAATGCCGACAGCTTTTCCTTGATGAAATCCTCTCCTGTTGACTTGATAAGACCTGTCAGCTCATAAGTGGAGAAGTAGTTATATTTATCAAGCAGGACTTTTACCAGCGTGTCACGCTTTGCGGAAGAAACCGCAAACGGAATAAGATATACAAAGCCCTCGTTTTCGTGCCAGATAAATTCGATAACGCTTTTGCCGTTCTGTAAGAAACGTACTGTCGGGTCATCGTCAGGTGTTTTCTGATAACGGATAACCTTATATACCGCAAGAGGCTTGCCCATATCCATAACGGCAACATTGAACGTGCGGTTGGGATTTTCCGCTTCACCGAATCTGCCAAGCTGCTTCTTTCTGATAAATGCAAAGCAGAATTCGACAAGATTTATATATTCGCCCTTGTGGATAGTGAGGTTTACGAGGTTTTCCTTGATCTTAGCCTGTTCTTCTTCGGAAACCTTGAAAACGATCTCTGTACCCTTGAAAACGGGTGCGGTAAGGTTAAGCTCTCTTATCTTGAGGATACCCGCATCGTTTACAATTCTGAAATTGAAGTTGTTCGAACGCAGCTTCAGCCACTCAACGTTCATAAATACGCTCTTTGAGCCTACGCCGAAACGTCCTTCACGGGATTTGTCGCCGTCGCTTCTGCCGATACTGAGATAATAGAGTATCTGCTCAAGCGTAAAGCCGTCCTCATTGTATGTGAGCCTTACTTCGCCGTCCTGCTCAAAGTTGAAAAGAACCTTGATGTCGGGGTCGGAGTAGTAACAGCCGAATGTGTTCTGTAACAGCTCTCTTATTATTGATTCCTTCGGATAGTCGCTTACGGACAGCGAAGTGTTATACGGTGTGCGTCCGCCGAATACCGAGTTGAAGTAGTCTTTGAACGGGGTGCTGTCGGCTTCACCTGTGTAAAGCAGGTTCTGCATCTTCATCAGCGACTGTTCCATCACTTCACGGTTCTCGTTTGCGTGCGCCTGATAAAAATCGCCTAAAAGCCCCGCAATTTCTTCGTTACGAAAAGCCTCCACCTTACATCACTCCCTCGTTATATTTTTTCATGAATTGTCTGAATGTTTCCTGTATCATAAAGTTATCGGTAAGATAACGCCAGGAGTTGAGAAGCACAGGCATCTTTACCGTATCAGGCAGTATATTTACGCATAAACGAAGTTCTGCGTTCTTGTTATCGGTGATAAAGTTCTCAAAAGCCTTTTGAGCGGCTTTTATGCCCGCCGAAATATCAAGCGTGGAGCATTGCTCCTTATATGAATGGTACTGCTCGCTGTACAGACATTCCTCAAGCGCCGCTCCGCCGAGTGCAACTATATGCTGCTGATCGTCCAGGTAGAGCAGTGCTCCGCTGAAGCGTTCCAGCGCTTCCTTTATCATAGGCTTCAGCACCTTTTCTTCTGTGGAGGTGTTTTCCTTTATTCTGTTTTCAAGACCGAATGCACGGTAGATTTTATCCAGCTTCAGCTTTGTATATTCGTGCGTCTTTGCCGCAGAGGAAATATCTATAGAGGGTGAAATGTTGTAATCGCCTTTGAATTGCGTTATTACATCGTGACAGTTTGAAACCTCGCCTGTGTAGGAGCAGACGTACTGCAGATCCCGTATAGCGTCGGTTATAAGCTGTGCGGCATTAGGAAGGTCGAAAAGCACATTTCGTCCGGGAAGCCCCGCTACAATGCTCTTGTATATCTTTCCGAACAGAACCTTTGACAGCATTCTTGCATCGAACAGATTGTTCTTGTCGCACATAACTATGAATTCTCTTGATTGTTCGTTTCTGCCTCCGTGACGTGCGGCACGCTGTTCAAAGATAACAGGGCTGTCGGGAAGTTCATAGTTGAATATATGGGTAAATCTCTTTACCTGAGGGTTTATCGAGCCGATTTTGTCAACTGTAATCACTACTCTTGCATTGTCACGCACATCGTTTGTGAAATTATCGTAGCGTGTGTTGAATATGTCGCCTCTGTCGATTTTCAAAAGACCGTTTATATTAGGATAAAGAGCGGATATAACTTTCTTCAGATACTGGATGGTTGAGCCGGTAACACAGTAAACGACCGCTCTGTTTTCCGGGCTTTTCAGCACCTCGTCCAGCTTTGTGAGGAAGCAGTCGAGCTTCTTGTCGACCTGACGAAGCTCCTGCACATCAGCTATATTATAGGAGGGCTTGGTGTAGGTTTTCTTTGCTTCCAGTCCGTATTCCTCAAAGACGTTACCGCCCTGCGCATAAAGAGGAAGGCCTGTCTTTATGTCGATAAGTCTTCGTGAGTTCGAGATGAAATCCTGCGGGAATTCATATTCGAGCATCACAACATTTCTTGCTACCTCGCCGTTATAGACCGATTTGTCGAAATAACGCATTACCGGAGTGTAGGGGTTGAAGCATATTGATTTTTCGTCAAAGCTGATGTCATCGACCGCATTGGCTTTATTTTCGTCGGCAAGCAGTGTCTTGACAAGTGACTTGATCTCATCGTAGCTCTGGTGATAACCGCACGGTACGGGGCTGAGAATAACGAGCTTGTTCGTTTTTGCTTTAAGGTGTTCCGAATAAAGTCCGCACTTTATGCCCGATGTGCTGAGGCCTGCGTCTATTATAACAAGGTCCCATGTAAGACCTGCGTCCGCAAATTTCTGCATCAGAGGATTGTCCGCCTCAAGCGCTTCTTCGGCAATTATATATGTATTTGACGCTTTTTCGTTAAAATATGTGATAGCCTTAGACGAGCCGGAGATCATCTTGAAGTCAACGCCGTTACCTGTTACGACACAACGGTACCAGCTATGCATAAGGTGTCTGGGGCATATCAGCAGAATGTTCGGTGTCTGAACCTCAAGCACCGTATCAAGTATACCTATCTGAGCCTTTGTCGCTTTATCCGAGCCGTATTCGTCAAGGACAAGACAAAAGCCGTATTTATTTAATTTTTCGTGAAAAGAACAGCTTATCGCACTTATGTCCTTGCCATAATACGATATCCATTTAATCTCTTCGGTATTCAACAAATCACCCTCCGCTCTCCTGCATCTGCCGACGCAGATTAAATAATATAACTATTATAATACATTTGAGCATTTTTTACAACAGATATTTCACATTTTATAGAAAATAAATAAAAAATGAAGTGCGATTTTAGCAAAAAACAACAAACGTATCTCCGGATTTATAAATACATTATTAAGAAAAAAAGTCAGTAATTCTTGGGTTTCGGTTCGACTTTACTTGACAAAAGCCGATAAATATAGTATTATACTGATATATGTAAAAGGGGAGTGGTGCGCTTGTATTTCGGTAGTGTCAGATTTTTTAAGCATCTTATTCTGACTGTAACGGCATTACTGATAATAGTGCCTACGGTGCTTTGTATATTACTTGCGGTTGACAATGGCAAAAAGTCGGATGAGATAGACAGGCTGAATTCTCAGCTTTCTGCGCAGTCGCAGGTGTCACAGACATCGGACGATCAGAGCAGAACGTCTTCGGCGACAGAAAGCTCCGACAATGTTAAAGCGGAGCCTTCTGTGACCGAAAGCGCAAAGCCGGAAACATCGGCGGCTCCCGAAACATCGGCGGCTGTCCCGGAAACCACAAAGGCGCCTGAAACAACGTCTGCTTCATCATCGGCGGTTGAAAGCACCGACAGTTCCGTGTCCTCCGGTGCGGACAGCTATACTTCACTTTTCCCGAAGCTGTATGCAGATAAATATGACGGCGAATATGAAAATAGCGAAAACACCGTTTATCTTACATTTGACGACGGTCCTTCGGTACTTACGGAAAATCTGCTTTATTATCTGAGACAGGAAAACGTCAAGGCTACTTTCTTTGTAGTTCCCGAAAAAACGGAGTATTGCTATTCATTACTGAGAGAAATAAGCAATGCTGGACACACGATAGGAATACATTCCGCATCTCACAATTACGAAAAGATATACGCATCTGTTGACGCATTTCTCGAAGATTTCAACGAAGCGTATGAGATAGTCCTTGAGGCTACGGGCAAAGCACCCGACATTTACAGATTTCCCGGCGGCAGTGTGAACGATTATAACGAAAAGACCCGTGATGATATTATCGCAGAGATGGATCGCAGAGGTTTTACATATTTCGACTGGAACGTGGACAGCAACGACTGGCAGGGTTACGGCTGGACAACACTGTATACAAACGTTTTAAAAGACGCTGAGGAATTTTCCTCGCCCGTGATACTTTTCCATAATACAGGCGACCGTGATAATACGGTGCTTGTGATAGAGGATATAATCAAGGCACTTAAAAACAAAGGCTATAAATTCGGCAGTCTTTCTCAGAAGATAAAGCCGGTTCAATTTTAAATTCTGATTTCAAGAAAGGGATAACAATGGGAATCAAGGATAATTTCACACAGGCTATGAAGGAGCTGACGAATCCCAGACCGTCTGACGCTCGTAAAGAGGTCAGGGACGTTGCCTCATACATGAATGATACTGCCGACGCACAGCCGACAGAACCTGTACAGCCCGTACAGAATACTCAGCCGTCCGAGAACGAACAGCCCGAACAGCAGGCACAGCAGAGCGTGAACCCCGAAACAGCGGGCAACGGCTTTGCACAGCAGGAGCAGGCACAGGATTTTTCTCAGAGAATAGCCCGTGATATGAATGAACAATACACTCAGAGCAACTCGTTTGATCAGAATGTACGCAGCGACGCTTTTACGCAGACACCTCAGAACAACGGATTCACAGGCGGCCGGAACGGATTTGCACAGAGCGGTTCAGACAATGGCGGCAACAATCCTTTTATGAGTGGTATGAGGGCTGATAATTCGCAGGAAATGACCGTTATATCCAAAAACACTATGATAGACGGTAATGTGCGCTCGTTTGCAGATATGAAGATTGACGGCAATATTAAGGGCAACGTTGAAACGACCAAGAATATCACTATAAACGGCAAGGTCGTAGGCGACCTTACCTGTGACAATATCAGTATGAAAAATTCGGCTGTACAGGGTAATGTACGTCTTAAAGGACAGGCTGTAATGGCTAACGATTCGATGCTGATAGGCGACCTTTCATCACAGGTGGCACAGCTCAACGGTAAGATAAAGGGTAATATCGAGATTTCAGGCAAGATAATGCTTGACAGGGATTCTGTCATAATCGGTGATATAAAGGCAGGCTCGATCGCAATTTCCGACGGTGCGGTTATCAACGGCTTTGTTACCACGACTTATCTTTCAAAGGATGAAAGCGCCAACATCTTCCCTGAAAATATCGCACTCGGAGATTAAGCATAAAAATATTGAAGCCCTGCATTGCGGGGCTTTTATTTGACTTTAACTGAAAAGGAGGTTTTGCAATGACGCAGAACAACGAAACAAAGGTACTCACACCCGAGCAGATCGAAAATAACAAACAGCAGATAATAGATATTTACAGAAATTGTGTTAAAAGAGAAGGCTCGGATAAACTGCTCGACTATCTTATAAACAAGAGCGATTTCTTTACAGCCCCCGCAAGCACACGTTTTCACGGTGCGTATGACGGAGGACTTGCACAGCATTCTCTGAACGTTTATAAATGCTTCAAGGCTTATCTTGAAAGAGATCGTGTCCGTGAGCTGTATAATCTCAACGCAAGCGATGAAACGATAGCTGTATGCGCTTTACTTCACGATATATGCAAGGTCAATGTCTACACAAGAGGCACAAGAAACGTGAAGAACGAAGAAACGGGTCAGTGGGAAAAGGTGCCGACATTTTTCTTCGATGACGGATTGCCTTACGGTCACGGCGAGAAGTCCGTTTATATGATAACGGGCTTTATGCGTCTTACCCGTGAGGAAGCCTTCGCTATACGCTATCATATGGGATTTTCGGGCGAAGAAAACGCAAACAACGTAGGGAAGGCATTCGGAATGTTCCCTCTTGCGTTTGCTCTCAGCACAGCCGATATGGAAGCTACATATTTCCTTGATTGATAATACGCAATAATATAAAAGAGCAGTCGCTGTCACACGATTGCTCTTTTTGTTATGTGATGCTCACTTAGAAATTAATAACCCCTAAATGCTCCAGCAGGATTTTAGTACCGATAAGTATCAGTATGATGCCCCCTGCAAGCTCCGCCTTCGACTTGTACTTTGTGCCGAATACATTTCCGACCTTCAGACCTATCGCTGACAGGATAAAAGTTGTTGCTCCGATGAACAGGACGGCCGCGGCTATATTTACATCGGGAAGAAGCGCAAAGGTTATGCCGACCGCAAGTGCATCTATGCTTGTCGCTATCGCAAGCAGCAGCATTGTCTTGAAGCTGAATGATGCATCGAGCTTTTCCTCATCCTTTGAAAGCGCTTCTCTTATCATATTTCCTCCGATAAAGCACAGCAGCACGAATGCTATCCAGTGGTCAACGGCTGTGATATATTGCTCAAAGGTCGAGCCGAGAAGATAACCCACAGCAGGCATCAATGCCTGAAAACCGCCGAACCAAGCGCCTATTATCAGATAATGCTTAGCTTTAAGCTGTCGCTCGGACAGCCCCTTACAGACACTCACCGCAAATGCATCCATAGAAAGTCCCACAGCGATAAGAAATAATTCCAACAGTCCCATAATTTGTCCTCCGGTGTTTTATCTTAGGCAATACCGCATAATTATTGTCGTGCGATTGCGCAGTCAGATTTTTCGTCAGATTGTATAAATTGAGTGCAGGCAGGCTTGCGCCTGTCAAGCGAAATTTGTGCAAGATGACGGGAAATATACAAGTAAGCGTGCGGCAAAGGCGATAGCCGCTAATTGTGCGGTATTGCCCTTAATCTTATGCGGGAGCCTGATGCGAAATGTGCAATAAAAAAGACCTGAGTACAGTTGTCCTGTACTCAAGTCTCAACATTTAAGACAAACCAGACGTGATTAAAGAGCATTATCACCGTCAGTATGTTGACTTGTCACGGTATTCCGCTGTCTACTCCCTTAAGTTATCGGTATTATAGCACAAGAGTCAGCAAAAGTCAAGCGTTTTATACTTCTCCGACAATGCCCGATATTTCCTTACAGCACAGCTTTCCGTCCTTGTTGACAAACATATCTGTTCCGCCATAAGCTCTGCATAATCTCCTTTCCTGCGGTTACAATATCTGTAACTTAAGAAAAGGAGATGTTTTTATGCAATTATCCGAATCAAAGACCCTTGAGAACCTGAAAACCGCTTTTGCAAACGAGTCTGCGGCGATGGTGCGTTATGAGATATTTGCCGAAAAGGCAAAACAGAACGGCGATGAGGAAATATCGCAGGTTTTCCGCACCACAGCAAGAAATGAAAAGGCTCACGCACAAATATGGCTCGGACTTATCTACGGAGGTATACCCGAAGCCGCCGATGCTCTTGAAAAGGCGATGAACGGCGAAAACTACGAGTGGACGCAGATGTATAAGGAGTATGCCGAAACCGCAAGACAGGAAGGACTTGACAATATAGCCGATCTGTTTGAAAAGGTGGGCGATATTGAAAAGGAGCATGAAAGCAGATTCAAGCTGTTCGTGAATAAGCTGACCGACGGAAGCCTGTTTACCTCCTGTGGCGAAACCGTGTGGCTGTGCAGGAACTGCGGTCATATACATTGCGGAAGTACCCCTCCCGAATACTGCCCTGTCTGCAGAAAACCGCAGGGATATTTTCAGCGAAAGGACGACAGCATTCTGTCTTAGCCTGCAAAAAAGCAAAGGAGCGGCAGTATACGCTATGTAGCTGTCGCTCTTTGCTTTATCCGGATTTACGGAATTTACACATATTGACGGTTATACGCAATTCTCTCTTGCATTACTCACGGCGATGTAGTATAATTATTATGATAGGGCAGATATGTCCGCAGTACAGCTATAAGCAGAAAGAGGAACAGTATGGCACAGGAATTTACCGTATCGTTACAGGCAATAATCGACGAGTGCAAGCTCGAGGTTATCCACACACCGCAGGACCCTGCAAAGATATTCATTTCAAATATTGATGTAAACCGACCCGGACTTCAGCTTGCGGGATTTTATGAATATTTCGACAAGGGCAGAATTCAGATAATTGGCAAGGCGGAAACCGCATATCTTGAACAGTGCGGAGCAGAGATAAGAGCGCAGAGAATAAAGAAATTCTTCAGCGAACAGCCGGCGGCTGTGGTAGTATCGAGAGGTATGGATATTATGCCCGAGATGCGTGAGCTTTCAAAGGAACTGAGCGTTCCGCTTTTACGCAGTGAGGAAAGCACCTCGACATTCACGTCCAAGCTTGTTGCTTATTTAAGCCTTCAGCTTGCGCCCAGAATCACACGTCACGGTGTTCTTATCGAGGTATACGGCGAAGGTATGCTTATTCTCGGCGAGAGCGGAGTAGGTAAGAGCGAAACCGCCATAGAGCTTGTAAAGCGTGGCCACCGTCTGGTAGCGGACGATGCCGTTGAAATAAGAAAAGCGTCAAATATTACTCTTGTAGGCAGTTCGCCCGATAATATCCGTCACTTTATGGAGCTGAGAGGCATCGGCATTATCAATGCAAGACAGCTTTTCGGTATGGGTGCTGTAAAGGTAAGCGAAAAGATAGATATGGTAGTTGAACTTGAGCTGTGGAATCCCGAAAAGGTATACGACAGAATGGGTGTTGACAACCACTATGTTTCCATACTCGGCGTAAAGGTTCCCTCGCTGACTATCCCCGTAAAGCCCGGACGTAATCTTGCAGTTATACTCGAAGTTGCGGCAATGAACAACAGACAGAAGAAAATGGGCTACAATGCCGCACAGGAGCTGCTTGACAATCTCGGACTTGATATGGAGAGCAGTGATACAGTCAAGAGCATGGGCTGATAAAAAGAAAAATATAAAGATAAATAACAGTCTGTCGAAAAACTATATAATTTTAAAATGGGGTTTGGGGCATAGCTCCAAGCGGGGTGAGGGCGGCAGCCCCACACTTAGCCCCGGCACGGATGCCGGGCGTGTATGCACAAGGGCTTTGCACGATGCAAAGCCAACCAAGCATACACAGCCTTTCACCGGGGGAAAGGGGTTTGGGGATAGGGATTGTAAACTAGCACCTTATTTTTAAAAAAGACTTTTTCTACAATCTGAGATAAATAAATGTGTAAGAACAGATAAAAGAAAGGATATGACCCTAAAATGAAATTCGTTGCTGATATGCACACTCATACGTTGGCATCGGATCACGCATACTCGACTATAAGCGAGAATGCCGCTTCAGCCGCAAAGGCGGGACTGAGCTATCTCGGCATGACCGACCACTGCATAAATATGGAGGATTCGCCGCATATATGGCATTTCTGCAATATGGGCGTTATACCTCATTTCCTGTCGGGAGTGCGTATTATAAAAGGCGTTGAAGCAGACCTTACAGGATATAACGGCGAGCTTGATATAAACGATGATATTTATTACAACGTTGAGTGGATAAATGCGTCGATGCACAACCCCTGCATAATACCGGGTACGGCTGAGCAGCACACAAACGCATATATAAAGGTTATGGATAACCCGAAGGTCTGCGTCCTCGGACATACCGAATCGGCGGATTATCCGTATGATTATGATGCGGTGACAAAAGCGTGCAAAGAAAAGAACGTTGCAATGGAGTTCAATGTCAGCCGTTTCAGAAGTCAGACCTCTGTACAGCGTCTGCACGATATTATATTGCCGACCTGTGCAAAAAACGGCTGTTATGTTATCGTTGACTCGGATGCGCATTTCTGTGACAAGATAGGTGCGTTCAAAAAAGCTGAGGCTCTTCTTAAGGATATTGATTTTCCCGAAGAACTGATAGTAAATGCCGATCTTGAACGCTTTGAAAACTTTCTCAGGCTGAGAGGAATAAAGACAAATGCCGAAATAGAGCCGGATGAAGACTGACGGCGAATAAGCATAAAAAGCAAGGAATATATTAAATATCGGAAGGAAATATAACATAATGTACAACATAGGAATTGATCTTGGCGGAACAAACATAAAAGTAGGAGTGGTAAATGACGATTTCAAAATCGTAGGAAAATCAAATATAAAGACAGATCTGCCCCGTCCTGCCGAAGAAATCGCAGACAGCATAGCAAAGGGTGTTGAGCTTGCCTGCAAGGAAGCAGGGATTGATGTAAAGGACATCAACAGCATCGGTATAGGAACACCCGGAGTTGCCGACAGAAACACGGGCGTAGTGCTTTATTCCTGCAATCTGGGATTTAACAATACCGATCTCGGCGGACTTTTAAAGCACCGTCTGGGCACTGACATATATGTTGAAAACGATGCTAACGTTGCCGCATACGGAGAGGTTCTCGGCGGAGCGGCAAAGGGATATAAAGACGTTGTCGTAATCACACTCGGTACGGGTGTAGGCGGCGGAATTATAATCGGCGGCAAAATATACACGGGTTTCAATTTCTGCGGTGCGGAGCTTGGCCACGTTGTTATCGAATATAACGGCAGACAGTGCAACTGCGGAAGAAAGGGCTGTTTTGAAGCATACAGCTCGGCTACCGCACTTATCACAGCCACAAAGAAGGCTATGGAAGAAGATAAGGACAGCGCAATGTGGAATATAGCAGGCAGTATTGACAAGGTTGACGGCAAGACTGCATTTGACGCTATGAGAGCGGGCGACAAGAGCGGTAAGGCTGTTGTTGACGAGTACCTGAATTATCTCGGATGCGGACTTACAAACGTAGTAAACACATTCCAGCCCGAAATGCTGCTTATCGGCGGAGGAATCTGCAAGGAGGGCGACTATCTCACAAAGCCGCTCGAGGAATATATAAAGCGTGAGAGCTACTGCATAAACCCCGAGCGTTCAACTGTTCTCGGCATATGCAAGCTTGGAAATGACGCAGGTATCGTCGGAGCGGCAAATCTCTACAGGCTCAAGGACTAAAGGCTCATAAGGGGAAGTTTATTTGGCGTAAAACGCAAAAAAATAAATTTACAAGGAGTATGCTTTGAACGATTACAGCATATTGGAGCAAACCGCCGGGAAATACGGTGCGGTTGTGCTTAAAAATGAACCTATGAAAAATCACACCTCGTTCCGTATCGGCGGACCGTGTGATGTTATGATAAAGATAAATTGCGAGGCGTTGCTGTGCGAACTTATAAAGCAGTGCCGTGAGAACGATATTAAATACTATGTTGTCGGCAGGGGAAGCAATATCCTTGTCTGTGACGAGGGGCTTCAGGGAGTTGTACTGCTTATCGGCAGTGATTTCGGCTCGGTGAGAGTAGACGGTGAATATATAGAGTGCAACGCAGGCGCATCGCTTGCTGCTGTCTGTGCTGTGGCTCTTGAAAACGAGCTTACGGGGCTTGAGTTTGCATACGGTATACCCGGTTCTGTCGGCGGTGCTATTTTTATGAATGCGGGAGCTTACGGCGGCGAGATGAAGGACGTGGTCGTATCCTGCCGTTATATCACTGAGAAAGGCGATATAAAGGAAATTCCGCTTGAAAAAATGGAGCTTTCCTACAGACACAGCTTTTTTTCGGAGCGTAACCTTTGCATAACATCTGTAAAAATGAAGCTTGCAAAAGGCGAGCGTGAAAAGATAAAAGATCGTATGGATACGCTGATGGAGCGCAGGAAGGATAAACAGCCGCTCGAATATCCCAGTGCAGGCAGTACATTCAAGCGGCCTGAGGGCGACTTTGCCGCAAGGCTTATAGAGGTCTGCGGACTTAAAGGCACAGCCTGCGGAGGCGCAGAGGTCAGCACAAAGCACAGCGGATTTATAATAAATAAAGACAACGCAACGTTTGATGATGTAATGGGCGTTGTGGATATAGTAAAACAAAAGGTCAAAGAGCAGACAGGCGTAACGCTTGAATGCGAAGTGCTTATAATGAAGTGAAATTTTCGGATAAGTGCCTTAGATATGTGACCGGTGAGATAAGACAAGGCTTTATCGGAAGCTGACGTGTATATAAATAAAACGGCACACCAAAATCATTCATTATTCATTAAAAGAGATAAAGGGCGCAGGGAAAGGAACACAAATGAAAACCGAATTTGTTATAGTAACGGGAATTTCGGGTGCAGGCAAATCCTGTGCGGTAAATGTTATGGAGGATATAGGCTATTTCTGCATAGACAATATGCCGCCTCAGCTCATACCGAAATTTGCTGAGATATGCGAAGAAAACGATGATATTTCAAAGGTCGCTATTGTTACCGACATTCGTGGCGGAACTATGTTTCTGAACCTCAACGCCACCATAGAGGAACTGAAAAAGCGTGGTCTTGACGTAAAACTGCTGTTTGTAGATGCAAACCATCATGTAGTAAAACAGCGATATAAGGAAACACGCCGCAAGCATCCGCTTTTTGATGCGACAAACGGCGACATAGACAAGGCGATAGACGCAGAAAGGGAGATAATCGAGCCTCTGCGTGAAATTGCCGATTATTACATTGACACAAGCCTGATGTCAACCTCTACGCTGAAGGAAAACGTGCTTAATATTTTCCTTGACACGCCGTCTGACAGTATGACTATAAGCTGTATATCCTTCGGCTTCAAGTACGGTGTGCCGAATGAGGCAGACCTTGTTTTCGATGTGCGTTGCCTGCCGAATCCGTATTACATACCCGAGCTTAAGGAAAAGTCGGGACTTGACAAAGAGGTAAGGGATTATGTAATGAGCTTTGAAAGCTCTCAGACCTTGCAGACAAAGCTGTTCGACCTTATCGACTTTCTGATACCTCAGTATCTTCACGAGGGAAAAAGCCAGCTTGTAATAGCTTTCGGCTGTACGGGCGGCAAGCACCGCAGTGCGACATTTGCGGAAAATATGTGCGAGCATCTCAGCAAAAATCACCTTAAAGCAAGAGTGCTTCACAGAGATGTGAATAAGGATAAGAAGTAAAATCGTTTAACGGAGGGAAAGGTATGCTGTGTATTATTTTCGGAGAAATACCCGAAGATATGGAGAAGAAATACGTCTATAACACCAGTATGTATTTTGACAATACCTATCTTGACAACTGGCTTACTGACGACCTTTCGGTTAAAATGATAAAAAGCGTGGACAAGGCTGTGGTGCTTAGTCCGAATGCGGTTGACAGCAAGGCTCTCGGAGTTATTCCCGTAACGAAAATATCCGGAGGGCTGAAAACGCTTTTGCTTCTGCGGCACGATGATACAAAGATTTTCAATGCCTCAACCTGCGGTGACAACTGTGCAAAATGGATACTGCGCATAGCTAAGGAATCAAAAAAAGATATTGTTATCAATTTAAGGCACGTTATGGATTTTGGAGATAAGCCGTTTGAGATAAAGATACTCAATAACGGAAAAACGGTTCACAATATTCAGGAATATGTAATGAATGCAGGCTTGTATTTATAGGGTGGTGTCGCTGTGAAAGGTAAATATGAGGTGGTGGTGAAAAGCCGCCGTGTACAGTATAAGTTTTCCGTTATAAGAAATATCACGATACTTCGTGGCGACAGTGCAACGGGTAAGACCACCCTGATAGATATGATAGCCGCATATCAGGAAAACGGCGAAGCCAGCGGTGTTACGGTAATAAGCAAAAAGCAATGCACGGTGCTTACAGGCATACGCTGGCAGGAAAATCTCAGTCTTATACATGACAGCATTGTATTCATTGACGAGGGCGATAAATTCGTTGCGTCTGAGGATTTTGCAAAAGCAATAAAAAATACCGATAATTATTATGTAATCGCAACAAGAACTTCGCTTTTCAATCTGCCGTACAGCGTGAAAGAAATATACGGCATAAAAAACGTATCGGGTAACAGATTTCAAGGGACAAAACGGCTTTATGCAGAGTTTTACCCGCTTTGCAGAGTGGATACCGACATTTCGTTAAAGCCCGATCTGGTTATAACTGAGGATTCAAAAAGCGGTTATCGCTTTTTTGAGAATTATTTTTCGGAGTACGGGATAAATTGCGTTTCAGCCGCAAGCAAGGCGAAAATATACAACGAGCTTATAACAAGGCAGTACGAAACGGTACTGGTAATTGCAGACGGAGCCGCATTCGGTCCGGAGATACAGCGTGTCCTATCGCTCAGGAAAGCGAAAAATATCGTACTTTTCCTGCCCGAATCTTTCGAGTGGGTCATTCTGCGTTCAGGTATCGTAAAAGATAAAGAAATAAAAACGATACTCGAAAAGCCGTATGACTATATAGAAAGCGGCAAGTATTTCAGCTGGGAGAGATTTTTCACAGCTGTGCTGACAGAGAAAACAAAAGATACTTATCTTGAATACGATAAATCGCATCTCAATAAGAACTATATCAATCCCGGCGAAAAAGCTGCGATACTGAGTGCTATGCCGGAAATAAAGCTTTAATCAAAAAGGCAGGATAAAGGAGCGATTCTGATGTCATTTGCCGCCGATGTGAAAAATGAGCTGTGCAAGGCGGAACACAGCAGAAAACAGCTTGAGCTTTTGTCAAAGGGAGCGGCGTATGCCATGACGGAAGACGGCGAAGGCTGTTTTTTTAATACGGAAAACAAAAGGGTAGCCGATAGCATTGCCGATGCTTTTGATTCGGTCGGCAAGGAATACTCGACCGGTGAAAGCACCTTCAGAGGAAGAACGCTTTACACGGTTACTCTTGCGGATAAAAGCTACGCTTACCCTATGCCCGACTGTTCGGGAGATGACGCTTTCGGCGTGTATCTCAGAGGAATTTTCCTTGTCTGCGGACTGGTTGCCAATCCCGAAAAAGGCTATCAGCTTGAGCTGTTCCTGCACGATGAGAGCAAATGCAGAACATTGCTTTCCATGATAGAAGAACACGGCATGGGGGCAAAGCTGTCAAGCCGCAGAGGCAGCAGCTTTCTTTATATCAAAGAGAGCGAAAAGATCTCCGATATGCTGACCTATATGGGCGCTATGATGCAGGCAATGGAGATAATGAACGTAAAAATCTATAAGGAAGTACGCAACAATGTCAACCGAAGCGTCAACTGCGAGGCGGCTAACCTTGACAAGACTATCGCCGCCGCACAGAAGCAGGCGGACGATATTAATTACATATTCGAAAAAAGAGGAGAAGGGTATCTGCCCGACGAGCTTTTGCAGGTGGCAAAAATCCGCCTTACCGCACTTGAGCTGTCGCTGAGCGATATAGGCAAAATGCTTGAGCCGCCTATAAGCAGGAGCGGAGTAAACCACAGACTCAGGAAGATAAGCCTTATAGCAGATACACTCAGAGGAGAAGATAATCGGGGAGAGTAAAAGTGAGCGGTTTTGTACATCTGCACGTTCATAGTGAATACAGCCTTCTTGACGGCGCCTGCCGTATAAGAGGGCTTGTTCGTCGTGCAAAGGAAATGGGACAGACAGCCGTAGCACTGACCGATCACGGCGTAATGTACGGCAGTATCGACTTCTATAACGAATGCGTTGAAAACGGTATAAAGGCAATAATCGGCTGCGAGGTGTATGTTGCACCCCGTACAAGATTCGACAAAAGTACAAAGTCCGATATGAAGCCTCACCACCTTGTGCTTCTTTGCAAGGATAACGAGGGCTATAAAAACCTTTCAAAGCTGGTGACGCTGGGCTATACAGAGGGCTTTTATAATAAGCCGAGAGTGGACAGGGAGCTTTTAAGACGTTATTCAAAGGGGCTTATCTGCCTTTCCGCCTGCATTTCGGGAGAGCTTGCAAGAACGCTTCTTGACGGAAGGCTTGCGGACGCTGTGACGCTTGTAAAAGAGTACAGGGAGATATTCGGAGAGGACTATTATATAGAGCTTCAAAGTCACGGCATAAGCGAGCAGGAACGTATTCTGCCGTATCTTCTGCGTGTGGCGAAGGATACAGGCACACAGCTTGTCGCAACAAATGACGCTCATTATGTTGAAAAAGAGGACAGCTATGTACAGCGTGTGCTGACCTGCATTGCCACCAACACTACCCTTGACGATAAGAACTCAATGCAGTTTGCCACCGATGAATTTTACCTCAAAAGCGAGGACGAGATGAAAGCGCTCGGCTTTCCGCAGTCAGCTTATGACAATACCGTAAAAATTGCGGAAAAGTGCAATGTCAGCTTCACATTCGGACATACTATCCTGCCGTTTTTCAAGGCGGAAGGCTATGACAACAACGAAATATATTTTAACGCTCAGGTTAGAAAAGGCCTTGTAAAACGCTACGGAGATCCCGTGCCGAAAGAGGTTCTTGACCGTGCCGAATACGAAATGTCGGTAATAAAGAAAATGGGCTTTATCGACTATTTCCTGATAGTAGCCGACTTTATAGGCTACGCTAAAAGAAACGGCATCGCAGTAGGTCCCGGCAGAGGTTCGGGAGCAGGAAGCGTATGTGCATACTGCCTTGGGATAACCGATATTGACCCGATACGCTTCAATCTGCTGTTTGAACGTTTTTTAAACCCCGAGCGTGTGACTATGCCCGACTTTGACGTTGACTTCTGCTATATAAGACGGCAGGAGGTCATAGACTATGTCGTAAGAAAGTATGGCAGGGATCATGTGGCACAGATAATAACGTTCGGTACAATGGCGGCAAGAGGCGCTATCCGTGACGCAGGCAGAGCTATGGGTCTGCCTTACGGGAAGGTGGATGCCGTAGCAAAGCTGATACCGATGTCGATGCACTCCACGATTGACGGCGCTTTGAAAAGCGAGAAGGAGCTTGTGAAGCTGGCATCATCCGACAACGAAGTCAGCCTGCTTATAGAAACCGCAAAAAAGATAGAGGGTATGGCGAGAAACACGTCTATCCACGCCGCAGGCATAGTAATTACCCGTGACCCTGTAGCAGACTATGTGCCGTTGTATCAGAACAGCGAGGGCGAAGTTATGACGCAGTACACTATGACTGCTATAGAGCGGCTCGGACTGCTGAAAATGGACTTTCTCGGACTTCGTTATCTTACCGTGATACAGGACTGCTGTAAGCTCGTAGCGAAAACCTGTCCCGATTTTGACATAGAAAAGATACCCGAAAACGATGCTGAAACATACGATATGATGTCATCGGGCGGCACTCTCGGAGTATTCCAGTTTGAAAGTGCCGGAATGACCTCGCTTTTATCCCGTATGAAGCCACGCTCTGTTGAAGATCTTACTGCGGCATTGTCACTATACCGTCCCGGACCTATGGATTCGATTCCGACCTATCTTGCAAACCGCCGCAGCCCCGAAAAAATACGCTACAAGCACCCTCTTTTAAAGGGTATCCTTGACGTAACCTACGGTTGTATCGTATATCAGGAGCAGGTAATGATGATATGCAGGGTGCTTGCCGGCTATTCATACGGCAGAGCCGATATTGTCCGCAGAGCTATGGCAAAGAAAAAGCCTGAGGTAATGGTAAAGGAACGTGCGACATTCGTTGAGGGCGCTGTCGCAAATAACGTTGACAGACAGGTAGCCGAAGAAATATTCGACGATATGATGAGCTTTGCAAGCTATGCCTTCAACAAATCACACGCCGCCGCATATTCACTGCTCGCTTACCGCACAGCATATCTCAGATGTCATTATTATAAGGAATATATGGTCGCCCTGCTTACAAGCGTGATAGGCTGGGGCGGAAAGACCGCCGAATATATCGGCGACCTTGCACAGCACGGGCTGAAACTGCTCCCACCCCATGTGAATTACAGCGAAACCGGCTTTTCCTGCGAAAAAGACGGAATACGTTTCGGCCTTCTTGCAATAAAAAATGTCGGTGCTAATATGATAGCCGATATTATCGAAGAAAGAACCAATCACCCGTTTAAATCGCTGTTCGACTTCTGCGAAAGAATGTCGGATAAGAATATAAACAAACGTGCGCTTGAATCGCTTATCAAGTGCGGAGCGTTTGACGGACTGGGCAATAACCGCCGTGAAATGATGATTTCCCTTGAGTTGATGCTTGATACGCTTTCACAGCGCCACGATCTTGAAGGACAGATGAGCCTTATGGGCGAAGATGATGCGGCGGACGAAGGCACGTTTCAGATAAAGCCTGCCGATGAATATTCACACGCACAGCTTCTGTCATACGAAAAGGAAATGCTCGGAATATATATTTCCGGACACCCTGCAGATCCGTTTTACAGGATTGCCCGTGAATCCGGATATGAAAATATCGGCAGTATTCTTGAAAACAACAAGGATAAACAAAATGTCAGGGTAACGGCACTGCTTACATCTGTCCGCAACCATATCACGAAATCTGGAAAGACAATGGGCTTCATCGTAATAGAAGACGCAAGCGGAGAAATCGAGTGCCTTGTATTCCCGAAGCTGTACGAGCAGTATTCGTCAATGCTAAGGACAGGTAATGTTTACGCTTTCGAGGGTACGGTATCTGCGGAGGACGAGGGTGACCCCAAGCTGCTGATAAATGCGATAACACAGCCTGATTTGGCTAAGCTGCGGAAAATGCACGAAAGCCGAAAAACAGGGCAGAATAAGGCGGCTGTGCTGTATATAAGGTTTTCCTCCCGTGACGATACCAATATTCCCGCTGTAAAGGCGCTTCTTAAAGTAAACAAAGGCAGCACTCTTACGAAGATATGCTTTGAGGATACAAGGGAAACTATAACCTTGCCGCCCGCTCTTTCCGTTGATTTGAACAGTGATTTTATACAAAAATTGAACGGGATTTGCGGCAAAAACAATATAATCATAAAATAAGTCGAAAAAATGAAATTACCCCTTGACTAAATTGCATTTTAGGAGTAAACTAAGGTGTGTGTAAAATAATCTCGGAGGGTGACCTCTAAGGAAGGATGTACGATATTATGAAAAAGATTGGCGTTTTAACAAGCGGCGGCGACGCACCGGGCATGAATGCCGTTATCCGTGCGGTAACAAGAGCTGCTATTGCAAAGGGTATGGAAGTCGTAGGTGTCCGCAGAGGATATAACGGACTTATCAACGGCGACATTGTTCCTCTTGATGCAAGAAGCGTATCTGATATAATTCAGAGAGGCGGCACAATGCTTTACACAGCAAGATGTGCAGAGTTCAGATATGAAGAAGGTCTTCAGAAGGCTAAGAAGACTTGTGAAGAACAGGGTATCGAGGGTCTTGTAGTTGTCGGCGGCGACGGCTCGTTCAGAGGTGCGGCTGACCTTTCTGCAAGAGGCATCCTGAGTATCGGTGTTCCCGGCACTATAGATAACGATATTTCTATGACCGAATATACCATCGGTTATGATACAGCTATGAACACAGTTGTTGAAATGGTTGACAAACTGCGTGATACAGCACAGTCACACGACAGATGCTCCGTAGTTGAGGTTATGGGCAGAAATGCAGGCTACATAGCTCTCAATGCAGGTATCGCCTGCGGTGCGACATACATTATTACTAAGGAAGAACCCTTCACAGTAAACGATGTTATCGCTAAGATAATTGAAGGACAGAAGAGCGGCAAGCACCACTTCATCGTTATTGTTGCAGAAGGTATCGGCGGAAGCGAACAGCTTGCCAAGGAAATCGAACAGGCAACAGGCGTTGAGAGCCGTGCTACAATTCTCGGTCACGTTCAGAGAGGCGGCAGCCCCACAGTTCAGGACAGAGTAGTAGCAAGCCAGCTCGGTTACTATGCCGTTGATCTTCTTTCAAAGGGCATCGGCAACCGTGTTGTAGGTCTTCAGCATAACGAAGTTGTAGACTATGACATTCAGGAAGCTCTCAAGATGAAGAAGGAATTCCCTCACGATCTGTATAAGATCGCTAATGAGATCAGCTTCTGATTTAAAGAATGCTTATAACGGTTTTCCGTTATATAAAAAGACTGCACCGAAATTTTAAAGGTGCGGCCGACAGAGTAGGTTAACGTGCGTAAAGTGCCTGAGGGACGGGGAGTTGTCCTCAGGACGAACACTGAAAGGTGGCGGTACGTTTTCCGCATCTCGCTGTTGCATATAAGAGATAATCGCCGTATTTATCCCGCATTATGCGATTGCGTCAGCTTGCGTCATTGAGGAGGTAAATATGGCGTTTTTTCGTAATTTCAAAAAGTCGTTCGAGGAACTGAAATCTATTCGTTGCCTTACAGTAACGGCGCTTCTTATCGGTGTTTCGGTAGCACTGAAATTTGTAATGATTATGCCGAGCGAAACGCTCAAGATAAGCTTTGCGTTTGTAGGCCTTGCGGCTATCGGTATGCTGTACGGTCCTGTTGTGGCAGGACTTGCAGGCGTTGTCACTGATGTAATAGGCTTTCTTGTAAAGCCTACCGGTGCGTTTTCACCGATATTCACACTGGTCGAAGTCGCAGGTGCTGTAATTTATGGCATATTCCTGTACGGACTTAATCCAGTGAAGCTCGATTTTTCAAGCAGAACCGCATTTTTCGGCGGACTTAAGACAAACGGCTTTCAGGTTTTCAGAATATTTATGGCGAAGTTCTGCGTCAATCTTTTCTGCAATGTGTTCCTGAATACAATTGCAATGGTGATAATGGGCTACTTTGCGCCGGAGGTATTCTGGGTAAAGATAACGACACGAATAGTAAAAAATCTCACGATGCTGCCTATAGAGGTATTCATACTTCTGCTGGTGCTTTATCCTGTTATGGTGGCATACCGTGCGGCATTCAGAGAAAAACGCTCGGCTTGATACAAGAAAAGAGGACTTAGTATGACTGAACTTGGATTTTTAGGCGCAGGTAATATGGGCAGTGCGATAATGCGTGGCATCTGCTCATCGGATATGCAGATAAGCGTTTCGGCGTATGACAAGGATACGGCAAAGCTCGAAGCACTTTCGGCATTCGGAGTAAAGCCCTGCGAGAGCGAATGTGAGCTTGTTAAAAAGTGCGATTACATACTGCTTGCGGTAAAGCCGCAGGTGCTTGGCGGAGTGCTTGACACTGTCGCAGAGGAAGTAACGCACGATAAGGTAATAATCTCTATCTGTGCGGGAATATCCGAGGACTTTATCCGCAGTCATACAATACTGAGCGCAAAGGTAGTGCTTGTTATGCCGAACACACCTATGATGCTCGGTCTTGGCGCAAGCGCAATATCAAGAGCGGATGGAGTGACCGATGAAGAGTTTGCTTTTGCAAAGTCGGTTATCGAAAGCTGCGGTATCGCAGAGGAAGTGCCGATAAACAAGATGAAAGAAATAATCGCCGTAAACGGCAGTTCTCCCGCTTTCATCTATCTTTTTGCAAAAGGCTTTGTAGATTACGCAAAGAGCGTAGACATTGATCCCGATGCGGCACTCAAGCTGTTCGCACAGTCGCTTGTTGGCTCGGCAAAGATGCTCACAGATTCGGGTATGACGGTAGACGAACTTATAAAACAGGTTTCTTCTCCGGGAGGAACGACTATAGCAGGTCTTGACAAGCTGTATGAGGGTAAACTCACAGATACGGTCGATGAATGCTGTAAGGCTTGTACCGCAAGAGCATACGAGCTTGCAAAAAAGTAAATATTGTTACGGCTGCCGTATCTTGCGGCAGCCGTATTATTTTGGCTGACATTGTTATCTATACATATGGTCTCCATAACTGAGCCTGTTCGGAAACGCAGATACTTTTCCGCAGGCATACTGTATTTAACGGCTTAAGTCACTTATCTTGCAATGTTAAATGCCGGGTGATTATATCCGTTAATATAAAAACCTTCAATCCGTTCCCGGATAAACCGCTTTCAAAATTACAACATAATCGGTTCATCACAGAATATAAAATTTTTGCACCGAAAACCGTAATGTTTGCACGGGTTAAGCCCGTAATTCCGCATAACAAAGCCACTTAGTTAGCTGTTTCTAACCATTTTTTTCTTGACTACACCGTTTTACCGTGATATACTTAAATCGGGCTGATTAGCTATATCTAACAGCCGCAGTATTTTTAACATTTTGTTCTTTCACAGTAAAACGCAGATGATAAAACCTGTCGGTTTTGTTCTGACAGGTTATATTTAAGCCTGCGAAAGTGCTGAATTACGCCTGAGACATACAGATTGCAGAATTGATCGGAACAGAGCATAATGTTTACGGAGGTCTTGTCAAAATGACAATGGATGAATTAAAACCGGGAGAAAGCGCATATATTGAAACGGTCGGCGGAAGCGGAGCCTTACGTCACCACCTGCTTGATATGGGACTTACACCCGATGCTGAAATAACCTTGCAGAAGGTCGCACCTATGGGCGACCCTGTGCAGTTTGAGGTGCGTGGATACGAGCTTACCCTGAGGCTTGAGGAGGCTCGCAAGGTCACTGTAAAAAACGTACATAAGAAAGACAGCCCCCTTAAAGCCGCAGGATCAAGACGAAATGACACACCACATCCCGGTGTCGGAGAATTTGCCAAATACGAGAAGCTGCATCTGAAACACGGAATAGTGCTTGAAAAAGGCGCACCGCTTACATTTGCTCTTGCAGGAAATCAGAACTGCGGAAAAACAACGCTGTTCAATCAGCTTACAGGCTCGAACCAGCATGTCGGAAACTTCCCCGGAGTTACAGTTGACCGCAAGGACGGAGCTATCAGAAATCACCCGGAAGCGACCGTTACGGATCTACCCGGCATCTACTCGCTTTCGCCTTATTCAAACGAAGAAATAGTGACCCGTGATTTTCTGCTGAACAATAATCTCAGCGGTATCATAAATATAGTTGATGCTTCAAATATCGAGCGTAACCTTTATCTTACAATGCAGCTTATGGAGCTTGGCATACCTATGGTGCTTGCGCTCAATATGATGGACGAGGTAAAGGCAAACGGAGGTTCTATCCGTGTAAACGATCTTGAACGGATACTGGGAATACCCGTAGTGCCGATTTCCGCCGTAAAAAACGAAGGTATAGACGAGCTTATCGACCATGCGATACATATTGCAAGATACGGCGAAAAGCCCGCCCGTATGGACTTCTGCACCGACAGCGACGATCCGAACGACCCGGTTGCCGCTGTTCACCGCTGTATACATTCAGCCGCAACACTGCTTGAGCCGGATATAAGGGCGGCAGGGCTTCCTGTGAGATTCGCCACAACGAAGCTGGTTGAGGACGATGAACAGATAAAGAAAAAAATCACCATTCCCGAGGAAAAGCACGACGCTTTCGACCACCTTGTTTCCATAATGCAGCAGGAAACAGGTATGGACAGAGAAGCGGCGCTTGCCAATATGCGCTTCACCTTCCTTGAAAAGCTGTGCCGTGAAACCGTAGTACGTCCGCACGAAAGCAAGGAGCATAAACGCAGTATGGCAATCGACCGTCTGCTGACAGGAAAATACACGGCTATCCCTTGCTTTTTAGGGATAATCGCACTCGTGTTCTTCCTGACGTTCTCCGTAATAGGTGCGGCACTTTCCGACGTTATGCAAATGGGCATAGATTTTCTCACCGACCTTATCGACAAAGGGCTTACTGCATTTGAAATAAACCCTGTAGTGCATTCGCTGGTAATAGACGGAATATGCGCCGGCGTAGGCAGTGTGCTGAGTTTTCTGCCTACTATAGTAACGCTGTTCTTCTTCCTGTCTATTCTTGAAGATACGGGCTATATGGCACGAGTTGCGTTTGTAATGGACAGGCCGCTCAGAAAACTGGGTCTTTCGGGCAGGAGCTTTGTTCCTATGCTGATGGGATTCGGCTGTTCCGTACCTGCGATAATGGCGACAAGAACGCTCTCAAGTGAGCGTGACCGTAAAATGACTATACTGCTCACTCCCTTTATGAGCTGTTCTGCAAAGATACTTATATATACAACCATCGCAGGCGCATTCTTTGAGCCGCAGTACCGCTGGCTTGTGCTTGTAGGCTTGTATCTGTTCGGCATAATTTGCGGTATTCTCTATTCGCTTATACTTAAAGTGACGGTATTTCACGGTGAACCCGTACCGTTTGTAATGGAGCTTCCGAACTATCGTCTGCCAGGAGCAAAGAGTGTCTGTCAGCTTATATGGGAAAAAGCAAAGGACTTTATCCAGAAAGCGTTTACCGTAATCTTTGCGGCATCTATCGTTATATGGTTCCTGCAGACATTCGACATACGGCTCAATGTGGCTGACAGCGCCGAAAACAGCTTGCTTGCGATGCTCGGCAGTCTGTTTGCGCCGATATTTGCACCGCTGGGCTTTGGTGACTGGAGAGCGTCTACTGCACTTATCACAGGGCTTACCGCAAAGGAAAGCGTTGTTTCCACCCTTACTCTTCTGCTCGGCGGAGATGTTTCGCAGATACAGACGCTTTTCACACCGTTTACGGCTATTGTGTTCCTTGTATTTACTCTGCTGTACACCCCGTGCGTTGCCGCTATAGCAACAGTAAAGCGTGAGCTGGGAAGTGTACGTTCTGCCGCAGTAACAGTGTTTATGCAGTGTGCTATTGCGTGGATAATGGCGCTTCTTGTACGATGTGTCGGAATGATTTTCGGCATTGCATAAGGTGAAATTATGGATGAGATGAATATACCGAGCATTATTCTGCTTGCGCTGATAGTAATCGCTCTCGTGCTTGTAATCATACATATTATAAGAAACGGCGGTTGCTCCGGCGAATGTTCGGCGTGTAAGGGCTGTAATAATTGCAGCAATTGCAAAAAAGGCAGAAAAAGCAAAAAGTAAAACATATACTATACCGAAAGGCAGAGCCGCAGCTCTGCCTTTCAGACTGTCGATAAACCTTTGTATTTTCTGAAAATGGGGTCGCAGGGGCGTAGCCCCCGACAGGGTCTAGGGGCGGTAGCCCCAGCAAAATAGCCCCTTCCCACGGGGAAGGGGTTTGGGGTTAGGGATAGAGAATTTGCATTATCTTATAAAAAACAGACTTTTTCTACAAGCTGAGGCAGAGCCGCAGCTCTGCCTTTCGTATTTCTATCCGGTTATTCTTTAATAAAACTGTAACCGTTATCTGTCTTTTCAACCTTAAAAAGCCTTAACACCAGCTGATATTGTTGTGGATAGCAATCAAGCAAATTTATCTGTACAGCCGCAACATTGAGCGTCAGCTCATTCATATCATACATTCCGTACACTTTAGGCAGATATTGATACATTCGATCTTCAAGATATGCCCTGTTTTCTTCTGCCAATGCCTCAAGTTTGCTGTTTATTGTATCATCGGTACAGAATATGTTGTTTTCGTCAAGAGCTGATATGATTTCACGGTACTCTTCATCGCTCAGTTCTGTGTTTATAATTTCGTTATACGTCTGTTCATCACAAAAAAGAGCGTTGAAATCATCGTATTTTTCTAAATACATTTTCTTGTCAAGCCGCTCCGATGACATTGCAACATAAGGTTCAAGCTCATCTGTAACCAATCCGCAGGTCGTTATCGGTTTTTCTTTTGTCACACTGCATCTCAGTCCGTTTTCGGTATTGATGAAAACGTAAAAGTCAAGCGAAAAACTGTAGCTTGACGAATCAATCATCTCCGGAACAGCGACAAAGCAATATATCACACTCGGATCAACATTATCATATATAATCAGATACTGACCGAGTTCAACACTGTGAGGAGGTTTACCTTTTTCACCGAGCCCATGATCTTTCGATATACAGAGTTTGCCGTCAACTTCCGCATAATAATACGGTATAAAAGACTTGAAATCATCATAATCAAAGCCTGTGTACAGTTCGCTTGCCGCATCATAAAAGCCTTTCATATCCGAAAAACCGAAAAATTCCGGATCAGCTTCGAAATATTCACCGTTTATCAGATTTTCCCGCGTGAATTTCTCTATATCTTCCGATGTTGACAAATCCTTTGCACCTTTTATTGCATAATATCCAGAGCCGAAATCCACGATATTATCAAACAGCCACTGCCTTTTGACCCTGTCGATAATTTCGTTACTTATTGCTTCATCGGTACATAATTTAAAATCGTCAAAGTCGTTTATAAAATCAAACCTTACCGTGCTGTACTCATAATGATACGGTCCGTATTGCTTGCCTATTTCCGCCCAGAATTCCTTGTCGTTACGCACCTGCGCCTTTAAGGTGCTTATATCGGGATATATCGTATTGTTGCCGTTTGCGGAACTGTTGTCGGCGTGTGATGGATTTTCGTCCGCCTTGCTTACCACGTCCGAAACATCGGATTTGTTGTCATTCACTTTGCTTGCAGAAGCATCGACAGCGCTGTCAGCGCCCGATGAACTGCCGCTGACGGTGTAATCAATACCGTTGCCCTTTGTCACAAAATGCACGCCGACTGCCGCCGTTCCGACAACCACGACCGCTGCCGCCGCAACCGATGTGTAGCGAATAACCTGATGTCTGAAATCCGTCTTTACCTTACTGCTTTCTTCTATATGTCTGAAAATATCTTTTTTCTGCTTTTCCGTAGGATCGATTTTCTCAAATTCGTTTCTGATACTCATACTATACTCCTTTCTGAGCCTAAATGCTCTTTTAAACGCTCTCTCGCTTTCTGCAGCCGTGAACGCACCGCCGATGCGCTGATATGAAGCATACTGCCGATTTCTTTACTGTTATAGCCGTCACAATAGAACAGATACACGGGTATCTTAAGCTCATCGGGAAGAGCCGACAGTTCAATCATTACATCGCTTACCGCAGAGCTGTCATTCACTGCAATATCTCCTGTCGGTGATTCACGCCGCCTGCTGTTCGCCCTGAGCATATTCTTGCATACGTTCTGAGATACCCGTATCAGCCACGCTTTTTCATGCTCGGTACTTTCAAAGCGCTTTTGCTTTTCAATCAGTTTCATAAAAGTATTATGTACTGCGTCCTCAGTATCGTGTACATTTCTGAGGTACATAAAGCACACTCTGTACACTGTGACAAAGTGCCGCTCATATATTTCTCTTATATTTTCAGAAGAATAATCCGACATAAAACCCCTCCCTTTTTTCTTTTTGCCGAAAATGTACATCTTCATACATAATACACCACGGCGAAGATAAATGTCCATACAAAAATCTAATATTTTGTAAATTTGGTGTGGCGCTAAAAATTCCCGCCACATTTTTGTTAATATCGCCAAAATAAGCAGTGGAATATTGCATTTTTTTACCGCGAGTGCTATAATAAAAATGCTAACTAAAATTGTACCTTTTGCAAGGGTACGGAATCGAGGCAGACACTTATGAAATCTATAAGCAAAAAAATGACACTGTTTACAGTATTACTTATAATCATCTCGCTTCTTGTGGCGACGATTGCATCTGTAGGAATCATTTACAGCACCACAAAAGCGTTGACCGATCAGACGCTCACAGAAACGGCTAAAGTAGCCGCAGACAGAGTTTCCTGGGAACTGAAATCAATGCTTAATGTCGCAATACAGGCAGGCTGTAACCCGAAATTATCATCGGCAGTATATTCCAAAGGTCAGAAGCAAAGCGAAATAGACTTGATTGCTTCAACCTTCGGCCTTGACAGAGGCACTGTAATTGATAAAAACGGTCAGGCGTCAAACGGCAACGAATATTCCGACCGTGAATATTTCAAGGCGGCTCTTGAGGGCAAAACAACAATAACAGAGCCTATGATAGGCAGATCAAACGGCAAGTTAAGCGTTATAATCGCCGCTCCTTTATGGAAGAACGGCGTGCTTAATTCGGAAGTTGAGGGCTGTGTATATTTCGTACCTAACGAGGAATTTCTGAATGATATTGTCCGCGCGCTCAAGATAAACGAAAACGGCGCTTCATACATAATCGACAAGAACGGTAACACGATCGCTGATTTTGATATGCAGCTTGTCAAGGACGGAGAGAACATACAGAAAAAAGCCGAGGAAGATTCAAGCTATGCGGCACTTGCTCAGACACACGAAAAAATGGAGGCCGGTGAAACAGGCTCAGCCGAGTACACATCAAACGGCATCGCAAAACATATAGGATATGCACCCATACCCGAAACAAACGGCTGGTCTATCGCAGTAACAGCATACAGCAGTGATTATACAATACATTGTCTTAAGGGACTTCTGGTGCTTGCGATAATCTGTGCCGCATCAGCGGTAGTAGGCGGTATAATCGCAGGACTTATCAGCCGTAAGATAGGCAAGCCCATAAAGCTCTGCGCTGAGCGTATCGAAAAGCTCTCCGAGGGCGATCTTACAAGTCCTGTACCTATGGTTAAATCACACGATGAAGTCGAGATACTCGCAAAGTCTGCCGCAAAGGTAGTAAATGAACAAAATGCTATGATCAGCGATATCGGCAACATCTTAAGCAATATGGCACAGGGCAACTTTGATGTGCACAGTAAAGATGCCGATAATACATACCCAGGCGATTACAAGGTACTTATTGAATCTGTAAGAGATATCAACACAAAGCTCAATGATACTTTAAGCCAGATAAGCATTGCCGGCGATCAGGTATCCAGCGGTTCACAGCAGGTATCTGCAGGCGCTCAGTCACTCGCTCAGGGTGCTACCGAACAGGCGGCATCTGTAGAAGAGCTTGCCGCTACTATCCACAATATCAATGCTCATATTGAGGCTACAACGGAAGATTGTCAGAGAGGAAAACAGCTTGTCAGCGAAACAGCCGGGTATATTGGTGCGGCAAACGAAAAGATGAACAGCCTTTCAAGTGCTATGCAGGATATCAGCGATGCTTCGGCAGAGATAAGCAAGATTATCCAGACTATCGAGGATATTGCGTTCCAGACAAATATTCTTGCACTCAACGCCGCAGTTGAAGCCGCAAGAGTAGGTGAAGCCGGCAAGGGATTTGCCGTTGTTGCAGACGAAGTAAGAAATCTTGCAGGTAAATCAGCAGATGCGGCTCATGATACGACTGTTCTTATCGAACGTGCTATAGCCGCAGTTGAAAACGGCAACAACATTACAAACGAAACCGCACAGGCTGTTGCCGAGGTTGAAACAAGGTCTGGCGGTGTCAGCGACATCGTAAACAAGATTGCCGCCGCAAGCCTTGAACAGACGGATATGGTAAAGCAGGTCAATATAGGCGTAGAACAGATTTCAAATGTTGTACAGACAAACTCGGCTACTGCCGAAGAAAGCGCCGCCGCATCCGAAGAGCTTTCGGCACAGGCACAGACGCTTCAGAAGCTGGTAAGTCAGTTCTCCTTCAAGGATGCAGAAAACGCCTGAAACAGATAAATAAGCAATGTATGCCCCCGTCTGAACGGGGGCATTAGTTTGTCGAAAAACCTACATAATTTTTAAAAATGGGGTTTGGGGCGTAGCCCCAAGCGGGGTGAGGGCGGCAGCCCCACACTCAGCCCCTTCCCACTGGGAAGGGGGTTTTCGGCAAGGATGCCGAAATAAGGACACACCAAGCTTTGCACGAAGCAAAGCCATCAGAGTGTCCTAAAGGGGATAGGGGTTGAACAAGCACTTTTTGAAAAAAACATACTTTTTCTACAAACCGTTATGCCCCCGTCTTAACGGGGGCATTTTTCCTTATTATATTGACATTAAACCGATGTAATGATACAATTGAAATATAATATAAATCGGAGTGTGAAATTTTGCTATCATCATTAATCGCAACGGTCGATTCCCCGACCGATAAAGAACTGATAACACAGCTTTACAATACATATAAGCAATTTATGTACAATATCAGTATGTCGATTCTCGGAAAGCGTGAAGACGCCGAGGATGCCGTCCAGGATTCATTTGTGAGGATTATTGATAATCTTGACAAGATAAACAATCCGTATTCCAGAAAAACAAAATCCTATATAACCGTTATAACCAAAAACGTCTGTCTTGATATGATACGCAGAAATCACAACGACGAAGAGCTTGAGGACAAGGATATTCCGTTTGAGGACAGCTATACGGATTTTGAAAACAGCAATGCGACATACGAACAGATTATCAAAAATCTAAAGCAGCTGCCGCCAAGACTGAAAAACATAGCATTCCTGTTTTTTGTACAACGGCTAAGCCCTAAAGAGATAGGCGAAATGCTGAATATCAACACAAATACGGTTTATGCGTATGTTTCAAGAATAAGAAAAATCCTGCTCGATACAAAGGATGAAAATATATGACCAACGATGAAAAAATCGCCATAGCGTTAAAAAGCGATTATCTGTCCGAACTGTCTGTTTATGAGATGCTCCCGAATTCAAGGATAAGATCCGGATTCGACAGACGGATGAAAAAAATGATAAACGAATCATATACCGACACCGCAAAAACGGTAAGGCACCGCAGAGTAAAGCTGAGGCTGGCAATTGCCGTGATAATAGCCGCTACTGCCGCTCTGGCAACAGGCGGAACTATCCTGCTGAAGCACTGGGATACGTTTGCGGTCAAGGAAAATGACAAATACTCGGTCATACTGATAAGCGATGCCGAGAATTCGCCTCAGTGTATCACACGATATTATGAGCCTGATCTCGACAAAACCGCCTACGCCACACGGCTTATAGAAAAAACCGAATATGCCTATATTGTCGAATACATAAATAAGCACGGCAAACAGCTGATTTTTACTCAATGTACTCGATCACAGATGGAAAATGCACAGATCGGAACGGAGGATGCGCAGACTCCTCCCGAAAAAGTCGAACTGGGGGATAAAAGTGCGATGTATTGCGTTTCCAAAAAAGGTATGGCATTTCTTGTGTGGGATAACGGCGAGTATATGTTCCATATCACAGCGACCGGTTTCGGCAGGGACGAACTGTTCCGTACCGCAATGTCGATAAAAGAGTTAAGCGCAGATTAAGGCTGAAATTAACCCGATAAAATAAGAATTATAAGCGAGGAGCAACCATGAACAACAGAAAGGCAATTGTACTTAATGATAAATCCGTAAAAACGATCGGAAGAACCTATTTATATAACGATACGCTGTGGGCGGCATTTTCCGGTGCGGGTGCGGAATTCATTTTCACGGGTAAAAAACTCGAAATCACCGTTACGGGCGACTTTGCATCGACAGCGGGCAATGACGAGAATTATGCAAGAATCGCAATATATGTCGATAATGAACGTGTTGTAGACGATATGCTCGATGAAAAGGAAAAAACGTACAAGGTGCTTGAAAGCGAAAGCACCGAATGCAGAAATGTAAGGATAATCAAGCTGTCCGAGTGCGCAATGTCAACATTCGGGATAAAGCCCGTTATGATTGCGGAGGATGAAAAGATAGAGCCTGCGCCCGCAAAAAATATAAAGATGGAATTTATAGGCGATTCTATAACCTGCGGATACGGAGTTGACGATCCCGATAAGGAGCATCATTTCAAAACAGCCACAGAAGATGTCACAAAAGCGTATGCGTATAAAACGGCTCTTGCGCTGAACGCCGACTACAGTATGGTTTCGGTGAGCGGCTACGGAATTATTTCCGGCTTTACGAATGACGGGAACAAGATTCCGGAACAGACAATACCGCAATATTATGACAAGCTCGGCTTTTCGTATAATAAGTTTGCGGACAGCATCACGGTTTCGGAAACCGAGTGGGATTTTGAAAGGTACAAGCCGGATATTATAGTTATAAATCTCGGAACAAACGATATGAACTATGCGACAACAGATGAGAGAAAAGCTGAATTCGAAGACGGTTATCTCGATTTTCTGAAGAAGGTACGCTCGCTCAATCCCGATTCCTATATATTCCAGACCTACGGCGTAATGGGAACTTCGCTTGAGGAAAATATCGAAAACGTCCGCAGAAAATATATGAGTGAAACAGGCGACGAAAGAATCACGTTTATTCCGCTTACGATGCAGGACGAGGACGCTGACGGAATAGTGGCGGACTGGCACCCCAGCCCCAGGACGCACAGCCTGGTTTCACAAAAGGTCACAGCGGCAATAAAGGAAACTCTCGGTTACAAATAACCGCCTAGCCGTCGAAAAACATCTAGTTTGTTGAAAAATGGGGTGTCGAGTGTTGCTTGCTCTGCTGGTTTTGCATCGTGCAAAACTTTTGACAAGCAACCAAAGCATCCTTGCTTTGGGGCGAAGCCCCCCGTACAGGTCGTCAGCCATTTGTGCCACTGCATCTGTGCATTGACAGCCATTTGTGCCGTTGCATCGTGCAACGGCTTTGTGTGGCTGTCATTATGCGTCCTTGCATAGTGGCTTTGTGTGGCTGACTACAAGCATCCTTGCTTGGACTAGGGGCGGTAGCCCCAGTAATATAGCCCCTTCCCACGGGGAAGGGGTTTGGGGTTTCGGCAAGGATGCCGAGATAGAACGCCCAAAGGCTTTGCAGGACGCAAAGCCCACAAAGCGTTCTTATAGGGATAGAGAATTTGCTCTATTTTATAAAAAACAGACTTTTTCTACAAACTCTCGGTTACAAATAACCGCCCGGCTAAGCCCGACGGCACTGGCATATCCGCATTATTTGAATGTTTGCGGCTGTCAGAACAGACAATTTTCAAAAATGACTTGACATCGGCAACCGATTAAGGTATAATATTTAATTGCATAGGCGCAAGACAGGCACACATCGGTGCCGAGTAATAACAGGAGGAAGAAAGAAATGAAAAGAACATACCAGCCTAAGAAGCTCCAGAGACAGAAAGAACACGGATTCAGAAAAAGAATGTCTACAAGAAACGGACGTAAGGTTCTCGCAAGAAGACGTGCAAAGGGCAGAAAGCACTTAAGCTACTGATTCTGTCAATGAATGAGTATGCAAAGAAATACGTCTGCATAAAAAAGGACAAGGAATTCAGATTCCTGTTCAAAAAAGGTGACAGTATTGTTACCGATGCATTCGTATGCTACGCAAGGGAAAGCAAGAGGCGGGTAAACCGCATAGGAATCGTTACAGGCAAGAAGGTCGGCAATGCCGTAAAACGCAGTCGTGCCAGGAGAGTCATAAGAGAAGCGTTCCGCCTTATTGAACCCCTGCTCCGTGAAAAGACACAAAAAAGATACGACTTTATTTTCGTTGCAAGAGCAAAAACTCCTGCGATGAAATCGACAGAGGTATATCTTCGGATGGAAAAGCAACTGCTGAAAAGATATGCCCCACCGGCGAATAATCAGCCGGACAAAATACAAAAATAAAATGAAATATGTACTTTTATTTTTCGTAAAGATATACAGAATGACTTTGTCAAAATGGCTGCCTCGTTGTTGCCGCTTTACTCCGAGCTGTTCGGAATATGCGATGATCGCACTCCGCCGCTTCGGTGCGGTAAAGGGCAGCTATTTGGCTATACGGAGAATTATCAGATGCAACCCTTTTTCTGAGGGCGGCTATGACTATGTACCCGAACAATTTTATTTTTTCAAAAGGACTAAGCCGTAATATCGGCACTACTAACGGAGGGTGATTTCCATAGATTTCTTATACACCATAATCGGTACGCCTCTCGGCTACATTATGTGGCCTATTTATCTTCTTTTACAGAACTTCGGTTGGGCGATACTGATATTCACTGTAATAGTCAAATTAGCAATGCTGCCGCTTCAGATAAAGCAGCAGAAGAATATGGCGTTTTCTCAGCTGTTTGCTCCCAAGGTAAAGGAAATACAGCAGAAATACCGCAACAACCGTGATAAGCAGGCAGAAGAAATGCAGAAGCTGCAGGCACAGGGCTATAACCCTGCCGGCGGCTGCGGACCTCTTGTTCTGACAATGATAATACTGTTCGGTGTCATCGACGTTGTATATAAGCCCATGACACACATGGAGCATCTGTCATCGTCGGATATTTCAAGCACCATAACGGTAGCACAAGAAACCGAATATGCAAAGATATTCTTAAACGAATACAACAAGCAGGATGCCGAGCTTATTTTAAAGTATAAGAACGGCGATAAGGATGCAATTTTCATTTCGGAATCCAACGACGGCGCTCAGCTGACGCACGAGTTCAAGGATGACGAGAATTTCAAGAACAATTACACCGATAAGGATCCCGAAACGATCAGCACGGCAGACAGAGAAACCTACGGTTCATTCTCTGCCGAGCAGTACAGTGATTTAACAGGTGATAAGTCAAGACTTACAGCTGAAACAAAGAACAGACTTGCGGCTGTTGCAGGCAAGTACAAAGGTATGCAGATGGAGCTTCTTGCTCTGCAGGTTTATGAGCAGTACCCCGATACGTTCAAGGAAAGCAATATACTTTCAGATAATGTAAAGGGCAGACTTGCATCACTGTCACACAATATGATGTTCTGCGGTCTGAACTTCGGTACAACACCTAAGCTTGCTTTCGAGCCGCTGATAATCATACCGATATTTGCATTCGTTCTTTCACTTGTACAGACTGTACTTTCCCAGTATCTCAACAAGAAGAACAATCCCGAAATGGCAAACGCAGGCGGTGCTGGTATGAAGGTAATGCTTTATATCATGCCCTTATTCTCACTTTGGATTTCGTTCAGCGTTCCTGCCGGAGTAGGTTTCTACTGGGGTGTCAACTATGCACTCGGCATTGTGCAGTCACTGGTAATGCAGAAGCTGTACAGCCCTGAAAAGCTCAGAGCCGAGGCTGAAGAGAAGATGAAGGAAAGAAAGCTCAAGGAAAGACAGGTCACAACGACCGCTGTTGTTACAGATGCCGATACAGGCGAAGAAAAGACCGTAACAAAGACAGAAACACTTTCACAGAAGGAAATCAACAGACGTAAGCTGGCGGCGGCAAGAAAAGCCGATGCCGAAAAATACGGCGAAGAATACCACGAAGAAGACGACGATTGAGAATCGACGGAAAGGACGGACTTATGAAAAAGATATATACAGGTAAGTCACTTGACGAACTCAAGGCGCTTGCCATATCAGAAATCAAGGAACTCGGTGTTGATGAAGCTGACATAAAGATAACCGTAGTTGAAGAACCGGTCAAGAAGCTGTTCGGCAAGAAGGGCGACTATAAGATAGAGGTTGAATTCGAAACTGTTACCGAAGCCGCTCCTGCTGCTGCCGATGAAACGGCTCCGGCAGAAGCCGCTGAAGCCGCTCCCGCCGTAACAGACGCTGACCACACAGAAAAGGTAGCTATGGCTGCGGCTTATCTTGAAAAGGTTCTTACTGCTCTCGGCGTTGAGGACTTCAAGGTAAACATAATCGAAAAGGAAGATATAACTGTCCTTGATATAGTAGGCGAAAAGCTCGGTATCGTAATCGGCAGAAGAGGCGAGACACTCGACTCTTTACAGTACCTTGCAATTCTTGCAAGCAACCGTCACGATGAGCCTTACTGCCGTATCACAGTTGATTGCAACGGCTACAGGGATAAGAGAGAGGAAACTCTCAAGTCGCTCGCAGAGCGTACCGCTAATAAGGTGCTCCGTCAGGGCAGACGCATTACCCTTGAGCCTATGAATCCTTATGAGCGCCGTATCATTCACAGCAAGGTCGCTGAGATTGAAGGCGTATACAGCAACTCTATAGGTGAAGAGCCTTACAGAAAGGTTGTTATCTCGGCTTCTCAGCCCCACAGAGATAACAACAGAAGAAACGACCGCAAGGGCGGAAGAAGAAACGGCAACGGTGCAAACCGCTCATACAAGCAGAGCACCGGTTTCTCGACTTCTTTTGAAAGAGAGTACAAGCGTTCGCAGACTGCTGTTGAAAATACTGCGTCTGATGCAGGCGAATTCTCTAAGGAAGCGGTTGAAACAGAAAGAAACGCTACGCTTTACGGCAAGATTGAGCTTTAAGACTTGCAGAAATCGACGGTTTTTCAATGATTTTTATACAATTTTGAATTATCGCACAGGCAAACTTTCAAAATTTGTGCAAAATGACCTATTGACAAATCAGCCGAAATAGTGTATTATAATAACTGTAATCAGAAACGAGGACGTTTTGAGGGATCAAAGCGTCCTTTTCTTATTTTTCAAAGAACATCTAACGAAAGTAGGAGGAAAAGGAAAATGGCAGAGAAAACTTATGATGTAACGGAGCTGTTCGGCTCGGACGTGTTCAACGAGGCAGTAATGAAGGCACGACTCCCTAAGGCTATCTTCAAGGAGCTGATGAAGGTAATGCACGGTAATGCTGAGCTTACACTTCCCATTGCCGAAGTAGTTGCCAGCACAATGAAGGACTGGGCAGTAGAAAAGGGTGCAACACACTACACTCACTGGTTCCAGCCTATGACAGGTATCACAGCCGAAAAGCACGACAGCTTTATTTCACCTGTAGGTGACGGTACGGTTATTATGGAGTTCTCAGGCAAGGAGCTTATCAAGGGCGAGCCTGATGCTTCATCATTCCCCTCGGGCGGTCTTCGTGCTACATTCGAGGCAAGAGGATACACAGCGTGGGATCCGACATCATACGCATTTGTCAAGGACAACACATTATACATACCCACAGCGTTCTTCTCATATTCAGGCGAGGCGCTTGACAAGAAGACACCTCTCTTAAAGTCAATGGATGCTGTATCAAAGCAGGCATTAAGAATTTTAAGACTTTTCGGCAACACCACAGCAAAGAGCGTTGTTGCTACAGTCGGTGCAGAGCAGGAATACTTCCTTGTTGACAAGAAGACATACGATAAGAGAAAAGACCTTATCTTCACAGGCAGAACACTTTTCGGTGCGGCACCTGTAAAGGGTCAGGAGCTTGAAGATCACTACTTCGGCGTTATCAAGCAGAGAGTAAGCGACTATATGAAGGACCTCGACAAGCACCTCTGGGCGCTCGGCGTTTCTTCAAAGACAAAGCATAACGAGGTTGCTCCCGCTCAGCACGAATGTGCTCCTATCTTCGAGTCTGCAAACCTTGCGGCCGATCACAACCAGCTTATGATGGAAATGATGAAGAAGGTCGCTCTTGAGCATAATATGGTATGCTTACTGCACGAAAAGCCTTTCGCAGGCGTTAACGGTTCAGGTAAGCACGATAACTGGGCGCTCTCAACAGATGACGGTCAGAATCTTCTGAACCCCGGCGATTCTCCTATGGAGAACGCACAGTTCTTGACATTCCTTGTCGCAATCATCAAGGCTGTTGACGAATACGCAGATCTGCTCAGACTTTCGGTAGCTACAGCAGGCAACGACCACAGACTCGGCGCTAACGAGGCACCTCCCGCAATCATCTCTATCTTCCTCGGCGAAGAGCTGAACGATGTTATCAATGCGCTTGTTGCAGGTACAAACGTAGAAGCAAAGCACGCACAGTTCGATATAGGCGTAACCTCACTGCCCAAGTTCCCCAAGGATACAACAGACAGAAACAGAACATCGCCTTTCGCATTTACAGGTAATAAGTTTGAGTTCAGAAGCGTTGGTTCTTCACTCAACATTTCCGGCCCCAACATCGTTCTTAACACAATCGTAGCAGAAGAGCTTGAACAGTTCGCCGATGAGCTTGAAAAGGCTGACGACTTCAAGAAGGCTCTTAAGGAACTGCTCGTTAAGACAATAAAGGAGCACAGCAGAGTAATCTTCAACGGCAACGGTTACGATGCCGCTTGGGTAAAGGAAGCTACAGAGGTAAGAGGTCTGCCTGAGCTTAAGTCTACAGTAGACGCACTTCCGCACTTCCTTGACGAGAAGAATGTCAAGGTGTTCACAAAGCACAAGGTATTCACAGAAGTTGAAATGCACTCAAGAACAGAGATTCTGCTTGAAAATTACAGCAAGACCATCAATATAGAGGCTCTGACAACAGCAGAGATGGCTACAAAGGAAATTCTCCCTGCCGTTATGGCTTACGAGAAGCAGGTTTGCGATGTACTTCTGTCAAAGAAGAACGCAGGCGTTGCTTATAACCTTGAGCAGTCTATCGCAAACAAGATTGATTCTCTTGCTGAAAGTCTGAACTCCAAGATAGCAGAGCTTGACAGCGCAATAGTTAAGGCACAGGGCATTTCGGATGTTTATGAAGCCGCTAAGTGCTACCACGATGAAGTATTCGCTACAATGCAGAGCCTTCGTGCTGTTGCAGATGAGCTTGAAACAATCGTCGGTGAAAAATACTGGCCCTTCCCGACTTACGAGGAGCTTCTGTTCAACGTATAATTATAGAGATACGCTTTTAAAAACGGCTTAGAGGGATTTTACCCTTTAAGATAATCTGCACCCTTTTCCTATGGCTATGGCACTTCGGTGTCATAGCCTCTTTTCTTTGTAAAAATCTATTCAAAACAGCGATATTTACCGATTTTTCGTCATATTTTCACATTATACGCTTTACAAATCAGTAAAAATGGGGTATACTGTAACAGTCAGATTGAATCGATAAAGCTACGAAAGGAATTTAGCAAATGACCGAATATAACGATATACTATACATTGTAGTACCCTGTTACAACGAAGAAGAGGTACTTCACGAAACATCAAAGCGGCTTAAGGAAAAAATGACAACTCTTATAAGCGACAGAAAAATATCCGACAAGAGCCGTGTGTTATTCGTGGATGACGGAAGTAAAGACAGGACATGGGAGATAATCGAGGAGCTTCACGAAGGCGATGATTTGTTTTCGGGGCTTAAGCTGTCACGCAACAAGGGTCACCAGAACGCCCTTCTTGCAGGCCTTATGACAGCAAAGGACCTTGCGGATATATCAATTTCAATGGATGCAGACCTGCAGGACGATATAAACGTGGTTGACAAGTTTGTAGATAAGTATCACGAAGGCTGTGACATAGTATACGGAGTACGTTCTTCAAGAAAGAAGGACACTGTTTTCAAGCGTGGAACAGCAGGAATGTTCTATAAGCTGATGCGGCTTCTCGGTGTTGATATAATCGACAACCACGCAGACTACAGACTTATATCGAAGCGTGCGCTTGAAGCACTGTCACAGTTTAAGGAGGTCAATCTGTTCCTCAGAGGCATAGTAAAGCAGATAGGCTTCAAGAGCGACATAGTATATTATGAACGCAGTGAGCGTTTTGCCGGAGAATCGAAGTATCCGCTTAAAAAGATGCTTGCTTTTGCGTTTGACGGTATCACCAGCTTTTCGGTAAAACCGATAAGGCTTGTTACCGTAGTCGGATTTTTAGTTTTCCTTGTCAGCGTAGCGATGATAATATACGCTATTGTGCAGAATTGCCTTGGAAATACCGAAGCAGGCTGGAGCTCGCTTATGTGCTCGATATGGTTCTTAAGCGGACTTCAGATAATGGCGCTTGGCATTGTCGGTGAATATATCGGAAAGATTTATATCGAAGTAAAGGCAAGGCCGAAATACATTATAGACAAATTTATAAACAAGCAATAAGAAAAGAGCCGTCGGACTGAAAAAGACCGACGGCTCTTTGATTTACTTCTTCTTTGAAATTACTTTTTCAGCTTTTTTCTGCCGTTTTTAAGTGACGGGAATGCCTTGTAAAGACGTTTATGCTTTGCTTTAAGCTCTGACAGCTTTTCGTTAAGCTCGTTAAAGCGTGCTGTAAGCTCCTCCCTGCGTTCCGAAGCATTGCCCTTTAATTCACTCAGGCGTTCCGAATTACGTTGTTTAACGCTGTCTGAGGCTGTTTCCAGCTTAGCTTTGAACATATCTGCCTTTCTTTGCATTTCTTCCGCTGTGATTCTGTGTTCCTTTGTAAATTCCACAGCCTGTGCAGTCTTATCGGACAGATCTGAACCGATAGCATCGGATACGGCGGTAAGTTGTTTTTCAAGGTCGTCTATAAGCCTGATTTCGTTTCTCAGCTTCTTTACCTCGGGGAAGGTCAGTATAACGTCTGTTATTATTGCCGCATAGAACAGGCACAGTGCCGCTATGCCGACAGGCTTCCAGATAAGCCCTACGGCAAAAGCTATCGCAGGCTGTACCACCTTCATTATAAGCAGGCAGGCAAGCCCCCACACGACCGTGAACTGCGGACAGATGTAACCGCCGATGTTGAACTTCTTGTCACTGTAGTCCCACCAGCGTCTGCCGAATAGCTTATCAAGCACAAAGCCCGTTATAAATTCAAGCACGGTCGTAAGAACGGCAGAGCCGGCAAAAAGCAGCAGCCATGAATCTTTAATCGGTGTAAGGCAGACGATAACCGTTATTAGCCCGAAGCCGTATATAGGACAATAAGCGCCGTGCAGCATTCCACGGTTTACAAACTTTCCGTGCCGCACAGTTGCAAAGACAACCTCTCCGCACCAGCCGGCAAACGAGTATATTGCAAAATAGAACAAAAGGTTGTAAAAGTACTCCATTATTACCTCACAGTTTTTTATTATATTATACCCCGATTTTGCCTGCAGGTCAACCTCGTGTAAAAGCAAAACGAGGTAAAACAAATATCCGCCGACCGTTTTCGAGCCGACGGATATATTTCTGTTCTTTTGACAGCGTTACTGCTGTTCTACTTCTGTATTCTTTCCTACAAGCACAGCTATCGCTCCGCCTACAATAAGGGCTGCTGCACCTGCGAGCGTTTCAAGGTTGAAGCCGAAGCCGTCAGGGAACACAGCATACAGCGAGCCTATTACAAGTCCCATAATTGCACTGTAAACAAGCAGAGAATAGCGTTTCATAAGCGCCGAAATCAGCTTTGCACCGAATACAATGCCGATAAACACACCGATAGCTGTCGGTATCAGTATCATAAAGTCAAGGCTCTTTATCGCACCGATGACCGTGGTGTATAAACCGAGCAGTACCATTACAAACGAACCGCTGACGCCGGGGATTATCATAGCTACAGCCGCCACGGTAACTCCGAGCAGAAGCGTTATGAACAGCACAGGATTCATCTTATAGGTATAGGTGAAGCTGTCGGTCTGTATTGAATCAATATCCGTGCTTTCGGGGAGAGTGAGCGTAATGCTCTCACCCTTTGCGATAGTGCTGTTTTCCGTTCCTGTGAGGACGGTAGTATCGGCTGAGGATTTCTTTACAACACAGCCGGTAAGCTCTCCTTCTACCTTGCCGTTGACCTTTAACTGCCAGTTTGATTTAATATCATAAGAGCCGTTGTTTGTGATAGTCACCGTGCAGTCGGTAGCGTTATGAACAGCATTGACAGTGAAGCTCTCGTTTTGGGGCAGCTTATTTATATAAGTCATTCCTACCACCAGCGCAAGTGCCGGGATAAATGCAAAAAGGCATTTCGGCGTGATTTTTCTGCCGCCGACGGTCATATTCCTGTAAATAAGCGGGATACTGCCGATGATAAGTCCCATAAAGAACATATTCGTTGCCACAGGGAAGTTATCAAACAGCCACGTTATCACAAACGAAAAGCCGAGTATACCGATAACGGCGCCGATTCCGAAAAAGACGATGAATCTGATGTTCTTTTTGATAGCCGACAATTTCAACGTCAGCACGTCTACCACCTTGTCATACACGCCGAAAACCACCATCATAGTTCCGCCGCTTACACCCGGTATAATATTTGCCACGCCGAATACGATACCGTAAACGATATTCAGTAGATGTGAGATCATATTTACTCCTTACTTATGTTCTTATTTGTTGAGGTATTTCTTTATCTGAAGCCCTGCGGGAAGAGCGACTCCTGCAAGCACTGCTGCTATGCTTGCAAGCGGATTCGGCACCGCAAAGCCAAACAGCGAGTTTATAAACGGAATATACGGCAACAGCACCGATGCTGCCGATGTAACCGCTGCTGTAACCGTCATATATTTCGGTATTGCTCCGTTTTTGAATGCTCCTGTACGTTTGTCTGTGACAACAAGGCACATTGCGCCTGTCATAACCGTGAGAAGTGTAAGCATTACCGATGAAACCTGCTGTGCTGACATAACCCCTCCTGCAAGAGTGAGGAACAGAGCGGATATTGCACCGCAGATAAGTCCGCAAACAGCACTTCTTATAAAGAATTTCTTATCCGGCTTTCCTTGTGAAATGAAGCCCGACGGGGTCATATTACCCTTAATATCCGATTTTACGTTTCTGAAGCCGGTACAGCAAAGAGGTATCACTGCCGCTGTAAGAACAGCCGCAAGCATAGGGGTAATTATACCGTATCCCGTTATCATATCGGCAAGAGCGGTGCAGAAAAACGCTATAAGCGTTGACAGGAGAATAAATATACAGCGTTTGATGTTTCTGTGAAGCTGTCTTGCCTCTTTTATCATTTCAACGACCGATGAGAAATTATCGTCACGGACGATAAGCCCGCTCGCCTCATAAACGCTTCCTGTCGTATTTTCGAGCGATGTTATGCCGAGATCCGCATGGGCGACAAGGTCGTAATCGCTGTCACTGTAACCCACAGTTGCTACTGTTTCGCCCGCTTCCTTCAGCTTTTCTATAATATCCACACGCTGAGCCGCATTTACACGGCAGAATATCTCAGCCTTCTTATAATCAAGCGGTTCTCCCGTTACAGTGCTTTCTGCTATTTCATCTCCGGAAATCATTCCTGCGTCGGAAAGTCCTATTTTTTTGCCCATTGAGCTTGCTGTTTCGGGGCTGTCAGAGGAAGTCAGCACAAGCCTTACTCCCGCTCTTTTGCAGCCCTGCAATGCAAGAGGTATCATATCTCTTGTCGCATTCATAAAAGAAACAAGCCCCATATAATTATATTGCACTGCGTAAAGGCTCTTGGGTATTTCTTCGCCCTCAGGTATTATATAATATGCAACCGTCCACACTTCAAGTCCACGTTTTGCAAGAGCCGCCGCACGAGCGGTTATTCTGAACATTTCTTCAGGGCTCATATTGCAAAGGCCTGTCACTTTTTCTACGGCGCCCTTTACGCACACAAGATGAGTTCCGCCCATATTATAGATATTTCCGCCTATTCTGTCGGCATCGTTATAAGGGAACTGTGCTGTAAGTTCGTTTCTTTTTATCGTTGCCACATCGGTTCCGCCCAGAGCCGCATTAAGCAGGAATGCCTGCTCTGCAAGCGTCGGTTCATCCTTATCGCACGCAAGCACCGTTACCGTTGTCATAAGGTCTGTATCCTTGCTGTATATTCCTGCGACCTCAAGTGTATTAGGCGCTACAACAGCGGATTTATCAATGACAAGCACGGACAGGCTGTTGAGCTTTTCGGGAACGGTAAGATTTTTTATGACAGCCCCCTTTAACTCGGCACGGCGTACAAAATTCATATTGTACATTCTTATATACAGCTCTACAAACGGCATAAACATACATATAAGCCAACCGCAAGCGCTTACGATAACACCTGTTACATTGTCTGTTCTTCCTGTTAAAATCTGTGACAGAGTGCCGATAACACAAAGCAGTATTGCCGCTACTGCAAGCGGAAGCCTCAGCTTGACGCAGGTTTTCTCATAGCGTGAGAAATTCGGATCTGCCGCTTTGCCGTGCTTTTCACCTTGTCTTGCTCTGTATGTATCTTCACCCGTTGCCACTACTCTCGCTACAGCAGAGCCGTTAAGCACTCTTGTACCTGCATATATACAGCTTTTCTTAAGTCCGGTCGCCTTCGGGTCCGCACCGTCATGCTTTTGCACAGGGGTATTGTCGCCTGTAAATCTGCTCTCGTCAACTGTAAGTCCGACATACTCAAGTATATGTGCGTCCGCAGGAACTATTTCTCCTCCCTGAACAATTATTATATCATCCGGAACAAGTCCCGCCGCCGGAATAAGCTGTAATATCTCGTCACGCACCACCCTGTATTTCATCTTTGCGGACAGGGTACGGTTACGGATATTTTCGTTATTTTTCTGACATATCACACAAAGCGTAACCGTCTGTGCTATCGCCATTATTATGCACATTATGCCTGTGACATACTGCGACAATGTAAATATCTGAAGTAAGCCTGAGATCAACAGCAGAACTGCCGTGGGGTCAAGCAGGTAGTGATATGACTTGAAGCTCTTGTCTTCGGTTTCTGTAAAAATATTATTTCCGTACATATTGAGATTATCAGAGGCTTTCTTTTCGCTGAGTCCCTTATAATCTCCCTTGAAATTTAAAAACTGTGCCATATTTCTCTTTTCTTTATCTGTCGTTTTATTTCCCGTTCCGAACCGTCTGCGGCGGTTCGGATAAACTTTCCTATTCTATATTATCTCATAATTCAAGCGAAAAATCAAGAGCCTTGAAACATACGCAATAATATCACAGCCGTAATTTCGCATTAAAATGACGTTTTCACAATACTTTCACCGTTTTGTAAAGTTTTTGTAAAGCTCTCTAAGGTTTCTTTAAGGCAAAAGAGTTATCATTACAGCACAGACAAAGAACAACACCCAAAAGAAACCGAAAGGAATGAGATAAATGGATAAAAGCATTTTTAAACGTCACGAGCTTAAATATCTTGTGAGCGCTGAGCAAAGGGAGTTTATCGAAAGCAAATTCGTACGGTATATGATTCCCGACGAACACGGCGAAAGCACGATATGCAACATCTACTATGATACTCCTGACTTCAGGCTTATAAGAAGATCGCTTGAAAAGCCCGTTTATAAGGAGAAGCTAAGGCTTCGCAGCTACGGTACTGCGTCAAAGGATGAAAAGGTTTTCATTGAGCTGAAGAAAAAATACAAGGGCATCGTCTACAAGCGCCGTATATCACTCAACTGCGATGATGCGCAGGAGATTCTCGAAAACGGCGAAAGATTTCCCGAAAACAGCCAGATAGCAAAGGAGATCAACTATTTTCTTGACTTTTACGGGGACATTTTCCCTGCTGTCTATCTTTGCTACGACAGAACGGCATATTTCGGAGCGGACGATTCGGATTTAAGAATTACGTTTGACCGCAACATACGTTGGAGAACGGAAGATATTGACCTTAAAGTCGAGCCGTACGGTGAGCAGATTCTTGACAGAGGATATTCGCTGATGGAAATAAAAGCGGCAGGCTCGATGCCTTTATGGCTGGCAGAGCTTCTTGCACAGGGCGGTATAAAACAGATATCGTTTTCAAAATACGGAATGGCATATATGACAATGCTCAGACGAAGCATGGGCATAAGAACGAAAAAAGTAAAAAGTGAGGTAACGGTAAATGTTTGATACGGTAATACAAGGAATTTTCAGCAGTACGGCTGATATAACACTGGGCGGCTTTCTTATCGGCGTAGGCTCGGCGCTGGTACTCGGAATAGCGATGGCTTTTATGTATATGTACAAAAACAAATACACAAAGAGCTTTGTTATCACTCTTGCCACACTTCCTGCGATAGTCAGCATAGTGATTATGATGGTGAGCGGTTCGATAGGCGCAGGCGTTGCGGTAGCGGGAACCTTTTCTCTTGTAAGATTCCGTTCTGTACCGGGTACGGCAAAAGAAATAGGCTCAATATTTCTTGCAATGGCGGTAGGACTTGCATGCGGAATGGGCTATCCGCTGTACGCTCTTATCTTTGCGGTGATAATGGGAGTTGCAAACATAGTGCTTACCGCTGCCCCCTTCGGAGAATCAAAGAAAAACGAGCTTGACAGGGTACTGCATATAACCGTTCCGGAGGACCTTGAATATGCGGGAATATTTGACGATATATTTGTAAAGTACTTATCACAGTACAAAATGATTCAGGTAAAAACAACTAATCTCGGCAGCCTCAACAAACTGACCTATAACATCACGCTCGGCAAGGCAGGCTGTGAAAAGCAGATGATAGACGAGCTGAGATGCAGAAACGGCAATCTTGAAATAAACATAACTTCTCAAAGTACAGACGGCAGAGAACAGCTCTGAAAAACGTTATGATACGAAAGGCGGTAATTTTATGAAAAAGAAAATCTTAGCTGTAACAATTGCTGCAGCGCTTATAGTTTCATGCTTTACATCATGCGATAACAACACATCATCGGATTCGCAGGCATCACAGGCTGAAAGCAGTACGACCGTCAGCGCTGACAGCGCTTCTTCAGCCACAGATATAAGTTCGGCATCGGACAGTAAGACTTCTGACAGCGGTTCTGACAGCGACAAACAGCTTACAGCGGACGATATGTTCTCTGACCGTGATCTGTCGGGCGATTACTCAGAATGCACAGATATAACTCTCAGCGACAGTACGGCAAGCTGTTCGGACAGTTCTGTAACAGTTGCAGACGGCTCGGTCACAATAACCAAAGCCGGAACATATAAATTCAGCGGAACATTCACGGGTCAGATAATCGTAAATGCCGGCGACAGCGATAAGGTACAGCTTGTGCTTGATAACGCAAGCATCACTAAAGAGGGAAGTGCGGCGCTTTATATTATAAATGCCGACAAGGTATTTATAACAACGGTAAAGGGAACAGAAAACACGCTTTCAAGCACGGGCAAATTTGCTTCATCAGATGATGCAACAAACGTTGACGGTGCGATATTCTCAAAATCGGATATAACCTTCAACGGCAGCGGTACTCTGAACGTAAAGTGCGAAAGCAAGCACGGCGTTGTAACAAAGGACGACCTCAAGATAACGGGCGGAACATATAACATCACCTCCGCATCACAGGGTCTTTCGGGCAAGGACAGCGTAAGAATCGCAGGCGGTAATATTACCGTTACATCCGGAACGGACGGAATACACAGCGAAAACACAGACGATACCGAAAAGGGATATGTATATATTTCCGGCGGTACGCTGAACATCACAAGCGGCAATGACTGCATTGATGCATCGGGTACGGTTGACATAAAGGACGGAACATTCACCTTTAAGGCAGGAGGCGGTTCGTCCGAAAAGACAACAGGCGACAGCACCGAGTCATATAAGGGTATAAAGGCTGACGGTGTGCTGACAATATCGGGCGGTACGTTTGATATTGATACGCTTGACGACGCAATCCACAGCAGCGCAGACGTTACGGTGTCGGGCGGTACACTTGACATAAGCACGGGCGACGACGGCATTCACTCCGGCAACAAAACGGTTGTCAGCGGCGGCGAGATAAACATCGCAAAATGCTATGAAGGTCTTGAAGGTCAGACGGTAACGGTCAGCGGCGGCAAGGTAACACTTACGTCATCGGACGATGGAATCAATGCCGCAGGCGGCGACAATCAGGGCGTGGGCGGAGGCTTCGGCCCAGACTCATTCTCAGCCGACAGCGACGCTAAAATCACCATAACAGGCGGCGAAATACACGTCAATGCAAGCGGCGACGGACTTGACTCGAACGGCGATATTGAAATATCGGGCGGTACGGTTTATGTATACGGTCCTACAAGCAATGGTAACGGCTCGCTTGATTATGAAAATAACGCTGTGATAACAGGCGGTACGGTAATTATGGCAGGCTCAAGCGGTATGGCTATGAACTTCGGCTCGGAGTCAACACAAGGCTCGATACTTGCAAGCACAGGTAACGCAAGTGCAGGAACAGCAGTAAAGCTCACCGATTCAAGCGGCAACGTAATTGCAGAGTTTACACCAACTGTATCGTTCCAGACCGTAGTAATAAGCACTCCGGATATTACTTCTGACGGAACATACACACTTACAGTAGGCGACAGCACGCAGGAGATCACTATGTCCGGCTACATCTACGGCAGTGGAATGAGCGGAGGCTTCGGCGGAGGTCAGCACGGAGGAAATGGCGGCTTTGGCGGAGGTAACCGTCCCGGCGGTAATAATTATGGCGGCTTTGGCGGAGTCAATCCTCCCGATATGAACGGCGGTCAGACAGCCACCGCATAAGACAGCAAGTTAAATCAATATATACCTTACAGTGAAAATCCCTCCGGATTCAAAAGTTCGGAGGGATTTGCTATTATTTTAGTCTGGTATAATGTGGTGTTTTACCTTTCTTGCTTTAAACCAACAATATTTTTCACTGAGCTTTGAGGGATTGATGCCGTCACAATCATAGAAGTAGATAAAACCGTCTTCAATAGCCATTGACGATTCAGACCGGTAAGGGTCTTCATAATCGGGATTCCGACTTTCTGTGCTGTATGATACATCATTTTCAAGCCACATCTCTATTTCACAGCCCCACGCCCCTTTATTCGCCCGTTTCTTAAGCCTTATTCTTCGTAAGGTTCAATCAGCCGTTTCCCCGAGTCTGTCACCTGATAATACTTATCGTTTTCCGTATCAACCATAAGTATCGGAATAACTCTGCTGTCGAGAACAGTGCCGTCTATGTAATAGTGAGATTCTCCGTCGAAATAAATGTCGTGGAAGAACTTGTCGCCGGATATTTCGGCGGTGCCGACATGACCTGCGACTACTTTCATATCAAGCCCCTCGATTTTGCCGGTTTCAGCGGGATATTTTGAGGTGAATACATCTTCTGATGTTTCCCATTCCCACATATCACCCGCTTCTTCATCAATACCGGCGTGAACGAAAATCGTGTTTCCCTCCACATAATACAGCGGAAGGGAAGAAAGCCAGTTGATATACTCGTCATCATCGCTCTCATTCTCCCACTCTTCTATACGGGCATATACTGAATTGTTGCTTATGGTTGACGATCCGTTGACTACCCATTCATCGTGGTTGCCGAGCAGAGCAATAATTCTGTCCGAGCCGAAACGTTCCCGGAGCCTCATTATCCTGTCCAGAACACCACGGTTATTCGGACCGCCGTGGATATAATCGCCGAGAAGAACGAGCTTCGCCTTGCCCTGTTCTATATCATCGAGAACAAGTGAAAGTGCGTCCTCAAATTCCGCAAGGCAACCGTGGATATCACTCATACAGTAAATTATCATTGTAAACTCCTTTCACGAGCCGCATTTTTTATCGTAAGAGTATATGTAATAGCATATAAAACACTGAGATTAATCATTCATCATTCTCTTTGTTCTTTTTCAAATACAAAGGAGCCGGACAAAGAAATGTTGAACCGAGGCATAACCAAACAATGCCCATCGATGTATCGTTTCCGCCAAAAATATTAAGAATTGCCGCTAAGCGGAACGCACCTTTCTTCTTAAAATCTGGGGCATCAAGCCAGTTACAAGTTTGATATACCTTATTGTTTGTATAGGCAAATTTACTGCAATTAATATCTCTGCTTTCATTTTTGCAAACTGAAAGTTTCAAGTATTAACACTACACATTATTTTTTATCGCAATATATGTACCATAAATTGCAAGTAAAATGTAAGACACAAGACAAGTTATCAAAGCTATTGTCGGGTACTGATTACTTGTTGAAAAGCAAAACGGAACACCACATAGATTTATTATTAAATGTAGTATAATTGAAACCCAAAGGTTTTTACTTACAGCATAAACTGCCCCGAAATAAATGCCAAGTGCAGTTGCCCAAACTGTTTTGGCTATTATTGTCACAATTGGCTGTCCCAAAGCTCCAAAAATATGTCCTAAACCAAATAATACAGAGAGAATTAAAATTGCATATAATGTTGCATTTTTTCTCTTTCCAAACCATATTTTAATAATATTCTGCAATAAACCTCTCAAATACAGTTCTTCCATAATGCCAACACCTATGTAATATACAATGCCTTCAACAATAACTCTCCATATTGTTGGCTTGTTATCGAATGGTGTCAATCCGATACAGAAAGCAATTGTAACTAATGCAGTCGCAATTACCGCAGGTAATCCATATTTTTTTAGTCCCGATAAAACTCCTTTAAACTTTAAACCAAACTCCCAATCTTTTATAAAAATCTTTTTGCATATCCAACAAATTGCGAAAGCCAATAAAAAATTCAACATCAATGTAATATAAATCGGGTTGATGTCCTTAATTTTTACATTGCAAAATAACACTGATGGCAAAGCGGTCATTTCCATAAATGTCATTATTAGTGTTAATGTAACTATCACTACGGTTGTACTTCTTTTTTTCATCGTTCCGTCTCCAAAATCTGAATATATTTCATGTTATTCATTGCACTACTTTCTAACTGAATTAATTATATTATTCTATATTTTAGTCAATAATGCAACAGTTTCCACATGCCCCGAGACACCACTATTGATGTCCTGCGTTAATGGGAACTTGTCATTCATTTTTGACGTTAATGGAAACATCTCATTTACTCCAAATCTTGTGGGCATCAAAATCCTGCTTATTATTAGCCCAGCCGTTGTAGAACTGCTCTGCCATATCGCAGAGACGTTCGCATAAATAATCAATTGCGATACAGGTAATCACCTTTACTGTTCCATCCGGCTGTGTTTTTTTAATATATGTGTATCCAGGTTTATAATCCTGATCGTCAGGTTTTAGTAATTCGAAACTATCCACAAGTACTTTTAACTTCGGATTAGTAACTTCTGTATTACCATTATGCAAAACCTTACATCTTAGTGAGTAGCACATCTCGCCATCAAAAGTCTGAGTCTCAAATCCTGCCATCGGAAAATGAAAGTCATCATATTCGCATGTGAGTTGAACCAATTAATATAGAGAGTTCTATTTTCATCCATTACAGCATTCTCTACCTGCGAACAGATATCTGGCAATGTTAAAGATAATGCCAGTGCTGCAAGATAACAATCCTTATCTAAGGCTTTTCGTATTTCCTGAATACTATCTATCATTTTATTCTCCTAACTTATCATCAATCTAGTCTTATCGCAATTCGATGCTTTACTTTTTCTTCATAATAATCTGCATGTGCTATTTCCTCTTGTTTCCTTATTTCTTCACGCTGCTGCTTATTACCAACATATTCTGGATATGCAGACAGCGCTCTTTCAACTGAAGCAAGAATAGCACTAACTCTTACAGTCTTAAGTGCGCTTTTGTGTTCCTTGCAAATATACGCTGCATTTCCAGTTAACTTAGAACTGGCCTTTACAACATGCAGTTGCTCTTCCGTTTCTTCTAATTCAGCTTCTGTGAAATGCTGGATCAACCAACCAGTAAAGTCCCAATTAGGATTTGCTGAAGATCCGTATGTAGCAGTTTCACTTGGACCGTCATACTCTGGATAGTCTTTAGGAAGCAGAAAATATTCGCTCCACGATCCGTCGGAGGTAAGCATGCCTCGATGCATTACTTCTTCAACTTTATACTTCTTAGCGCACTCCTCGCACTCTATTATTACAGGCCCGTCCTGATATCTGTTCCAGTCATCGCCGTAGCTTTTCTGTGTTATCTTTCCTTTTCCACAAGGACAGACCGTTTGAGATGTACTCATTTCTTCCCAGCTCATTTCTGCTCCTTCTGCATTTTTTTCTTTCCATAGTTTTTAGGGAAATACGCCTTTCCAAGTTGCCACATATATTTATCTATTTCTTTTAAGTTATACTGATCTAAACCATAAAATGATCTGAAGTCAATTAGCGTGCCCTTGAATTTTTCATAATCTTTAAGCTCTGGAGTTTTAAACTTTGCGAAGCCATCTCTATCCCTGAAGTAACACAAAACCTTTTCTACGTAGCTATCGTAAATCGGATAATCCAGCGGTCTGTGATGACTGCAATACTTTGTAGAGAATGAATAAAAATTCTTCTCCACTCCGTTGATTGTTACTTTCTGCAAATCTGAAACAAGGGTCACGTCTCCTGACTCCAGACGAGCATCTATGTCCAATGACAAGATATGCTTTGCAACAGGATAAACAGAGAAGATATTCGTGCTATAAAAATCATTCAGTGCAACAACCTTCAACAGGATATCCAACATATCTATGTTCTCAGGGCAGAGCGTAAAAAAGAGTTTATCGAGCGCATCTTCCTGAAGATGATAGTTTTCCAGCTCATCCCAGGCACGCAGATAATGCTCGACCTGCTCGGAGGAAGGATTCGGCACATTGATTTTTACAGCCCTCATGCAATCAATCCTCCTTCGGAACCGGGATATAAATCATCTTCAAAGGAATCATCTTTTTATACTTATCACTCAGATCGTGATAGTACTTCAAAATCAAATCTACAAGTTCAGTTCCATTGATTCCACGTATAATAGGTGTGCTGTCCAGATACTTCTGAGCATTCTTCGTATAATTGGACAGCGTCACGAATAGTCCATAGTCGCCCTCTCGCATCGCACCTTTCAGAGACTGGATGGTTGCTTCCTTAATATCACTATCCTGACTCTTTACCTGTACCAGAATACGAGGTGGCAGCTCATCCTTATATGCTGTAATATCGATACCGCTGTCTCCGCCATGTGTAGAAACCGTGGTATGATAACCCATAGCTCTTAACAAATCAGCTACGAACTCCTCCAAGTCATATCCTTTGAGATTCTTGCTCAGTTCCTTCAGGATGAAGTCTCTCGTTGCCTCTATAATCTCATCGGCTGTAGCACCAACGCTCTCGTCCTCGTCTGGTCCGGAAGTCATGGCATTTTTCTTAAATCCCTTATCTAGTGCCGCAAGATACTCATCTGCATAATTCTTTACTGCGAAGAATGACATTGCTGAACCAACTTCATACAGTGCACCCTGTGAAAATGAGGTTCTTGGCAGATGTTTTAACCATTTTACTTTATGCTGCTGTACATATTCTGCTGCTTCCGGATAATATTCGTATCCACCTTCAACCACACCGATATTTATCTGACGGTCAATCTTTGATGGAAATACAACGTAATCGCCAATCTCGACCTCATGTGTAAATCGATATAACATACCAGCACCGTTTGCGATGCTGCCCTTCTTGGCATCTGGATATACTTCTGTATATTTTTCCTTGAAGGCATCACGGTCAGCTTGAATCAAACTCAGATCGCCCATGTCCTTCCAGCCAATAGCTATTACATCCTGATGCAGAAATAAATTGTCGTCTTTTGTATGGATACCCCACATTCTTTTTTCTTCGCTAGGCATATTTCTGCACCTCCTTACTCTACACCCAGTGCTTTAAAAACTGCGTCCTCCGCACTGCTATAGAAAATCAAATTAAAACTTCCAATCAGGTCTGCTGGTACAGTTCCAAGCTCTGCTGCCGATGTAATTGGCAAAAGTACTCTCTTTGCACCACTGTCCAAACATACCTGCAATGAATTTGCCAGCTCATCTACTTTCATCATGGTTCCGCTGATACTAATTTCACCAAGTACAGCAAGGCTGCTGAGTGTTGGTTTCCCAAGTGCAATGGAACACATCGCAATCAATGTAGGAAGGGCTAGCTTTCCTGTCATGCCAATGCCTTGCAAATCCTGATAATTAATAATATAGTCTTTCGTTGTAGTACTTATAGAACCACTGATACGGTTTCCATTTGCTTTCAAGAAGTTGAAAGCCGTATTTGTGGATTCTTTTGCATCACGGTCACTACCAATACCTGTTCTCTCAAACTTCCCATTACCCGGAAGCATCTGACTCTCTAAGCGAAATACACCAAGAATGCCACTCTTGCCCTGAGAAACAGTATAAATCTGTCCAGGATTGCACATTCCTTCTGGGATGAGCTTACCACCGCCTTGCTCAGGAACAGAAACATAATGTTCCTCAAAGGTCTCATTGTCTATGTAGGAGAAGTTTACATCGTAGAACTCCATGCCTCCCAGCTTCTTCAGCTGCTCCTTAACACGGCGACGCATCTCCAAGGAAATCCGGAGAACTTCTTCTACTTCTTCTTTTGTAAAGCTTCCATCCGGATAGAGAAGCTTCAGATATCCATCTGCCATTCTACGCACAGCAATAGTATCTCTCTGGTTGAGATTCTTGCCGAGACGGAAATAATGGTCAATAGCATCACCGTACTGCGCCTTACGTAACTCACGAATGAACTCTGCAAGATAGTCGCTAATGAATCCATAATCATTTGTAAAATGCTCCGGACGAAACTTCGGGATTTCCCATCCTGGCAGATAGCAATGTATACGGTCAAGAAATGCAGTATCTGTTCCCATTTCCGGAGGGAACGGGTCAAATAGACTCGAAGTCTTCAGAAGTACATCTACGCTCTGATTGATATTACCAACAAATACCATAGAAGCGGATGCTGCCTTTTCTTCCTTGCCTCGTGCAAAGGAACCAGATGCCATGTAATCTTTCATAATCTGCACGCCATCTTTATCCTTGAAACGAATGCCTGCAACTTCATCAAAAGCTACGCAATCCCATAATCCAACCAAGCCCACAGTCTTACGGCCCATGTTATAAAACAGGTTTGCTACTGTAGTTTGGCCACCGGATACAAGGATACTGTTCGGAGAAATCTCCTTATAAAGATGCGACTTACCGGTGCTTCGAGGACCCAACTCACAGAGGTTGAAGTTGTTCTCAACCAGCGGGATCATACGAGTCAAAAGAAGCCACTTCTCACGATATGTCAATTCGTCTGGCTCCATACCAATAGAACGCAGCATAACATCCAACCATTCCTCCTTGGTAAAAGCCTGACGTCCCCTCTTCAAATCCTCGATATCAATATGAGGCATCTGAATTGGAGTCAGCTTACGAATGCTGATTGGAGAGATGTCTTTCTGCTTTTTCTGCTTTGACTGAAGTGTATTTCCATCTGCGTCGATGATTCCGAAGTTATTATCGCCTTCGGTTTCATAATCCAGCTGAACGATACACCAGATACCGCCGCAAAGAAGTCTGTCGTACTTTTCCGGGTATTCATCCGTGATGGGAATATTGGCTAATCCCAAATTGGAAAACTCCGCAAAGAAGCAGTCCTTCTTAATATCCAATCGTACCGTTACCATGTCAATGATGGTATGACTGCCTTGACTTCTAAGACGAGACAATACCTTCTGCGCTTCATCCGGTCTTACAAAGTTATCGGCAAGGATACGCTTTACATTCTGCACACCCTGCTCGATAACCTCATCATCGTCTGAACTGCAATATTGCCCCAGCAGGAACTCAAGGACATAAACAGGTACATTTGCACCTTCCTTGATTTTCTTAGTCAGATCCTTTCGGACAATCTTACCATCAAAGTTTTGACGCAGTTTGTCCTTTATAATTTCACGAGAGCTTGCGCCCGCTTCAAGATTGTCACTCATTACTGCTCCTTCCGAGCAAGCCCTTAGCTGAAGAAATTAAACTCATCTACCGCAAATGCGATATCAATCTGGAACTCTTCTTTTTGTGGCATCTGCAGACCTGTTTCATCTGCGATGACTAAGTAGTAGCTTGCTCTGTTATCATATTTCAGTGATTTCAGATTGAAGCTGCAGCGGAATGTTCGCTCCTGTCCATTATCACTGGTCTTATCTGCGATAATCTTTGCTGTATCACTTATCTGCTTTTCATTAGAATCAACAAAGTACAACAAATAGTTTGCTGCGCTGCGGTTATCGCCAACCGCATCCTTCTGATAGAAGTTCAACAAGAATATCATATTGCTGATTTTACGGTTTGCAGAAAGAAGTACTACTTCTACCGGCTTCGTGTCATACTTAGCCTTATTGCGCTGATAAGCCTTGGAATCGTTACGGAGATAATGATATTCAATAACCGGAACCACCATCTCCTGAAGGCTGATGCCACCATGCACGAAATTGAGTCCTCCGCCTTTCTTCTTGATACGGACGCTTTCTCTCGGTGCAAATGCATCGTAACCATCATCCATAAACTTCACCGGAAGTAAGTAGTCTGGAGTTGCTCCCTTACGGGTAATCAGATAACGACGGTCAATCTCTACATCCTGCTCACTCGGTGTTGTCTTATCCACCTTGGCATCCTCAGACAGAGGACTGTAGGTATAGAGAAATCCGTGGTCAGCAGTAATGTAAACACGAGTACCACTAAACTCATTACGGATGATTCTCACAATATTTTTGATTTCTTCGATTGCATCATCACATGCCGGGAATACCATGCTGTCAGAAGTATGGCTTGCCTCATCCACCTTGTCATGATAGATGTAAACGACATCCATACCCTTAACCAACGCACTTCTCTCCGCACGCTTCATCGGTGCAATATCTTTATATTTCAAGGCTACGCTATTAATGTTTGTGGCCTTGAGAACTTTATCTCTGTTACCTGCATCTGTAGACATTCCATCTGCAAGAATCTGCAAGTCCCCATTGCTGCGCTCACCCACAGATAACTGCTTATGTGGAAGCAATGCGGCCATACCAAACTTTGTGATGGTCGGGAAAATACCTGCACAAGAGCCAAGAGAAACCTTACTCTGCGTCTCACGACGGAGCTGCTCTGCCAGAGATGCCGCCACCTCATATCGAAGCGCATCAGAGATAATGACGAATACACGATTGTCCTCGCCCTTTACCTTCTGATTATAGAAGTCTTCCTGCTGAGGAACTTCCATGATGCGTCCATATTTCTTCAACTCATCTGCACAGGCATCAGACCAATTGTTACCCAACTCACCAAGGAACCAGTGTGTATAAAGGCCTTCCACCTTATCGGTCACCTGCTTGAAAAGGTCATCCAGATGGTCGTTGCCCACTGTCAGGCTCTTTCCAAACGCTAAGTGATAGTGGCGATAATAGGTATCCATACGGTAGTAATCTTCTGTGTACTCTTTCCAGATATTTCTTGCCTCTACGGTATGGAAGCCTGCGGAATGCTCCAAGAAGAACGACTGCATTTTTGCTACCTGAAGAATACCCTCATAGTAGCATTCCACATCATCGTACCACGCCAGCGTTCGACGTTTCTCGACCGTGTTCATGATCACATCTACATTGATTATATGATTGCTGATTTCAGTCATAATCTGAGTCAGGATGCATTCATTCACACAAGGAAATACCTCTATGCCCACCAAATCATCCAATGGCACCTGCTTAAAGCGCTTTCTGAGAATAAGCTCTTCTTCTACGTTTCGCAGGATTTCGACAAGTTCCTGTCTATTCTCTCCTGCAATCCATTCAGATACGAAGTCATAGCACCAAGCCTGATGTGGCGTGGAAATGAAGCTATCGAGTCCTGACAGATACTCCATACGAAGTGTTCTGGTCGTTGCTGTAAGCAAGATATGCGTTACCAGCTTGTTAATTGTAGAACTTTCGCCCTCAAAGTATCCAGTAGCCTGCTTTACAAGTGCCCAGAACGGGGCTTCGGCTCCATAGTTTACAAGGCTCTGGAATACCTCGTTGGTTTCCATATCGGTTCCACCGCTGATGACAGCTTTTACAATACTGTTAGGCTGTGCATCATCGGTACCAGAGATAGCCGCCATAACAGTAAGATGCATCTGCGATGGTGTGCTGATGCCTTTATTCAGTTTTGCGAATGTTGCTCTTCTGTTCTGTGCTCCGAAGAATTTCTTATAGGTCTTAACAAGTCTACGGAAATCAGGCGTTGCCGGAAGGTCAATCTCATTCATCCAGATAGACACCAAATCGGCTCTGAACTCTTCACTGTAAAGCTCGATATTCAAAAGCCAGTCATCTTCCAGCGACTCATAAGAAATCGGACTGTAAACCAGATAGTTACCGGTGGTATCATCCACATTCAGTAGCTTCTTGGCTGCAAAATTGTTGGTACCTGTAAGCACCAGCAGCTTTGCATTATCTATCTGGATGTCATCCAGCTTGTCCTCAAACTCTCTGTCCTCGTCATACCAGAATATGATACGACGCTTATAAAACTCCGGCAGCGGTGCAGCAAATCGCCGGTTCAAATCTTGTATAATTTTTTCGGCATCCATGTTGACACCTCCTTAGTTTATCCTATCCCTATACGAACAATCAGACTTATAAACTCTAACCTGGTTCGTAAATGATAAATTTGCCTTTTTGATTAGTTCCACTATTTCTTCAGCGGTATGTTCACAGTTATACCCTACCGTCACTGACCGCATGGCGTTAGATGTATCGTTAGCCCAGGGAAGGCAATAATGTGGTCTAATATTATTCTGAATAGTACTCAAGCCCCCTAAAGAATCTTCGAACCTGTCTGATGGATAAAACAGTATTCTTATTTCTTTTTCATCTTGAAAAGAAGGGTTCTTTATAAATCCAGCATAATGCTTAAATGTGGGAAGTATTTCCATTATCCAAGCCTGTCGTCCTTCGTTTTTTATAGCTTGATAAAAAATCTCATAAAAGTTATCTCTTAACGAAGCGCTATCATAACTTACAAATTCATATCCAATTGAGCGCTGAATGCGGCAAGAAGTTATCGGATACTGTTTCTTGATGTTAAACCAATCAAGGTCAAATCCGACTGATACACCCTTTCCGTTGTCACCATACTCGTTCCACTGCTGAACAAGATCGTTCATATAACTCAAACAGCAACCGTAAGGAATATCTGAATAGACCTGTGGCAAGCGTGCACACTCAAACTGTTGAATAGTGAATTCCACAGTTTCTCTATCAAGATCAGAAGCTAACAGGCGTGGTTTGATACTATCCCAAATGTTATTATAAAGACGAGTTACTTCCTGTGAATCGTTGGATTTTGTCAAATCTGTCAGCCACAAACTTTTTGACTCCAACATAGAGCAAAAGGTTTTTATGCTGCAATAATAGTATGCAATCATGCCGTCCTTCCTCACTTTACTTTCGCCAGCACATCCTGGAACTTAGCGTAATTCACCTTCACACCATCATCAAGGTCAATGGAAATCATCTGGTCTGCCAAATGATGAATCTTTTCTTCGTACTCGTGAATTTCCACAGCTTGATCGTTCAGTGTTTTGAGCTGCTTATTCAGCTTTACTCGTTCACCGGTGGAAGCGTTTGCAATACGTGTCTCCAAATCAGCAATTGCTGTACGGTAACGAGCCTGCTGTTCATGCACATAATCGGTACGGATACGGGCAATGGTGTCCGGCTGATAGCGGTGCATATAGATCAGTGCCTTGAAGCCGTTCTTCTTGCCGCTGTCAAACAACCAGTATATCGGGCGTTTCTGATAAATCTTGCAGTGGTCGGAGTAGAAGTCATTCAGGAAGTAATTCCGAATCACATCCTTCGGCTGACCCTTGCCGCCAAGGGCATCCGCAATGAATTTCAGGTTTTCGTCCAGCGTATCCTTACCATACACTACTTCTACGAACTTCACAAAACGACCAACGATGTCATCTTCAAAATACTCGTCATCGCTGATAGGTATAATATTATCCTTATCCGCAGCGAATGAAGCATACTTGCTGTTATCCCATTCGCCGCCTGCGTAGGCAAGTCCGTCCACATCCAGAGAGTAGCGCCCGAACATACAGCCCACGGCGTAGGAGATAAGCGAAACAATCTCGTCACGCATAGTGCGGACATAGTTACTGCCATTCATGGATTCCGGTACATCATCCTTGCTGTCAAACACACGATGCACGGTCACGTCTTTATCTGCCACATCCGGCGTCAATTCGTCCTGCAAGCCGTAAATGTCAATAAAAATGCGGTTGAGTTCTTCTTCGTTCTTTTTGAGCTGCAGAAAGCGGTCTTCACATTCCTGCTTCCAAGCAGCGTATTTATTGGAAATCAGTTTTCCCATATCAATTATTCCTCCGACAGTTTGGTAAATGTCTTGCCGATTAGGTCGCAAGTTAGTCGCAAGTTAGTTTTAAGTTAGTCGCAAGTTGAAGGCAAAAACACATTTGAAATCGACGATGAATCATTTGATGATAAACCATCTCGCAGCACTGGTTTTGCCTTTGCAGACCACTTTTCCGTCTTCCTTGAGTTCCCGCATCAGCACTTGAATTTGATTGCGGTTGAGACCCGGTAAAACTTGCTGCAATTCTTTGAACGGAGTTCCAACTTCGTTGTTCTGGCGGATGTGCTTTAGCAGTAGTTCTTTATTTGTATCTCGGTCCAAGCCGACGTGTCGGGTATATACACCGGTTTTACCTGTTGCTGCATAGAGGCTTCTTGCAAGAACATACTTCTTGCGTCCGATATGCTCAACAACGCCCATCTCGGTCAGTCGGTTCAGGCGGGACTGCATTTTTTCGTTCAGTGGTTGTCCGTGGTACAGCGCGTTGATAGCCAAAAAATCTTCGGTGGATAACGACTGCATGTTGGTTTCGCCAATTCGGTTAATAACGGAAAGCATCGCTTTGTCGAGAATCAGTCCATTCAGCGTAACGCTGACAAAGAAATCATCCGTGCCTGTGAAGTCGGGAAGAGGCTTTGCTTCCTGTACGCTCAGTTCAAACATTAGGTTCATACCCTGTCCGGAACGCTCTACCATACCACAAAGAGAAAGAATCTCAGCAATAAGGCGGTTACGCGGGAGTTGACGATCCAGTATGTTGTCGAGCGTAATGCCGAAGGGAAGTCCTCCGGGGCTTTCGACAACCAATCTGTCGCGAAACTGGCGGACAAAAATGCTACCGCCAAACTGATAGTTTCTGTGGCTCACTGCGTTCAGGATTGCTTCTCGGACAACGCGCTCATTGAAGGTCGCAATATCAAACACAAAAAAGCCTTCCTGATAGTGCTGCTTATCGTTTCGCAGATTGACAAGCTCCCACACGCGATCATAGCAAGCAAAGAAGCCGACCTTAAACTCTTCTCTTTGATTGGCAGGACCCGACGCTTCGGAGAAACGATACTCAAAAATAATTTCCGCTTGCGGCAGATACTTTATGATTGCCGCGTTCTTGCCAAATAGAATCAGAGCTGCATACGTCACGCCGTCATCCGTGATTGCACCGCAGTCATGGAGAAGCTGTTCTTTTGATAGCGTGGCAAGCTGCTTTTTACCGCTCTTTTCAATCCACTTGGCATGGAAGTTTTCAATGGCAGTCTCGTCCAAGTCATCAATCGTCGCCCCGGCGCAGATTGTCCCGGAAAAATCGCCGCCGGTTTCTGCATAGATGCTGCGGCGCATATCCTCCGGCATGGGTTTGAGCGTATCACCCTCGTAAACCCACGCTACGCCATCGTATTGCACCGGCAAGCCTATTGGACGGCTCTTTACATCGAAGACCAGAACCCGCTTTCCTTCGTAGTTGAAAAGCTGAAAATCAACATTGACTTTCAATTTCTCAATCAGGCCCATACGGGTTCGCTCCGGCTGGTCAAAAGCTGCACTTCCGACCACGCTGCGGGGTCTCTTATCCGTGATGCCAAATACCAGCTTGCCGCCACCGTTGTTCGCCAAAGCACAGCAGCACTTTGCCGCTTCTCTGGAATCAAATTGCTTTTTTGCTTCTTTGAATTGGACGTGTTCGCCCTCTTTGGCTTCCAGAAGCTCTTGGATAGTTTCTAAATATGGCATAGCGTTTCTCCTTCATGTGAAAACAATACAATTATACATCCAACGGTTCGCATTTACAGTGCATTTCCAAGCGTAATGCACCCGGTGCAATCCCGCAGCTATGTTCAGACAGCGGTACATAATCCAAAAGGTATTTCTCGTTCCTCGGAAAACCTAACAGACGGTATCTGATTTCATGCTGATACTCCAGATCCTTTCTTTTATGGTTCAGTTCTGAATAGTCGCTATCTGGCTCAAAGTAGAACTCTTTCGTCAAATCAATATCGTAACTGATCACTGCCTTTGCATACGAAAGATGGTTTTTATCCAATGCTTCTTCAAGCTCTGTGCAAAAGAGCCCGGAGCTTGCATAAAATCCCCAAACATCCTCACAATCAAGAAAACCATTATAAATCTTATCTGGGAAATCATAATCTACCGTACATTTATACTCGCCTGCTTCTTCATGAATAGAGTTTTCTCTGATTTTCAATTCGTCTCTTCTAATTCCATAAGCACAGAATATAGGCACTTTTCGAGATGATTTTCTGCGTAGCAGCACATAACCATCGTCATCTATCTCTTCAAGATCATCCTCATAGCACTTTCTCAGATTTACCAACCGCACATCATTTGCTTTGATCCTTGCAAAGATTCCTTCGTATTTGTCTCCCTGCTCGTTGTTTCCACCCGTTTCTGCTTTAGTTATAAACGTTTCTACCGGATTGAAACACGCCTTGCCGTTCCTTAGTGATTCAATCCATCGTTTTTCGCTGACTTTCATGCATAACTCAATATTGTATGTCATACTCACACCTCACACCAGCGGACTCCGCTTGAAATCCCATGAAGTTTCAAAGGAGTCCCAATCTACTTTTGAAACGCCGATAGTCTTCGTAACCAAATCATCAATTGATTCTGACGGTTGATAAATAAACGGAAGCATACTTATCTGCCCAACCTCAAAAGACATTGTTGGACTTGTGATCTTTGTAATTGAAGCTGCAACGATTGATGTTAAAAAAGCTAAAACATACTTTATCATTTCTTGTTTTTTGCAAAAGATTCCAGAACCAGCAGCATCATAAATAAATCCTTTGGGGCTATACCTTGCGCCAAACGAAGAAATACTAATATTGGTGTATGTTATTCCTTCCTTCAGCATATATTGTAGGTTTTGAGGTCTGGATTTCAACTTTCCGTTCTCATCTCGAAAATTGCATATCTCAAAGCCGTTATTTTCCCAGTTTACTACATACTCATTGTTACCATACCATTTTCTAAAGCTTCCACCCTTATTACAAGGGAACCACTTTTTGACGCAGTTTTCCTGATATATTGACATCCTGTTTTTTTCAATTTCATGCCAAAATCTTAAAAATCTATCTTTATCAGCAGTTTTTATTCCTTGTCTTGGTAAAGCAACCTTTTCAAGCTCTGTACCAATAACAAAATCATTTAGTAGGTTCTCACCAACCCAATACGCCACCGGCGACCCCGGAATTTTGGAGAAGTTGGACTGGTCTGCAGCAAAGTTCCCTTTTCCAGATAAAAATGCCATTTCACGAGCTTCCACACTTTCAACTTCACCTTGTCGCTCAAATAAACGGCGATAACTTCCTTTATATCCTTCACTCATCCGTTTTGCAAAAACAAAAGAAGTTGTACCAAAATCAGAGCCAAAAATACCTCGTCCTGGATGTACCATATTAACAAGCGTTTGAACGCCTGATAACTTGCCTCGTAGCTTTTCATAACTGGAAAGGAACATCCATACAGGAATATTGATCATCGACCAAAATCCATTGTTTTTGCAAAGCGTTGTCGAACGTTCCATACATACTGTACTCAGGTCACTTTTGCTGTCAGGATAATTCTTCTTTACAAAATCCGTCAGTTTTGCACCCATACCGGAAGCCCCCATATACGGCGGATTGGTCACAACCGCATCATATTTCTGTACCATTGCTTCTGCCACCTGCACCAACGGCAATAATTCTCTCAATGCTGTCTCACGGGACATATTTATATCTTCCGTAATCTCCGCAAAGCGGTCATACAAAGCAGACCACTCCTGCGGTGTTACAGTCAGAATAGAACCGTATTCCTTTGCATCATGCAATTCACTGATAATGGTATCCATAGCTTTTTTCAGCTTGGCATCGCCATTGCAGAAATACTCCAACGCAAACAAATCCACATGGTTGCTCTCCGCAATGGCATATACATGGGGCTGAATACCACGGCTGAAGAAGCGGCGGTCATACTGACGGGCTTTCATCATTACCGCAAAGTAAGCCAGCTGTGCCGCACGGTCATCAATATCCAGACCGTAAAGATTGTTCTCCACAATGCTTGCCACCGCTTCACGGGTGGTATAGCCGTAGGATTCATAGATCTTTATCAGCACATCGAACATATACGCAAGGATATGACCGGAACCGGAGCAAGGGTCAATGACTTTCAGCTGCTCCGGTGTCAGTGCGGCGTATTCCTTACGAATCTCGGCAAGCTTTGCCTGCACTTCCGGTTCCTGCTCGGCTTCTTCCAGATAGTAGTGCCATTTGGTATCTTCCGGGTCACGGTTTCCGGCAACATAGGCAGACTGTTCTTCCTCGGTAGGAAGAAGCTGTTCTTTCACATCCGGATGTCCCTCCAGCCACAAACGGCCAAGAGAGTTCTCGACCATGTAACGAACGATCCAGTCCGGTGTGAAAAGCTGGGTTGCTGCAGGGATGTTTTCTTTTGTGATTTTCACATTCTTTTTCAGAGCGGCGAAAACATCATCTTTTTTCTCACTGTTGTAATACTGATACAGCCAGCCGATAATCTGGACAGCATCCTTCCAATCATCCTCCGGTATCAGCTCAATCATCTGCTGAATCACACTACCTTCACGAAGGAGGTTGTCCGGGAACAGAAGCTCGGTATAGTCAGCAATTTTCTGAAACATACCCGGAAGCACACTATTGAGAGCATTGCACTGCGTGATCAGAAGATACTTATACAATTCATCATTGTCATTGGCTTCCTTATAGGCGTAGACTTTCTCCATATCAAGTCCGTCCAGCTCCAGATGAATGGCTTCGGAGATAATCTGCGGCTTGAAGTTGTTTTCCTCGTCCGTGAACACACGCACATGGGATGGGAGGTAGCCGTTGACCTCCATAAAACGCAGGGCAGAGAAGCGGTTGAACCAAGTGTAGGCAACCTCCTCCATAACCTGCTCGTATCCTTTTTCTTTAATCTGCGCAATCAAGGCAGCTCTCTGTTTCTTCTCGGTAGAAGAAAGCAAATGCCCACCCACACTATCGTCATTTGGATTTCCGACCTCTTTATCGGAAATACCGTATTTCAACGCTCTCTGGCTCACACGGGAGATTAATTCCCGGCGAGCTTCAGTGGCGAATTTTTTTATCGCATTCTTGTTCATAACGGTCTCCTTAGCTTAATTTGATTCCGTCGCAATCCTTCATCATTGCAGTGAGGTACGCTCTCATTCGTTCAACATAGGCATCGATATCTTCCTGACTTTCCAAAGTCTTAGAAGGGAATGCCGCCTGACGGTATACATTCTTGATAACCTTCTTCGGAGCCGGAGGAGTTACTGCTCCACCTTCATTCGGTTTGACGGTTGGTGCAACCGGAGGCTTTGGATGAACGATACCATCGATTTTATCGACTGTGTCATCCTTATATTCCCACATCTGAGGTACCAGACCATCAAGAAGCTGCAGGCTTTCCAGCTCTGCCACTCTTGCTTTCTGCTGATCAAAGAATTTATCTGCACGCTCAGATATTGCTCTGGCATCATAAACATCACCGGCAAGAGTATGGATTTCTGACAAGCACTGACGGATGATTTCAAGGATCTCAGCACGCTTTGCTTCAAGAAGCCTTCCGTGACCCTCACGAACAGTATCCATCAATCCGTTCAGTTCAGGGATTCTCTTATAAACGCTACTCTGTCCGGCATCCACTAGGGTAATCTTACGAATCTGATTCAGTGCCTGATTTGCCTCCTCTTCCTTCTGAAGATAAGAGAGGTCGTTTCTCAGCTCTGCTTCCATACGAACTGCTGCATCGAACACCTGCACCTGATTCTTGAAGAAACCTTCAACGTTCTGCATGTCATCCTTATTATCAAGGAGGCTGTCTTTCTCCTTCAGAAGTCTGTCAATCAGAGCTGTATTATCCTTACGCTGAGAAAGCACGCTTTCCATTAGGCTGAGAGCTTTCGTCACAAGGTGGTGGTCAGGATATTTATGACCCTCATAACGTTCATTCAGCTCCTCATAGTGTGCCTTCTGTTCTTCAAACTTCTCAACAATATATCTAACGAGTCCGTCTTCATCATCCGGTACGTCCATTACATCAAAGTATTCACGCAGCAATTCTTTGACGGCACGCATCTTAGTTGCCGTAATGATCTGACGCTTAGAGATGCTTGTTCTGCCAATCTCACTCTTCTTACGAAGCATATCCGGAAGTTTTGGATTACCCGGCTGGATAGTTTCGCCACCGTACTTAATCGTGACCTTCTGGTCGTAAATCAGCATCGCAGCCACAACCGCAATGTCGATTTCCTTCCATCCATAAGGGATCGCCTGATAGCGGCTCTGTACATCTGCCATCGAAGTAGGAAGATTTTTTGCGTACTGCATCTCAAGATACTCTTCCATCTTCACAGCTGCATCATGGTTTGCTTCAAGACCAGCCATAACACCGTTCAGATGTTCACCCTGCAGTACTGCCAATATATCAGCGTCTGTATCTGCATTCTTTGTAATAAGACCAAGTTCACTATAAACATGAGTAACTAAATATTCCAGTGCTTGATCCAGCTTGCTCTTGGCATCGCCGCCCTTAATCTCGATATGCTCTCCGTCCACATAGAATTCAGCACCGATGATAGCCTTCTTCAAATCTTCCTCTGCAGATGCTTCATACTTGTTAGCCTCATCCTGATGATTTCGAATGATGTCCTGTACGGACTTCGGTAGCTGTGCTACATTATGCTGCTTTACATATTTACGCACTTTCATTGCTTTTTCCAATGACTCGTAATATGGTGTTTCAGCAAGTACAACGATCGCCTGATTCTTAGATTCTGTCATAAGACGAAGTTCACTCTTCTCGACAGTGTCTGTTGCTACCGTCATGATGCGAAGTCTCATTCCCCCTGTTACCGCACCAATGCTTGTAGTGTCTACCATCTGGTCAAATGGAAAATCGTACTTTCCGTGACGATATTTCTTTGTTGTATAAATATCAGCAAAAATCATCTGACCGATACGCTCCACGATTGCAGAGGTATCGACCTGAGTATTTTTGTAAATGTCTCTTTGAATATCCTGCTCTTCATCAGTCAGGAAATTATAAGTGTCACCGGTTCTTCCGATATAGTTCTGGCTAAGCAGACGGTCGAGACTGCCACGTATCTTTTCACGCATCGTAATCTTATCCAGACGGATATCATTGGCCATAAGGATTACGATGTTGTCAAGATTAGCCGGAATATCATCGACATAACGAATAAGGTACAAGAGCTTTAATACGTCCACATCCTGCTGCTCAATGCCATCTCCGTTATCTGCTGCCTTCTGGCAACGCTCAATAACACGACGAATAGAACTGTCAAGGAATGTATGTACGGTATCGTAGAACAGATAAAACGGCGCTAATGCATACTCGTCCTTATCCTGAATCTTCTGTGCTGCTTCCTGGAATCCTGAAAGCATCGAACGCTCGCCACCGGAAAGATGCTTACCGGAGTTACCATGTTTACGGATTTCAGCAAATACTTTCTGCATGATAATGAACTGGTAAGGTACGAACGGGAAGTTTCTGACAAAATCCTGCGGACCGGTATATCCCTTAATGTCCAACATTGCATCAGTAAAGCTGAACAGATTACGAAGAACGGAATCATTCTGGCTATATACCCGTTCCAATGCCGGTTCCACTTCAGGCTTTTTCTTCAAAATACGTTTCTGGATAACTTCATCTGCGGAAGAAGAAGTCAGCGAAAGTCTGGTCTTGAAACGGGCCTGAATACGAGAAAACTCATTTTCACGAGCCTTGATGATTTCATCGATAGCTTCCTGACCGGTACAAACAACCCAAATCTTACCGCCGCACTCACTGCCGATTTTCTCAACAAGAGACTGCAGGTTAATAAGAAGGTCTGTATCGCCGCCTACATACTGACCAACCTCATCGACCATAAATAGCAAACGGAAGTCATCCGTCTTATTGTCCACATAGTCTTTCATCTCAGAAACAAGCTGTGCGATGCTGGTCTCTACGGTCTCGGTTCCATTAAACCAGTTTCGTGCAGCATCCTCGCTCATGCCGAGAACTTCTTTCAATGTATCAACAACATCGTCTTCAAAGAAAGCAAAGGCATCTCTTGACTCAAGCCAGGGACCACCGTTTTTCTCCTCAAATACACGACGGAACTCTGCTGTCTTGCCACGCTTTTCGATGAACTGCTCCAGCTTTGCCACCTTAAGATTCTCTCCATAAAAACCAAGGTAGTTATAAAACATCTTTGCAAAAACACGAAGAACAGCAGTCTTGTCCTTGTTGATGGAACCCTCAATATCGATATTGAAAAGGATAGTATCCGTATGACCCTTAGTAACGGAATCAATCAACATGAATGTTGCCGGATCATCCTCAAATTTTTTACGAAATCGTTCTACTGTACGAACACCCTGTACCTCCTGATTAGCAAGCAGGTAGGAGAGCATTTTCAGGAAGTGGGATTTACCACTTCCAAAGAAACCGGAAATCCAGACACCAATATCTGCAGTGCCTTCATGAAAGGACTCTCCATAGTTATTAAAGAAAGTAATGAAGTGCTTCTTCAAATCTCTGGTGATGACATACTCGTCCAATTCCTGAACAAGAACATCAGTAGCATCTTGGTCTACTTTAACGACGCCATTGATTTTACGATTAATATCCTCTTGGAATAATTGTTCAATAACCATTGCTGTTCCTCCTTAAATCACATTGAAAGCTCGGTAGTAAGGATTTTTCTTCAGGCGATTGAAAAGCTGCACATCACGGCCATCATAATTGCCCGGATAGAACACCAGAATCGGAACATCTGGAAATTCTGGCTGCATCGCATTTAATAGGTCGTGGACTCTGATAAACGGAAATGCATCTCCCACTCCTGTGATGACAAGTACGTCACCAGCTTCATGTGGTTCATATTTCATCTTATTTACAAAAGCTGTATTATTAGCCATACGGCTCATCTGGTCTCTAATAAATTCTTTACCTTTTTTCTCTTCCATCGCAGGTATTGTTTTTGCGATGCGCTTATCTTCACAGATGGAAAGAAACACTTCATATAAGTTATGTTCTATCAGGTGACAGTTCATTGACTGATCTGTCATAATCTGCTCGATAAAATGTCTGACCATCATCTCATCTGATGGGTCATAACAGAAGATTCGTATATTTACTTCATTGCTTAAACCTTTGCCTTCAAGAAACTCCGGTTCCTGCATCAAGGCTCTGAGGTTATCTAGTCTTTCTTTCAATTCACTCATTTAGACCTACCTCCTTACGAAAAGCAATTGAATGCAGGAAGAGCAATCTCATCACCATTTTCACGGATTGCATTCTCAAGCACCGGATGAAGCCATACCGGGTTGAGCTTTGTCGCTCTAATGCTATCGATATACTCATTCTCCACCAGCATCTTTGCAATGACCTGTTTCAACTTCGTAACTGTGGAATCGCTCCATGTTGCCACCCGGTCATCCTGCTCCTGCAAGCGCAGAAAATAGCTATTCAAGTCTATTTTACCGAAAGTAGTGTCTGATAATCTGTACTTCTCACCGATGACTGTAATCATAAAATCCCAAATCAATCGGTACTGTTTCATCATGGCGTACAGACATATCTGCTTTGCCACATCAGACGGTTGTGTTGCGATTGCCTCCACCAGAGAATTATCCTCAAGTGCATCCAGTCTTCTCAGGCAGGAAAGTGCCATCTTTCTCACCGACTTTTCTGTCGGATATTGAAATAAATTATCTGAAACGATACGTTCTACTACTTCTTCATGGTTACATCCTTCGTGAATCAACTTGGCAGTAGTTCGCACTTCATAAAATAAAAATTGTTCTCTTGTTATGGCAGCATTATATGGGCTTGCTGCCTGTAGAGCTGCTTTGTTATTTTGCTCCATCCAAATCCTCCTAACGAATTTTAATCTTCGTTATTCTTAGTTTCTTCATCTGGCAAAGTCTCTAAAATATCACTAATCTGACAATTCAATGCCGTACATATTCTCAAAAGCACATCTGTAGTAATATTGTCTCCCTTGCCCAGCTTTGCCATTGATGCAGTACTGATTCCACTAAGTTCTCTCAGTTCTTTTTTATTCATGCCCCTATCAATAAGCATTTTCCATAACGGGTTATAACTAATACGCATTCGGTTCCTCCATTTATTATGACTCTTCAATCACACCGGTTTCTGTAGCAATGTGTTTCTCTCTTGCTGCTTTCTTTGCCCACGACCATCCAAATAATTCTCCTCCATTTTCATGAAGTTCAATAATCTTAGTCGAATGGACAATGTCACGTGTCACATCATAAAATGTATCTTCTTTATCAAATGCAATAAAAATCTGCTTTTTGCTCTGATTGTATAGCCCCATGATTTTATATATAGGCAAGTCTGCAATATTTTTGAAAATATTAGAGTCATGTGCTATAACCGGTAGTTCCGTGAGCCGTAAGAGCGCAAGGTCAAAAATAATTAATCCCTTGAAGTTCGTACCTGCTCCGGTGCCGTCTTCTGTCCAAAATTCATAAGTTGGCTTTCCACTTTTGGAATTTCCAAATTTTATAGCAGGCGTACAGATGGGTCAATAAATGTCACTTCATAATTTGCTCCGAGCTGTCCTCCTACATTCACAAATAACGGTGTGCTGCAGCCATCATTCGGACAAACACTGTGTTCTTCCGCCACAAGCAGAGCTCCATATTGCTCTTTGATAGACGGCGAAATTGTTGCATCCACTGTTGTTTCTTGAGACTGAGGAACAAGTTCTGTTGTTTTCTTACGCTTGCGCTTTATTATTGCTGCATTACAAATAATTTCTTTAAATCTCTCTGCAATTTTATTTTTGAAGTTTTCGTTGTCGATTCCGGGACATTCATCGGCAAATGCCGCGCATAAACCTTTAATAGTATCGTCCGTCTCTGTATCGATAAATTCTTCAAAATACTGAGAGTCCAAGTCCTTATTTATTTTCTTCGCCAAAGTGGTGATGTTGTGCGATCCGTAAAAATAACCCACGCAGCGTCCTAGGCCCATGTCATGTAACAAAGTGTCACCATTGGGATTGAGATAAATTTTCTTAAAAGTGTCCTCGTAAATTCTTCCGGAGACAGGTCTCCTTGAAAATACGTTGCTATTTTTTGAGCAAACACTTCAAATTCAGTTTTTGCCAATCCCAAACACCTCCATTTTGAATCAAGCGTGTACAACTGTGTATAAGCATGTACAGCATTGTTCGGTAAAAAATGCACTTTTCTATATACTTAAGTCATAGGAAGTGAAAAACGCATCTGAATATAGATACACACTTTAATGAGTATATCACAGAGCTTTTCGTTTGTCAAATTTGTGTTTGTTATCGCAAATTTCTGTTCAGCGATACAGCAACATAATTTCACTCATTCATTTCCTATATTAATCACTTCAGCGGTTTGCGCAGACAGCTTTCCAGTGCTGATGTGACTTTTCAATTAAATATATTGCTCCCAGCAACTGGAAAGGCCGGTGGCACACATGAGATTGAGATTTCTCCTGACCGTGGTATCACTATACCCTTTTGCCGGTAGCATCAAGGAACCTCCATCTCGGATTGACAAGATGGAGGTTTTTATATGTCAAACAATGCAAATCAGAGTAAACAGCATCGTATGATTATTACCAAATCCAGCCGTTTTGCCAGAAACACACTGGATTGTCTGAAATACATCCGACAGCTCAAAGACATGAACATTCCTGTTCTGTTTGAAAAGGAGTCCATTAACACGATGGATGCTAAGGGTGAAGTTCTTATCACCATCATGGCTTCGCTGGCGCAACAGGAATCGCAGTCGCTTAGCCAGAATGTGAAGCTTGGCTTACAGTTCCGCTATCAGCGTGGGGAAGTGCAGGTAAACCACAGCCGTTTTCTAGGCTACACTAAGGACGAGAACGGCAGGCTTGTGATCGACCCAGAACAGGCAGAGGTGGTGCGGAGAATCTACCGTGAATACCTTGACGGTTACAGCACCGATAAAATCGCCGCTGGTCTGGAGCGTGACGGAATACTCACCGGCGCGGGGGAATCCTCGTTGGCACACAAGCACGGTAGCAAAGATACTGCGCAACGAAAAGTACATGGGCGATGCGCTTCTTCAAAAGACCTACACGGTGGATTATCTTTCTAAAAAGCGCATAAAGAACAACGGAATAATGCCGCAATCGTAATATGCTAAGGGAACTTGTGTTCACGGAAATTTTACATTCTTAAATGACAAAAATTTTAGACAGGCTTAAAATTTGCAAAGAAAATTGAATAGATAACGAAAAGCGTTCTTCATATATCAGTGAGGAACGCTTTTTCTATTTATTCGGAGGTTATTATGGCAAGTGAATCAAATTCATCGGTTGTCAGAGTGCATAAGAACACCGACTTCACGATCATGAGCAATCATCATTTGAGAAATCAGAAACTCAGTCTGAAAGCAATCGGGCTGATGTCCAAAAATACTGGGTCTGCCTGACGGCTGGAATTATTCCGTTGCCGGACTGGTGAAGATCTGCAAAGAGGGTGAAACGGCAGTTCGTGTTGCCCTCCATGAACTGATCGATGAGCGGTATGTGTATCTGGAGAAGCTTCCGCCGAACTACTCCAAAAGCGGACGGTTTGAATATGTTTATCACATCTACGAAATTCCATATGAGAATAGTCCTGATGGTCTGGAATGTCCGGAACTGTTTCTCAAAAAGCAGTCTGAAACAAATCAAAATGCAGATGTCCCAAATACAGAGAAACAAGATGCAGAAAACCTGTATCTTGAAAGTCAGAATGTAGAAAACCAGGGACAATTAAATACTTACATATCAAGTGCACATAATGCAATAGTTCATTTTCGTATATTTCAAATCAACCTAATTGTTCTACAAATCTTGCAAATGCTTCTTTTCCTTGTTTATCTCTCTTAAATACTCCGGCATCTTCAAGTACCTGTTCAAAAACTCTGCCGACTTCATAACGAATAATATCCATTGCATTATCAGCGTTAAAATCAGAATATTTTTTTAGAATTTCACTTGCCCAAATTGCATGAGATGCAATTTTATCATCTGTAGCGATCTCTTTGCCGGACAGCATTGCATCTTTTAAAAGTGTCAGTTCATCTGCTAAACGTGCAGGAAGAACAGCAAGTCCCATCACTTCAATCAATCCGATGTTTTCTTTTTTGATATGATGTAAGGTAGGATTCGGATGGAACACACCTAACGGTCTTTCTTTCGTTGTAATATTGTTTCTCAATACCAAGTCGCATTCAAATCCGGAAGAAGTTGCTCTTGCAATTGGAGTAATTGTATTATGCGGAATTCCGTCTGTTTCTGCAAAAATTCCAACCGTTTCATCCGTATATGTTCTCCACTTTGACAAAATATCAGCGCACGCAGCTGCCAAAGCCGTCCTGTTTTTTGAAGAAAGACGTATCACAGACATCGGCCATTTTACAATGCCGGCACTAACATTGATATAATTTTTCAAAAGAAATGTTCTTTCAATCGGTGCTTTTGCCATTGCAAAATTATAATTGCCGCCTTGAAAGTGTTCATGCGTTAGAATTGAGCCGCCTACAATAGGAAGGTCTGCATTTGAACCGATAAAATAGTGTGGAAATTGCTCAACAAAATCAAACAGTTTATTGAATACCTGTGCATTGATCGTCATAGGAATATGCTGTTTATTAAAGACGATGCAGTGTTCATTATAATATCCATAAGGAGAATACTGCATGAACCAATCTTGGCTGTTGATATTCAACTTTACCGGACGAAGATTTTGTCTTGCAGGGTGTGCCTGGTGACCTGCGAATCCCATATTTTCAACACAAAGCTGACATTGAGGATAGGCTGATTTTTTTTGCAATTTAGCAGCAGCAATATCACGAGGATCTTTCTCCGGCTTAGAACGGTTTATAGTAATGTCAAGTGTTCCATATTCTGATTCATATGTCCACTTTAAATCTTTCGCAATTCTTTCAGCACGAACATAGTTCAGGCTTTTACTAAAAGCATAGTACCATTCTGTAGCTGCTGATGGCGAAGCAGAATATTTTCTTTGAAATGTGGCATTAACTTCTCTCGGCATAGGTGTGAAAACACCCATAACTCTTGTATCGAATAGATCACGTTGTACAGAAGTGTCTTCAATAATTCCTGCCTTTACTGCATAGTCGATCAGGGGTTCAAGAAGTTCTTCAATATTTCCCGTGAGTGGTTCTTTATCATTCCAGTCAGTCAGTTTTAGTATATCCATGAGCTGATTTCTAACAACGAAAATATCGTCATTTGTAATCAAATCAGCTTCTATTGCATGACGGATTAATCCGTTTATTGCCCTGTATATCATGATAACACCTCTTTTCAAAAACCATCTGGATGATTCTTATGCCAATTCCATGCGTCAGATATAATTTCTTCAAGGCTATCATGTACAGGATTCCAGCCAAGAATTTTTCTTGCCTTTTCACTGGAAGCCACCAGTCGTGCAGGATCTCCGGCACGTTTTGGCGTTTCAATTGCCGGAATCGGGTGTCCTGTCACTTTTCTTGCTTTATCAATTACTTCTTTTACGGAATAGCCGACACCATTTCCAAGATTGAAAATATTGCTTTCGTTTCCGTTTTTTAAGTACTTTACAGCGAGAATATGTGCCTGAGCCAAATCGGTAACATGGATGTAGTCTCTGATACAAGTTCCATCAGGAGTATCATAATCAGTTCCATAGATGGAGATACTTTCTCTCTTTCCATTTGGGACTTGAAGAATCAAAGGAATCAAATGACTTTCCGGATTATGAGCCTCGCCGATTTTACCTGATTTGTCTGCTCCGCAAGCATTGAAATAGCGGAGAGAAACGTATCTTAGACCGTGAGCTTTTGAAGTCCAATAGAACATCTTCTCCATAGCAAGTTTGGTTTCACCATATGGATTGGTTGGCTGTGTTCTGTCTGTTTCAAGAATCGGAATATTTTCCGGTTCACCATAGGTGGCAGCGGTTGAGGAAAATACAATTTTATCAATATGGTGTTCAACCATGGAATCCAAAAGAATTTTTGTTCCGCAGAGATTATTATCGTAATACTTTAGTGGATTGACAACGCTTTCTCCAACAAGAGAATATGCTGCAAAGTGAATCACTGCATCTATCTGTTCGTTTTCAAAAATATTATCAAGAAACGCCTTGTCATGCAAATCACCCGGATAAAATTTCGCATCTTTCGGAACAGCTTCGATGTGTCCGGTTGCAAGATTGTCTGCAATAATAACGCTTTCTCCGGTGCGAATCAACTCTAAAGCTGTGTGAGAACCGATATATCCTGCACCGCCTAAAACAAGTATATCATTATTTTTCCCTCCTATTATTTGATTTCAATACCGCCAAACGGTCTGATTGTCATAATGTAGCACGAATTTTGTCCAAATATTCTGTCCATTTCCGATCTATATGCATTGACAAGATCATTTGGTACAAATGCCTGAACAGTCCCTGCGAAACCACCTCCGTGAACTCTTACAGCACCATTGCCTTTTAATATTCGTTTCCCCGCCATAATTGCAAGTGGAATACCTTGTTCCGTTGGCTTTCTGCATGAGTATAAATTTTGCAGATAGTTCATGGAGGAATCTCCCGATTCGTTTACAAGCGTGAGAAAATCCTCAAATCTGTTGTTTTTGAGAGCTTCCGTTTCTGCCTTTGCACGATAATTGTCGCCAAAAAAGTGAATTGCACGCAAGACAGCTCTGTCAGAAATCTTCTTTTTAATATCAGGGAGATTATCCCAAAATTGATTTTCATCAACTTCACGAAGAACCTTTTTGCCGAAATATTCTGCAACTTCGTCCATTTCTGTACGAACGGCTACATAATCATCTGTCAAATCAGAATGATCTCCTTTGGTGTCTGTGATGATCAATGCATAGCCGGTTTTTGAAAGGTCAAAATCAATTTTTTGGATACTTGGATTTTGAATGTTTTGAAAATCAAGAAAAACAAATCCACCAACGGAGCAAACCATCTGATCCATCAATCCGCTTTTCTTGCCAAAGTAAAAGTTTTCTGCATATTGTCCGATTTTTGCGATTTCTACTGCACCAATCTGATTGTTATTGTAATAGCTGTCAATTGCCGTTGCAATCAATGTTTCAAATGCAGCAGAAGAAGAAATACCGCTTCCACCAAGTACATTTGAAGTTGTATACATATCAAATCCGGAAATTTCTACACCTAAGTCCTTAAAGCAAGCTGCAATCCCTCTGACAATTTCAGAAGAACCTTTTTCACCGATATGAACATCCAAATCGTCCGGTGAAACTGCAAATTCATCGTATCCCTCTGATTTAATTCTGATGATGTTTTCATCATGAAATGCTACAACACCGATAACATCTAAGTCAACTGCTCCTGCAATGACACAGCCATGTTGATGATCGGTATGATTACCGCCGATTTCTGTTCTACCCGGAGCAGAATAAACGTGTATATCATTTCTATTCGGATACAGTGCTGTGAATTTCTCCACAGCACTCATATATCGTGATTTCTGACTTTCTATATCCTGTGGCTTATAAATATTTGTGAAGATATTATCAAATCCACCACAAGTAACATTGTCTTGAAAATCCTGTATTTTCATTGCTTCCCTTTCTTCTTACGATCTTAAGGGCATAATTACAAATTCCAATTTCATCGGCTGATCTGCATGGATTCTGTACTCCTCATGCACCGGTGCACCCCAGGAATCATCGCCGCCGACACCCATTTGCTTTGCAGCGATTCTGACCCATGTGTAGCGAACACTTGGAAGTTCATCCGGATGCATTGCATTTTCGAGTTCATAGGCACTGTATGGCAGTACGCTCATTTCAAACGGAGCAGATGCCTTTTGGAACGTCAGACCATGCTGCATATCATCATGGACAGAGAGCGTTCTTACACCGGTACGATTGCCGCATTCCTGCGGATTGAGATAGCCGGAAAGATTTTCTTTTGCCGTAGATTTCCATAATCCCAGTCTTGCTCCTTTGCATCGGTCGCTGTAATTTTCATCAGGGCCGAGTCCGTAATACTGAAAATTGCAAAGCTGTTTTTTCATCTTGAAGTCCAATGCAAGAACCGGCATATCGGACATACCGCTTACTCCTGCATAATTTACACCTACGCCCAGCTTTCCGTCAAAGTTTGCGGTATAGGTTACAGTAAACTCAAAAGTCGGAATGCAGGCAGCCTGATATGTGAATGTGATTTTCAGAGCATCTTCCTGTTCCAGCCATGAAACGGTTTTATACTTTGCAAATTTGCCTGCGACATACCACTGTGCAAGATTGTACGGTTCGGAAGCACCGGTGTCATTGTCTGTCATCGCTCTCCAGAAGCTGACCTTTGGTGTGCGTGTGATATATTCAAAATCATTGTATTTCAGAGAACTGATGCCGCCCTCTTTTTTGTCGAACATCATGGAGAAGTTTTCTCCGTGAACGCCAATGATAACATCGCCGTATACAATCGTTGGCTTTTGCAATGTGGTTTCCGGAATCTGATTATCTTTCACTTCAAACACTTCCTGAGCAAAGGCAATTTCGTGCCCTGCATCTGCCCATAGTGTATGATCTGCGGTAACGGCAGAAACATGATAAACATATTCTCCTACACTGTCTATTTTGTGAAGTGTCAGTTTCAGTGTCTTGCTTTCTCCGGCAGGAACATTCAGAGAAAATGTATCGGATTTCAGAACAACGCCGTTCTTTTCCAATCGTACAACAAAGGACAAGTTGTTTGTATCTGCAAAGAGATTTCGATTTTCTACGGTAAGCATTCCGTTTTGAATAGACATTCTGATGTTGGAGTAAAGAGCCTTCATTTCCTGAACCTTTGGAGAGTAGGTTCTGTCAGCATAGATCACACCGTTGGTACAGAATCCGTAATCGCTTGGTCTGTCCTCAAAATCTCCGCCATAAGCCAGAACTGTTTTCCCGTCGTCATTTTGGGTTTCAATTGCCTGATCGATGTAGTCCCAGATGAAACCACCCTGATAAGCCTCATATTTGTCCTCAAGGTCAGTGTAAAGGCTCAAACCGCCAAGAGAATTGCCCATAGCGTGCATATACTCACAGCTGATATACGGTCTGCCGCTGTTCTGTTTCAGGTATTCTTCCACTTCCTGCGGTTTTGCGTACATACGGCTTTCCATATCCGTGATGAAATCATACTGATTGTCCGGAACTCTTGTAACACCCTCATAGTGCACCAGTCTTGTCGGGTCTACGCTTCTGAAATATTCCGACATTGCAGCAATATCTTCTCCGCAGTAGGATTCGTTTCCGCAAGACCAGATGAGAACGCTTGCGTGATTCTTGTCCCGTTCGTACATTGATTTTGCTCTGTCCAGCACAGCTTCTTTCCATTCCGGAAGTGAACCCGGTACATTCCAAGACGGATCTGTTGCACCAAGCTTCTGCCATGTACCGTGTGTTTCCAAATTGGTTTCATCAATCAGATAAATGCCATATGCATCGCAAAGCTGATACCAAAGAGAAATGTTCGGATAATGACAGGTACGAACTGCATTGATATTGTTTTTCTTCATGAACCGGATGTCAAACAGCATATCTTCCTTTGTGATTGCTCTGCCTGTTTTCGCATCAAATTCGTGTCGATTGATACCCTTGAAAATAATACGTTTTCCATTCAGGTACATGATTCCGTTTTTCAGTTCAAATCGGCGGAATCCAACCTTGGTTCTGCTGACCTCGATTTCATTTCCGCTTTTGTCTGTCAGAATCACTGTAAACGTGTAGAGATTCGGTATTTCGGCACTCCAAGGCTTGCTATTTTCAATTGTCCGGTTTACAGATTCCTTTTCATTGGATTCTGCGATGACCGTTCCATTTTCATCTGTCAAGATCGATTTCACAGAACACTTGCCCGCAATATCCAGCGTTGCAGAGAAGATACCATTTGTACCGTCATAATCTGCAATCACTCTCATATCACGAACATGGGCAGACGGTGCCGCATAAAGGAATACGTCACGGAAAATGCCGGAGAATCTCCAGAAATCCTGATCTTCCAGCCAGCTTGCAGAACTTCTTTTGAACACTGCAACAGCAAGTTTGTTGTCCTTTTCACGGATATATGGTGTCAGTTCAAATTCAGACGGTGTAAAAGAATCCTCGCTGTAGCCGATAAATTCGCCGTTCAGCCAGACATACATAGCAGTTTCCGCACCCTGAAAAGAAATGAATACACGCTTGTTTTTCAGAGCATCGTTCAAGTCAAAATATCTGACGTAGCTGCCGACAGGGTTGTCCTTTTCGGAGATAAACGGCGGACGGAGTTGCTCCTGTCCCTCCCAAGGATAAATGGTATTGACGTACTGCGGTTTGCCGTATCCCTGCAATTCCATGTGTCCCGGAACCTGAATGTTGTCAAAATTGTCAGTGCTGTCGCTTTCTTCATAGAACTTTTGCTGCCATTCAGACGGATTCTTTGCCCAAGCAAATTTCCAGGTGCCGTTCAGATTCTGAATCAGAGAGGAATTGTCTGCATCGGCTTCAAAATGGTTTGCATAGATTCTGTGGTCGGAATGTGCTGCGATTCTGTTGACTGCAAACACTTCCGGATTGGTCAGCCAGTCGAGTGTATATTTCATATTGTTCCCTCCATTTTAGTTCTGTGATTCCATCACAACTTCATTTTCGGATATTCCAAGTTTTTCTTTGATTTCCGCATTTGCCTTTTCAACATTCATCTTAGAAAGAATAAATGTGATGATCAGATCCAGTGCAAACGGAACGATCAGATACATAATGTGAAGCATATTGATAGCAGAATCAGGCTGTACTGTCAAAGTGCCCTTGAATCCGCTAAAGTCGAGCAAAAGACCGACAATTGCCGTTCCAAGTCCACCACCGATTTTTACACCAAGTGATGTGCAGGAGTACATGATTCCATCAACGTGCTTGTGTTTGGTAAGCCAGCTATATTCAGAGCATGATGCGATGACTGCATTCATATCACCTTGCCATGGACCTTGACCGAGTGCTGCAAGTGCTGTAAATGCAAGCATCAGCGGAATGTTTCCCATGTATCCGGCAACTGCTACCAGAAGTCTGCCAACTGTTGCTACCATGTAGCTGTATTTGTTCAGCTTATACATACCATTCCATTTTTGTACGATGGTAGGAGTGAAGATCAAGGCGATAATCAAAGGAATATTGATAAACCACGCAAACGTGCCAAACATATTCTCATCTGCGAGAACATATTTTGCATAGTATGTTCCAACACCGATCATCGCACCATAGAACTGCTGCAAAATGTAGGTTACTGTGATCATCACATAATATTTGTTGTGTACGAGAATTTTGAATGCTTCTCCAAAACTGTATCTGGTTTCTTCTGTTTTTGTTTCATTGTCTGCAAGTTCCTTATCAGAAAGTTCTTTTACAGAAAGAGCGGAAATTGTATTTACAATAAGACCGATAACCGCATAAATAATTGCGACTGTTCTCCAGCCATTTGCACCGCCGCCCATTGCTTCAACAAATTGGAATGTAACAGCCTGAATCAGGAGGCTTGTTCCAAATGCGAAGATAAAGCGATAAGAACCCATCTGAACTCTTTCCTTGCTGTTCTTTGTAACAAGAGCGGTCAGAGCAGAATATGCGATGTTGTTTGCCGTATAAAATACACTGTTAAGAAGTGTGTAGCAGATAAAGAACCATGCGTACTGAGCAAAATTATCCATGTTCATCGGGATTGCAAATACACCAATCAAGGTAATTGCACAGCCGATAAAACCATAAAGCATCCACGGTTTTGCCTTGCCCATTTTCGTATGTGTCTTATCAATCAACGTACCAAAAATGATGTCTGTTATTCCATCAAAAATCTTCGATACAGCAATGAGAACGCCAATAACACCTGCGTTTAATCCAATCGTATCGGTAAGATAGATCATTACGAATGATGTCAGCAATGCATAGACAATGTTCCCTGCAACATCGCCGGAACCATAACCGACTTTGTTATACCACTTTAAGTATGTTTTTTCTTTACTCATAATAGAGCTCCTTTCATTGTTTGTATGCCCACATGGACAGAATTTTTCCATAATGAATGATACGAACTGCTTTTCATCTTGCAAAAACAAAATAATGCCATCGTCAGAATAGATGATTATTTTTTTTGAGCATAAAGAATTTTTACTGAATTCAGCATGGAATTACAATGAAAGACGTCTTTTTTTAATTCTTTCCTCTCATTTCTTAATTCTATTATACCACACAAAACGGCTTAAAAAATACACAAAGTTATAAAATATATGCACAAAGTTTAGGCTTTTTCTTGTGATCAGTGATCAGGTGTGATATACTATAGTTATAGAAGAAAGGAGGTGCTTTTTATGTTTATGAATGTTGCCTATTTAAACAACTCTACATCTACTGTAGTGGATAATACGAAACCTTTGATTGTAACAAGCTGTGGAAATTATCGTGTGAAAAATCGTTCTGAAGTAGTAACACATCGTCCGAAGGGAAGAAAAGATTATCAGCTTTTATATATTGCCTACGGAAAAGGACATTTTTTCATTCACGGAGAAGAAAAAACGGTTTCAGCCGGAAATATTATTATATATTTGCCGGATCAACCACAGGAATATGTTTATTATCGTGAAGATCAAACCGATGTTTATTGGGTGCATTTTACCGGAAATGAAGTAGAAGAAATTTTAAAGTATTACAATATCAACCTGCAAAATAATATTCTCTATATCGGAACATCTCCCGATTATCAGTGGTTATTTGGTCAGATGATTCAGGAATTGCAGCTTTGCAGACCACGGTATGATGAATTGATTTCTTTGCAGCTGCGAAATATTTTTGTTTTGATAAGCCGTGCAATCATGAGTGCAAAGAAATTCAGCAGCACCAGTGAAAAAGAAGTTGCTTTTGCGATGCACTATTTTCGTAAGAATTACAACACAGAAATCAGCATTGAGGAGTACTCCGAATCCAAAGGGCTTAGCAACTGTTGGTTTATTCAGTGCTTTAAAGAAATCACAGGTTCCAGTCCGCTGCAATATATCTTAAAGCTGCGAATCTCCAATGCACAAAGCTTGTTAGAAAATACGGACTACACCATTACTGAAATTGCAAATATGGTTGGATACACCAATTCGCTTTATTTCAGCAGACTGTTTCATAAATACATTGGTATGTCACCAAAAGAATATCGAAAAGTAAAACTCAAAGAAAATCTCAGGGAGTAAAAAACAAAACTCGTTTGGCTAAAGCTAAACCAAACGAGTTTTGTTGATTTTTGATAAGAAATAAGGAATGGCTACATTATATCACAACACTTGCGGGCAAGACGGGTATTAAACCAATACTACTTGTTTTTAATCCAGAGCAGATTGACAAAGTAATTGGAGAATTTATCAATGTATTAGATACTCACGGGCTCTATGATAATAAAGGCATATGGAAAGCTATACAAAATGCCTTGCGGTTGAACGTTCGGCAGTTGACAATCTTTGATAAGTTCAAGAAAGACCGCACCTTTATATCGGTGCGGTTTCAGACTGTAGAAAAAGTCTGTTTTTCCAAAAAAGTGCTTGTTCTCAATCCCTAACCCCAAACCCCTTCCCCGTGGGAAGGGGCTATATTACTGGGGCTACCGCCCCTAGTCCCTGTCGGGGGCTATGCCCCTGCGACCCCATTTTCGATAAACAAGAGGTTTATCGACAGACTGAGACCGCACCTTTATATCAGTGCGGTTTTTCTGTTGTTACGGACATTGATTAAACATTGAATATTCAGCTGCGTTGTGATATACTTAAACCATAAAGATATAAAACGCATAAACCTTGCTCATGGTGAATTTTCTGCATATCGGAGGGAATACCGTGTTTGAAAAAATACCCGTAAAATAAATAACGTCACAGCAAAAAAGTCAGAATTCCGCTTGTTGACGATAATGATATCGACATATAAAATTATTGCGGTAAACAAAGAAGAATGAACTCTTTTATACTACAGCAACAGGAAGAGGTAATTGCTTTGGCACAATTTGATATAAAGGATGCTGTACTGAAAAAATGTCTGCTAAAAGAGGGCGAAACTGTCATTACCGTGCCTGACGGTGTAACGACCATAGGCAAGGACGCCCTCTGCGGCTTACAGAGCGTTATTGCCGTTACGCTCCCGGAAAGTCTGAAAGTCATAAACGACGGCGCATTCTATGGCTGTTCATCGCTGACTTCTGTCACGTTGCCGGGCAGTGTTGAACGGCTCGGAAGCTGTGCTTTCGCCCAGTGCAGTGCACTCAATACAATATATCTTGATAATAAACTTACGGAAATTGGGAATTCTGCTTTCTGGGGGTGCACAAGCCTTGAAAGTATTGACATTCCCGCAGGCGTTACTAAGATAGGATATAATCTTTTCGGCAGTTGCCTGTCGCTGATATCGGTATCTCTGCCCGATACAGTCACAGAGCTTGATGAGCGAGCTTTCAAAGAGTGTACAAGCCTTGCTTGTATCACGCTTCCCGACAGTTTGACTAAAATAGGAAATATGGCATTTCTGAACTGCCACAACCTGAAATCGGTAAATATTCCCGACAGGTTGGAAAGTATAGGAGAAAAGGCATTCTTTATGTGCGAAAGCCTGCATGAACTTGAGATCCCGGACGGCATAGCTTCAGTCGGCGGCGACGCATTTTCCGATTGCGTAAGCGTTACCGTCAGAAGCACAATCAGCGGGAAACCGCTTTATAAAGCAGTTACGGCGACCGACGGATCATCGGCGTACAATTTTATATTGCGTAATATCTGGGGCAAAGACGGTTTTGACTTTGCGGCGCAGGATAATTATTTCCCCGCTTTGCAGGACGAAAATCTTCAATATGCGATAGCGTTTTCACGCCTTATGTACAGAGTGAATCTCAGCGCCTCAGCAGAGAAGCATTACCTTGATTTTCTGCATAATAATGCGGAAAACGCCGTGCGTTACTGTATTACGCAGGACAGTGCCGAGCTACTCGGAATATGCAAGAAAAACGGCTTGATCACCGCCGGGAATGTAACAGGGCTTATTGAATTTGCAGACGAGCAGGGTAATACCTCTGCCGCCGCATTTCTTCTGACGGTTGCAAACAGTCCGGAACACGACAATTTTTGCGACACGCTGTCATCACTGGAACTATAAGCCTTATATGTGACTTTCTCGGACACTGTTTGTGATATAATTCGGAAAGGAGTTTTCTTTGGTTAAATTTTATTATAAAGACTTCAATCTGCTGAAATGCACACCGGAAGCCGATGATACGGAGATCATTGTCCCGAAAGGCATTTTTATGATAGATAAAAATGCCTTTCGGGGGTGCGGTTCAATAAAGCGGATCGTCATACCGAACGGCGTAAAGTCACTTGACTGTACATTCAGCGACTGTGTAAGCCTTGAGGAACTGGTTATACCGTTGAGCGTCACATTTATCGACAGTAAAGCATTTGACGGTACAGGATTTCTTGAAAACCGCAAGGAAGAGTTCGTCAGTGTCGGCGGTATTCTGTTGAAATATAACGGAAATGAAGAAAACCTCATTATACCTGACAATATACGGGCAATATCAGCCTTCGTTTTTTGTGAATGTAATACGCTTAAATCGGTGAAACTGCCTGATGGTATAAGCGAAATATTTGCCGGTACATTTTATTCCTGCACAAATCTGGAAACAGTTATCATGCCGGACAGCCTTATCAAAATACGTTTATCTGCTTTTGTAAAATGCACTTCTTTGAAAAATGTGATTTTCGGCAGAAATCTTCGTAATATACACGGTGCCGCTTTTGCGGGATGTACCTCGCTGAAGACGCTGACTATTCCCGATACGGTGCGAGTTATAGAGCAACACGCATTTGCGAATTGTACTTTCCTTGAAAAGGTGACGCTAAGTGAAAATACCTTTATTTCACGGAGAATTTTTTACGGTTGCGAAAAAATACATATTTACTCATCTCAGACAGGCAATGAAATAACCGATTGGTACAACGGGATAACTTATTGAATCGACAAAGGAAGTGATTTTACGGATAAGGAATACGAAAAGGCAAAGGAACGTGCCGAGAAGCTTTCGGCGCTTGCAACTGACATACTTATGCTGTCCCGCAATACGCTTGCCGTAAATCTCAGATTTCTTGACAACGCAATTAATAAGCTGCCGCTCAAAACCTCGATCATCACCGAAACTGTTGCCACTGACGGCAGATACATTTTCTATGACGAAAGCTATGTGCTGAAAAGCTATAAATCCGGATATAACATAACACGGGCATATCTTCACATGATGCTTCATTGCGTGTTCCGCCACAATATTGTCGGTACGCTTGTAGACACGCTCAGGTGGAATCTGGCGTGCGATATCGCCGCTGAGAATATTATGAATGAGCTCGATATAAAGGCGCTTTCTTCGCCCCGACAAGTCAGACAGGGTAGTATTATCGACAAAATCAAAACGGCTTGCCGGTTTGTCACCGCAGAGAAGATATATGACTATCTCCTGAGGAATGTTGACGATTTGCAGGTCTATGCCTGGTCGGAGCTGTTTGCGGAAGACGACCACAGAATCTGGTATGCAAAGCCGCCTGAAACAGAAGCTTCAACGCAGATCAAAAGCAATCCGGACAGCAAGGACGGCAACAGCCGGAACAGTAATGACATGAATTCTGATAACGGACAGTCGGGTAATGATACGGATAACAGCAATGGCAGCAACAGAAACGGTAACGAAGAAAATCCCGGAAATGAAGATGGAACGGGAAATGATATGCAGATGTCAGCTGAAACCGCCTCACAGCTTGAAAAGGACTGGAAAGAAATTTCGGAGAAAATGCAGATCGAAATAGAAGCGTTTTCAAAGGAAAAAGGCGATACAAGGGGCAGCTTCATTCAGAATCTGAACGCCGTCAACCGTGAGAAATACGACTATACGCAATTTCTGAAAAAATTCTCTGTAATGGGAGAAGCGATGCGTGTAAACGATGATGAGTTTGATTATATCTTCTACACCTACGGACTGAAATTATATGAACGTATGCCGCTTATAGAACCGCTTGAATACAAGGAAGTAAAGCGAATAAAGGAATTTGTTATAGCAATCGATACATCGGGCTCGGTATCAGGCGAGCTTGTACAGAAATTCATTCAGAAGACGTACAATATCCTCAAAAACGAGGAAAGCTTTTTCACAAAGATAAATCTTCATATTATCCAGTGTGATACGGACATACAGGAGGACAGAAAGATAACCTCGCAGGAAGAGTTTGACGATTATCTTGCTGCAATGAAATTGCACGGATTCGGCGGTACGGATTTCCGCCCGGTATTCGCTTATGTTGATAAGCTGATACAAAGCAAAGAATTTACAAATCTCAAGGGGCTTATTTATTTTACAGACGGATACGGGGATTTTCCCGCAAGAAAACCGCCGTATGAAACGGCATTTGTATTCATAGACGATGAGTACAATAATCCCGATGTTCCGCCGTGGGCGATAAAGCTTGTTCTTCCGTCGGATGAGATCTAAAGGAGCAGAGTATGAATATAAAAGAAGCAAAAGAACAGATAAAGAATGCCATGACGGCATATTTCACAAAGGACGAAACGGGCGGCTATGCGATTCCTGTTGAAAAACAGCGTCCTGTATTTCTGATGGGACCTCCCGGAATAGGCAAGACTGCGATAATGGAGCAGGTAGCGTCGGAAATGGGAGTAGGTCTGCTGTCGTACTCCATGACGCACCACACAAGGCAATCCGCACTCGGACTGCCGTTCATTGTACACAAGAATTACGGCGGTAAGGAATATGACGTGTCGGAGTACACTATGTCGGAAATCATCTCGGCAGTGTATGACCTTATGGAAAATACGGGTGTAAAAGAGGGAATACTGTTCCTTGATGAGATAAATTGCGTATCAGAAACGCTCGCCCCGATTATGCTCCAGTTCCTGCAATACAAGGTGTTCGGCAGACACAGAGTGCCTGACGGCTGGATAATAGTCACTGCGGGAAATCCGCCCGAATACAATAATTCCGTCCGTGAGTTTGACATTGTAACGTGGGACAGACTGAAAAGAATTGACATCGAGCCTGATTTTACAGCGTGGAAAGAATACGCTTACAAGGCGGGCGTTCATGCCTCTGTGCTCACCTATCTTGAAATTAAGAAAGCGGATTTTTACCGCATAGAAAGTACGGTTGACGGAAAATCATTCGTTACGGCGAGAGGCTGGGAAGACCTGTCGCAGATGATAACCCTGTACGAGAAGAATAATATTAAGGTCGATATAAAGCTTATTCGTCAGTACATACAGCACGACAGGACAGCGAGAAGCTTTGCGGCATATTATGACCTGTTCAATAAGTACAGGAGCGACTATCAGATAGACGAGATACTCAGCGGCAATGCAAGTGACAGCATAAAAGACAGGGCTGAAAACGCAAAGTTTGACGAGCGTTTATCCCTGCTCGGACTTATCCTTGACAGCGTTACGGCATCGGCAAAGCAGGTAACAGACGGCGAGGATATGCTCCGTGAAACGCTTGTAACGCTGAAAGAATTCAAACGGATAACGCATAACAGCGATATATCCGCAGAAAAGCTGATGAATGAGCTTATAGCGGTAAAGAAAAATGAGCTTGAAAACGGCAAGCAGTCGTCAAGCATTTCCGTATCACGTCAGAAAACGCTTGCAAGAGCAATATCACAGCTTGAGAATATGGCTGCGCTCACAGTCGGCAAGGACGGAAAAACGGCGTTTGCGGATATCAGGAGCAGATATGACAGTCTTGTGTCTGAGCTTAAAATTTCAGCGAAAACGGCACGGGATAAGATGTCAAACGCATTTATTTTCTGCAATGAAGTGTACACCGACGGACAGGAAATGCTGATACTTGTAACCGAGCTTACCGCAAACAGCTACACGGCAAGATTTATTTCTGAGTTTGGATGTAAGGAGTATTACGAGCATAACAAGGCTCTGCTGTTTACCGACAGAAGCAAGGAAATTATGCAGAGACTAGAGGAGTTCGGGGAGATATAAACTGAACTGTGCAGCGCTTCATTTTATAAACAAACATACTTTTTCTACAAGCTGAAATGCCGCCCTGATGGGCAGCATAGAGAGTCTGAATAATAAACTGTGTAAATACCAATAATAACCATAAAAATTGAAGGTAAATTGGTATGAAAAACAGAAATCACGGATTAAGCGAAAAGGAGCTTGTTCAGCTTCTGATGGCAGACTGTGAAAGCACAGGAGATATTCAGGCAAAACTGAAAAAGCTGTTTGCAGGAACGATCGAACAGATGCTTGAAGTGGAGATGGCTCTGGACGAGATAATCTGGCTGATTACTCTGCTTTGCAATCAGAGCATTGAGATACATAATTTCAGAAACAGCGATAAAAAGCCGCTTCTCACCGAGGAAACCGTGGAACTCCTGACCTCCCCCGGCGAGCTTGCCGAATACAAGGACGCAATCACCGAAGCTATGCTGAAAGGCACGAAACGAAATGTAGAAAGCGAACACCGAGCCGGTGTGGCAGACACCTCAAAAAACGCAGTAACAGCCGAGTGAACGACGCAGAATTGTTCACCCGGCTGTTCTATTACGGAACGGCGCAGCTGCACCTCGGTTCGGAAGAGGTGTGGCTTATGCCGTTCGGGTTTCTGCTGGATTTGTGGGAGTGTCATAAGCAGTTTATTGGAATCTCCAAACCTAAGCGGGAAGCGAATATTGACGAGGTTGTGCCGATGGGAATTTGAGTGGAAAAGCGGTTGAAAAAAGTGGAAATGTGTGGTATAATAGATTTATAAAGGCAGATAATCTGCCCGATAATCGGAATATGTATATGTTGGTAGATAACTCAGTTCCATTTCGTTGAAAGGTCGTGTGCTTATGTCTATAATTAATTGTGTTGGCAAAAGAATAAAACGGACAGTTGCGTTGTTGATTGCAGCGACATTACTTTGCAGTTTGACAGGCTGTGCCAAAGGACCAACAGGAAACAATAATTTAAGTTCTGACATCGATTCAAATAACGCTGATGAAACAGAATTTGATATAGAACGTGTCCGGAAAAGTTTCATTATAAAAGGGGTGCCCTTTGAATTGCCAAAGAGAATTGGCGATTTGGATGATGCGTGGACATACCAAAAGCGTGAAACGCATTATGTTGACGATACAGGATTGGCTGATTTTTATTTTAACGGAAAAGAAATGTTTGTAGCGGGAATCGGTGACTTTATAGAAGGACAAGAAGAGGATGGGTTTATTTACGATATCGCTCTTGAATCGGATGATTGCTCAATTGGGGGTATAACGCCAAATGTTTCAACAAAGGCTGATGTGCTGAAGAAATACGGAGAGCCGTCAAAAATAAATAATTTTGAGGATAGGGGCTTATATAGGTATATTTACGGCACTCAAGACAGCAATCAAAAACTATTTTTCATAGAGCATAGCCAAATGTTCACCGTGGTGTTTTATGCTGAAAATGATGTCGTACAAGGTGTAAGGGTAGTTTATAATACCTTGAAATAGGTGTAAATCTGCCTTATAAATTTGGAGATGGCACATTCTTTTTTAGGAGCAAAAAAGAAATGACTAAAATACTTGTTCTGATTTCTGTGGTGATTTTTTTTACAGCCTGTACGGTAAAGACAACGGAAAAGTTGACTGATGTAAGACATCCGTATGGTGTTTTTATCGGAGCAGAAAAGGAAAAACTGTTGTCGATAAACAACTATGACGTTCTTGTTATTGATGCAGAATTATTGACAGCCGAGGACATTGATGTGATACACCAAAACGGAAACAACGAGATATATTCCTATCTTAATATTGGTTCAGTAGAAGACTTTCGCAGCTATTACAAAGAATTTTTGCCTTTTACCATAGGCGAATACAAGGATTGGGATAACGAAAAGTGGATAGATGTATCATCAGAAAAATGGCAGACACACATCGTTGAAGCAGCGGATGAACTGGTGGATAAGGGAGTTTCAGGACTATTTGTTGATAATACCGATGTTTACTATGCATTTCACGAGCAGAAAATATACAATGCGTTACTGGATATTTTCAACGCTTTTACTGAAAAAGGAATAAAGGTAATTGTGAATGGCGGCGATGTGTTTATAAGTGAAGTAATAAATAATTGCTCTATCCCAACTTGCATAAAAGCGGTTAATCAGGAAACCGTATTTACATCAATAAATTTCGATGATAAATCCTTTGGCGAAAATAATTTGGAGAATAGAGAGTATTTTATTGAATATCTTAATGTCTGCAAACAAAACGGTATGGATGTTTTGCTTATTGAATATGGCGCAAACGATAAACTGAGGAAAAAGGTCATGGATTACTGCAATAAAAATGATTATGTATGCTATTTTGCTGACTCTTTGGCGCTTGATTGATAAACAGCCATTTCTCAATCAGACATATCTGCCGTAAATTAAGTGATATGCTGTGTTCGTTTTAGCATATTCAGCTGTAATAGTCAATGCAAAAGGGGAAGAGCGGAGCATTGAGAAATGAATGCACTGGCTCTACCCCAAAATCTGTGTAAACCACAAACGTGCATTAAGTGAAATCAGTAAGCTCAGGTAACATTTTGATGAGTCCGGAGCTTATTCATAGTAACATAAATCAATTGAGTTGTTAATAGGAACTTCTGTTGAAGCGGATGGCCTGTCCGGACCGATCATCACCTTCGACGAAAGCTACGTCCGCAGACTGTTCAGCCGGATCACGATCTTCGATGACAAGGTGGTATTTGCCTTCAAGGACGGGAAGGAAGTCACGATAAAGGAATAAAGCCCATAGATGCAGAAACACCTCCGAGCCGTTATGGTTCAGAGGTGTTTTTTTGCTAATGTTCGCTCCCCGCCGCCGGTGATGGCAGTGTGGGAGCCTTGATGTATATACTTTCAAGTCTTTGATTTTTCTTTCTTCCTGTCTTTGATTACGTAGGCAATAAAGAATCCGACCACGATGCCGATAAAATTACAGATCAAGTCATCAATATCGAAGCTTCTGCCAAATGCCATCTGCAGCAGTTCTACAATGAATGGAACAGCGATGGCTACCACAAAGATGTTTTTTCTGTTGACTCTTTCTGTGACAAACGGGAGGAAAAACCCCAACGGTAAAAACATCGCTATGTTCCCTATGAGCATGGTTTTTACCCAACTGCCTATAGTGAGTTCACCTGATAATGCCTTTATGAATGATGGTACTAAATTGAACCCGCCAAAGCTAAAAATCGGGAGCATTTCATCCCACCAGCCTAAGAATATACCGTCAAAAAAGCTCAACCAGAAGTTTGCAGGTAAGACCACGAGGCTGATTAATCCCGTAAGATAACAGGAGAAAAGCAGCTTCATTATTTCTTTCAGCCACTCAACCTTGAGCTTGTTTCTCTTTACAGTGACCACTCTGATAATCAGATAAACGATTCCTACAAAGCATGTTATCGGCACAGCCTGAAAGAAATAACCCAGCACCGAGCCTGAATTCATTATTGATCTAAACCAGTTCAACATAATTTATTTCTTATCTCCTCCTATAGCCCTCGGACAACAAAACTACCGTTACAGCCCGATTTGACAACATAACGAGAGTCTCAACCTCTCGAAAAGGACCAAATGACAACAATCCGATAGTCTCAATCTCCGTTTTTTGCTCTTGATAGTGAAACTGCTGTCACCGCAAACATATTACCCTATACGCCAAATCACCGTATTCCACCAAACAGCACAGCCTGCCCAACACGCACAAACCGCACCGTTAATCCACCTATCCCGATTTACTCTGCTTTCCTTGACATCGAAACTACGCACTCCACATGCGTACAAATTCAAATTATATCCCCACAAAACTATGGATATCTGGACAATATTTTTACAGTACTAATACCGTTCGTGCAGCCTTTTCCCACAAAATCATGGATGGTACTAATTTTGCACCATACTAATTGTGCAACAGCCTATGGCACAATTACTTATTTCCATTACTTCAGTATCATTATCTTCTTCCATCTTTTCCGCTTCTAACGATTGATACTCCTGTTTCAATCCTCGTAATAATTCTTCCTCACTCGACAAGTACAGCTTATAATTTGACACAAAAATCTGCGTCTTATCAAGAGGCTAGTGCTACCGCTTATTGAGAATAATTTCTTGCTTATTAACAAATAACCAAGCATTTATATTCCAACTGTCTTGATAACCTCCAACAATAATTAATATAGGTTCTGGACATTTTAGTTTTTGGTCTTGAGATAAAACTATCATTTGATTTTTATCAATATTACTTGGTGCCGACGATGCATTTGGATGATAGTGCCACTCTCCTAAATAATACTGGCCTTGGTCCCATGCCAAGTCTAAAATTCTTTTCAATCCATCTATACCCCTATAAAAAGTACACTTTGAATGTCTAGAATTTTTGGGTGGTGGTGTTATTTGCAAAATGTTGGCTATTGCTTGGTTGGAAGAATAATTTCCAATTAAAATGCCCCCTGTTTCATAAGGATTAGAAATAGCACAATAATAAAGCATTTGTTCATAAGCCTTTGTGTCGAACTTTACACTATATGATTGATTCTTATCTTGAAAAAGCAAATTATCCATTCTCTCTTTTCTCCACCACCTCATAGCTTTCAAATATCCCATCGCTCTCTTTTTGCTCGTAAATGAGTGAAAGCGTCTTTTGAGATTTTGATATAATGTAATTTTCAATTACCTTCACGGAAGTTGCAGCAGCAATCCAAATATCATCACTTCTTCCAGGAAAAGTCGGATGCCAGCAACCAATTCCATTCCTTGGCAAGTCGTAATCATCATATAAGACTTTTTCTGCCTGTAGGTACGGGGAAATCAAATCATAAAAAGCGTTAAAATTAAAAGTGTTACCATTCATCAGTGTAACATATAATCGTTTTGCACCCAATCCAACAGAGACTGAAGCTATAATATGGGTTCTCTTAAAATTAGTTCTTTGAAGAATATCAAGTACATTATTTTCCCCAGTACAATCAACAATAACATCATATCTATCCAAATCAATATTTGTTTTAAAAGAGTTATTATTTGAAAGAGTATCATTTATTACATCAACATTTGCGTGTGGATTTATGGAGTTAAGATAATTACATACCGATAATTCTTTAAATTCACCAATATTATTTAGATTTAAGATATGGCGGGATAAGTTCCCGACTTCAAATATATCTGAATCTGCAATAGTAATATTATATACTCCTGCTCTTACAAATATTTCTGCGATTGATGCTCCAATGCAACCTGCTCCAATGAGCAATATTTTTTTTCTTAGTAACAGGTCGCTCATTTTACCTCGTTGAGATATTTCGTGTTGATTCCAATTTTCTGAAACAATCCAATCCAATTTTGCATTTTTAGTGAATACCTCACATCTATCACGCATCCACCATCCCTGTTGATTATTTCTGAATCCTTTTGCTGTCCTTTTGCCATATGATACAGTCAGTAAATACAGAGCTTTCCAAGAAATTATCTCGGGGTCTCCACCAAAAATTCGGGGAACAGGGAAACCAATTAAAAGCAAATGCCATTTTCCGTCCCGAATTTTTGAGACAATATTTTGAAGGATACACATTATATTAATATGTTGTTTTTCACAGGCAACTAACAATTCGCCAAATGTTTCTGGTGCTTGCCACTCATTAACAACTGGGATCTGATTCATAAGTATCCACGGGGCAATAATTGGAGGTGATATAGTTGTTTTTGAAAGATATTTTCCCCATTTTGTATAATGCAGGATGTTGTTACTTAGCGATTTAAACACCTTAACATAGTATACAAATGGTTTACTTTTATACACATCTAATTCTGCTATTCCATACCGACATTCGACACTCTCCCATTGCATGAAGGTAACCACATCTTCCGAGAAAGCAAACTGCATTTCTAAAATATTGCTCATAGAAAATTCGGGCAGCTCAAATGGCTCGCTTCCTGTAACTAATTTTCCTTTTGCCGCTAGCTCTAGCCAACAAATTGCTCGTTTTGCATGATACAACAAGCGTTCATCTACACTATATGGTTCTGATTGATAATTAGGTATTGTATTCACCTCAAGGCATAATGCTCCTTTTCTCCACAATCCGTTTCTTTCAATTTTGGAGTTGTTAGCTTGATGATACAATGTAACCGTTATACTGTTTTCGACGTCTGGATATACTTTAATTTTTCCCTTTGGGTATTCGGATTCAACAACGAAAAACCATTGAGATTTCTGAGGGAAATATGGTGTTTCACATTCAATCACAATACTTAAGTGTAAATACCAAACATTTAATTCATTATCAAATTGCCACTCATCCATTATCTCAACTTGACATAATGAATCTAAAGCCCTTCGAGCCTGATTTAATTTATCAAGGATTTGTTTTGACTCCATCTATGCAAATCTTCCTTCTGGAATGGCTACTGATTTTTCAGTACGGGTTGTAAATCCCGTTGAAGAATTAGATTTTAATGGCTTTGGAGCTGGTGGAAATTCATTACCAAATAGCTCTCTCCATTTGCAAACACTATCATATAATTCTTCACAATCAAAAGCTTCACGAGCTATTTTAGCAGCATCACAAACCGTATCGTAGAAATCAGAATATTCTTCATCTGTAATTCGTGCAAAAACATCATGTTCAGGAACGCCTCTATCAGCTAAAAAAGGTTTATTAGTGTATTGGGAAACGATATTTTCAAGAGTTAATACAACACCTTCGGCAACACTTTTAATATCATCTGGACAACAATCACCAATAAAGTGTTCCAACGGATAACTCTTGGGATGTTTCATATCAGGATATTGTGTTTTGCGCCACCACTTCAATGCCTTAACAACATTTATATAGTGGGTATTGCAATTCTTGTTTTTTTCAACCGTCCATCGAATTTGCTCAAGTGGATGTGTTTTATCCCATTTCTCCGCTTCACGGTCAGGAATTAGCAACGGTTCGGATTTCCATTGAGGTTCGTTATCTGATTTATAAAATATGTTATATGCACTTTTAAGTAAGCCATTATTGAACGATTTTGTAAGTAACTTTTGTTGGAAATCTTCAATTGTATATTCCGAAATAATCGCCTCATCTTGAAGTACTCCTGTTTCGCTTTCACCAGGTGCAGAAGTAGGTACGATATCCAAATCAACATAACTTAAACTTATACCAATTGACCTGCCTTGAATTCTATATTTGTCTTTATAATGTTTTAGGTTTTTATACAAGGGCATAATTATAAAACACAACAAAACCGAGCCAACCTACACTAAAACGTCGCTATTTCTTTGTGAAAAGCGACGTTTTTTTATGGCCCGGACTGAGAAAGGAGTGGTGGCAACCATATAATCTAAAAAAGAAAGGGGGAAGTTTTTTCGTTAGCCAGGCTGAGAGGTCTGGCTTTTTTTCATTTCAAAACAAGGAGGTTAGCGAATGGCAGATGACAAACTGAAAGCAGGCCCGGAGTCCCCTGGCGAGGGCTCTGTTGGGGATGCTCAAACTGTGACGAAGCCCCCTGTCCCGGAAACGGTAGAGGAGCCCGCAGCTGGCACCGGCCCGGTACGCCAGCCGGAACAGTCTGTTACCCCTGGAATGGGCGGGGATGTTCCAGCCCAGCCTGCGCCGCAGGTTGAAGCTGATAAGGTGGAAAAATCCCCCGACCAGGATAAAAAAGTGGAACCGGAGGAAAAGACGGCAAAACGCCGGGGCCGTCCCCCCAAGGAGCAGGATTCTCCCCAGGGGGACAAACCGGAAAAGGGGCCGGAGCCCCGCACAGGCCGCCCGGCAAAGGCTGACAAGGCGGCCCGTGGCAAGTCCCCGTCCCCAGCTCTGGACAAAGTGTCCAGAGGTAAGGAACAAGAGCTTACCCCCGCCCAGCGCGGAGGAAAAACACGCCGGGAACGCAATCAAAATGTGAAAGATTTTTTGGCGGGCAAGCGTGAAACTCCCTTTGCCGATGGTAAGCAGCCGCCTAAATCCACTAAGGGCGCCCCGGTCAAGGAGGCGGAGGCCCCCGCCCCGGAGATCAAGCTGCCGCCCACGCCGGAGGTGCCGCCCCGCCCGGTGGAGCAGGGAAAAATCGTCTATTTGAAGCTGTCAGAGCTTCATCCATTCCATACCTTGCGGGATCACCCCTTTAAGGTGCAGGACGATAAGGCGATGGACGATCTGGTGGGAACGATCAAGGAACACGGCATAATGACCCCCGCTACCGTCCGCCCGGAAAAGGACGGCAAGGGCTATGAGATCATCGCGGGCCACCGCCGCTGTCATGGTGGTGAACGGGCTGGACTGGATGAAATTCCCTGCATTGTCCGCGAGATGACCGATCTTGAGGCTGTCCGTGAAATGAAGAACAGCAACAAGCAGCGGGGCGACCCTCTCCCCAGCGAATTGGCAAAGCTCCTGGATTTGGAGCTGGAGGCCATCAAGCGCCAGGGGGCCCGGCCCAAAAATGACAAGGAGGCGGAGGCCCTGGGCAAGCTCTCGGTGGAGATCGTGGGCAAGGAGCACGATATGAACTATAAAAAGGTGCTCCGCTATGTTCGCCTTAACCATCTTGTCCCGGAGCTTCTGGAAAAGGTGGACGCAAAAAGCATGGGCTTTATGCCTGCTGTGGAGCTGTCGTATATCAAGCCGGAAAACCAGCGGCTGATCGCCGTGTCCATTGATGGGGAGCAGTCCTCCCCCTCGGTCAAACAGGCAAAACGGCTCCGGGAGCTTGACCAGGAGGGCCTGCTCAACGGCGATGTCATTGACGGTATTTTGAGCGAAGAAAAAAGGGAGGTTGACAACGTGATCATCAGTACCGACGAACTCAACAAGTATTTCGGCAAGGAGGTCACTCCTGCCAAAATGAAGGAGCAGATCATGGCCCTGCTGGACGAGTGGAAAGAGAAACAGCCGCCCGAACTGGCAAAGCCGGAGAAGAAAAACGAGCTCGACAAGTGACCGGGCCCCGCTTCTGGACACTTTGTCCAGAGGTACGCGCCCTGCGCTTGGGATGGGCTCTGCGGTGATATATCCCCCGTCGCCGGGGTTTATGCTGCACAGCCGGGAGTGGGCCGTCAAGGGGCGGAACGCCCGCCGCATTTTGCGGTGGCCTGCCCTTTACGGTCTGCCCCGGCTGTGCTATTTCCCCGGCAAGCGGCGGGGGTATATCCTCCAGAGCCGCCCCCTTTCCCTGGATAGGGAAAGGGCGGGGGGATAGGGTTGACCCCCTACCTATTATATATAGAAAAGAAACGGAGGTTTTGATTATGAAGCGACCCCTTGCGTATGTGACCGCCGCATGGCGCGGCGGCGAGTGCGAGGTCATGGAGCAGGCAGCTAAATACTGCCGCATTGTCTATGATGCGGGATATTCCCCCATCTGCCCTATGCTCTATCTGCCGCTGTTCCTCAATGACGCGGTGCCGGAGGAGCATAAAAGCGGTATTGATATGGGGCGCGACCTGCTCCGGCGCTCCCGCGTGCTGGTGGTATGCGGGAGCTATGTCGATGAAGCGGTAAAAAATGACATCGCTGTGGCCCAGCGGCTGGGGATCACCGCCACCACCCTGGACGGCATCCTCACCGTCAAGGGCCAGAGGCGGCGCTGATATGGCGTTCATTGAGGCGTATGTCACTAACCTGGGGAAATACAACGAGGGTGAGCTGGCAAGTGAGCCGTTGAAATTCCCCACGACTACCGAGGAAGTACAGGCGCTCCTTAAACGGATTGGCGTTGACAATATCCAGTATGAGGAGATTTTTATTGCCGACTATGGCGGCGATCTGCCGGAACTCAACGCCTGCCTGGGAGAATACGAAAGCATTGACGAGCTCAACCATCTGGCCTGCCTGCTCTCCGAGCTGGATAAAAGCGATTTGGAAAAGTTTGAGGCGGCTGTTGCCAGCGGCGAGCATACCTCCGGCGTGGGCGACCTCATCAATCTGGTGGAAAATCTGGATTGCTACGATTTCTATATCGGCGTGTCTGATGATGAAACCCTGGGCCGCATTTACGCGGAGGACATGGAACTAATCAACATTCCCGAAAACCTGCGGGATTATTTCGATTATGAGGCGTATGGCCGGGATATGCGGATCAATGAGGATGGCGGGTTTGTCAAAGGCGGTTTTTTCCTCCCCAACGGCAGCCAGTTTATTGAATACTACCACGGGCTGGAGGACATTCCAGACGATCACAAGGTTTTTGCTTATCCGCAGCTTTCCATCCGGGAGCAGATGGCGGCTTATAAAGAAGTCATTGACCGTTTTCCCCAGGCGGCGGAACGCCCCCGCCCGGAGCAAGGCCATACAGACCGATAGCGGCACTTCTGGACACATTGTCCAGAGGTGCTTTTTTCGTGTGGAAGGAGGGATAAGGGCTGATAGACGAGGACGTTTCCAGACGTACCATAGCAGTATCTATTAAGGCAAGCAAGCTCACGGCGCGGGGGCTTGCCTATGTTCTCCAGGCGGTAGGCCGGAAGATCGCCAAACACCACCGGGCCAAGCAGACGCCCCACGGCAGGCAGACGGTGGGGCAGCTCATGGGCCACGGGGCCGCCACCAACAGTATCGAGGTGGAGGCCCCGGCCCTCTTTGACCGGGTGGCCCGGAAATGGAATGTGGACTACGCCTTTTATCAAGTCGCGCCGGATAAGCACTTGCTGTTCTTCAAGGCGGGGCAGGCCGACGCGATCACAGCCTGTTTCTCCGAGTATTCCAAACAGCTGCTAAAGCGCACCAAATCCGCAAAAGCCCCCATCCGGGAGCAGATCAAGGAGGCCGCCGCAGAAGCGGCCCGCCAGCCCGCCCAAAAGCTGGAACGCGCAAAGGAGGCGGTGCATGAGGACAGGTAGCGTCAAAAAATATGTGATACCAAACATCCCCTATTTGTTTGTGTTGTGGGCCTGCCTAAAGCTGGGGACAGCCTACCGGCTGGCCGCTGGCGCGGATTTCCCCCATAAGCTCATGGGCCTGGGGCAGACGGTAGGCCCGGCCTTTGCCGACCTTGCGCCGGGGCTTGATCCCTTTGACTGGCTTGTTGGCATTGTGGGCGCGGTGGGCTTCCGGCTGCTGATCTACTTCAAGAGCAAGAACGCAAAGAAATTCCGGCGGGATGAGGAGTTCGGGAGCGCCCGTTGGGGCGGGCCTAAAGATATAGCCCCTTTCGTCGATCCCGTCTTTGAAAACAATGTCATCCTCACCGGGACGGAGCTTCTTACCATGAACACCCGCCCCAAAAATCCGGCCAACGCCCGCAACCTCAACGCCTGTGTGATCGGTTCGTCCGGCTCCGTCAAAACGCGGTTCTGGCTCACCCCGCAGCTTCTCCAGGCCAGCGCGAAGAAAAAGGGCGGGTGCAGCTTTGTGGTGGTCGATCCAAAGGGCGGGGTTCTCTCCCAGGTGGGGGCTTTCCTGCAACGGAGGGGTTATCGGATCAAGGTGTTCAATTCCATTGACTTCACAAAATCCATGCACTATAACCCCCTGTCGTATATCCGCAACGAGGCCGACATTCTAAAGTTTGTTGATACCCTCATCGCCAACACCAAAGGCGAGGGCAAGGAGGGTGATCCATTTTGGACAAAGGCGGAAACGCTTTTGTACTGCGCCCTTATCGCCTATATCATTTTCGAGGGCCCCGCCGAGGATCGGAATATGAATACCCTGGTGGATATGATCTCCGGCATGGAGGTGAAAGAGGACAACGAAAACTTTATGAACGCGGTGGACTATATGTTCAAGGGCCTGGAAAAGCGCAAGCCGGATTGCTTTGCGGTAAAGCAGTACAAAAAGTACAAATTAGCCAGCGGCAAAACGGCCAAGTCGATCCTTATCTCCTGCGGCTCCCGGCTGGCCCCCTTTGACATCCCCCAGCTTAGGGAGATCATGAGCTATGACGAGCTGGCCCTTGACCGTATCGGGGATCGGAAAACGGCGGTGTTCTTCACCATTTCCGACACCACGCCAACCTACAACTTCCTTGTGGCCCTGGCTTTTTCGCAGATGTTCAATCTGCTGTGCGAGAGGGCCGACAATGTTCATGGGGGCCGCCTGCCCCATCATGTGCGGGTGCTGTGGGACGAGGCGGCCAATACAGGGCAGGTGCCCAACCTGGAAAAGCTGGTGGCCGTCATCCGTTCCCGTGAAATATCGCTGACGCTCTTTTATCAGCAGATGGCGCAGTGCAAGGCCATTTATGACAAGCACGCGGAAACGATCATGGGAAATATGGACAGCGTGGTTTTCCTGGGCGGCAGGGAAAGCTCCACCATCAAGGAGATTTCGGAAAACTGGCTGGGGAAGTCCACCATCTATATGCAGACGGACGGGCGCTCCAAAGGGCAGTCGGAAAGCTACAACCAGAACACCCAGCGGCTTGGCCGGGAGCTGATGACACCCGCCGAGCTTGCCACCATGCCGGGGGATCGCTGTATTTTACAGCTTCGGGGCCTGCCCCCGTTCTATTCCCCAAAGTACGACTTGAAGCAGCACCCCAACTACAAATACACGGCTGAGGCCGATAAAGTGAAAAACGCCTTTTCCCTCGATCAGCTCATCAACCGCCGCAGGCGGCCTGGGCTCTCTGAGGCTTGCGAGGTGTACGAGGCAGACGGGACAGACACAGGGCCCATAGGCGAGGACGAGGACATCCTCAACTATGATGATGTGGATGACCCGGACGCCTATGTATAAATCCCACTTCTGGACAAAGTGTCCAGAGGTCGTAACCTGCCGCCAGAAATGGCGGCTTTTTTCATAGCCGGGTATTCCCCGGAGAAATGGAGGCTCTATGCAGTTTTTTTCTTCCGCGATTGATACTTTGCAGACCCTTGTTGTTGCTCTCGGCGCTGGTCTTGGCGTGTGGGGCGTGGTCAATCTGCTGGAGGGCTACGGCTCGGATAATCCTGGCTCAAAATCACAGGGCATGAAGCAGTTCATGGCTAATTAGTTGGAACAAAAAACGAAAGGAAAAGCACAATCCAGACGGTATCAGCGGCAGGCTACAAGAATAAATTGTGATTTCACAAGAT
>ERZ824598.59-NODE-59-length-164574-cov-4.738887_pt1 | contig 164574 bp, 162 predicted proteins | sample MGYA00519934_ERZ824598 | MGnify/ENA primary metagenome ERZ824598 (study PRJEB31778, sample SAMEA3449177) | human gut metagenome | biome: human gut; feature: human-associated habitat; material: faeces | place: United Kingdom | collected 2010/2012 ... | reverse complement strand
AGAGTGTAGCGGAGGCACAGTCAATAAAGTTAAATAATTTAATATCATTCCGTTCGACGATGCGAGATGCCGATATAGCAGAGGAGTCCTCAAATTACATTCGTTACCAGATCTTACAACAGGCATCTGCAACTCTTTTAGCATCTTCCAGAAACCTTAAAGCACAAAATGTAATGGGGTTATTGAATAGCGTTTAAATAACACTGTACAGCATTTTGATATAACAATGCATTCAATAGGGTTTCGTCATTGAAATGCTCTTTTATTGCGGACTGGAATTTAGCTAAATTCTCGGCGTAAATCTCTTTTTTCTGATTAAAATCACCGACCGGCGCATCAGAAGCCCACATAATACGATGTGTATAATCACCTTTTTTCGTATTCTTTAACCTCTCAATAAGCAAAATAATGTCTTCAATTTCAACCCAGGAAATATCAACATAAAGAGTTGCAGTATCTTGCTCAATAGATTCTACCATAATATCAATAGCAGCCTCATGAGAGCTTCTAGGGCCTGTTGAAAGATGACCCAGAATGATTGGGACATCAGGGAACTCTCTTGCCTTTTTATAAATCAATTCCGGTGAAGAAAATCTTGATTTTATATGGCCGGAATGATAAAGGCAAGGCTTTTTAAATTCTTGTGCAGCTCTCAAGTAATCATTGTATTTTTCGGAATCTGCAGGCAGTTTTGTAAACTCTGGATGAAATTTTAAGCCTATAAATTCCGGATATTTTTTCAGTAATTCTCTTATCGCATCAGCGTTTTGGGTTCTGTCAACTTCGCACACGGCAAGAGGTTTAATTTTGGGGAAATTTTTAGATATATTGAGCATGTCAATATTGCATTCAAATTCATCCTTGCAGGTATATCCGTCAATACCTTCAAGGTTTGAACAGATTGCAAAATCAACATTACCTATGATTTCGAGCAAAAACTCGGGACTGAATTTACCCCAGAAAGAATTTCCTATATGAGTGTGGGAATCAATTATCATGGCGTACCCCCCTAGTTATGGCTTCTAAAATCTTTTTGACTTTTATAACTTCTATCCCTTCAATATTTTCTTGAATTTCATTAGCAGCAGGAATAATAATGCGTTTGAAACCGAGTTTTTGCGCTTCTGTAATTCTTCTTTCAATATGGTTTACAGCTCTGATTTCTCCAGATAAGCCTATTTCTCCGACAATAGCTGTGTGTGAATCAAAAACCACATCCCTTACACAGGTTACAATTGCAAGCGCAATTCCCAAATCTGCTGCCGGTTCGTTAACATCAATACCGCCGATAACGTTAACGTATACGTCCTGCTTGGAAAGGTTTAAGCCTATTCTTTTTTCCAGAACTGCCAGTATTTGCAGCACTCTTCCTGTATCAACTCCGTTTGCCACTCTTCTTGGTGCGGGATAAGGAGTTGTGCCGACCAATGCCTGTATTTCAACCAGAAGAGGTCTTGTGCCTTCACTCGTTACAATAATCGTACTACCCGGAGTTTGTGTCTGGTTATATTCTTTTAAAAATAATTCACTCGGATTAATAACTTCTGTCAAGCCATTGCTTCCCATCTCAAATATACCGACTTCTGAAGTATTTCCAAACCGGTTTTTTATAGAACGTAATATTCTGTATGATTTATATTTGTCACCCTCAAACTGTATAACAGTATCAACCATATGCTCAAGAACCTTAGGCCCTGCAATATTTCCCTCTTTTGTTACATGGCCGATAACAATAATTGATATATTTTGAGTTTTGGCAATATGCATAAGTGTATTGCAGCATTCCCTAATCTGGGAAACGCTTCCGGCAGAGCTTTGAATAGCGGAAGTGTATACAGCCTGAATACTGTCTACTATAACTAAATCAGGCTTCATTTCCTCGATGTGTTTTTTGATAAGCTCTAAATTTGTCTGGGGATAAATATAGAGATTGTCAGATTTGACACCTAATCTCTCTGCTCTGAGTTTGATTTGACCGGCAGATTCTTCAGCTGAAACATATAAGACTTTTTTATTGTTTTTACAAAGTTCACCGGAGGTCTGTAAAAGTATTGTTGATTTTCCAATCCCCGGATCTCCTGCAATAAGAACTAACGAGCCCTGAACAATCCCCTGACACGCTTTATCTGTACTGTCACCTGCCGACCCGATACATTTACCCCCGCCTAATACTCTGTCGAATTCTGAAATATTTGTACTCATGCGAATTTCAGAGTTCATTTCAATTTCGTTGAGTTTCATCGGCGGACAATTATCCGGAATTTGAACATCTTTTGTGACAGGAATATCTGTTTCTTCTACAAAAGTTCCCCAGCTTCCGCATTCAGGACATTTGCCAAGATAACCTGCAGTTTCATATCCACAGCTCTGACATACATATTTTGACTTAACTTTTGCCATAATTTTCTACTGGTTAATCGGAATAATTAACTTTTGACCGATTGATAATGCATTAGGGTTGGCCATTTTATTTGCTTCCTGAATTGCATTAACTTTATTCATATCAAAAGATCCGTAAAATCTAATAACGATACTTTCTAAAGTATCACCCTCTTTAACAACATATTCTTCGTTCAAAGAAACAGGTGCTGCAACTTTTTTTGAAGAAGTGTTGTCTGCAGGTATAAATGTAAATCTTCCTGAAGATGCAGAAGCAGGCTTTTTAGCCGGTACAACAATATCATCTTTAGGAGTAGAAACATTAATCAACAAGCTTATAAATGTAGTGATAAGTAATGTTATAATAACACCAACTATCAGGCCGGTTACAAAATAAACCTGAGGAGCTTTTTCGCTCTTCTGGCTTTTTACACCAAAAGACTGCCAGAGTGCGTCAAGTTCACGATTTTTGCTTTGCGTTCTGTAAAAATCTTCATCCTGATGAGTTCTGTTATAACGGTTCAGAGCCTCCATCATAGCAACTTTTTCTCTGGTAATATTTGATCTTCTTAGTGTTGTACTTTTCATAAATCCTCACCACATTAGTTCTATTGAAAATTTAACATAAAATCTCCATGAGCGCAAATTTGTAAACTTTTTTGTGAAGTTTTATTAACTTTCATTATTAATTGAGAAGTAAACGTCTTTTAATCTTTTTTTACTTATATGTGTATAGAGCTGTGTTGTTGAAACGTCGCTGTGACCGAGAAGTTCCTGTACTACTCTTAAGTCTGCTCCGTTTTCCAGAAGATGTGTTGCAAAGCTGTGTCTTAAGGTATGCGGTGAAATGTTTTTGTGGATTAATTTACCCTGAGCATGGATAAATGTGTATACATCCTGACGGGTTATTAAGCGGCCTGAATTTTGTATTAAGAGCAGCTTGGTATTAAGATTATATTTTTTTACCAGAAAATCTCTTTCGGGCATGTACTCTGTGACAGCTTTTTTAGCAATTTCTCCTATAGGTATTATTCTTTCTTTCGAACCTTTGCCAAAGCAGCGGACGTACTTTGAAGATAAATCTATATCGTTTGTTTTTAGATTAACGAGTTCTGAAACTCTTAAACCACAGCTGTAGAGGAGTTCCATAATTACATGCTCAAGAGGAGTAAGATTATTGTGCAGCATCTCTTCTATTTCTTTAATGGAAACAACTTTTGGAAGATGCTGCGGTACTTTCGGCTGCTCCAATGTTGATGCCGGATTTTTGTCTATAATACCTGCTGACGAAGCCCATTTAAAGAAGCCTCTTAGTGATGCTATTTTTCTTATGATACTTGATGGAGCCAGTTTGTTTTCGCGCAGTTTTCGAATAAACATATTTATGCTCATTCTGTCTACTTTTTTAATGTCTTCAACTCCCTGCGAAAATTCGGAAAGATCCCGCCTGTATGCTTCAAGCGTGTTTTGCGATAAACCTTTCTCCAATTCAAGATATTCTAAGTATTCTCCGATTATTTGATACATACTTTACAGCCTTAAGTAAGCTTCTCTTATAAGGTAATCTTCTAATGTTTTCATATCAGCAATGCTTGATGTTGTATCGTTGATTATTATGCAGAATGCGTATTTGTTTCCGCTTTTTGTTGTTAGAAAACCCGCCAGTGAGCTGGCATCTCCGTGTGTGCCTGTCTTGGCTTTCAGATTATTTTTTATAGGAAGCATTCGGTGTGTAAGCGTCCCTTCTCCCGGTGATGGAAGGTGTTCTAATACTTTGTTATCTTTGTTTTTAACCAGATATTCTGAGATAAAATCTGCGCTTATTAAATTGTTTTTTGAAACACCGCTGGCGTCAGTAATACGTATTCTAGAAGTATCAAGCCCGAGTTTCTTACAGTAAGCATTAAAAACTTTTATGCCGTTCAGGTCCGAACCTCTATCATTATAAGCTTTTCCGCCTGCAAGTTTAGCAGTTGTTTCGGAAACAAGATTGCTGCTGTTTTTTAAAACATCATCAATTGCTGTAGAAACAGGATGCGTAATTTTATCAAGTTCTTTGTCAGAAGGAAGCACGGATGAAGTTATAAAATTTTGTTTTAAATATATGTTTTTATCTGCAAGCGAACTTGTAAGTCTTATGTCAAAGTACCGCTTCAAGTTGTTTGTCGGAATTTGAAGTATTACAGGTTTATTAACTGTTCCTTCAAGTGAAAGCGTATTTGCAGAAATAGAATTATCACGGCTTACCTTAACATCGTTTTTATCGCCTGTAATAACATTATTCAAAAATACAAGCGGATATTTTGAAGGATTGATAATTGAAGCCGTTGCACCTTTCTGTGTTGGCATAACTGTAATTTTAATTAAATTCCCGTCAAGGTTGTAAGAATTAAATCTGGGCATAAGGACGTTCATATCGTCATCCCACTGCCAGCCTTCACCCCAGTCTTTTTTCTCCAGAATGCTGTCGTCAATGAAAACTTTTCTGGTTGTTTCAACGCTTATATTATTAACCAAACTCTTTAAATCCTTTGAGGTTAAATACGGATCTGCTCCGAGTTTAATTACAAAACTGTCATCGCTGCGCTTGTATACGGATGTTGTAAACTCATAATCTTCTCCTAATACATCAATAGCAGCAGGGAGGGTCAAAAGTTTCTGCACGGAAGCAGGATGCATAAGAATTTTTTCGTTTAATTCATATACCGGTTTGCCTGTATCAAGTTTTTTTATAGATATTGCAATAGAGTTTTTTTCCAGACCGGAATCATTAATCACGGAGGAAAAATTACCGGAGCTTTTTGCATAAGCTCCTGTCATACCCATTAAAAATATCAGCATTCCTGCAAAAAGTTTTTTCATTTCTTTATTACCTCGTAAGAGTCTTTAACATCTTTCAAATTTGTGCATTTACTGCGAAATTCATACATTTTTTCCAGATTAATCTCCGCGTAAATCGCACCTTCTTTTACACCGGTTTGGAAGCCGGACTCATCAGTTCCTATGTTTACCCCTGCACCTTCATTATCCTCAATTTCAGCTATTATTTTACCGTCATAATCTATTATCATAGAATGTCCGAGGTTTTCGGAGCCGTCACTTAAAAGGCCGGTTTGTGTGAGTGCAATCATATAAGACTGATTTTCAACAGCTCTTGCTCTGGTAAGTGTATCCCAGTGGATTTTTCTGGATTTTGGCCATGCAGCCATATTCACAAGAATATCTGCACCGGCTTTTCTATATGCACGGTATATTTCAGGGAAACGTATATCATAGCAGATTGTTAAGCCTAATTTTACACCTTCAAGCTCTGCCATAACAGGATTACTGCCCGTCGTGATATAGCTGTTTTCAGTATCTCCATTATATGAATACAGGTGGTTTTTGTCATATGTACAAATTACTGCTCCTGCTCTGTTAATTACAGGGCAGCTGTTATAAAGCTTATCCCCGCATTTGTTGACAAAACTCCCGCCTATGATATTTACCTTATATTCCCTTGCAATTTCCTGCAGCATTTTTACCGTTCTGGACTCTTGTAAAGTTTCTGCTGTTTTAGGAAAAGATGGACAATCCCATCCTGTTGGCCACAATTCCGGTAAAAATACAAAATCGCACTCACCATATTTATCAAGATTTGCTCTGAGCAGATTTTTAACAGTTTCGATATTTAAATCAATATTCCCGATTGCAGACTCCATTTGGATTGCAAGTAATTTTACTTTTTTCTTCTCCATATTCCGAATTTGTATACCTCATCAAACGCTTTCGGAGCTTTTTGTTCAAGTTCTTCCAGACTTTGTTGTAACTTCTGGCGGGCTTCTTCTTCGTCACCATCCGGTGAAATATAAATAGGCTCTCCGTAAATATTAATTAAGTTGGTTGCAAATACAGGGCATCTCAACTTGTCCCAGGAAGGGAATTTTGCCCATGTAAAGTTTTTTGAATACCAGTAAACCGGCACAACTGGCACACCTGCCATTTTAGCAATTTTTATAGCACCATCTTTAGCAATTTTTGCTGGTCCTCTCGGTCCGTCAACCATCATTGCACAATTTTCGCCGTTTTTAAGCGCAGATATCATCTGCATACTGGCTTCTATCGCACCTTTTTTACCTTTTGAACCGCGTATTGTTTTGAAACCCCATTTCTCAACAACATCTGCAATAACTTCTCCGTCCTTTGAACGGCTTATAAGAACATTTGTCGCTGCTCTGTGCGGCAAACCGTGGATACAAAACTGGTGTGCGTGCCACATTACATATACACAGGGCATTACACCCGGATTGTCTACTTCAATAATTCTTGTGAAAAGCTCCTGTGTTTTCAAAATTCGAAAAACTATATTTGAAATCTTCTGAATATTTTTTTCATTTAAAATCCTGACCATGCATTAATTATACTATAAATTTGAGAAAATATGGTATACTTGATGGAAGATAGAGGTTTATTATGAAAAAGTTCTTGTTATTTTTGTTAGTTTATTCGCAGCTGGCTGTTTTTGCTAATTATAACGATATTTATATTCTGGATATAAAGTACGACTGGATTAATAAGTCAATGGTAGAAAAAGAAGCTATAATCAGCGAGATTAAAGATATAATTTTTGATAAACCAATAGAAAAACAAGAGGATTTTAAATCCCGGTTTAAGGATAAATTAAAAGACAAAAATCATCTTGAAAATTATTATGCAGCATCTGCCGGTTACAAGGAGTTTAAAGGGAATAACATCTCTGCATTTTATTACAAGAGAATGAAAAACATTTATATGTACGCTCTTCAAGATAAAAAAGATGTTTCAAAAGCTTATTACTACGACACCCTTGGCAACTTAAGGTATGTAGACTTTATCTACGGCGCTTATCCCGACTACCCTTATTATTCAATACAGTACAGAATTTCCGGAAAACCTGTAAGTGCAATTTATTTTGTTTCAGAAGATTGCCAGTATCTTTTCAAACCTGATGGTGAGTTTGAGGGGGTATGGTACAAACACAATTTGTATAACAAAGAGTCAAAAATAATTTTAAAGAGAACTACGTATTAATGGATAGAATTGCAGATATATTAATAAAAAAAGGCTTAACAATTGCAGCAGCAGAGTCATGTACCGGCGGGCTTTTAAGCTCAAGGCTTACGGATGTAAGCGGAAGTTCGGCGTTTGTTCATCTCAACTTTGTAACGTATGCAAATGAAGCGAAAAATAAAATTCTCGGAGTCAGCCTTGAAACTCTTGAAAAGCACGGTGCTGTAAGCGAGGAATGTGCAAGAGAAATGGCAGAAGGTCTTCATAAAGTTACCGGAGCTGATATCTGTGTATCTACAACAGGTATTGCCGGGCCTGCCGGCGGTACTAAGGAAAAACCTGTCGGATTGATGTATTCAGGAATTTATTTTCAAGGAAAAACATCTGTATATAAAATTCTTTTACCGTCAAATATTGAACGGGTTGAAATGAAACAAAAATTTACAAAAGAAGTGCTTAACAATATTTACACAACTCTCAATTTTTTATAAAATGGTAGTTATGGGAGCTGGGATAAAAAAAATCGTTTTAATATTTATGAGTTTTCTGCTTATAAATTCAGTATCTGCAATTGAACCGCAGGAGAATTTTTCTGGTTATATGACAGATTTGCAGGAAAAGATCCAAAAAAGCTGGTTTCCACCCGAGTGTCTGGAAAGAGATGGGCATGCTCTTGTAAAGTTTAGTGTTGCAAGAACCGGTCATATTTATTCCGCTCAAATTGTTGAAAGTTCCGGTGATCCTGTTTATGACGAATCTGCTCTGGAAGCTTTGCGCAAAGCTTCTCCGTTGGCGCATTTCCCAGCAAGTACTTCAAGAGGGTCGTTAACGATAAAATACTCTTTTGATACGTCTGTTGTAAATACAGGTGACATGCAGAGATATCTGGCAAATGCTGATAGGTTTTATAATGTAAACAACAGAACAGCTCTTGATTATATTAATAAAGCAATAGATGAAGTTGACGGAGATATAAACGCATATTTTCTATATGGAAAAAGAAGTAAAATAAAAGAAGCACTTGGTGATACTGTCGGAGCAGCAGCTGATTTGGACCAGTCAATCAAGCTGAAAGCAAAATATGACCAGAAACGTATTATGGCAAGCAAGTTGATTGCAGAAATGGAGCAATCTCCATATTCTTATTTTAATCTTGCGCATTCTTATGAAGTCGCCGGAGATTATGAACACGCAATTGAAGCTATAGAAAAAGCGATTGCACTGACAGAATTAAATAACCAGTATAAACGCTACAAAGATGAGCTTGTAACTAAAAAAACATCCTCATTATAAGGATGTTTTTTAGTATTTATTGTCACCGTGCGTAACTCTAGCATTACAATTCTGTAGTGGTAATTTAGAGGATGGCTAGGTATAGTAACACGCATTTGGAATATTGCATTTGCCATCCGACCAATTATCTACGTGCGTAGCACTACATTTCGAGATTCATTTGAGAGAACTGAATTATTTTGTTCTTTCCTCTGTGTTTAGCGTTGTAAAGTGCGTGCTCTGCATATCTTATAACAGTGTTTGCATCTTCATCAACATCCGGCATGCACGGGTATGTCGAAATTCCGCCGGAAATTGTAACTTTATGTGCTTCTTCTTCACCGGCAGGAATAAATTCCATTTTTTCAACTTCTCTTCTGAATCTTTCTCCGAATAAGAAAGCATTTTCTTCAGAAGTATTAGGTAATACAAGAAGGAATTCTTCATCACCGTATCTAGTTAAGATATCTTCTTTTCTTATCATTGCATTGAGTTTGTTTGCAATATTTCTGAGCAAAATATCACCCCACTCATAACCGAACATGTCATTAACAACTTTGAAAAAGTCTATATCAAAAAGTATGCAGGAAAGTTTTGTTCCGTAACGTTTTGAACGTGAAATTTCTTCTTCAAGACGTTCCTGCAGATATTTTCTATTGTGAAGCCCTGTTAAATCGTCTGTAGTAGAAACTTTTTCGAGTTTATCCTTGATGGTCTTGATTCTAAGAAGAGCATTTACTCTAACAATTAACTCATCTTTATTAGACGGGTCTTTGATAAAATCAAAACCTTCAGCTCTTACAGTAACATCCCTTCTTGTCGGTCCGAAGAATAAAATAGGACAAGGAAATTTGTTTGTCATAAGTGCATCTTTAGCTAGTTCAATGTTTTCAACAATCATTAATGATGGATTAATAACTGCATAGTCTTTCATTTGTTCAATAGATACAACTCTGACTTCTGCCTCATCAATATCAGCTAACAATGCTTGCATTTCAGGCATTGGCTTTGTTGAATAGATAACAATATTGCTCATAAATCTTCCTCTTCATATCTTGCATACTCCCTCTCCTTGAGGAGAGGGACGGGGTGAGGTGTCAACCCGTTTATCATTCCACAAAGAAAGGTGTAGGTTTATTTACCCCACACCTTTATAATACCTAATTTTTCCTATCTATGCAAGGGCTTTTGATTTCTCTATGCATTCAATCAATGTAGAAGCCACTGTCTTTTGTTCTTCCAGAGTAAGTTCAGGGAACATTGGAAGTGAAATAACGCATTCTGTATCTTTTTCAGTATTAGGAAGCATTCCTTTTGTCCAGCCCAGATGAGCATGAACTTTTTGAAGGTGTAGAGGTACAGGATAATAAAGCATAGCGCCGATACCTGCTTCCTGAAGCATTTTGTGAATGTTATCTCTGTTAGGAATTTTTACTGTGTACTGGTGATAAACGCAGTAAGTGTTATCTAATTCGTGCGGAGTTTGAATGTCAGAGCATCCGGCGAAGAGCTCATTATATGTTTTAGCATGATCTCTTCTGGCTTTATTCCATTCGTCAATATAGTTTAATTTTATTCTTAAAATGGCTGCTTGAATTTCATCTAAACGAGAGTTAACCCCTATTTCATCGTGATAATATCTAACAGCACCGCCGTGGTTTCTTAGTGCAACAATTCTATTTTTGAGGTTTTCGCTGTTAACTGTTATTAACCCGCCATCCCCCATACCGCCGAGGTTTTTAGTTGGATAGAAACTATAGCATCCGATATCACCGAATGTACCGACTTTTTGTCCTTTGTATTCGGCACCGATTGCCTGACAGCAGTCTTCTATTACGTATAAATTATAGCGTTTTGCAATGTCCATAATTGCATCCATATCACAAGGCTGGCCGTAAAGATGAACCGGAATAATTGCTTTTGTCTTTGGTGTGATTTTCTCTTCAATTTTTTTAGGGTCAATATTAAAAGTATCTGCATCAATATCAGCAAATACCGGAGTCGCTCCAACGATACCAATAGCTTCTGTTGTTGCTACGAAAGTGAACGCTGTGGTAATAACTTCGTCACCAGCTCCTATATCTAATGCTCTTAATGCAAGGTGAAGCGCATCAGTACCTGAGTTTAAGGCAACAGTGTAGTTACATCCGATATATTTTGCAAGTTCAGCTTCCAGTGCTTTGCAGTTTGGTCCTAAGATATACTGACCTGAACGTAAAACTTCGCAAACGGCCTTTTCAACTTCACTTCCTATTTTAGCATATTGTCTTTTTGAATCTAAAATTGGTATCATATAAAATCCTCCTATAATTTCCTCGCTATACTTAATAGTGTAGCACAGAAACTTCTCGTCTTTATATAATCTTGATGTCGGAGGGTAAATATAATTGATAGTTAATATTTTTCATAACAGTTAATCTACTGACCGCTTTGCAGAACAATTACAACATTACGTATCATATTCAAAGTTTTTTAGGGTTTCATCAAAGCCTGTTTATTTATCCCCTAATCTAATTCAAGGCTAAAATTATTGCAAGTGCCAGAAAAAGCGAGTAATAAATCATTAAATTTCTTGACTGGTAGATTCTTGTCATAAAGCTCGGTGCATTCATCATATTTTCCATTGGAAAATGATACCATTTATGTTCCGGTATTGACTCAGCATTAGCGGAGAAATCAACCATTGATTTATACAAATCAACAGCAAGAGGAATTGTAAGCCAAACGATAAATACCTGCCAATCAAGGATGTCAAAAATGCACAAGAGAAGCGGAGTTACATACGCGAGTATTAACAGCCATTTTAAAACGATAAGCGAATCAAGCTGAGAGTTAAAAGAATTTGCAACTGTTTTATGGCCTTCATTCATGTCAAAATCAAAGTCCATAACTGTATGTATGTACAAAAGTGTTACAGTAACAAGCATAGATGGGATTGATAAAATAATAGCATCCCATGAATATGTTTTAGTCATAACATAGTATACTCCGCCGAATAATGCAGGGCCGTATGCAACAGCTACAGCAAATTCTGATAGCCTGATTTTTGACATAAACGAGTATAGTATAGTAATTATTCCGCCAATAAGTGCAAAATACACAACGCCAATTCCACATTTTATAAAGAAAAATAATCCTATAATACTTGCAGCAGCAAGGTAAATAAATGCCAGTATAAGGATATCTTGAGGGCGTATAAGGCCTGAAATAAGATATCTGCATTTAGTTTTTTGCGAGTTTTTTAAATATTCTTTTTTGTTGAAACTAACCTGTTTTATCAGGGATTTGTAATCAAAATAATCATCAAGGAGATTAGCTGCCAGATGTGCCAGACAAATTCCTGCCAATGCCAGAAGGCCATACCTTATGTGTCCTGCCACAAGAGCGGAATATGTAAATATTACAAGCCAGGACATAATTGTCATAGGAAGTGAAAATGCTCTTGAGCATATTAATACAGTTGTAAGTTTATTTAACATAACTATCCTACCAGTCCGCCAAAGGCCATAACATCCTCATATGCAGCGCCAGCTTCTAGCATTTCTTCTGCAGTAAATCCGAATAGTGTAATTGTATCAATTACTTCGTCTTTCTTTTCAATATTTTTAATAACTGAATCTAATGCTGACTCTCTTGTCATATACTGAAAGCGGTCATTTATTCCCTGTTTAAGACTTCTACGTTTTGCTTTACCCATTTTTTTACCCTTAGGCGGGCTTCATTCCGCCCAATTACTAACCTGTTTTGAGCTTCCCAGAAGCCCTTTGGAACTGACTACCGGCTTATATTTGCTAACGCAAGCAGCGCAGCGCCAATCATTCCGGAATAGTTCCCTGTTGTTGCTAATCTTATTGAAGTTGGAGAAGTTACTATATCATTGTTTACATATTCTTCCATTTTTTTTGTATCTACAAACTGCGCCATAGAGCCGGAAAGTACAAAACAATCAGGGTCAAAAATATTTGCAAGCCCTGCTATTCCGAGTGTAATGTCATACTGCCAGCGGTCAAATATTGCAATCATTTTAGAATCGCCGTTTTTAACTCCGTCAATTACATCATAAGTAGTAACGTCTTTACGGCCTAAAGTTTCTTGAGCATCCCATTTTAAAGCAGTACCGGAAGCATAAGCTTCAAAGCAGTCCCAGCTTCCGCAGGTGCATTTTCTGCGCTTGTCGGGGTACATTTTGAAATGCACCTCTCCCGCTGCACCGGATTTGCCCTTAAGAAGTTTGTTATCAATAATAATACCGCCTCCGACGCCTGTCCCCAAAGTCAGCATAACAGATACTTTTGTATCTTTAGAAGCGCCGATTTTGTATTCTGCCCAGGCTGCACAATTGGCATCATTTTCAAGGAATACCCGTTTAGAACTTAATTCTTGAAAATTGATTGTTTTATAATCTTTTACCAGATTTCCAGTAGAACCTATAACAGCAGTATTCTCATTATTTACTGCTCCGGCAGTTGATATTGCGATTACATCAACATTGTTTTCATATTTAAATATTTGTTTTTTTAAAACTTCTTTTATCCCATCAATAGTTTTAGGAGTAGAAAATTTTTCTATCTCTTCTATAATATTGCCGGTTTCGTCAATAATCGTGCTGTAAATTTTTGTTCCGCCTATATCAAATGCAAGAGCCTTTTTCATTTATATTCCCTCAACAAATCTTTTAGTAATCAACTGCGGTCTTGTGATTGCAGAACCAATTACAACGCAGTGAGCACCTAGTGCAAAAGCTTTTTTGACATCTTGCGGTTCCCAGATGCGGCCTTCAAGAATAACGGGTTTTTCTATATTTTGAACCAGTGCTTCAAGTAATTCATAGTCGGGGCCTTCCGGAGAGTTTTCTGATTCAAGCGTATATCCGGCAAGAGTTGTAGAAATTACGTCTGCTCCTAATTCTGCACATTTTTTCCCTTCTTCCAATGTTGAAATGTCAGCCATTGCAAGTCTTCCTGCTTTGTGAATAACAGTTATAATTTCTTCTAATGTACAACCGGCATGCGGACGGGAAGTTCCGTCAAATGCGATAATATCAGCTCCTGCTTCAATAAGGTCATTAACCTCTTTAAGCCCTGGCGTAATGTATACAATTTCTTTCCAGTTTTCAGGAAGCTTATCCGGCTTTGTGAGTCCTATAACAGGTAAACCGAGAGTTTTAGCATTCCTTACATCTCTTGCTCCTGCAACCCTGAGCCCGCCTGCGCCTCCGTTTACAACAGACTGCATCATCGCAAGCATACATTCTTCTTTGTACAAAGGTTCATCAGGCATTGCCTGTGAAGATACAATCACTTGTCCCTTTAAACTTTCTAAAATTCCCATGAAATTATTTTATCACAAAATAAAACTGTTGATAAATTAATAATAGAAGACTATAATGTAGTGTGTATAGCGGGGTTTGATATGGAAAAGAAAAAACTTTTAGCTTGTTCTGTTTTGTGCGGACTTATTATTATTGGATGCGGACTTGCAGTTATTTTTAAAGACAAAACGGAAAAAACTCCTGTCAGTGAAGTTACTGAGAAAAAAATCAAACAAGAACCTGTAAAAGAGGAAATAAAAGTTACTCCGCCTGCACCAGTACAGAAACCTGTTCCAAAAGAAATTGTCAAGAAAGCTGATTTATTTAGTGATAACACAATTTTACCGTTGTCTGCAATTACTGAGATTGCAAATCTTCCATCGGGTATTCAAGATGATATCCGCAAATTGATTGAAAATTCTAATTTGTATTACTTGAAACGCAAACCAGATGGAGTATTTATGATTGTTGGAAGTTCCGGTGATGAAAAATATATGCGTCATGATGTAAAATTTATAGAAATAAATAAGGAAGGTGTTCGGAAAATAACCAGCATCGGGCAGGAAGTTTCTGATGAAGACGGTGATTGGGAATTTAACGAAGATTCAGGACTTCCTCTCAAGCACATCAAATATGATGAAGACGGCGATATTGAATATACAGAAATCTGGAATTATTCTGATGAAGAGCCTGTAAAATATGAGATGAAGAACGGAGAAGGGAAAATTCTTTCAATAAAAAAAGAAACACCTGATGGTGATACAAAAATAAGATCTGAACATTTGGTTTATGACGAAGACGGCAATACAAGAGTTAATGTTTCTGCAAGTTATGAAGGGCCTGATATTACAAGGTTTACATATTACAATTCTGAAAATCCTCAGGATGGTGTTACTTTGATGAGCGAATACAATGATGGATTAAAAACAAAAGAAACAGTATATTCCTCTGATTATAAACTGCAAAATACATATAATGCCGGATATAAAGACGGAGAACGCGTGACTATCAAAGTTCTTGACAGTTCAAATAATAAAGTGGAAGAAATTATATCAAATAAATAGATTGTAGAAGCTGTCCTGTTCTATCTTTTTCGGGCGTGTAAATTTTTCCATAATCATATTTGCAGCTCCTACAGCAAGCCCGGTTGCAGCTGCGTGTCCGATGTAGGTTAGAAGTGCTTTGCCGTATAATTTTTTCAGGTTTTTAATCAAAGGCTCTGCGAGCCCTGTTTTCCGGGCAATTTTAATACCCTTGTAACTTGCCATACCTTCCTCAAAAACGGTAGGAAGCATGCAGGCGAATGCTATTTTGCCGCAGTTGTCTTTGATGTGGTCATAGCCTGTTTTTGGAGCATCTTTTGGTTTTGGTGTTGAAAACAAAGCTATTGTACCCATCCAGCCGGCAGCAATTCTTCCGGGCCAGCGCAGCTTGCTTAAGAATTTTCCGGCTTTTCCTGTAATATCATTCATTGCGTGTCCGAGTTCATGAAAGCCGGCCGCGGAAATCTTGTCAGTATTTATTCTTACAACTCTTTCTTTAGGAAAATATGCAGCATTCCTGCCGAGAGAATAATCATTTACAGTTTTGCTTAATTCCATTGGAATAATTCGAACTCCCTTTTTATCAAGTCCTGAAACTTTCAGGGAGTTTAGAAAAGCATCTTTATACAGGTAGTTTTGCGAGTGTTCTTTAATAAGCTGACGTTCAAAAGGTTTACCGCATAAAGGCAGAATTGTTCCCATTATGGCAGATGAAGCCGCACTTGCCATAATAAAGCCTTTATTTCCGTCGGTTTGACTCCGCGGGATATATTGATTTCCGTCATAGTAATACGAATTTACCATATTAAGACACTGCCTTTAAACTACACCTGATTATTATAAAACAGTAAATTCCAAAAACTTGCTTAATTGTAACAATTTAGTAATAAATTGTTATAAAAATTTTTCTATGTTGAGTATAAATACTAACCTTTCGAGCTTGATAGTCCAATCTAATTTAAAATTATCGACCAGCGGTTTGAATACGGCAATAGAACGTATGACAACCGGTTTTAAAATTAACCGCGCAAAAGATAATGCTGCAAATTATGCAATTTCTACAAAAATTTCAAGCAAGTTATTATCTTATCAAGCAGCGCAGGATAATATATCCATGGGCTTAGATATGTTGACTACAGCTACGGACAGCTTAGAACTTGTATCCAGCCATCTTTCACGTATACGTGATTTAGCAGAACAGGCGGCAAATGGTACTTACGGCGATGATTCTTTGAATGCCATTCAACAAGAAGTCAATTCGAGAACAGCAGAAATTAATCGCATTATGGCAAATACGGAATATAACGGAATTTCTTTGCTGAAACCTGCGGGAGGATTTATTGAAGAAATAAACCCGTTAACAGAGTCGGAGGCAATTGCTCAAGGTTATACAATAATTAAAACTGCTGATGACCTTCAGGCGCTGAAGGATAATCTCTCAGGTAAATATATTTTGATGAATGATATTGACCTTTCAGGTTATAATTGGACTGCTATAGGAACAAAAACAAATCCGTTTTCAGGTGAATTAAATGGTAATGGGCATGTTATTAAAAATTTGCAAGTAGATGATGCTGCAGGAAACGGTATTGGCTTGTTTGGTGTCATAGATGGTGCAAATGTAAGCAATGTAGGGTTAGAAAACGCAGATATAAATGTACAAAATGCTGTCGGAATATTGGCAGGAGCGGCCGAAGCCTCTATAATAACGAACTGTTATTCTACCGGAAGTGTTAGAGGTGCAGGCTGGGTTGGTGGTTTAATAGGACAAATTACTAATGCCACAACTATAAACAATTGTTTTTCTACAGCTAATGTTACCGGAACTTCGTCGCAAATAGGAGGGCTTGTTGGACGTCTGGATAGTTCTTCCGTTTCAAATAGTTATACTGAAGGAAGTGTTTTGGGTAAAATCTTTGTAGGTGGCTTGATTGGGAATAGTGTAGGAATTTCTAACATCTCTTTTTCCTATGCGCTTGGTGATGTTAAGGCTGATGATAATGTAGGTGGCTTGCTGGGATATTTGGGTGATCATAAAATTTATATAGATAATTGTTATTCAGCAGGAACTGTTGAAGCTAATCTATCGTCAGGGGGGATGATTGGCTGGGTTGATGCTGATAGTGATTTATGTGTTGTTACAAATTCAAAAGTTTTAGGAAAATCTGAAAATCTAGATGGAATTATTATTGGAGGCAGTGGAGGTACATCTATAGAAGTTACAAACTGTTCATATATCTCGTATTATAAAAACTCTGGAATAGAGGCTGTTACAACAGCAAAACCAGAATTGCTGAAATATACGGGAGATGCTAATTGCAGTGATGTTCGCCCATTTTCTTATGGAAACAATAAAATTGGTTATCAGGTTGGAATTAACTCTTCTGATTCAAGTAGAATAGACATTGATTTTTCTTGTGGAATATCTGTGAATAATATTGATATTACAAGCGAGGATAGTTTAAGTATTATTGATGATTTACTCTCTAAAATCAAAGAAAAAGAGGTCAAATATGGTTCAGCATATAATCGTCTTGAATCCGCTCTGGAGTCAATTGGGGTTAGCATTAATAATCTGGTTTCAACCCGGGCAACAATTCGTGATGCAGACATTGCGGAAGAAAGCAGCGAATATATCCGTAATCAAATTCTACAACAGGCTGCTGCAACGCTTATGGCTGCTGCAAATCAAACGCCTGGTATTGTGCTTCAACTATTGTAGGTTCAGCAATAAAGCTGATAGTTTGTAAAAAATCTTAATATAAAGGCAAATTTTTTTGATGTAATGTTTTTATATATATATGGCTAGTGTGGATTTTCAAAATATAAATATTTATAATGTCAGCGGAGTACAGCAGAAGAAAGCTCCTGATAAAACTGTTTCTATCCCTGCAGAAACCGCTCCAAAACCTGCTTTTAAAGCAGATGCTTATACTTCTGCTGTTACGGTCCGGACTTCCCTTACTACCCGTGATGAAAAGAAAAAGTATGAAGAGCTTTCAAATGAGCTGGACTTAAAGTACAGAAAAAAACTTGAATTTGCACTTAAATCAGGTCTGCTTCTGAAAAATAATTCCAATGACAGAAGTTCTGTTCTGGATAATCTTCATAAAATAATTACGGAAGAACGCGATCCGGGGTTAGATAAGATTAACATCCTGCAGGAATGTCTTGATATTCTTGCAAATCCTTATGTAATAACGCAAACCTGTGAAGATATTCCGGCGCAGTACAAACGTCAGGTTATTGGTTTGATGACTAATTTGTCTGAGAATCCAAAAGAGATTGCCGAGGCGAAATGGGAACTTGAGAATATGCATACAGGAACCTGTCCTGCCGCAAGTATTGAGTTTGATTTGGCTACAAAGCATACTGCAGAATTTTTTAGAATGGTAGAGGGTTTAACATCGCCAAACAATGAAGTTGTTAAGACAATAAAAATGGATAGTCTTTCAGACAAATCATCAGAAGCAATCTGGCTTTTAACAAAGTTTAAAACACCTCATCAGATGAATGATTTTAATACGGCTACAGTTTTGCTCAAACCTGATGAGCATGCAATTATAAGAGCAAGAATACAAAACCATCATAAAGATCCCGGCGAACGTTCAATTATTGATGTTCTGATGCAGTCAACTTTAATGCAGCTAGGTTCACAGCAGACATATAATTCTTTGAATGATAAACGAGCTCCGAATGCCTGGACTCAGGAAGACGGCGGTTTAATCGATTTTGAAAAAACATACGTTGAGTCGGTTGTCGAAGATAAAAATACAACTTCTGTAACTTATCAAATTGTTGATGAAAATGGAAGGCTGAAAGGGTATGAAAAGGATTTCGGCACAATAAAAAAAGAATTGCTTGATACTCTGAAAATGGGACATAACATTATAATCGGCTATACCTGGCCTGATCCTGAAAATGATAATAAACTTGCAGGACACGAAATTACAATAGTCGGATATAAGACAAACAGTAATGGAGAAGGTGTGTTTATCTGTCAGGATTCAGATGACGATATTGCAGCACCTATTGAGATGAGCGAGAAGTTTTTACTTCCGAAAATTCACCACGCAGGACTTCCTGATGAAATAGCATCAAGAGATTTTAAGTATGAAGACAGCTGGAAAGTCGGTCTGGATGAATTTCAGAATATGAAAAAATCTGCTTAAATCCCTACATTAACCCCGCTTCCGTCATAGAACTGGTTTAATATAGTAAATCTTCCTGAACGGACTTTGTCTTTTATAATTTTTGCTGACGAATTTGTAAGAACAATCTGGTTTTGGACACATTCAAACCGGTGTTCCATAAAAAGCTGTTCATATTTTTCACCAAGCTGTGTATATTTTTTAGTTTTAATAAACAGATTGAAATTTTTCTGCCGTTTCCGGATTTGTGAAACGCCGAAGCCAATAACAGCATTAATATCTATTTCAACCCAGGAAGATTGAATTATATCAAGAATATAATTTTCATTATCCGAAGTTTTTATAGAAATATATCCTGAAATATTTTTTGATTTTTTATCTTCAATTACGAATTTATATTCACTGAAATATGAAAGTCCTTTAAAAATAGTTTCCTTAAATTCTCTTGCATCGCTGCTGAGAAGCGGTCTAAAATGCGGAAGCAGTGATTCATTATAAAGTGATGATACTGTTGCAGAGTCAGAGTTTCTGAATTCTCTGTATTCTTTTCGGTTGAATTCTATTTTTTCAGGAACCGGGATTTTCCACAGCCTTTCATAAGAAATCTGGCTAAACCCGCATTTTGCCACAAAAAGTCGTAATAAATCCGGCAGATTATCATCAACTCTTACGATAAAAGAAATAGCTCCGGAAGCTTTGTACTTTGATACTGCAAATTGTATGAGTTCTTCAGCATCCTCATAACAATTTTCGTCGAAGAAAAGACGCTGGATTTCTAATCTTTTTAACGGAGATTTGGAAGGCGCAATTGTAATAAGCCCTTTAATCTCTTTTTTATCTTTTAAGACATATGATTCCGGCAAAAATTTGAATTTCAGCGGAATGAGATGATGCAGAGGGATAAGAGGGTTAAACATAATACGGCTTATATACGCATCTCTGTTGTTGAGAAACGATATCATCTCCTGCATGTTTTTTCTATCGAAATAATAAAGCTTTCTTATCCTGCTCATAAGAAGATTATATAATAGTATAAATTTTGGAGCAACAACCATACTAAAGGATGAGTGCAAAGCCGTTTCAAATTTGGTATTATATTATATAAGGAACAGGAGGTTTATATGTCTATAGATGACGCATTGGTAATGATATTAGCAGGCGGCGAAGGGAAGCGTCTTTTTCCGCTGACTCAGGACAGGGCAAAACCCGCAGTGCCTTTTGGCGGAAGATATAGGATTATAGACTTTGTGCTTAATAATTTTATAAACTCCGGTTTCTTTAAAATCAAAGTTCTGACCCAGTATAAATCAGATTCTCTAAATAAACATATTTCAAAGGGCTGGGCTCTGTCACCTTTCTTAAATCAATATGTTGACCTCGTTCCTGCGCAGATGAGAACCGGAGGAGCATGGTATCAGGGGACGGCAGATGCGGTTTATCAAAATGCTTTTCATATTCATGATGAGGAACCTGATTATGTTTGTGTGTTTGGCGGCGACCATATTTATAAAATGGATGTTTCACAAATGCTTAAATACCACAAAAGAAATAATGCAGATTTAACTATTTCTGCAATTCCTATTCCGATAGAAGAAGCTCACGAGTTTGGTATTATAGAAGTTGATGACTGCTGGAGATTAACAGGTTTCGTAGAAAAGCCGAAAACTCCTCCAAAAGCAATGCCGAATAATCCTAAGATGTGCCTTGCTTCTATGGGGAACTATATTTTTAACAAAGATGTTTTATTAAAAGCTCTTGATGAAGATGCAAAGATTGAAGCTTCTAACCACGATTTTGGGAAAAATGTTATACCTATGTTATTAAATCAAGGTAAACGGGTGTTTATTTATAACTTTAATGAAAACCATTTTCCCGGAATGACTGATAAGGAAAAAGGTTACTGGAGAGATGTAGGAAGTATTGATGCATACTGGCAGGCAAATATGGACTTGCTGGATTACGAACCTGAATTAAATTTGTATTCAAAAGAATGGCCGATAAGGACTTTCAATTACAATTATCCTCCTGCAAAATTCATATGGCAGCAGGGTGATAGGGTAGGTATGGCTACAAACTCAATGGTTTCAGAAGGCTGTATTGTATCCGGCGGTATGCTTTCTCGGTGTGTACTCTCTCCTAAGGTTAAAATCAACAGCTACTCTCAGGTTTCAGACAGCATATTGATGGAAAATGTTAATGTCGGCAGATATTCAGAGATTAGAAAGGCTATAATTGATAAGAATGTTGATATTCCGCCTTATACTAAAATCGGTATTGACCGCGAAGCTGATATTGCAAGAGGTTTTTATGTTTCAGAAGGCGGAGTAACTGTTGTTCCGAAGAATGCAAGATTAAGTTAATATTCTGTAATAAAAAGGCAATTTTAAGACTATAAAAATCTTTATATAATTAGGGAATAAGATTAAGTTAATTATACAGGGGTTTTTATGGTATCTGTAAGCTCAGTCCTGCCTGCATTAACAGGCCAGACCGCGGGAAAATTAAAACAATTAAAAAAAGCTGCCGGAGGCGGCGCTCTTCTGGGCGGTGCATTTTGTGCCCTTGATTTTTTGACTGTGCCCGGAGCATTTAAGCTTAAATACAATACTGACGGCGAAAAAGTTGAAGGTACAAACTGGAAATCAGGGTTAAAAGAGCTTGGCAAATCTGCGGTTAAATGTGTCAGCTATCTTGCAGTTCCTGCTGCAATTGTAGGCATGGCATCAGGAGCCGGTGTCGTTGCAGCAGGTCTTTTAGGCGCGGCTGCTTTTGGCTCTTCCTTTGTGCTTTCTTCACTTTTTGAGGAAGTTTTACCGGAAGAACAAAAACTTGTTGCTGAAGCTTGCAAGAAAAAAGGAATTAGTTTAGATCAGGTCGCTTGACATCTTTTTCAGGCATTTCATTTCCCGCCTGTGCAATCAAAGATTGCTGCGTTCCTTCGCTTTCGCTCAGTCACAACGGCGGTATCGTAGAATTCGTCCTCAGTTTGCCGTCCCGCTCCTATCGTTATAGGAGCGGGATACGTCAAATTCGGACTTCATACCGGCTGACGCATCATTTTCCACCCATACTAAAGTAATAGTAAGAGGAGTTGCTTCAAAAGGATTTGAGGCTGCTTTGTCATACTTATTTATTTTTCTATTCAATAATTTTAAAAAACCTTTTATTTTCATATCTATATCTTGGCACTGAACTCCTTGATATAAATTACCTTAAGTGATGAATTGGACAGGAGTATAGGCCTAACCAGAAAGTATTGCATTGGTTTATTGATGAAAATTTTTAAGAGCATAATCAATGCACTGTACAATAAGCTCATTGCGGCTGATGTCAGTATCATTCGAAAGTGTATCAAGAACTTTTAGTACATCAGCATCTAATCTAATGCTGATGACGGTTTTTTCAGGTTTAACAGGTTTGAACTCATTTGTAAAACACATATTAATATCATTATATTTTATATGCGGAGGTATTTGTATATTCAATAAACGAATACATATAGTATTTACTTTTCGAATAACATATGATAGCATGCTCATGCAATTAGGATATTAAGTGACATAAATGAGCAGTATGAAAACAGGATTTACATTATCAGAAATACTTATAACCCTTGTAATTATAGGGTTTATAGGAGCTCTTGGCGTGCCTATGCTGGGTTCCCAGAAACTTAAAAAGCCTATGGAAATTAAATCAAGGCATGGCACGATGGAATGTTTTTGGGAAAATGACCGCTTAATGCAGTTTCAAGCTAACAATACTGAAAACAAAGATGGTGAGCTTAAAGATGTAACAGACGAAGGCGCCTGTTATTTCACACCTCCTACGTCAGCAAACTTGTTTGTTTTGCAAGCAGTAGGAGCTGGAGGCGGAGGTGCTGTCGGGCTTTCAGGGCTGCCCCGCTACACACCGTCAAGGGATAATGTGTCAGGAGAAATTCCAACTGATACCGGCTTTTTAGCTGCAATAAGCGATACAAAGAAAGTACCGGACTGGGTAAGAAAAGAATGGAATAAACAGTGGATGGGCAATAATTCGCAGGGAGTCAAGTATACTTTGACATCTCCTATCGGAGATGGCGGAAGCGGTGCTTGTGATAAGCGGCGTGTTGATGTAACTAATGGTGAATATAATGATTGCTCAGATTTGTGCACCTCTGGACTTGAATATCTATGCCCGAGCAGATGTATAGAGGATTTATCAGCTGCGGGCGGAACATCAGCTGCTGGTGTACAGCTTGTAGTTAGTGCTCCGATATGGTATTCACCGGAAGGACAGCAAGATTCTGTTAAATATACTGTAAACTATAACGAAACAAGACTTGAAATAGGATCTAAATCAGTCTTACTGCCATCTTCAAAACCGGGTGAAGACGGCAGGGTAAATTATCCTCACGAAGGAGAAAAAGAAGATGGGAAAGATGGAGAGGAATATGACTTGAATAGAGATGCTGTAATTTCAGGGTTTTCAGTTTTAAGCTCCTCTTCTGTTAATAAAAGACGAAAAGGCGGAACAGGGTGTAGTAAAACCTCTGGCGAAAGAGGACTTAAAGGAAGTATAACCAATAATGACCCGGAAAAAATCTCTTTTCATACGGAATCACTTGCTGTAAATGCAACTTTCGGTGTAGCTGGTTCTGCCGGACAATGTGATATGCGGCTTTTAGAAAAATTGCCGTCAGATACATCTTTAAAACTTGTTCCGGCAAAGTCAAATAAAGGTGAAGATGAGGCTACACATTCAACTATTTATAAAAAGAATAAAGAAACAGGAGGCTGGGACGCTCTTATTAGTGTCAGCTCCGGAGTTGACGGCTGGGGTGGTACAGAGTTACTTCCGATAGAAGAAGGCGATTTACCATTCCCGAAAGTATATTTCCCTTATGCATTCAGAGCAGCTATTCCTACGTTGTCAATTGCTTCTGGTGCTGGATACAGGAGTTATCTGGCAAAAGAGAACAATACGCTTGGTACACCTGGTGCATCCGGTGCAGGAGCCCATCCGATAATACTTTCAGTATCTGGAAATGCTCAACATACGATTAATGGAGTTACAACAGGTAATGAAGCATTAAAACCAATTGTAAGTACTGATGTGCGCTGTTTTGACGGTACTAAATACGGCGCAGGGCAGCCAGCTCCTACATATTGCGGTACCGGTAATACAAGCGGTAATCCAGGGGCGGTAGTAATTTCCTGGTAAATGTGAGGACAAAATGAAAAAAAATAATTTTAAATACGCTTTTACATTAGTAGAATTAATGGTATTTTTTATCTTTATATCACTGCTTCTTGCAGCATCTACACCTATAATAACAAAAAGGGTAAAAAATCTCCCAATCAAACATCATCATGGAAAGTTTGTTTGCTACGGCAATAGCTATGAGTATTATAATTCCAGCCGTCTTGTATCCTCAGGATCCGGATGTAAGTTTACACCGCCAAAGAGAGCTTCATTATTTAAGATAGAGCTTGTCGGCGGAGGTGCCGGAGGTTGTGAATATTCTGATTGGGGCGAGGATATGGAAACCCGCTCAGGCGGTTATAACATTCCCGGGGGACATTATGGGGATGGGTATACAGATTTGCAGGATGGTGTACTGTATTACATGCTTTATAACGCCCCTTTTATCTATGCTGTAGAGGGTACAGATGGTAAACCTGGTAAAAATACTGAAGCAAGGACATATACCGGAGTAGGGTCGCCTAAAATGACTCTTAATGGTGCTTGTGCCGGTACCTGCTGGTCACCAACTGCTTATGATTGTGAAAAAACCGGAACAAGAAAGAAAACCGATGCTAACGGCAACTATGTAAAAGATGAAGAAGGTAATTATGTTTATGAAGAGTATACATATACCAGTACCTGTTATACAACTCAAGCAGAAGACAATATGTTATCTTATCCGACTTGTTCTTCTTGCAGGTCATACGAAAATCAGCTATATTCTATTCAAAGAAGTATTATGAACAGTACAAACTGTGACACTGATGACTGGTGCTACAATATTGCAACGACAGCTTTTGCAGATCCTTTCCGTGCTCAGGCAGATAGTGTCGGAAGACCAAACAGCTTCGGAACTATTGATAATTTTAGTACACTTAGTGAGGCAACTGGTTATGGTGCTAGAGGAGGATATGGTCAAGACTTCTATATAGAAGGAACAATAGACTTTTGTGATTATTCAAAAGGCGGAACTTGTCCTGACAAGAATTCAAATGAGTATAAAAGAATAATGGGCGGAGTCCTTCAATTCAGCTATGGACAAACAATGGACGACGGTAGAATATGTTTGAATACACAATGTACGCAATCTACAAGTGGAACAGGTGTAAAAAAATACCTTGAGAGTCTTTTTGGAACTTATCTTGTAAAGGGTACAACATCTGCACCAGGCTCTTGTGCCGGTTGGGGAACAATAAAATATAAAGAACATCCTAATACCAAAGTGGGTAGCAGCAAGAGTTCTTATATGCATGGTCAGGATGGAGATGATGTATTACATTATGATGCTTTAAAAACCTGGGGAGAAAAATGCACTACTAATGCCCAGAGAGCCAAAGGCGGCGAAGGCGGATGGTATCAGGATACAGGTTCTATTATATATGGTACAAATGGAACTAATCTTGGCGGTACACTAAGAAAAGCTCATGATGCAAGTGATTATGGCATTATAAACAACAGCTCCCCTTGGCCGGCTAAAGAAGGTGCAAAGAGAGATCGTATACCGTCACTTACGACTTCAACAACTCTTAACGTCAGATGGCACGAGGTTGGTGCCGGAGGCGGTGCTGCTTCTTATAAAATTGCTTATGTATCAAATATTGATAAAGATTGTGTTTTCAATGTTGCAAGCGGCGGGCCTGCTATTATAAAAGGAATGTCAGAGGCGCAAGTAGAATCTATACATGATGGTTTGACAACATCACTAACTTGTAATGAAGGCACACTGCGACTTACCGCCGAGGGTGGACAGTATGATACTTCAACTTCAATAACAACATATTCTGGCTTTGATTATATGACATCTGCCGGCGTATTTACTAATCCGTCTACATTTACTACGAGTACGAGCGGGGGAGCATCACCATTTAGTCCAAAAGACGTGTATACTAAATATATTATTGGAAAATATGGGTTTGGCGCAGGCGGAAGAGGTACTGAGATTACAGACTCTTGTACAAAACCTTATGGTGAGTGGAGTGTAGATAGAGTATATTATGACGGCATAGATAAATCCGACCATCAGACTTGGCCTCAAGAACCTTGCAACGGGGTATCAACCTCATCAGCTGAAAGTGGCAGTCCTGGTGTAATTATAATTTCATGGTAAACTAATCCAGCGGCGCTTTATGCGCGGAGAATGTGAGGAGTTAGCATATCTCCCTCACATTCTTTCTTTATATATTTATTTCTAATTCCGGATTTTTTCTAAACCACGTAAGCTGGCGTTTTGCGTAATTTCTTGTGTGCTGCTTGAGTTTATCTAAGGCTTCTTCCAGAGTCCATTCACCGTCAAGGTATGATAAAATTTCCTGATACCCTATTGTACAGACGAAATTTTTAATGCGTCCGTGTTTCTTTAGAAGATATTTGGTTTCTTCAATTAATCCTTGTTCAACCATCATATCAACACGTTTGTTAATTCGTTCATACAAATCTTTTCTTGAGGTAAGCACAGGCATTTTCCATTCAACATCAAATTCAGGTTCTTTCTGGATATCCATTTCCGAAATAGGCTTCTTGAGCAGTTTAATAACTTCAAGAGCTCTTACTATTCTTCGCTTGTTGGCGTCTTTTAATCTTTCATACGTAATATTATCAAGAACTTTAAGCTCTTCTAAAAGCTCATCTTTTTCTTTTAAATCCAGCATCTCACGCAGTTTATAATCTGCTTCTACGCGTGGAAGATTGTAGTTTTCAAGCAAAATTCTGAAGTAAAGTCCTGTACCTCCTGCGACAATCGGAGTTTTACCGCGGGATAAAATATCATAAATTGCTTTTCTGGCGTCATCATAATAATTCCCGACCGAATAATCGAATTCCGGTTCTACAATGTCAATTAAATGATGGGGAATTCCTTGACGCTCTTTCATATCTGGTTTTGCGGCTGCAATATTAAATCCTTTATATACCAGCCGTGAATCTGCTGATACTATTTCTCCGTTAACTTGTGAGGCAAGGGTGATTGCCATTGCTGTTTTTCCGCTGGCCGTCGGGCCGGCTACTGCTATTACTTTTGGTTTCATAATTACATTCTACCGTAAAATCTAAATCTATGTTATAATATGCGTATGTTAAAGAAAATTCTTGCATCTGTTTTGTTATCAATGTCTATGGCTGCATATGCCGCTGATATTCCTGTGGATGCAAAGCTGGATTATAATCAGGGCATTGATTTTTATAAGCTTGGTATGTATGAACGTGCGATTGAATCTTTCCGTTCTGCAGTAAGAACTTATCCGGATTATATTGATGCTTATTATAATCTGGGAACCGTGCTAGAGTATTTGAAACAGTATGCAGAGGCTCTTTCTGTATATAAACAGGTTTATTTGAGAAATCCTAATGACTACGAGGTTATATATAAGCTTGCTTATCTCAGTTCCAAACTAGAAGATTATACAAAAGCAGCTGAATATTTGAAACTTATTCCGCAGTCCAGCAGTTATTATCAAAGAGGGCAGGAGCTTGCCGAGTCTATAAAAGTTTCAACAACGCTGCCGGTGCAGCCGTCTAATGCCCCGTCAAAAATTGCATCGCAATCAGGAATTTATGAAAATATTCTCAGCCCGACCGGAATTACGACAGACAATGCCGGAAATGTCTACGTTGCAACTTTTTCTGACAACACAATAATGAAAATTACTCCGGAAGGAAAACGTCAGGTGTTTCTGAAAAGTTCGCTGATTAACGGCCCTATCAGTCTTGTGTCTGATAATGCAGGAAATATTTATGTTTCTAATTATAATTCCGGAAACGTTGTAAAAATAAATCCGTCTGGAGTCGCTTCTGTTCTTGTTTCCAAACTTGATAAACCATACGGGCTGCATGTAGAAGGTAATATGCTCTTTATAACCTGTCAGGGCTCAAATTCAATAATGCGTCAAAAGTTGTAAACTTAGGGCTTATTTATAGATAGCATTTAGCTTCTTCGCCATCAACTCCTGCATAAAGCTCAACATATTGTTTTGCAGGGCTTGAGTCGATTTTTGTAAACAAAACTTCTTCTATCTGGAAAAATCCTACATCAGCGCTCATTTCAACGCTAATCTTAATAGGTTTTCTCTGTCCGTGCTGTATTCTAATTCTATTAATAGCGTTAGCTGAATACTTGTGTATATCACCTACACGCGGGGTAGTGTTAATAGAGAGCGGAATTCTCGCACGGCCTTTTGTCATATCGCATCCGTCAGCAATAAGAATTATGCCGGCTTCTGTTGAGTGAATTTTTCTTGATGACATATGACCGATAATGGCTTCTATAACAACAGACCTTATAATCACGCGCCTGTGAAGATCATGCGGAAAAACTTCCATTAGCGCTCTTTCTATTATAGGTTTTGCTAAGATAACGGACATTTCTTCGTGTCCCTGACGGCCAATCATCATTCCTAAATCGTGCATAAGGCCGGCCAGTGTTACGGCACATAAACTGTCCTCAAAAGTTCCAATCTCTTCTGTTTCAAGCGAGGTTTTAATGCCAGATTCGTGAAGAATATTGAGCATTTTTATTGCATTAGCAGCAACCTGCCGCATATGTACAGGGCCGTGGTCATTATAGCCTAGACGTTTGATGGAAACATTGTTGGCATAATCCTGCATTTCCTGTAATTCTTCATCTTCAAACAGGTAATTTACTAGTTTCAGACAATCAGGGCGCTCATGTAATCTTTTTAGAATCTTTGATTCTACGGATACTTCTTTTATTGATTTCATATTTACATGATAACATTATTGTTTAAGTTTATCAATATTAAGAATAAGCCTGTTATCTTCCGGAGAAAGGTTATACATACGTCTTACAAAGTTCGTTATATAGTGTTTTGGCAGACCTATTTTTTTGAAAGTTCCGTCATTGTATAATTCTATAAGTCTGTCTACTTGTTTCTGGCAGTTTTCATATGTTTGCGGATATTTTTTTAACTGCTGCTGCATTGGTCTTTGTGCGCGTTCAGAGTTATAATAAGCAGAGCTTATGCCATAATTTTGAAGGTTGTCCTTTCCGTTTTTCACAAAAGGAATAAGGTGGTCGATACTGCCCGCAGATCCTGCAACCATATTATAACCAATTTTATCTGATGAATACTCTACGCATTTCATTACAAACGCTGAAAGATTGTCGTGTGAAGTAGGCAGGCTGACTGCTTTTTGAACCATCTTATGTGCAAGTTTTGTGTCCTCAAGTTTGTTTGTAATCTTTTGAAGCTCATAGATGAAAGATTTTCTATTGAAAGGTATTACAATTGGTATACTGTATATTTTGGATCTTGTCTGGGCAAATAGTTTTGTTAATTCCTGATTATTTTTCAGGTTTGTTTCTGCTGCCATAATCTCTATCTGAGTTAGTATGTCAGCCCGCTTTTTAATTAAGCTTTTATCATTCTTTATCTTTTTATTTCTTTTAGCTTTTGACTTAATATTTTTTGCATTATTCTCTTCTTGAGGAGTCTTTTCAGGAAGCTTTTTAGCTATCTGAAGCATTCTTTTAAGGGTGCAGCTTTCAGAAGTGTTATTTTTTGCAGCAACTTCATCCGCAATACGCTGTAATTTGTATTGAAATTCTTTAGCACTAAATGGAAGCGCTACTGGTTCATGGCTTAGTTTTTTGTATATAATTGACATCATTGAGTCAAATTCCTGCTTTAATTGAGGAGGCATCTCTCCAGACATTTCTGTTAACTCATCAAATATAGGCTGCTGAATTTCAAGAAGTTTTTTATTGTGTTCTGGTGCAATTTTTCTTATTACATCTGCAAGTTTATACTGCGGATTTGCCTTGGCCATTGTTTTAACTACAGAAAAGAATTCACTTTCTATGGTATGAAGGCTCTTTTCAAAAGGCTTTATTATTTTAATGACATTTTTTATTGCTCTGGAAAAAACATGTTTTGAATAAAATTTCTCTAAAATTTTAGGATCTATAACATTTTTGCCTGAATACATATCAGGAATTCCGTATGCCATCAATGCTCTTAAAGCCTCGGCATTCTCTGCTGTTCGGCCAAAAGATACTGTATCGCAGGGAAGAGGTTTTAATAATGGTGCCAATACAGGTACCCTGTATTGAGAACAATCATATCGATTGTTCTCATATCTTGCTATAGGTATTTGTGAAAAAATAGATTGAATTCGCATGTAATATTCTAAAGCCTCTAAATAATTTTTTTGCTATTAAAAAGGAAGGTATATCACCTTCCTTTTTTTATTAAACTGCTGCAGCTTTATCAGACTTCTTTTTATCTTCCCATATATCAACAAGGGTTGAGCAGAAGAAGATGCTTGAATAAGTTCCGATAGCAATACCAAGAATCATTGCCAGAACGAAATCTCTTGTTGTAACCCCGCCAAGGAAATAAAGCGCAAGCAATGTTATCAAAGTTGTTAATGATGTATTGATACTTCTTGCAAGAGTCTGGTTGATACTTGCGTTCATTATTTCGCCAAAAGTCATTTTCTTTGAATAATATTTTAAATTCTCGCGAACTCTGTCAAATACAACAATTGTATCGTGTACAGAGAATCCAATTACGGTAAGCAAGGCTGTTACAAAAAGTGCATCAATTTGAACATCGTACAACAATCCCAGTATTGAAAAAATCCCGCAAACAAAAAGCGCGTCGTGAACAAGCCCCAGAATTGCAGCGAGCGCATAATCAAACTGAAATCTTATTGTCAGGTATGCGACAATTCCTAAAAGTGCCAGTGAAAGAGCTATCATTGAGTTTTTAAATAGTTCCATACCAAGCGTTGGGCCTACAGATGATACCTGAACCAGCTGAGGTGATGTAAATTCGCTGTCAATAATATTTGTTATTTTGTCCTGATCTGCAGAACCTTCTTCAATAAATTTTGTTCTGATAGAAAGAATTGACTTTAATTCAGTGTCCTGTTGAGAATTTACGTTAATAATCTGAAGATAAGGATTATCAATCCCGCCTTTTTCCAGCGCCTGCCTTACATCTGAAAGCTTATCGTTAGAAATAGCCTCTTTAACACCGTATTGTAACGTTGTTCCGCCGGTGTAATCAATACCTACTTTTAGCGGAGTATGTGTTGGATAAGTAATTGTTGAATAAATCATTGCTGCAATACCAGGCAATAATAGGATTGCTGATAATGCTAAAAATATAAATCTGTTTTTTACGATATCTAATTTCATTGTTTCTTTCCTCTTGTCGTCTTTTTGTAGTTTTGCTTTGAGGGAGACTGTGAGGTTGAAAAGCTCCATGTAGTTATGCGAAATGTCTCCCGAGCATATGTCTACGTACGTAGTACTAGTCAAGTATTCCGAACTTAGCTTTTTCCCTCTGGGTTTCAACAGCCTGATATCCTTCGTTAATATCACTTGCGTGAAGCCCGAATAATCCAGGATGTGTAAGTTTACCTGTTCCGAATATCAAGTGCATAAAGTTTTTGGTAATTGTTATTGCACTGAACATTGAAACAAGTACACCTATTGCAAGAGTTAAAGCAAAACCTTTAACAATGCTTGTACCGCAGCAATACAGGATTGCGCAGGTAATTATTGTTGTCATATTAGAGTCAAAAATACTTGTAAATGCTCTGTCAAATCCGGAATTAATAGCTGTGAAAAGTGTTCTTCCGGCTTTTAGTTCTTCTTTTGTTCTTTCGAAAATCAATATGTTTGCATCTACAGCCATACCAATACTCAGGATGAAACCTGCAATACCGGCAAGAGTTAATGTTACACCGAATAATTTAAATATTGCAAAAAGAATAACACCGTATATGCAGAGTGCAATGTCTGCGATTAAGCCCGGAGCTCTGTAATATGCAACCATAAACAGCATTACAAATCCAAGACCTATAATACCTGCAATTTTAGATTTTGCAATACTATCAGCACCAAGAGTCGGTCCTACTGTATTTTCTTCTATGATTTTAGCCGGTACAGGAAGTGCGCCGGCGTTTAAGAGGTCAACCATTTTCTTTGCCTCTTCATAAACAAAACCGCTATCTCCACCGGAAATTTGTGCTCTTCCGCCTGTAATAGCTTCTCTTATAACAGGTGCAGACTGAAGCTCTCCGTTAAAGAAAATTGCCATCGGCTGGCCTACAAGCTGTTTAGTTAAATCTGCAAATTTCTTAGTTCCGGCACCGTTAAACTCTAAATCAACAACCCACTGTCCGTTTTGAGAATTTGTACTCAAATTCGCTTTAGATAAATCCTTACCGGTAAGTCCTGTTGCAACCCATTCTGCTTCACCGTCTTTCATGACCGGTTTTCTAAAATCCAGCTCTGCAGTTTCACCTATATATTCTTTTGCCTGATTTAAGTCTGAAACATCAGGAATTTCTACAACAAGCCTTTTATCACCTGCTCTTTGAACTACTGTTTCAGAAACGCCGAGTTTGTTAACCCTGTTTTCTATTGCAAACTGTAAGCTTGACATCATATCCGGCGTAATTTGTGCAATTGTATCACTTGTCTGTGCTTCCAAAACCAAACGTGAGCCGCCTACCAGATCAAGTCCCAGTTTAGTTGGTTTTGTACAGATTATAACAATACTGGCAATAACTATTGCTACAATCATCCAAAACAGTATTAGTTTGTTTTTCATCTATATACTCCTTATTAACATTTATATTTTTATTTTATCCCAAACTTGAATTTACAATCTTACCCGACAGGCTAAATCGAATCAAGCGTAAATATTAATTCAGCCTTTTCTGATTTTGTAAGTTCAACAAGCGGGCGTCTTACATAATCATTGATTATTTCTTTGTACGCCAATGCTGCCTTTACAGGAACAGGGTTTGGCGCCATAAATAATTTTTTGAAGATTGGATATAGTTTCTGGTGCATATTCCTTGCAGTAAGCACATCGCCGGTTTTAAAGTTTCTTATCATTGATTTAATTTCTTTGCCGAAAAGATGTGATGCTACTGAGATTACGCCGTGTGCCCCTACAGAAAGCATTGGAAGGGTAAGGCTGTCATCACCGGAATAAATTGTGAAATCTTTAGGACAATTCATTTTTAAGTCCGTAATTAAATCCATATCTCCGAAGCTCTGCTTAAGAGCAACAATATTTTCGTATTTTCTTGCGAGTGTTTTTACTGTATCAACTGACATATTAACACCTGTTCTTGAAGGAATATTGTATAAGATGACAGGAAGTTCAACAGCTTCTGCAACAGCAGAAAAATGTTCAATTATACCGCTCTGAGATGGTTTATTGTAATAAGGAACTACTGATAAGATTGCATCAACACCTTCTTTTTCAGCTTTTTTTGCCATCATAACAGCTGTTTCTGTAGAATTTGAACCTGTACCCATAATGACTTTTCCATTTGCACCTACACCTCTCTTTGCGCTGCAAAGGATTTCAATTTCTTCTTCATGCGTCAAAGTTGGTGATTCTCCGGTTGTACCTGTTACAAGAACTGCGTCTGAACCGGTATTAATAAGCTGATATGCCAGCTGTTCAACCTTTTCGTAATCAACTTCTCTCTTTTCATTGAATGGTGTTACCATTGCGGTAATAACTTCTCCTGCATCATATCTCATATGTATACTCCTTTTTGTTAAATTTCAAACTGTTTAAACTCGTGTACTTCCAGTGTCTTATCTCCATATTGGAAAACTCCTATCTGTGATGTCTGATATCTGTGAGTTTCATTATATCTGTATCTATAAGACGTATCTGCTGCCATAGTTATTTTCCCGAAATGTTTAAGGCTGATTAACTTATTCAGCTGTCTTATATTCTCCGGAGTTTGCTCACCTGCTTGAATACAGATAGAGTAGTCTAATGGCGTTGTAGAGTGCAGAACTTTGAATAAAATCTTAAGAACACTGTCGATTTTGTTAAAATCAGTAAATGAATACATAAATCCGCCTTCATATGGAATAGGTGCAATTTCAAGTTTCTCCATGATAAATTTGTTCATATATTCATTTTGAGCTTTTAAATCAACATTAATTTCTTTGTGAGAAAACTTAGCCTTTACTTCTGTGTGTATTGTAACAACGTATTTGCTAATCTTCTTTTCTTCAGCTTCAATCTGTTCTTTTAAAGATTTATTTAATACAGCTTCTTCTGTTTTTTTGCAGATATAATGGGTACTTTTGTACAACCCTTCAAGAGCACAAGTAATTATGATTAATAAATTCATACAGAAATACAGCACAAGCAGGATAACAATTGCACTGATGTATTTTAGTTCAAACACAGCACCCCATATGTTAAACGATATTGAATAAATGTTGTTTGCAATTTCGAGTAATGATTTTAAAAACGGAGTAATAAATCCCATCCAGCTCCACTCAGCATGAGTAAGATTTTGTATCCAGAAAAGTAAGAGCATAATTATGCAGAAAACCCACACAATTTTCATAAAATGCCAGAAACTTTTTAAGCCGTTAAAAAATTTAAGAATGTATTTATGCATTTACCCTCCTAAATACAAATTATCTATTAATCTTACATTTTCAACTCTGCAGGCAATCAGTGCTATAGAATTATCATTAGCTTTTTCCTGTTCTTCAAGCGTGTCTTTATCGAGAATCTCAAGGTATTCCATATCATGCTTATCTGTCAGATAGCTGTAAGCAGTTTCTTTTAGAGCCGAAACATCGTTTATACCGCGTTTGTAACAAGCCTTGATATTATTCAAAATTTTGCTCAAAATAAGTGCCTCAACCTTGCCTTCCTCAGACAGATATTTATTTCTGGAGCTAAGCGCCAGTCCGGATTCTTCACGTACAATAGGGCACTGTATTATTTCAACAGGAACATTTAAATCCTTAACCATTTTTTTGATTATTATAACCTGCTGTGCATCTTTTTGCCCGAAAAATGCCAAATCAGGCTGAACAATATTGAAAAGTTTTAAAACAACTGTGCAAACCCCGTCGAAATGCCCGACTCTTGTCTTGCCGCAAAGCTTGTTTACGTAAAAAAACGGTGGACAAACGTAAGTTAAAGTATCATTAGACAAACGGTTACCACTACCATACATTGTGTCTGGTGACGGCGCAAACACAACATCAACACCTGCGGAGTCGCACAAAGCCTTATCAGCCTCTAATGTTCTCGGATATTTATCAAAGTCTTCCGCAGGGCCAAACTGTATCGGGTTAACAAATACAGATACAACAACCTTATCACATGTTTCTTTAGCTTTCTTTATAAGGCTCAAATGGCCTTCGTGTAAAGCACCCATAGTAGGAACAAGCCCTATTTTTAACCCGCTCCATTCCTTTCTTTTCTCTCTTAATTCCTTAATTGAATGTATTAGCATATTTATAAATTTAATTTACCCCTCTCTCTTTCATCCAGCTTAAAAGATTCTCTCTCTGAAGGAAAAATCTCTTCCTTCACTTCTCTGATATACATACTAACGCTATTTGACACTGTTTCATGTAAATTTGCGTATTTTTTCACGAATTTTGGCGTGAAGTCAGTAAACTTTCCTAAAATATCATCAGTAACAACAATCTGACCTGAACAATCTTTGCCGGCACCAATTCCAATTGTTGGAACTTTTAGATTTTCTGTAATATATTTAGCACTGTCAGAAGGCATAAGTTCAAGTACAATCGCAAAACATCCGGCTTCTTCAAGCTTCTTGGCACTTTCTAAAATCTGCTCTATTTTTTCGGACGTTTTTCCCTGAATTTTGTGTCCGCCGATTGTGTTCATCAGCTGCGGCGTAAAACCAAGGTGCCCCAGAACTGGTATTCCTGACTCAACGCATCGTCTAACCAGTTTCAAAATATGTTCATTGCATCCTTCAAGCTTAACTCCGGAGGCACCGGCCTTAATCATTTTTGATGCATTTTCTAAACCCTGTTCAACGGTTAGGTTATAGCTCATAAACGGCATATCACCTACAATAAAAGAATTTTGTGCGCCTCTTGCAACAGCTTTTACAAATATCTGCATCTCGTCAATAGAAATGTTATAAGTGTCCTTATAACCTAATGCAACCATAGCCAGAGAGTCACCGACTAAAATCCCGTCAATCTCAGCTTTATCAAGAACCTGTGCGGTGGAATAATCGTAAGCAGTGAGCATTGCTATTTTTTCATTATTTTCTTTTAATCTCTGAAAACTTGTAACTGTCCTCATTATCTTTTTACTGCCCTTCTGTACCAGTAATATACTGCTCTTGCTACTCTATGTGAGCTGTGTCTGACAAGCCCCTCTTTATTTTCTTGTAACAATTTTTGAGAAACTACTTCAATCCCTATAGGTGCAATATTTTCCATATCTAATCTTACAGGAATTGAGCCGCTCTTTGCATATCCTTCTGAAATATTATCCGGCAGGCTGTCATTAACCAGAACAGCATCGACAATTTTTTTGCCGTTAGCGTGTGTAATCAATGCGTTAACGTGGCTTGCAACAGAATAGTTATCAGTTTCACCCGGCTGGGTCATAATATTGCATACATATATTTTTTTTGCGTGTGATTTATCTATGGCTTCTACTATACCATCAACCAGAAGATTTGGAATTACACTGGTGTATAAACTTCCAGGGCCCAGAATGATTAAATCTGCTTCATGAATAGCTGTAATTGCTTCAGGCAGTGCATGGCAATGCTCGGGCTCTGTAAATAATCGTTTAATTTTTCCGTGAGCTTCCGGTATATTGGATTCGCCGTGAATAATCCGGCCATCCTCAAAAGAAGCAGCAAGTTTCATATCATCTAAAGTAGCAGGAAGCACAACTCCTCTGATATTAAGAACGTTTGATGATTCTTTTACAGCTCTTACCATATCGCCTGTAATAGAGCATAATGCTGTAAGGAAAAGGTTGCCGAAACTATGTCCTTCAAGGCCTTCGCCGTTTTTAAAACGGTATTGGAAAAGTTCGGTAATCATATCTTCATCATCAGCAAGCGCAGCTATACAGTTTCTAATATCACCCGGCGGTAAAATACCCATTTCTTCACGAAGTCTTCCTGAGCTTCCGCCGTCATCACCAACGGTTACGATTGCAGTTACGTTATTTGTATATTTTTTTATACCTCTGAGAAGCATTGAAAGCCCAGTTCCTCCGCCGATTGCAACTATTTTGGCGCCTTTATTGAGCTTTCTTCTTCTGTATAATTTTTCTAAAACAGAAATATTTCCTTTTTTGTTATCCATATCCATAATGGATAAAGTGGTTTTCTGCCAGCCTTTAAAGAATATAGCAGAACCAATAAGAATAAATACTGCGGCCAGAAAATTGGACGGCAGTATTAATGCAGCTTTTCTAATTAATTCAAGAGTTAAGTATATAGGTCTAACATTAGCCAGCACCATAAAACCAAGAACAATCATTATGGAGCCGAAAAAGATAAGCAGAAACCATCTTTTTACTTCCAGCCCCGGAAGCAGCCATCCTACATCTTTTGTAACTTTAACATTGTTTTTAAATCTTGAAAACATATTAATCCACCCATCCTGAAGCTTTAGCATTAATATAATTAACCGGCGCAGGTGTGATGTAGTTTCTGGCCTGCTGTATTAAATCAAGCGAATTTTTGTATTTGTTTGAAAAATGAATTGTATTGACTTCTGCAAAACTCATTCCGCCTAAATTATTGCGGATTTGCGACGTATGCAAAAGGTGCTGGAATCTTTTGATTAAATCGTAATTATTAGTATTATCAGGAACAGAATAATCGATTGTTAAATCAGGGTTGTAAGTTTTTTCAAGGCTGAGTTCCTGAGCAACCTGAATATTTACATAATCTCCTACTTTTGCTGTTATATCACCGGCCGGAGCATAATAAACGAGCCATTCAGAGCATTTTTTTACAGCTTTTGCTATTGCAGAGGAGAATTGAAAATCCTCACCGGCCATTTTGTACATTGCACCGTGCGGTCTAACGTGTTCAATACTTAATCCGTAAGCTTTTGCAAATGACATAATTGCACCAACCTGATAAACAACAAGAGCTTCAAGCTCATCTTCTTTGAGTTCAACAGGCCTGTAGCCGAAACCCTGAATATCATTAAACCCGATGTGTGCACCAATTGCTACATTTTTTTCTTTTGCCCTAAGCATAGCTTCCTTAATTGTTACAGGGTCACCGGCGTGAAAACCGCAGGAAACGTTAACTGAGCTTACATAATCAAGAAGCTCGTATTCCTGAATATTTTTGTATACTCCGTAAGCCTGTGCTAAATCGCAATTGAAATCTATATTTTTAATCGACTTTTTTTCTAATACTTCCTGCATTTAATTCTCCCCTGTTCATCTTCCAATTATACATCAAAAGACAAAATTTATTTATTATAACAATCCCGTAATATTATCTCTTGTAATAACCGCGTCATAATTTTTATAACCGAGAATTTTTTCAATATTATTTGAGTGCGAACCCACAATTCTCCTGCATTCCTGCGAGTTATAATTTACCATTCCGCGTGCAAACTCGATATTATTTTCATCCATTATTGAAACAACTTCTCCGCGGTTGAAATCATTAACGACATTTAAAATTCCGATAGGCAGAAGGCTTGAACACTGTTCTAATATAGCTTTTTTTGCGCCTTCATTAACTACAAGTCCGCCTATAATATTTGTTGCATATCCAATCCAGCGTTTTTTATCCGGAAGATTTTCACTTGTAGGCAGGAACATTGTTCCGATATCTTCACCTTCAAAAATTTTACTTATTACGAAAGGTATTTTACCGTTGGCAATCAAAACTTTACCGCCAAATCTGGTTACAAGTTTGGCTGCTTCAAGCTTTGTCCGCATACCACCTCTTCCGCCTTCGGAAGCGTCGGTTCCAAGCGACATTATTTCATCTGTAACGCAATCAACTTCTTTGATAAGTTCTGCATTTTTATCAACTTTTGGATTTGCGGTGTAAAGTCCGTTTATATCAGATAAAAGGATTAACAAATCTGCGTCAAGTTCGCTTGCAACAAGTGCTGAAAGCTTGTCATTATCGGCAAAACAAACTTTCATTCCTGACATCATAGGGTTCATTTCTATAGTCGAAACCGTATCATTCTGGTTAATAATCGGAACAACCCCGAATTCAAGAATTTTGTTTAATGTTGTTCTAAGGCTTAAATAGCGGTATCTTAAAGAAAAATCATCCTCAGTCAAAAGAATTTGCGCGATTGGAACATCGTAAATTCCAAATCCGTTTTCATAAAAAGACATTAGTCTGCTCTGCCCCACTGCGGCGCAAGCCTGTTTTACGCCATCCTCAGCAGTTGATTCCAGATTAAGTTTCTTTTTGCCAAGTCCGACAGCTCCGGAGGTTACAAGAATAACTTCCTTTCCCTGTTTGACGAGTTTCGCCATATCTTCAATGAAGGAGTAAATACGCGAAATTGCAACTTCTCCATCTGAGTTTCTTAATACATTTGTTCCGAGTTTTATAACAATCCTTTTTGCGTTAATAAATTCTTCTCTTAGCATTTTTTAAATACCCATTGCTTTCAAAACGTCTTTAATCTCAGAAGATGTTTTCTTGACATCTGCATTAGAATATTTTATAGCATTATCAGGATCTTTTAGACCATTTCCTGTAAGAATACATACAATGTCTGTACCTTGTTTTACAAGTCCTTGCGAATGTGCCTGAATTAAGCCTGCAACAGAAGCAGCGCTTGCTGGTTCGCAGAGGATACCTTCTGTAGCGGCAAGCATTTTATAAGCTTCAACAATCTTTTCATCAGATACACATCCGATTTTACCTTTGCTTTCATCTCTTGCTGCTTCTGCCTGTTTCCAGCTGGCAGGATTTCCTATTCTTATTGCAGTTGCAAGAGTTTCCGGTTTCAAAATTCTTTCCCCGCGTACGATAGCAGCAGAACCTTCTGCTTCAAATCCCATCATCATAGGAAGGTTTTTAATCGTACCTTCTGCATGGTATTCTTTGTAGCCTTTCCAGTAAGCGGTAATATTTCCGGCATTTCCTACAGGGATAAAGTGGTATTCAGGAGCTTTTCCTAAAGCGTCGCAAATTTCAAATGCACCGGTTTTTTGTCCTTCAATCCTATAAGGGTTAACAGAGTTAACAAGAGTAATAGGATGTGTTGAAGAAATTTCTCTAACGCAGTCAAGAGCCTGATCAAAGTTGCCTTGTATAGCGATGATTTCTGCACCATACATCATAGCTTGAGAGAGTTTTCCGAGAGCTATGTAACCGTCCGGGATAAGTACAAATGTCTTAATCCCGGCTTTTGCACCGTATGCAGCGGCCGAAGCTGAAGTGTTTCCGGTGGAAGCGCATATTATAGCGCTTGCGCCGTCCTCTTTTGCTTTTGTAACAGCCATTGTCATTCCACGGTCTTTAAAGCTTCCTGTAGGGTTGCAGCCCTCAAATTTTAAATAAATATTAGCTTCAAGCCCGATTTTACGTGCAAGGTTGTCGGCTTTAATTAACGGGGTGTTACCTTCGTTTAAAGTTACAACCGGAGTTGAATCTGTTACCGGTAAATATTTTCTGTATTTGTTAATTAATCCCTGATAGTACATAATCTAATCCTCTCTTTGTTTATCTTTAATATATCACAATAGAAAGGAAAATAGAAATTATTCATCAATTAGCGAGAAATCATCTCCCAGCTTCTCTTCTAATCTTTTAACAAGCTCTGAACATTTAATCCCTAATGCTTCTGAAAGTTGCCAAATAGTTATGAATTTACAATGATGAATGCCATTTTCTAATTTTGACAAAGTAGCTCTGCTTATATCATATTCATCCGCCAGTTTGTTAAGAGATTTATCAGTGTTCGTTAAGCGAAGTTCTTTAACGAGTTCACCAACTGTTTTAGAAAATTGTATTGATTTTTCATCATTCTGTTGCATTTAGAAATAATAATTGATATGATGTAGCTAGGTATTTCGATTTTGAAATAGATGGGAGATTTACTTATGCATTACAAGTAAAATATTATAAATTTCATTCAATTTTGATGAACTGAATTGAGGTAAAAGACTCTTTATTTTGCTGATACTTTTGTTATCATCATCATTTAGAATGTTGGCTTTTTTTAAAAAGAAAAATGAATAGTCAACCTCAAAGAAATTAGAAAGTTTAGTAAGAACTTTGCACGATAGAAAACTTCTGCCTTTTTCAATAGCTCTAATTGTTTGTGGCTGTACGTCAATAAATTCTGCAAGTTTTTCTTGAGTTAATCCTTTTTGGATGCGTAACTGCTTAACGATATTGCCTACATTTTGTCTAATTTCTTTTTCAGTAAACATAACAATATGATAGTTTCTTTTTTTGACTATCGCCAGTTGAAATAAGTATTGAAAACAATATAATAAACATTCTTTTATCTATTTAAAATGATGAAAACATATGTTTAAACATATATAAGGAAAGGAGAAAATATGAACAGATTAGCACGCTTCATTGACAGTGAATTTACAAGAAACAGCTGGTTTTTCGCGCAGGCGGAAAGTGGTATGATGACAGCTTTAGACTTTATAAACTATGTTTTGAAAGAAGGAGATCTCGTTAATCTTACAGAAAAAGAAACGATATATATTGATAAGGTAAGAGATTGTTATTACGAATTACAATCTCTTATGCATCAAATAAAAGAAGAAATCGAAAAATACAGGCAGGCTTATTTCGATGCGTTAGAAGATTAGTCTGCAACTCTTATAATGCTGTTTACTGTACAATCGTTTAATTCATTAACTACTTCTTTAATAAGTTTTTCCTGACAGCTTTCAGTAATAACAGTAATATCAGCTGTGTTATCATCAGAAACGCCTTTTTGAAGTATACTTGATAAGCTTATATTTTTATTAGCACAAATTGTACCGATTTTCGCGATTACACCTATTGCGTTTGGAGCGGTAATTGAGATGTAATACTTATTATAAGTATTATCAATATTAACCGGATTTGCTTTAGATGTATGGTTGCATCTCATCATAGGAAGCATATAATCTGTTCTTCCGAATTCTGCTGCTATTGCTAAGATATCACCCACAACAGAGCTTGCAGTCGGAAATTCTCCTGCGCCCGGGCCTGAGAGAACAATGTTTCCTATTGGATGACCGCTTATTGCAACGGCATTTGTTACATAATCAATATGTGCCAGCATACTGTCTTTTGATACAAGCATTGGATGAACTCTTACATCTGCATTGTCATTTTCATCTATTGTAGCAGTAGCAATAAGTTTTATCTTATATCCAAACTCATTTGCTTTTGCCATGTCTTCTTTTCTAATCTTTGTAATACCTTCTCTGTATACGTTTTCGATTTTAATTCTTTTCTTAAACGCTATTGTCGAAAGTGTGGTTATTTTGTAAGCAGCGTCAAAACCTTCCACATCACCGGTAGGGTCTGTTTCTGCGTAACCTAATTCTTGAGCTTCTTTTAAAACGTCTTCATAAGACGCACCGTCAACATCCATTTTAGTAAGGATATAATTTGTTGTTCCGTTAAGAATTGCCTGAATCCTATTAATTTTATTGCCGGCTAAGATTGTTTTAATAGGCATTATAATTGGTATACCGCCTGCAATTGCAGCTTCGTAAAGAACAACTTTGTTATATTCTTCCGATAGAATAAACAATTCTTCTCCTCTTTTGGCAAGCAGTTCTTTATTTGCAGTAACAATATGTTTACCATTTTTAATTGCAGTCGAAATATAATCATAAGCAGGCTCAACACCGCCAATTAATTCAACTACAACATCGATAGAAGGATCATTAACAACATCATACGGATTATCGGTAAGCATTTCACGCGGAACTTCAACAGAGCGCGGTTTATTTATATTTTTTACAGCGATTTTCACAATTTCAACATTATCAATGTTTTGTATTGTCTTATAAACACCGCAGCCAACAGTTCCGAGTCCGATTAATCCTATTTTTAATTTATTCATACAATTCTCCTTCATTGGATTTATTATACCATGGAGAATTCTATTTTGCTGTAATTATTTCCTTTATTCTTGCATTTCCGTTTTTATCAACTGAAATTTTGGCAAGTCCGCCTTTTACAAGCTCTTTTTCAAGCTCTCTGCCTCTGCCTTCTTTGACAAAATACTGCTGAATTCCTTTGTATGTAACCCGTTTTCCATATTTTTCACCTCTTAAAAATACAGTATTTTCAGGCTTTTTATTTGTAATCTTTTTTATGCTATATGTTTTATCAGAATTTTTGTTGAGTACTACGTAAACATCTCCGCGGAGCTTAGAGTTTTCCGGAGCGGTATTGATTTCATAGCTGAGGCTTACGTAATCCCCTCTTAAAAAATCTCTCGGGTCAACCGGTGAAACTTTCAGAAGAATTTCTTCGCCTTTTCTAAGCAGATTTTCATTGTAAGCTGTTATTCCTCCGGCAAGAAGCGCCCAGATTAAAACGATAATATAAACATATTTTTTCATTATTCTTCCTCCTTATTTTTACTGAGCCTTTTATTTTTGTCTTTTTCAAGAAAAATTCCCAGACTAACAAGTCCTACACCGCCTATCAGGAAGAATAATGTCTTATCCATATAATTCCAGCCGTATCTGCAATAAACAGTGAGCAGATATATCAAAAGAAAGAAATTACTAAGGTTTATAAGCGAAACTTTTTCAAATTTGTAACCCCAGTACATACCCATTGAGATTATGAAGATTAAAAACAAATGAGCGCAGGTCATTATTGCGGCTTTATTTACACCGCTGAGAATAAGCATTGTTTCGAGAAAACACATAAAAATTATTATAAATGCTGTTTCAAGTTGTACCAGCGTATTACGATTTTTATCAAAACAGTAGTTGAGAATATTAAATAAAACTATTACAGCAGGTACGATAAGATAATGAATGTTAATTATATGGTAGGATTTTTGTACTGAAAAAATCATGATCAAAAGTGTAAAAAATAATGGAATTAAAGCTGTAAGTTTGTAGCTTAAAGAAAAGTCATTGAATTTTTCTTTAAGCAGCGGGATATTTGCAAAAGTGTACAGAATTCCAAACAGCGAGAACGGCATAAATATTGTCCAAACTTGTGCAGTATCATATTTCCACTCAAAATAAAAATACGGGAATGCTGTGATAAATAAGATTATTGAAAGCCAGTTGACCGGTTTGCTGTTGAACAAAAATGCGAGCGGGAAAATACTTATAAACCATAGTGAAAGGATGGTGGAGGTATTTGTGCTCCAATTGTAAGTTTGTCCGATTTGAATATAGCAGGTTCCAATTAGAAGTGTTGATAAAAATATGAGTGCTCCACCAAGACGTGGAAATTTTTTTGTTTCAAATCCCAGTTTCCACCCTCCAATAAGAGAGGCCGCTGCGCAGACAAAAAGTATTAATATTTGTAGAACAGGGATAGACTGGAGAAGCTCCAGTATCCAGTCATTTCCTGCTACAAATGTTATAACACCTGTGCCGAGCAGGATTACGCCTATTGTGTATAATACAATCTGCGTTGTCAATTTTTGTCTTTTTTCCGCTTCTTTTTTTAAATCCGCATTAAGAATCTGTGCTAGATTTTCATCAATAAGCCCGTTTTTGAGCCATCTTTCAATATCTTTCATATAAACTCCTTGTTACATAGCAAGTTTAGCATTTTTTACTCAATATGTATAGTTTTGTTATAATTTGAAATAAAGGAGGAAGTATGAAAAACATAAAAGGTATAATATTTTGTTCGATTTTTGCACTGGCAGCTTATTTTACGTGTAAATGCGGGTTCTGTCAGTCTATTAACTTAAATTCTTTAACGCTTGCAATAATTGCAGGTATGATTATCGGTAATGTTTTTAATAAATTTATTCCTGCTGAATTCAGGGAAGGAATAACGTTTTCTGCAAAAAGGCTTTTAAGGCTTGCAATTATTCTGTACGGTTTCAGAATAACGTTTCAGCAGATTTTTGCGGTCGGGCTGCAAGGTTTCTGGGCTGACGTAATTATGCTTGCTACAACATATCTTCTCGGGTATTACCTTGGAACGCGTGTATTTAAACTTGATAAAGATTTGTGTATGCTTACTGCAATAGGCTCTTCTGTATGCGGTGCAGCTGCTGTCCTCGGTACTGACTCTATGCTAAAGGCTGATTCTCATAAAGTTTCGCTTGCGGTTTCTACGGTAGTACTTTTCGGTACTATCTCAATGTTTTTATACCCGTTTCTCGCAAGCTTGGGTATTGTGCCGGAGAGCTCTTTCGGGATTTATATTGGTTCAACTATACATGAAGTCGCTCAGGTTGTTGCGGCCGGAAGTGCTGTTTCTCCGCAGGTTTGTGATACTTCTGTAATTGTAAAGCTTACAAGAGTAATGATGCTTGTGCCGTATTTATTCTTGTTAGGACTGTATTTATCAAAAAAATCTCATACAAAGAGAACAAAAGTGCCGATGCCGTGGTTTGCTATATTGTTTGTAGTGATGTGCGGATTTAATTCTTTAAATCTGCTGCCGGCAGCGGTAAAATCGGGCATTATCGAGTTTGACGTGTTTTTGCTTACTGTTGCTATGTTTGCTCTCGGAGTAGAAACTAATTTTGAGAAAATAAAGGGGCTGGGTTTAAAACCAATACTTCTTGCGGGAATTATGTTCATATGGCTGGTAGTATTTGGAGCTTGTACAGCAAGATTTATTGTGTAGGATTATTCTATGATTAAAAGTTATTTGAAGATATTTGCGGGCGATGTTTTAGGGAGTTTAAATTCTGCCATAGTTGCGCTCCCGCAGGCGCTGGCTTTTGGAGTTGCAACCGGTTTTGGCGCCAGCGCAGGCGTATGGGGTGCGATAATTCTCTGTTTTATTGCAGGGCTTATCGGGAGTAAAGTTCCTCTTGTATCCGGAATTACAGGGCCTGTAACTATTGTAATCGCTTCAATTATGGCCGCTTTAAATGCTGATATTTCATCAGTTATACTCGTAATATTTATGGCTGGTATACTTCAGATAATTTTGTCGCTTACCTCGCTTCCGGCAATCGTAAAATATGTTCCTTATCCTGTAATTTCCGGATTTATGAACGGTATCGGAGTGATTATAATTATTATGCAGATTAATCCTCTGCTCGGCTGTCCGGTGATGTCTAATACAATAACCAGTATAAGTGCATTTTTCAAAAATCTTCACACAATAAATTACGATGCGCTGTTAATCGGAGTTATTACGCTTGTTATTGTTTTTGCAATACCTAAAAAGTTTAATAAAATTATCCCGGGGCAGGCAATAGCTCTGGTTATATGTACACTGCTTTCTATGAAACTCGGCTTGAATGTGGATAAGATTTCGAATATTTCAATCACATTTCCGCATCTTACTCTTCCTAAGGCTGACTTGCATGCAGTAATAACATATTTTCATTATGCAGTAACTCTAGCAATTGTGCTTTCATCTGAAAGCCTTTTGACAGTGCTTGTAGCAGATTCTCTTCTTAAAACCAAAACACCTTCAAAAGGAATGCTTCTCGGGCAGGGGGTTGGGAATATGGTCTGTGCTCTGACCGGTTCGCTTCCGGGTTCTGCGGCAACTATGAGAACTGTTGCTGCAATAAATACAGGTTCGTCAACGAAACTTACTGCTGTGATAAATCCGCTAATCTTAATGTTTCTGCTTTTTAAGCTTTCTGGATTTGTCGCAGAAATCCCGCTTGCTGTTCTTGCGGGCATTTTGATTAAAATAGGTTACGATATAATTGACGTAAAACTGCTTAAGGTTATAAAATTTGCGCCGCGCGATGATTTATACGTTCTTGCTGTGGTATTTTTATTAACGGTATTTTATAACCTGATTGTCGCTGTCGGTGCAGGAATTACCTGTGCGGCATTGTTGTATGCCAAAAGAACCGCAGACAGTGCTAAACTAGTTCAGAAAACAGTTTATGACAAAGATATAATAAAGCTTGAGAAACTGCTCGAAAAAGATTACAATCACAAAATCCGTGTTGTGCATATTGACGGTCAATTCTTTTTCGGCTCTGCAACCCAGTTGATTTCGCAATTTGATGAAATGCTTGGTACTAAATACTTAATATTAGACTATCCTTCTGAAAATCTTCTTGATATTTCTGCAATTTTTGCGTTAGAGGATATTATCATAAGACTTCAGTCGCAGAAGGTTAAAATCCTTGTAGTCCTAAAATCAGACAGTGTAAAAGAGCAGTTTGAAAAACATGGAATTATTAACCAGCTCGGCAATGAACATATCTTTAGAACAGAGCCGGAAGCTATAGATTTTGCGAAAAAATGCATCAAGAAAAAAGTTAAAAAACGCCATTTCTGGCAGCATTAATTATTCAGTTGTTTTTTTAGATTTGTTTTAACCCCGCTTAACGGCCCGTTATTCGGCGCAGCGAGATTCTGGCAGTATTTTCTTACGTAAACAAACGGGAAGCGCGGAAGCCATGTGAATTTCATAATAACACCGGCTGCATCTGCACCCTGTGAAAACATAAGTTCGTCAATTGTTTGCTCATAAGCCGGAGAGATTGACGAGAATATTTTCAGCAGGTAATTTGTTGCCGTAACACTGTAATATCCCGTTGTTGTGACCGGTTTTTGTATAAGCTCTGTTATTTTAAAATCTTCACTGTCTTGGATTGATGCTACATCTGTTGGCAGAGTCATTTCACCGGATTTTACCCCCTGAATTTCATACTGCTGGCCGTTGTATGTAATTATCATAACATTTGGTTTCGGCATGTAAATATCATCAAAAATATTATCCAGAATTGGCTGTCCATTAAAGTCTGTGACACCGTATTTGTAATTTTTACAGGTCAAAAACATTCCTCCGAAGAGAAGATCAATTGATGAATATTCTGGAGGAAGAATTACGAACCCTTTTTCATCAAACAGTCCGTTTTTTTCACCTTTTGTAAGTTTTGCAAACTTCCCGAGAACTCTGTCTGCCCTGTTATATTTAGGTTCGACGAGAATTTTTCCTTCGTCGTTCATAATGCCGAATTTCGAACCTTTCTGAATAATCCAGCCGGATTCTCCTAATCTTATAAGCTTTTTGTATTCAGCTTTTACAACTATGTTTCCGTTTTCATCCTTCAGGCCGAATTTTCCGTCATCATTAAATACAACAGGTCTGGAAAATACTGAGGATTGAAAAATCATCATTAATAATATTAACAAAGCCAACTTCTTCATAATAAAAGATTAGCATAAAATTTTTAATTTACCATCTCTCTTAATTTTTTCAGTTGATCTCTAATCTCAGCTGCCCGTTCAAAATCAAGAATTTTAGCGGCTTTGTGCATATCTTTTTCTAGTTTGGAGATAAGTTTCGGTAAGTCTTTTTTCTCTATTCCTAAATCAACCATTTCTTCTGCAACAATATCTTCCAAATCTCTGTAACTTGCGACAAGTGAGAGCAGATTATTTTCAATTGGCTTTTTGATAGTTTGCGGAATAATTCCGTATTTCTGGTTATGTGCAAGCTGAATTTCGCGTCTGCGGTTAGTTTCATCAATAGCCCTCTGCATAGAATCAGTAATCTTATCAGCATACATAATAACTTCCCCGCAGGCATTACGTGCGGCACGGCCAATTGTCTGGATTAAGCTTGTGTCAGACCTTAAGAAACCTTCCTTATCTGCATCCATAATCGCAACGAGTGAAACTTCCGGAATATCCAGACCTTCTCTCAAAAGGTTGACACCGATAAGTACGTCAAACTCTCCAAGTCTTAAATCTCTTAAAATTTCAACACGTTCTATTGATTTAATTCCGCTGTGCAGATATCGTACTCGGATACCTTCCTGTAAAAAGAAGTCGCATAAATCTTCTGCCATTTTTTTCGTAAGAGTTGTAATAAGTACGCGTTCTTCCTTTTTAGCGCGTTTTTCAATCTCAGCTTTAAGATCAGGAATTTGTGTTTCAATCGGTCTAACACTGATTTTCGGATCAACTAAACCTGTTGGTCTGATAATTTGTTCAACCATTTGTTCGGAAGTTTTTTTCTCAAACTCTCCCGGGGTTGCTGAGATGTAAATCTTTTGTCCTACTTTAGCAAAAAATTCTTCACTTTTTAACGGTCTGTTATCCTTTGCGCACGGAAGCCTGAAACCAAATTCCACAAGCGTGTTTTTTCTTGAAGCGTCGCCATGATACATTCCATTCAATTGCGGAATGGTAACATGTGATTCATCTATAACTGTTAAGAAATCTCCTCTGAAATAATCCAGAAGGGTAGCAGGAGCAGAACCTACCGGCCGGCGTTCAATTATTCTTGAATAATTTTCGATGCCTGAACAATATCCCATTTCTTTAATCATTTCAATATCATATTTTACGCGCTGCTGAAGCCTTTGAGATTCCAAAATTTTATTCTGGCTTTCGAGTTCTGCGACCCTGTTTTTAAGCTCTGTTCTAATCATTGAAATTGTTTCGTCTTCGTTTTCATCATATGCAATATAATGAACCGCAGGATAAATCATTACAGACTCCGGAGCTTCCAGAATTTCACCTGTAAGGTTATCAATCCGGACGATTTTTTCGACTTCATCTCCGAAGAAATAAATCCTTGTAATAATTTTTTCATACGCCGGCATGATTTCTAAAATATCACCTCTTGCCCTGAAAGTTGAACGCTCGAGCACCAGATCATTTCTTGTATATTGGGTCATAACAAGGTGTTTAATTAAATCATTTCTCTCAAGCGTATCTCCGACACTGACTTTGATAGTTCCCTTAAAGTAGCTTTCAGGAAGTCCCAAACCGTAAATACAGCTTACAGATGCAACAATAATAACATCGTTTCTTTCATACAAACTTCTAGTTGTATTATGTCTTAATCTGTCAATTTCTTCGTTTATGCTTGCGGATTTTTCAATATAAGTATCAGTGCGCGGAATATAAGCTTCCGGCTGATAATAATCGTAATAAGAAATAAAATATTCAACCGCGTTGTTGGGGAAAAGTTCTTTAAACTCGTTATAAAGCTGTGCCGCGAGCGTTTTGTTGTGTGCGATAATCAAAGTCGGTTTTTGCACCTGCTCAATAACATTTGCAATGGTAAAAGTTTTTCCGGAGCCTGTAATCCCGAGGAGCGTCTGCGTATCATCGCCTTCCTGAATTCCTTTAACCAGTTTTTCTATTGCCTTAGGCTGATCTCCGGCCGGTTTATATTTCGATACCAGTTCAAATTTTCTTTCCATGCTATAATTATATACACAGGGAAATTTTTTGTAAAATTTTGTAAATAAAAGAGCAATTTTTAGTCTTGATTCCCGTTAGATAAATAGCATTTTGTATGAAGGAGATATCTAAAGGATGATAAAGCCAGCAGGAGTGCATACTGTCAGCAGCCGTGCCGATAATCACACCATCGATAGTAAAACAGGCGGGTATAAAGATCCGTTAATGAATTGGCCTTTGAGAGGTGCAGCATTTACTAACGAGGTTGGTGAAGCATTGCGTCCTATTATCGGGAATGCTGCAAATATGACCTGGGTTCCGGCTTTGATGTATATAGGTGCTGATGTTTATGATAAATACAAAAACGATCAGACCGAATATAGTCCGGATTCAAAAAGATGTTTAAAACAGGCAATATTTCAGGGGCTTGCTAGTGTATTCCTTCCGGTAGTAGCCGTAAAGCTCGGACAGAATGCTTTTTCTCAGTTTGGAAAGTTTACGGAAGATAAGATTTCTTTAAATGCAAAAGAACACGTTTCAAAAGTTGCAGAACAATTTATTGCAAATGGTAAAATGCGTGCTTATGACGGACGTGATGAAGAATGTATAAAAGAATTTCTTGATCATGTTTCTGACAGTATGGATTTCAGCAACAAGAAAAAATCGTTGAAAAATACGTTTAAAATTTTTAGCCTTGATAAAAAAGAAAATGTGGAAAAATATTCTATCAAAACTATAAAAAATTTAATACAAATGCGTAAAGATTTACTGAACCCGACAACAGAGGTTAAGGCGGGCGGATGGTATTCAAAATATATAAAAGCGCTTAAAAGCGGACAGACGGAAAGTGTTGCAGTCAAAAGCGTGTTAACAAATTTCCAGAAAGGTCAGCTTATGAAGGGTAATTTTATAAAAACAATCGGCGGTTTTTGTGCACTAGGGCTTGCTATTAAACCTATTGACCATTTCGTTGAAAACGTTCTTATTGGAAAGTACGTTGGCCCTCAGATAGATAATTTTAAAATAAATAGTAAATAATCCTAATGGATTACTTCTTAAGAAGATTAAGAAATTTTTCACAAAATGCTAAAATATATATGTAAGTCGAAGACAGCTAGTGAGATAGTCGGATTTCGACGAAAAAATGATTAGGCATTGTGTGTGTATTCGGCTTACATCTTTAAAAACCAAAATCTTTTCTTCATAATAATTAGCCTTGCTCCTTTTGTCTCTCTTCCGAAAGGAGCTTAATTTTGCAGTAGAAAAGAAAAAGGATGCAAAAAGCATCCTGAAAATCCAACTATCACAAATCAATATATTATTTTAAAATTTCATACTTCATCTTATAGAGGTTTGTTCCAGAGTGATTCTGCAAATTTACTCTGCAATGCACCATTTTCTACAGACAAAGAAACATTGCTAGGGGTGAAGATAAATACCATATCACTGATTTTTTGAGCAGTTCCGTTTAATGCATGAGCTGCACCGCAAATAAAATCAATAGTTCTTTGAGATTGTTCTTTGTCTAATAAATCCAAATGAAGGATAACAGTTTTCTTGTCAATTAATTTTTTTACAATCTGAGCTGATTCAGAAAAAGAACGAGGTTCAATTACTGTAACTTCTCCAGATTTGTATGAATTAGGGTGTGAAATAACTTTTGATTCTCTTTCAAAAGAACGTTCCGGTTTGTTGTTAACTCTGGTACCATACATAGTATCAAGAGCAAGTGTTCCATCTGTGTCGTAGTCGCCGTCGCGGTCTACTAAATCCATAAATGCTTCGTCGTCACTTCCATCGTTAAAACTTTTTGTGAAAAAGTTTACAAAACCTTTTAATCCTTCTGATAATGCCATTTCTCCTCCAATTTATAACTTACTTAAATAACTTTCTGCCTATTCTGATAATTGTTGCACCCTCTCTGAGTGCGATTTTGTAATCATTACTCATTCCCATTGACAGTTCTGGAAGAGTAATGTTAAAGCTTCTCTCAAGTTCATCTCTGAACTCCCTTATGTCTTTGAATAATTCTGCAAGTTTTGCTTCGTCTGCGTCTATTGGTGCAATATTCATTAATCCTCTTGCATCCAGCCCCGGAAGTGAAATGATTTCTTGAATTTCTGCCCTCAAAACATCCTTGCTGTATCCGGATTTTTGTTCTTCACCGGCGTTGTTAACCTGCAATAAAACTTTCTCTCTCTTATTTAATTCACAGGCCGCTTTTGATACTGCGCGTGCAATCTTTAGCGAATCTATTGACTCTATTACATCAAAATGTTTTACAACCTTTTCTGCTTTGTTTGACTGCAAATGTCCTATAAAGTGGAATGTGGAATTTTGTCTGACATTCTCAGGAAGTTTTTCTAACTTTGCAATTGCATCTACAGCTCTTGACTCTCCAAAATCCCTAATCCCTGCTTCATAGCCCGCAAGTATTGCTGATAATCCGTAATACTTTGTTACTGCTACTATTTTTACTTTAGAATGTGCGATATTTGTTTGAATTTCGTGGAGATTGTTGTTAACTAATGTTTGACTAATCTCAACTTCTGTTCCCCAGCTGTTTACAGGAATTAATCTCTCGTCTTTCAGGCTGTTCTCTGATGTGCCTTTTTGTGATGGTGTTAACATTATCCCCAACCCTCTATTGTATTATATACCAGAAAACATGCCCTGTACAAGAGTGTATTTGTAACAACTTTTGCGCTTTTTTCAAACATGCCGAAACCCATGATTTACATGGATTTCGACCATGTCTAAAATATTAAGTTTTGTAAAGTACAATGCTTTTTGTTAACAATTTGACAAGATTTTTGAAAATTTTTTCAAAAAAGGCATGCCTTTTGTTAGATTTTACATTGAGAAGGGGCTGGAATTTTAATTTGAGTTTGTAGTTTAACCAATACCCTTCGACAATTGGTCTACGTGCGTAGCACTATTGTCCTAAGTAAGCAAGTGTTTCCATTACACTGCTTGCTGTAGAGAACACGCGTGAGTTCATCTGAATCATTCTTTGTGCGGTAATCATATTTGAAAGTTCTGCTGCAATATCAACATTTGAACCTTCATAACCGCCTGATTCAATTGAACCAAATGAAACCTCACCTGCCATGCCATAGTAAACGTCACCTACGTCAGCAGCCCATTCCCAGAGGTTGTTGTTAACAGAAACAAGACCCTCTTCGTTTACCATGGTAGCAAGTTCAATTACGAAGTTTGAATTCTCAATTGTTGCGCCTGTTGCTGTAACATCATCACCCCTGATTGTTACACCTTGAGGTGTTGTGTATTTCCATTGTACTGTGTATGTGTCGTCAACGTACTGTGTAAGTATAGAACCGTCGCTGTAAGTGGCTGCTATAATACCGTTTTCATCAACGGTTGTAGATTTTAAGGTGATAGAGTTATTATAATTTACCATTTCTTGAAGTGATACGACCTGATTTAGCGGATCAGAAGTTTTGTTTGTACTGCTGAGTCCTGTTTCTCCCAAAAAGTTACTTGTTGTACCGGGTTCTTTGAATGTAATATCGCCTTCATAAGTAATACAGCCGTCAGCTGTTGTTTTAAAAGTTACATCATCAATGCCGGCATCTTGCAGCTGCTGATTAAAGCCCGCCAGAATCTCATTAATAGTCGGATCGCCTTCTTTTATTGTCAATGTAACATCCACATCGCCTACAGTTGCAGAGATATTTCCTGCTTTAATATTAGCGTTGTTGAGCTGGCTTGATTTTTTTGCGCCAATATTAGGATCGCCTTTAACAGTTGCGCTAAGGTTTTTAGGAACTTGTACGGTTTCACCTGAGCTTGCATTTGTGTAAGGTGATTTAGCAGCAACAACTTTCATACCTGACTGATTAACAACATTGCCTTCAGAGTCTGTTGAGAAAACGCCGTCACGTGTATAGTACAACTTTCCGTCAGAGTCTTGAACTACAAAGAAGCCGTTTCCTGAAATCATCAAGTCCATGTCCCTTCCGGTGCTTACAAAGTCACCATTTGTAAAATCTCTTGTAATACCGCCTATCTTAACACCAAGCCCGATTTGTTTAGGGTTTGTCCCGCCGCCGTCTTTTGTTGCGGCACTTCCGTATGATAAATTTCTTGAGTAAAGCGTTTCAAACGTCATGTTTGCTGATTTATATGCAGTTGTGTTGATGTTTGCAACGTTATTGGCAATAACGTTAATTTGCTGCTGGCCGGCATTTATACCGGTGCTTGCTGTGTGTAAAGCTTGTGACATTATTTCCTCCCGTATGTCTTATATTTATGCTTTTGTTTTTGTTTTTGTTGTAGTAGAACCTGTTGTACTATCCGTTGTCGTGTCGCCAGAAGAACCGGAACCGGTATCTCTTATAGAAGTAATGTATGCAATTGAATAGTATTCACCGTTAACCTTAACTTTTCCTGTGCCGTCTTTGAAGCTCGCTTCTGTAACTATTCCTTTAACCTCTGTTGTTTTTGTCTTATCTTTTTCGTCCGGAATTTCAAGAGTTACTTCTTTGCCAATCATTGAAAGTGTCTGTGTGATTTCGGAATTGTATGACATATCAGTATATAAAGCAGAAAGATACTGCATACAATCTTCTAATCCTTGATTCATCTGTGTCATCTGTTCTAAAGAAGAATACTGCGCCAGCTGTGACAACCATTCAGTGTTGTCTGTCGGCTGTGTAGGATCTTGATTTTGAAGCTGCTGCAGCATCAATGTCAGAAACATATTACTGTCATTTGTCATACCTGTTGTTCTATCTTTAGAGCTTTGCTGATATGCTGCCGTCTGGCTTTGCATTGCTGAAATTGTATCTGCTACTGTACTCATAACTCTCTCCAGTCTGTTTTATACTTTACCATTTTCATTTTCAATAAAGGACATCATCTGTTCGAACTGCTCTTTTCCTCTTTGTTCTTTTTGTGAACCTTGCTCTTTGTTGCCGCCTCTCGAACCTTCCTGTTCTGTCCAATCTGCATTGTATTCGCTCTCCTGAGCATCATTTATTTTTACGCTTACATTATCTACACTAACACCGTGTGACATTAATGTATCTTTTAGTCCGTCAAGCCCTTTCATTATTAAATTTCTTGCTTCCTGTGTAGCAACTGTAAACTGAGCTGATAAACCTTCTTTTGTATTGATTAATTGTATTGAAACTTTACCAAGCGATTCAGGATTAAGAACCATATTAACTTTTGAACCGTTGTACATTCCTTCCATTTGTTTGGTAATCTGTTCAATGATTTTATTTGATGTAACTTCGCTTGAAGAAGTTGGTTTTGTTGTATTTTGTACTGTCTGCGCAGGCTTAGCCTCTGTTTTTACCTCTGCAAAATCTGCATCCGCCTGAAGCATTGCTTTTACACCCTGCTCTTCCGGAGTCTGATTTTGCATAATGTCGTCTTCACCTGTGCTGTCAGATGTTTCTGCTTCAATAGATTCAATCTTTAATTCTTTGAGCTGGTCTTCATCAATAATATCTTCAAGTGATTGTTCTGTTTCTTTACTTACTTCTTTTGAAGTTGTTTGAGTTTCAGAGTTGGATTGAACTTCTTCTGTAGTAACTTCAAAATCTTCCAGAAAACTGTCTATATTATTGTTGGTTAAATCATCTGTTTGAGTTTCAGCCTCGAGCTCTGATTTAACTTCTGTTTCTCCATCATCTTTTTTCTTATCATCATCTTCCTCTTCAAGGTTTAGAAGTTTTTTTGTTATTTCATCTGCATCCAGGGTTTCTGTTCCATCAATATCTTCTACCTCTGTTTCTTCTGTATTTGAAGATGTATCATCGCCGGCAGATTTTAAGAAAGCTATTAACTGTCTTATATCGTAAGCAACGCTTCCGGCAAAAGTGTCATTCGGAGAAACTGCCTTTTCTGAAGACTCTTCATCATCGTCTTTAGTTTTGTCTTCCGGACGTTTGTCGTTTGAAGTTAAACTTTTTTGTTTATCAAACAGTTTTTCAAAATCTGTTTTAGACACATTGTCACTCATAGAAGAGTTTAACTGTGCTGTTGTGTTTGGAATATTGTTTATGCTGTTTAATAAAGCTTTAACCATCTTAACCTATCTTAAATCTTGCTGATGTAATATCGTCTATTTCTTTCATTTCTGCGTGCAGAAACTCTTTGTAGAACTCTTTTTCCTGTTTTTCTTTAAGCTTTTTCAGGGTTTCAACCTTCTGATATGCTTCTTTTACTTCAAGCTGCTTTCTCTCAAGAATAGTTTTTGTATTGGCAATAATTCTTTCCTGATTTTTTGCGTCGCCTATAAGTTTTATACCGAATGTTCTGTGTTCTTCCAGCTGAAAAATGTCAAGATTTTCTGCAGCTGCAAGGGTTTCCTGCATTAATGTGTTTTCTCTCTGGCGTTGGAAGATGTTTTGAAGCTTTTCCTGCTGTGTATTTAGAGCTGTAACAATTCTTGCCATTTCCATCTGGCGTTCTTCAAGCTCTTTTTCGCGCATATCAAGTACAACTTGCAGCCGAAATCTGAATTTCTTCAATTTTACCTACCTCACCAATGGGGGAATCGTTTTCCTGCCCCTTATTACTATATAGCATGTAAGCATGACTACCATCCTATATATAGTGTAGATTATAAAATTGTATTCGGATGAAATCCCTTTATTCCTCTGTAAGCCCGCTCAGGAGTATATTTCCAGCTGTATTTTTCATAAAGCGGTTCAATGTATTTTTTTATCCCATCCCATATGATTTCTGTATTGTACTTGCATCCCTGACGTTTTAAGTATTCCAGAAGCAGCTCTGTCTGGGTGTTTCCAACTCCGCGTCCAAGCCCGCAGAGAGAAGAGTCAACTATTATGTTTCTATTCATTCTGTTTATAAACTGAATTGTCAGGGCAAATGATAATTGAATATTATTATGAGAATGAAATCCGATTTCTACGTTTTTATCTGTGCAGTCGTCAAATATAGAAGCTATTCTATCCAAATCTTCCGGAAACATTGAACCGAAGGAATCAACCAGATAAACAGCATCTGCACCTATAAAATTAGCCCTTTTGCAGAGTTTTTCTACTTCATTATCAGTGTATTCGATAGTATTAGATGCCTGTAGAAAAACTTTATAACCCTTATTTTTAACTTCTTCTGCGGCAAAAGATATTCTGTCTAAATCGTTTTTGTAAAACGCGATACGTATAATTCCACAGCCGGCTGCCAGCCGGTCAATGTTATATTTCCCGTAATCGAACATTAATGCGGAATTTTTGTTTAAGATTTGTGCATTGTCAAAAAAAACGCAGTCTTTTCTATACTCAAAATCTTTAAGCCAGCCGAGTTCAATAATATCGACTCCGGCAGAATTAAGTGTTTCAATAATGCCATTTATGCGTTCTTCGCCGAAATTTCCGTTTACGACATACGCGCCGTCTCTAAGCGTGCAATCTAAGACTTTAATTTTTGAGCTGACGTCCATTCATTCCACCCTTTGGCTTCCGACCAGTTTACTACGTGCGTAGCACATTTACATATCGTAACAAAAAAATCAATATCAGGCAATTTTTGTTATGTTTATTACTTTATATATATAATAAGTGTGTAATAAAAGGTAATTATGTTATGACAAATCCAATGTATAGTTCTCAGCCGAATTATTCAGGCGTAACAATTCAGATAGCAAATCCGGCAGTTTATGCAGGGGTAAATGATAGGGTTGGTATTCAGCCTTCTAATCCATATGCCTCCGGAACGGGAGTAAATAACGAGTCTGCACCATATGGATACAATAACACCCCGCCTCAATATATACAAAACCCCCAGCAGCCTTATCAAGCGCAAGCATATCCGCCTCAATATTATTTAAATAATTACAACTATCAAAATAATGGAACAGAAGCGCGTACCCCCATTCCGGAGGCATACAAACCTGGAGTAACAAAACCGGTTTCATTGCCCCCTTCGCCTGAAAATGGATTAGCAGCAGCTCAAACTGTTTCAGAAAATGCGGTTAAACAATATGAGCCTGATATAGAAGAGCCTCAGGATTTTTCTAAATCAAAAGCTGTTATAGATGATTTAGATGCACGAGCAGCAGCTGAAGCAGAGGAAAAGAAAAACAGTAAACAAAAAAGAGTTGTCGCTCTTACTGATGAATACATAAAATCATTAGAAAATTATTTAAACAATCCGAATGATGAAATTCGTTTAATGGCATCAAAAGAGATTTTGACAAGGTTAGATGAAGATAAGGACAGATACAATGATGCAGCATTAAATGCCTTGTTGAACAAAATGCTTCAAGACCCGTCTAAGTTAATCAGGGTTGCAGCATTGAGTGCATTTGCATCTCAGCTAGCAAGCGGTAACGATTATACAATAACTTTACTGCACAACATTCAGCAGAACCCGAGTGCAGATAAAGAAGATGTATTACAGGCAGCAGATATTTTATTAAAGATGTCTGCAGGGACAGAAGTAAAGAATATTCCAAATCCGGCTGTAAAAGAAACTCCGGATAATGATGAAGGACAGAAACAATAATGGGAACTCTGGCAAACATAGTATGTAAAGGTGTAGGAATAGCAGGCATGAGCGCTGTAATTTATGATGCTGCTTCTGTCGCAAAACTAAACTCCAAACGCGTTTCTCAAGCTATGGATGCTGACCATTTTGAAAAAGTTCATGCAGATACCAGAACATTGTCAACAGAGAGCCATATTAATAATGCTATGCAGAAAAAACTTCAGAATTGGCGGATGAATAATCCTGTAGTTTCATTTACAGGTTCTGTAAAAGGTTATGTTGGCGGATTTTTAGGTTCACTTGGAGATAATATAATCCCGACAGCATTTGCCTCTCTTGCTCTTGCTGCAAAAGGAACTGCATCCAAAGTCGGCGCCTGGGGAGTTGCAGGCTATGCGCTTTATACGGTTCTGAAAGAGGGCTTCGGATTCTCTAAGAAATCTCCTATGGACTAATCTTTTTTAGCTTTCGAATAGTTTTCGAGCTTAACATTTAATTCAGAATCGCCATGATCAATTGCTTCGTTCACATCAGTGAGAAGTTTTTTCTGAACCTCTTTTTCTTTCGTAAAAACATCAAGTTCTTTTTCTTTTTTGTAGGAATTTATACCAGATTTGTACATAAATCTTGGACATATAAACATCATAGTAACAAATCCGGCACCAATACCAAACATTCCTGCATTTTTCCAGGATGCGGTGTAACTTCTTGCGATTGCTGTAGTCAAAGCTCCGGCAACAGCAGAGATACCTCCGGCATTAAGTATAGCAAGTCTTTTCTCCAGCTTTCTGTTTACAGGATTGTCCAATTCATTTTTTCGCCCCTTGAAGAATACCTTAGGGGTTAAGGCATTGACAGGTTGAATCATAATCACACACACTTTCTTTAATATCTCTAATTTTATTTTAAACGTATTTTTATACTTTTTACATAGTTCTTGAGAATAATTTATTGTAAATAATTGTTAAAATGTTGTTATAAAATTCAAAAATGTGGAATATAGTAACTATATGGATATGTTTAAATCAGGTGCAAATAATACCCCTGAAACCCTTACGGCTGTAGGGGGGGGGGGGTAAAATCCTCTAGTAATGAGGGTTTTAGCTCGTTTGTAGAAGTTGAGCTGAATATAATCAACTTGTCATTGCGCGACGCGTCAGAGGCGTGGCAATCTAATGCAATATACCCTCTCCTTAGGGAGAGGGTGCCCAAAGGGCGGGTGAGGGTTCTTCCCGTAAGGGTAAAGACCAAAGTATCCTCTCAAGATGGAGAGGACAGAATTTCTGCATTTTCACCGGCGTGGAAATGCGAGAAATTCTTGGTGAGGTTCAATCCTACCAACTCAGGAAATGAATATCACCTCATCCCAACCTTCTCCGTCCAGAGAAGGAGTGAAGCCTTCAGGGTGCAATTTATTGCACCAATTTGTGAGGAGGTTAGTCTATGATTAACTTCACTAGTGATGTCGGCTCAATGATACTCCAATCAACTCTTGAATCTTCTACTATTGGTTTGAATAAAGCTATAGAGAATTTGACGACTGGATTCAAACTTAATCATGCAAAAGACAATGCTGCAAATAGTTCGATTGTAACAGATTTGAATACTAAAATCAGTTCTTTGCTTCAGGTTAGAAATAATACAGAAGACGGTATGTCTTTATTATCAACGGCAGAAGGTGCTCTGGAAAATATTCAGACACTTCTTGAACGTTTGCGTAGTATTACAATGCAGGCTTCCAATGAAACAAACGGTTCTGCCTCTCTTGCATCTTTGCAGAAGGAGGCTGACGAAATAATAGCCCAGATAAATCAAATTCGGGAGAATACGGAGTTTGGAGGGCTTAAGCTCTTTTATACAAGTAAAATAGAAAACAGCTCAAATACCGGGAGTGTAAAGCAATCTGTTCTGCTTCTCAATCGCGTAAGGAGTGGAAGCCAGAATGTCAGCCCTTTCATTTACCCCTCGTGCAGAGCCTTGTCTGTTTCTAACGTAAACATTTCTTCTGCTTCAACTCCATCTGCTCAGAGTTCAGGTGATGTAATCGAAGGCTCTATTTCTGTTGCGGCAGGGCAGACCAGCTCTGTAGTTATTGACGGAGTGTCATACAGCTTTAGAAACGATAATACAGCGACTTCTAATGTATCTTATATAAAAGATACATCTACAGGTGTTTTGACTTTGATATGTAATAAATTTACTGTAAAATCACAGTCTGATGTATCTCATAATCTCCTTATTCAAGGTTCAAATAATAATGTTTATGGCGGTGACTTAGATGATACAATTAATGAGGTTTCCGGATATCAGCGGAATAAGCTTTACGGTCAGGGCGGTAATGATACTATTACAATAAATAACAAGTTTTCTGCAGGATATGGAGAAGCAGGAAATGATGAGCTGAATCTTTCTAAAATGGAAGCATGGGTGAATGGAGGGGACGGCAACGATATTTTGAACATATATGAGGGTGGATATTTCTCATATAGCGCCAAAGGTGGGAATGGTGATGATGTATTTAATGTCTATAATATAAAAAGCAATTTTAATCTTTTTGGTGAAGGTGGTAATGATACCTTTAATATTATTAATGCTCCGAGTAGTTATCTGCAAATTGATGGCGGTTCCGGAACGAATACAGTAGCAGGAAAAATAAATGACTATGTTTATTATACAAATGTTGAAAATGAAAACAGTAAAGCTTTCAATCTGGCAGCAGGTGAAACGGGAACAATAACTATAGACGGAAAAATTTATACAATAACAGCCAAAAATACTGCAATAACTATTACTGCAGGGGTTGATTCTTCCGGATATATTCATTTTTTTACCTCTGGTGGAAATGTTTCTATTCAGGGAGAGCAGGATAAGTCACATAACGTGTTTTTACATTCACAAGATATAACTTTTTATGGCGGTAATTTAAATGATAATATAACCTCAATAGGAGGTAAATGTACAATATACGGCTCGGGTGGTGATGATACAATTTATGTGAAAGCAACTGAATGTATTGTTTATGGAGGAGATGGTAATGATAAAATTACCCTAAACGGCACTCGTGCTTGGTGTGATACAGGTGAAGGCAATAATACTATCTATATTAATAGTGATGCTATACATGTTGAAACCAGCGGAACTAATACAATAATAAACAATGCAGGATATAGTGCGAGCATTTCCGGAGATGGGGTAAATACAATCCAAAACAACAAACCTTCAATACAATTGTCCATTCAGGGTGAAAATGACTGGGAAGGTTTTACCCTTGGTGCCGGAGAAACAAAAATTTTAAATATAAACGGAAAAAAATATACAATAACAAACAAGCTAGACTCGCAAAATACTCTTAACTATAAATATGATGTAGTGACAGGAAAAGTGACTTTTAATGGTGTTCGTGTGGATATTTCTGCCCAAACAGATGTTGAACACAATGTTGAAATTTATGGAAGTATGCTTACCTTTAATGGGGGAAATCTTGGCAATACTATTGTCGATTATACAATTAGTTCAATTATAAAAGGAGGAAACGGGGATGATAATATAACAGTAAAAGGACGATGGGGGACAATTTCTGGGCTTGACGGAAATGATAATATTACTGTTGATAGGCATGTTTATAATCTTAATACAGGAAACGGAAACAATGTAGTAACTATTAATGTTAATTTGGGAGCAGAATCTTCTATAGTTGGCGGCAGCGGAGATGATACGTATATCTTGAATGGTTCTGTTACAAACCTGACAGATAACGGAGGTAATAATATTTATCATTTAAAATCGGATAATATAAATGTAACCGGAGGTAGTGGAAATGATACTTTCTATGTTTCGGGAAATAATAATTTTGTGGCCGGAGCAAGCGGAGATGATTATTTTATCGTAACCGGTAATAACAATACGCTTGATGGAGGTACCGGAAATGACCTTTATACTGACTCCGGTTCAGGTACCAAAATTCAAAATATGAACTATGACCCTAATAGCGGTGAGCTTAATTTTACTTATTTCGGTGAAGTAAAAACATTTGAGCTGGATGGAAATATTTATACAGTCACAAATAATAATAACGGACAAAATACGCTTAAATTTTCCAGAAACCCGAATACAGGTATTTTATCTCTTGATGGTTCGAAATTTACAATAGATTCTCCTGATGTAAAGAATAAAATAGATATTTACGGGGATAATAATACTATTAACGGCGGCGCTCTTGCCGATATTATTACTGTTCAATCCGGTTCAAATAACATCATAAACGGAGGCGCCGGTAACGATAATTTAGTTTTAAATTCTGAAAATAATTCACTTATTGGCGGCGAAGGCGATGATACTTTGACTCTGAATGCTTCTACAAATCTGGAAGTTAATGGAGGCGCCGGAAATGATACCCTGAATATAATTTCAAATAATAATACCAATATAGCTGCCGGCGCCGGAGATGATAATATTAAAGTAAGCGGAACCGGAAACAATATTGAAGCGGGCAGCGGAAATAACTCTATAACTCTGAATGCAGGTAATAACACTATAATAGCCGGAGATGGAAATAATAGTTTTAAAGTAGGGTCTGATAACAATACAATAACAGCAGGCAACGGAAAAAATAATATTGGAATATCAGGCAGCGGAAATACTTTAACCTCCGGAAATTCAAGCGGTACGGTAAATATTAACGGCGATAATAATGATGTAACGCTTTTGGATGGGAAAAATAATATTGTTATTAATGGAAATTCAAATACCTATACTGGCGGTAAAGATGTTGATACTATAAAAATCAGCGGTGATAATAATTATGCAGAAGGCGGCGGAGCTGATGATAAATTTACAGTCGTAAAAGGCCATAATAATACAGTTGATGGAAATGACGGAACACGAAATACGCTAAGAGATTACGGCGTAGATACAACTTATTCCAACATAATGAAAATAATCAACCAGCCATTTGAACTTAATATTAAAGTTGATATAGGAAGCGGTGATGATAAATATATAAGCACATCTCTTAATCTTGAACTTTATGATTTTTCAGTAGATTTGACCACACCTGACAGCGCACGCACAGCTCTTGATATGATAGACGAAATGCTCTCAAATGTTTCGTCGCAGCTTGTGAACATCGGTGCTGCAATTAACCGTCTTGAATTTGTTCTGGATGAACAGAATATAAAAATTGAAAACATGATTTCAACGCGTTCAACCTTGAGAGATGCAGATGTCGCAAAAGAGAGTGCAAATTATATTCGATATCAGATTTTGCAGCAGGCAGGTGCAACCTTGATGTCTGCAACGAGAAATTTAAACGCCCAAAATGTTCTGGGGCTTATCGGACAGCTGTAAATTTTGACTTTTCTGTTTCAATAATTAATCATACAAATAGATGTATACAAATACATTAACATCTGTCACAATACATTTGTGAGAATATATTATGCCCTTTGTCTATAGACTTCAAAAAGTATTGGAATTTCGTATCCGAGCGAAAGAACAGCAGCTGCTTGTAGTTCAGAAAGCACAGCAGGATGTCTATTTGCAAGAGGAAAAAATTCGTCAGAATGAAGCGGAAATCCGACAAACAATTCAAAACAAAAGAACTGCAGATTTCAGGATGATGGAATATTATGATAATTATCTTCATCACCTCTGGGACAAAGCAGATGCGCTGGAACAGGAAAGACGCAGGCTTCAGGCAATATTAGACGAAGAACAAAAAAAACTTGTAAAACTAGAACAAGCAGTAAAAGTTGTTGAAAAACACAAAGAAAAACAGCGCGAAGCATACTTAGAAGAACAAAAAGCGATTGAACTAAAGCAGTTTTCCGAAATCGGCGTACAAAGATTTTTTATACATTCAAGAGAAGAAGCTGAAGAACAAGAGCTGCAGGAACAATTAAGAAAATTGGAGAGTGAATAATATGAATATCGGTGTAAACTCAAACTTAACAACAAATACAGTATCTTCAACTTCGTCTTCAAAATCTCAAAATGCAGATTCTCCAAAATTTGCAGAGGAACTTCAAAACCTTTCTGGAGAAAAAACTAAAGAAGAAAAAACTTCAGAAACAAAAGAAACTAAAAAATCCGATAAAGAGGCTGAGGAAAAATCAAAGGATGATATCGGAGAAGTAATCGACGGACTGGAAGATGCAGTTGCAGAGATTAACGACAAACTCAACCAGACAGATGAAAATGAGGAATCTGATTTAAAGGACGGACTTATTTCTGTCGATAAAAATACAAAGAATGAGGGTAATGCCTTGATAAATAATGATATGAATATTCAAGACCCGAATGAGGCTCTGAAATTTCAGATGAATGCAAGCATGAACTTTAACAGTGACGGCCAGCCATTCTCTGATTTGATGAAAAATCAGGATAATACAAAATTGAAATCTTCGGCAAAAGATTTGGCCGAAGAACAGGCTGTTCTCTCCACAATGGACGAAAATATTGCAATGGCAAATAAAAACAGGGTTCTTGCAGGTGCTCAGGAAGAAACTCAAAGTTCACGTGTAAAAACTGTTACAAATAGTGACGGCGTTAAAAAAGTTGATAAACAATCTAATGTTACTGTTGAAACTGTTGTTAAATATGACAGCATAATTATGAATGAGAGTGATGTAGATTTCTTTGTGAAACTTGTGGAAAATGGTCAGGCAGATGCATCCGCAGCAGCTGCTAAAAATTCCAAGGTGTCTAAAGCTCTGGCTGATTTGATTGCAAAATCTATGAAAGATAATCAGCCTGTAAGAATAGATTTTGACAATAATATTTCTGTCATTATAAAAATAGGTAGAGATGGAAAGATTTCCGCAGACTTCCTGCCAAGCTCACAGGTAGCAGAAGCTTATCTGAAAGAAAATCTTCCGCTATTAAAACAAAGGTTTGATGAAAGCAATATTGAATATGATGAATTAAATCATAGGCAGCAAAAACAAGACGAAAAAGAAAATCAAAAGAAGGGGCGCAAAGATGAATGATTTGTACACAACAGCCATTAACACCCAGAAAGCAACCGTACAGTGGATGGATGTTTTAGCTGACAACCTTACAAATGTTTATACTCCGGGATTTAGAGAAAACAAAGTTACATTCAAAACTTTCCTCGGCGGTGCGGTAATTGATAACAATGTTAAAAACCTTGGTCAGGGTAAGTCTACTCCAGGTACGTCTAACGAAAACCTGTTTTTTGAAGGAAGCGGATATTTTATGCTGAGAAGTCCGGACGGGAATGTTCAATATACACGTTTAGGAGAATTTACATTTGACTCGGAAGGTGTGTACAGAGCTAAAAGCGGTGCAACAGTTCAGGGGTATATACTTAATGACAAAGGCGAAATTATGTCCGGTACAAAATCTCTGAGCGCAGATTTGTATGAAGAAACGGCCCTAAAAGGCGGTGCTTTAAGTGTTCCGACTACAAACATTAAACTCTGGATTGATCCTAACAACGGCAAGTTTTTAGGTAAATATGATGAGTACGAAATAAAAAATGACGGTACAATTTACGGAAAAGCTGACGGCGGCAATCGTTCTGTTCCGCTTTATAAAATTGCGACAGCAAACTTCCATAATCCAAACGGTTTATATGAAGTTAAAGACGGGCTTTTTGTTGAAACTCCTGAATCAGGAAAACCGGTAGTAGGAAGAGGCGAAATCCGTTCAGGACTTCTTGAACAGGCCAATACTGATTTTAAAGCGAATATGTCGGGCTATCAGCAGGCTAAAGTTCAAATGGAACTTGTAAACGCACTGATTAAGTCTAACAAAGACCTGCTGCAATCAGCTATGGAAATGGCAACCCAATAGGAGGGTAAATAAAGCTGGTTAGTAGCTCAGACTACAAGCTTAGTGTGAAGTAAAAAACGTACGTAGACCAGGGGGCGGCTAGTCTCGTCAAAATACTAAACTGATTTTTGATTTACAAGCCCGCCTTTAGGTAAAACTACAAACATGGCTAGATAAATTTATTAGTTAAACTCCGTTTTATAGAGGGATTAAGGGATACTTTAATTCCTTTTTTATTATTTGGCCTGTTTGTAACAATTTGTAAATTTTTATTAAAGTTTTTCAAAAATATGCCGTTAAACATAATATAAAGGGTTGAAGCGGCAGGTTTATGAGAAAATTAAAAGGAATAATTATTAACGGTGAATATCTTGGAAATAAAGTCGCATATAACGGGCTTTTCAGAACCATATGCAATATTTCGCCAATAATTATGCTTGAATTTATTAAACTGGTAAGCCAATATGGAACCCTGTATTCACCTATTGAGATTAAAGGTTTTGACCTGCCGGAAGCATATAGAATTATTATAAAATTTGAGAACAAAAAATATAGAGGATACGCTGATTTATCTTTTGTAATTCAGAATGGTAAGCTTATATTAAGCGAGTCTGATGTATGTGTAGAATCTATTATGCCAACGAGAAAAAATATAGAGCCGGAGCCTGTTCAAGAAATAGTTCTTGAAGAATCTGAACCTGTGGTAGAAGAAGAAATTGAACCTATTATTGAGGAGCCTTTGATTGAAGATATGGTGGAGGAACCTGTAGAGCAGGAACCTATCATTGAAGAAGTAATTGAGCCTGCAATTGAAGAAGTTGTTGAAGAAAAAGCTGCACCTGTACCTGAGCCAAAACCTGAAAAGATTGTAATAGAGATCCCTGAATATTCAGAAGATCCTGTACTGGATGAACTTCTTACAAATGCAAATGTCGTTGAGGAAATTGAAGAAGAACCAGCTCCTGTTAAAGAAGATGTTGTGAATACCCCTGAGCCTGCAGCTATAGAAGAAACAAAAGCAGAACCTGTCCAAAATCTTCCGGAACCGCCTCAAAATGAAGAGATTGAAGAGGAAATTACCGCAGTGCAGGAAGCTGAACCTGAAATCGTTTCAGAGCCGGAAATATTTACTGAGCCCCATATAGAAGAAGCTGAAAACCAACCATTTATATCACAGGAGTCTGAACCTGAGGAATATTCAGAACCGGCTGTAGAAGAAGTTGAAGAAGAACCGTTTATAGTGCAAGAGGCTGAACCAGAGATATTTCATGAACCAGTAGTAGAAGAACAACCAGAAGCTGAACCTGAAATCCTATCAGAACCTGTTATAGAAGAGGCGAAAATTGCAGTAACAGCAGAACCGGAAGTGTTCCAAGAAGCTGCGGTTGAAGAACCAGAGCTAATAGAAGAAGAAATAATCGAGGAGATATTAGAAAGTAAAGAAGAACCTATTATAGAACCAGAAGCAGTAAAAATTCAAGAAAAACCGGTAGAGAATACTGAAATAGCAGAAGAAGAATATAAAAAGATTGAGTATACTCCGGATACTCAAAATAATCTGCACGATATTCTGGAAAACATCATTGCGCAAAATATCACTCCGGAAGTTGTAGTTAAAAAAGTTGCAGCTCCGCGTGAGCATGTTAAACCACAAAAAACCGGACAGAAGAAAAAAGCAGCACCCAAAAGCCCTTTGCAGGAATATCTGAATGCAATTGAGGTTATAGCAGCTGTCGAGAAAAAGGCGCCTCAGTTTAAAATATTACAGAATGGCAAACGCATGGATGTAAAAGTAATAGATGAAAATTGCTTTGTAGTAGGTGAAACAATTTATCGCTGGGGTGATATTTTATATCTCAAAGATTAAAAATTAATACATTCAGTCGATGTTTTGTAAAATTGTGTAAACTTTTTCTAATTTGTGCCGATAAAATAATTGACTAAAGAAAAAATATCATTAAACCCTGTACAGAAAGGTTTAACTAATATGGCAGAAATCGTAAATTTATTATCGCGAGTATTAACTTCAAATCCGCTTGTTCAGTCAGGTGCTGTTGCTCAGACACGCAGCAGTTCAAATCCTTTTGCACAGAATGGCGGTAATCCTTTTGTCACAAGCAATCCATTTGCAAATTACGGGCAGAATAAACCTGTTGCAGGCGGTTATTTTGCCGGATATTACAATAATCAGCCTAATATCGTCGGAAGACGACTCTTTATAGAGGTATAGACTCAAAAATATACCCGATTTATTACCCCAATACAGCCGTACAGAAAATATCTGTATGGCTTTTTGATAATTTAGATGATAAAATGACTTTTGAGGAGTGTAGATATGTTTAAAAAACTAGTTTCTATTTTATTAGTATCATTGCTTGTTTCATCAAATTTGACCGTTTATGCTGCAGATATTCAAAACGGAAGCGTGCAGACTCAAGATGAAGCTTTAGTTCTTCCTAAACGAATAGAAAATGAAATCTATAGTTCTATAGTGCAGGTATATGGCGAAAAACAGGCTAAAGAAATTTACGACAGAGTTATGCAAATAGCACGTACATCAATTGAAAAACGGCCGGAATATTTAAAAAAAGAAGATTTGAGCCGGCCGGATGACTGGTACAAAGACGAAATTATCTATATGTTTTATGTAGATCAATTCGGTGTCGTAACTCCTGAAAAACCAAATACCTTTAAAGATACATCTGCAATGTTTGATTATCTGAAAGATTTGGGTGTTACAACTCTCTATCTTCTTCCTTTCGCGGATTCACCAATGTCAGATGCCGGGTTTGATGTTAAAAATCCCCGTAATATAAGGGCTGATTTAGGCGGAAAGGCTGAATTTAAAGATTTTGTAATTGAAGCTAAGAAGAATGGATTTAAAATAAAATCTGACCTTGTACTTAACCATATTTCTGATGAGCATGAATGGTTTCAAGCTTTCTTAAGAGGTGATGTTTCAAAAAAAGATTACTTTGTAGTGAAAGATGAAATGCCTCAGTATACAAAATATGTTGACGAAAAAGCCGGAACAATTGTTGAATATAAAGAAAAGAACGGCAAGATTTCCAAAAGAAGGCTTATATTCCCTGAAATCACAGAGAATCATTATAGAAAAGTTACTCTAAACGGTAAAGATTACTACTTTTATCACACGTTCTATCCATTCCAGCTTGATGTAAACTGGGAAAATCCGGAAGTTTTATACTACTGGCTCGGAACAATTAATTATTGGACCAATATGGGGATTGATATATTTAGACTTGATGCAATACCTTATCTTTCTAAAGAGGACGGCACAAGTGCTGAAAATCAGCCCAAAACCCATGCAATTTTAAAACTTATAAGCAATTATATTCAGATGACAGCTCCTCGTACTGTTATTCAGGCAGAGGCCTGTCAATTTCCAAATGATATTCTTCCTTATTTCGGCAAAGAAAGGAAGTTTAAAACAACGATCGATAATCAAGAAAAGGTAATAAAAAGAACTGATGAGTTCCAGATTGCATATCATTTCCCATATATGCCGGCAATATGGGCATCTTTGATAACAGGTGATAAGCAGCATTTTGTAAATGCTTACAAAGCAACTCCGCAGATTCCATCAACTTCTGCGTGGGGAGTATTCTTACGTGTTCATGATGAATTAACATTAGAAATGATTGATCCTCAGACAAGGGAAATTATATACAATGCATTGGCGCCAAAAGGGGCAGAATTTAGAAAAGGACTCGGGGTGAGCGGAAGACTTGCAAACTTTTTGGATAATGATCCAGAAAGAATTGAAATGGCATTTTCAATTCTTATGTCTATGCCGGGCATTCCAATAATTTATTATGGTGATGAAGTTGGTGTAAGAAATAACTTTGAGAATGCAAAGAAAAGCGAAAAAGCTAGAATAGAAAAACAAAAGAAAGGTAAATTCAAACTTTTGAGCTGTTTTGACAGCAGAGATATACACAGAGGTGCAGTTCCTGCGAAACTATTCTACGGAGCTTCAAAAGATTATTACGAATTTAACAGTAAAGTTTATAAGAAGGTAAAAAATTTAATTGAGCTGAGAAAAAGTCTGCCTTCTATGTCAAAAGGAGATTTTACTCTGCTTAAAACTTCTTCCCCTGCAAATTTTGCATACATAAGAAGCTATAAGGATGAAAAAATACTTGTAATAAACAACCTTTCTGGAGAGAAACTTATTGCAGATATTACAATTCCTGTAGAAGTAGTATTGAAGTCAGACGGCAAACATATTGATACATTTAAAAACCTTGTGAATGGTGATGATGTGAAAGTTGATGTTTCTCTTACAAATCGAACAATGCATTTACGTATAGCTCCATACGGCGTTGTATGGCTGAAGTTGTAATAAAAAGCTCTCTTTATTAAGAGAGCTTTTTATTTATTGTTTTACTGCAAAATGAAATTCTTCAGCCCAGGTTTTAAACCCTCCAGAAAGTTCCATTACTGTAAAAGTGTTTTGTGCCAGAAGAAAAGCAGCTCTTGCGCCTAAATGACAGTAGTTGTTATAACAATAGATAACATGCAAATCGTCTTTGTTAAGCTCTTTCATTCTGTCTTTTATTTCTTCATAAGGCATAGATATAGCGCCTGGTATATGTCCGATTTCATAATCTGAGCGCATTCGTACATCAATAATTTTTACGTTACGCTCTTCGCTTAACTCTTTGAGTTCAACAGGGCCTAAGGTAAATGCTAATTTTTTTGAAAAATAACATTCAGCTTTTTCACTATTGTTTCTTATGTTTTGAATATACTGGTCAGTCATAAAAATCTCCTTTTCTAAATACTGTAAGTGTACTTTGTTGCAATAAACATACTAATCATTATCATTCCTGTGATTAAAAAATTAACTCCGGCGAGAATTCCAACCACCCACAAAGCAGTGGAAGGAAGCCCAAGTATGATTATTAGACCAAGAAGAAACTGGAGTACTGCAACAGGAATATCTGCCCACCAGAAATAAAGGGTTTTTCTATTTTGAATGGCAAAAGCGCAGGTAGAAACACTTTCAAGCAGAAAATAAACCCCGATAATACTGGTTATAAGAACTAGATTAAACATTGGCGCCATAAATAAGAATATTCCAAGCGCCATAAGTATTAAACCGAGTATAATATTAAGTATAAAGTGGCGGGTGTAGTTTCTGGTAAGAATAGCATTAATAGCTTTGTATCCTCCGTAGATAATGAATGCAAGACAAATCATCATTCCAAAAGTTATCGTTGTAACCTTTGGAAGCATTAACATAGCGAGTCCTAAAATTGTCAGAAGAATACCTTCTGTAAGGACATAGCTCAAAAAACGTTTTTCAGTCATAAAAATCTCCTTTTAGTTGATATCCCTACAAGGATACATGCTTAAGGATTTTTTTGTTTGCCTGAAAGACTGATATTTAGTAATTAATTTTTCCGTAATAATTTTTGTAAAATTCTTGAGGGTTCAGCTTAAGAATATTTTTAAACATTCCTATATGCTGTAATCTTTCGGTTATTTGCGGGTTTAGATTTTCGGAATTGTATTTTCTAAGTCTATCTTGCATTTCTCTATAAAAATCTTCTTTCATATTCTCATCTGCCAGCATAAACATTAAGGCAAATTGTTTATACTTATATTGGAAAAAAGCATATTTGTATGGTTCAAATATATTTTTTTTGTTCAAAAGCTCTTTGATTTTGTCTGTAATTCTAAATATTTCAAAAATATTTTTCTGTATAGTTTTTTTATCCTTGTAATAATACTGAGCATCCGGATTAACAATTATAGTTCTGGCATTAAAAAGTGTTAAAAAGAAGAAATACTGTTTTTCAAGCCCAACTATGCTAAAATCTCCGAGTGACTTTAGAAATTCTTTCCTGAAAATTTTGTTCTCGCAGCAAAAATTTTCGTTAAACGGGTTTGCGTTATCTAGGAAAGTATGTTTGTAGGATTCATCACTAATGTTTTTCCAGGTCTTTATGTCAAATACAAATTCCGGTTCAGTTGTTTTTAGTCCTAATTTAGAGCCGTTAAATATGTATATATCGGGTTTATGTTCGATACATGCAAATTTTTGGTAAAGCGAGAGTGATAAACGGCTGTCTGGATTAATGAAATGTATATACTCTCCTTTTGCGGCATCAATACTGCTGCAAATCTCAAATTCTTCAAATATCTGTAGTTTTAAAGAATTACTGCATTCTTCAGAAAGATTTGTTTTTTCGGGTATAATTACTGATATCAGCGGATTATTCATGCTCTTCCCTTTAAATGTGTTTCAAAATGTCTAAAATCACGATAACTCTTGTTGAGTATTGTTTGATACGCATAATAAATATTTTTTCTTTTTAGAATATTCATATCGTATTGGGAAAAATCGATATTCCCGTATGTTTTTTGAAGCAGATTGAACATTTCTCTTTTTGTACTTCCAGAGGTTTCCAGAGTTCTGACAAGAGAGCTTTCCATCTGACTTACAAGCAAAATTGTTCTGTATTTTTCGAACTTTCCTGACGCTTCAAAAATTTTAGAAATAATTTTATTGATTTCAAAAATATCAATAAAGTTTTTACCGGCGTCTGACATAATTGAACTGGATGATTTTCTATAAAAATATAGCGGTTCAAGGTCATAAGATATTTTTTCTGCATTAAGCCAGCATTGAGCAAAAAATGGTAGATCTTCAAAGATTAGCCCTTCTGGAAACGAAAAATCTTTGATGAAAGATTTTTTATACATTTTTGCCCACGCACTGAAAAGCATTTTTAAATAGAATTCTGCTCCTAAATCTTTTTCGCAGAAAACAGGTGTTTTAATATGAGCGGTAAATTCTTTTTTGTTCGGGAGTTCCCATAATGAAATCCCCTGGGGCAGTATCTGGTATGCGTATGAAAACATAAAATCACTGTCATTTTCAGACATATTTGTATGCATTTTTTCGAGAGCCACAGGTGATAAGAAATCATCTGAGTCTACAAAAACGATATATTCTCCATTTGCATGTCTCATACCGGCATTTCTGGCAGCAGATAACCCTAGATTTTTCTGTGAGAAAATTTTTATACGTCTGTCCAGCTTTGCGTATTGCCTGAGAATATTCAAACAGCTATCTGTCGAGCCGTCGTTTATGCAAATTATTTCAAAATCATCAAAAGTCTGGTTAATAAGGCTGTCCAAACAGACATCCAGATACTTTTCAACATTGTATACAGGAACAATAACAGAAACCTTAGCCATAAATTTATTATATCAGATTTGTAAATTTTTGTAACACAAATTAAATATATTGTCATTTCTTATTTTGTTTTGGGGTATAGAAAAAATATATAAAATAGTTGTGTATACAGTGCAATGTTGAAAAATATTTGAATTTATTATAAACTTATTGTACAAAAATAATCTGGAATATAAGTACAATGATTTTAAAAAGACCCCAAAAACCAAAGAGAGTAAGCTTAAAAGGTGCTGTGCAGATTAACCGCAACAGTTATTTTGTCTATGCTGACGAGGGCGGTAAAATGTTTCTGAAAAACGGAAATGACGAACGTTTGCAAAAAGCTGTAGTAAAGAATATGATTGCTCTTAATCCTGCAATCAGCGGGCTTTTGAAAAAATATAAAATAAAACCGTCTATTGATACAAAAACTCTTAAAGAACTGACAGGCGGTCATATGAATGAAACCTGCAATGTTGCAATGGGTGTTTATTCATCACTTTCGGAAGCTATGCGTATGGAAGTTGATAAGGGTAAGATAAAAGAAGCTTCAATGCTTCATGATTTAGGAAAAGTTTTAATACCTTCTAAAATCCTGAACAAGCCTGCAAAGCTTAATGTAAAAGAGCGTGAAATAATGAATATCCATTCAACTCTAGGGTATGAACTGCTTAAGACACAGAATATTTCTGCCGAAACTCTGGAACTTATTAAATATCATCATCAAAACTTAAAACATACAGGATATCCTGAATTGGAAGAAAGTATTTACCCATCTGATATTGGAGTTCAGATAATTTCTATTTCGGATAAATATAGTGCACTTAGAGAAACACGGGTTTACCGGCGAAAACTTAGCCGTGTAGAAGCTCTGTTAATACTCTACCGTGAAGTACGCGAGGGAAAAATTCATCCAGAAGTTTACAATGCTCTTGTAAGTTACGTAACTAAAACAGGCATTTAATATTGAAATGCGTCTTCAAGCATTCCATTTTCTGAAAAATACAAAGATAATTGCTCCTTCTGTTCTCCATCATCGTTAATTATTCCTTCTTCGTAGCTTGTAGGTTTGTTATTTTTATCAAATCCGATATCTTTGTATTTGCCGTTATCCTCAACATTCACACGATAATTCCCGTTTTTGAAATAATACGTTGTCTTTGTTTTATTTTCACCCAAATTTTCTTCAATTACCTGTATATCATCTTCATAAGATATTGTCTTATCAGGCATTTTTAACTTTGATAGTGTGCCGTCAGGGTTAAACTTTATACTTAACTCCTGGTTTGTTATCTCAGCAGGTGCACCGTTTGAGTATAATTTTTTATCTCCTTCGGTGTTTTTCAGCTCATCTGTAACTTCAAATTTTTCTGCAGGTTTTAATTCGGAATCATTCAATTTCTCACGGCCCAAACCGTTCGGGATGATAATTTCCACTTTTTTGCTTAATTTATACATTCCGCCGTTATAAAATTCTGCATGAGTTTCTATCTCTTTATTTTTAACGTGTTTGTGATGAGTTACTTCTTTTAACTGTTTGTCTTTGTCAAGAACAACTTGGCTGTATACATCACCTTTCTGCTTTGAAACAGAAAAACTCTTATTCCAGTCGGAATAACTTTGAGTATTTTCTTCGTCTTTATTATATTCAGTTTTAGATGCATACTTCAATTTTCCGTTTTCATAACTTGTATAGCGTAATTCTTTTCCTGTTTCAGGAGAATATTCTATTATGGATATTTCATTGTCATCTCTGTCGTTGTTCTGTTCTAGAATAACTTTTCCTGTCTTTTTATCCTTTGTTATAATTTTTTCAATGGAATTTTCATCATCTTCATAAGGCGTGTAAATAGTTATTTTATCATCATCTTCATTAACTATGGAATGGAGTTTTCCTTCCGGTGTATAAATCTTTTCTCCCTCTACTGCCGTTGGAACTTTCGCTTCAAGCGGCTGCAGAGCTATGTTGTAAGCAGCGAGGGCCTGTGCTCCGTTAAGATTTTCTATTGGTGCCGGTGTCTTTTCTTCTTCTTTTTTTTCAGCTTTAAAAGCCGGTTTTGTTATAAAATTAATACAGCTTAAACCATTTACCCTAATCATTTTATTCTCCACAATATACTACACATTTTAATTAAAACTCAAAAATAAAAAAATTGCTATCTTTAGTGTATAATTTAACTAAACAAATAGAGAGGTAGGAAAGTATGCAAGTTTCATTAAACTGGTTGAATGAATTAGTAGATTTAAAAGATTTAGATGTTAAACAAATAGCTCATGAGCTTACTATGAGCGGGTTAGAAGTAGAAGAAATTGAAGAAGTAAGACCTAAGTTTACAAATATAATAACAGCAAGAATAGAAAAAATAGACAATCATCCAAACAGCGACCACTTGCATCTGGTTACCGTAAATACCGGTTCCGGTCTAAAAACTGTTGTTTGCGGCGCACAAAATATTGAAGTTGGACAGGTTATACCGTATGCTTCTGTGGGAAGCAAAGTTCTTGACAGAAAATCCGGTGAGCAGTTTGAACTTAGTCCGGCTGTAATCAGAGGTGTTGAATCTCAAGGTATGCTTTGCTCTGATGATGAACTCGGTGTTTCTGATAGAAATTATCAGGAAGAAGACGGTATATTAGTTTTGAATAGAATTTTCCCTAATGTCGGCCTTGGACTCAATGTTGAAGATGTTCTTGGTTTTGAAAAGGATTATATTTTGCATACTGCTCCGACTGCAAACAGAGGTGATCAGGTTTCTGTAATAGGTATTGCAAGAGAACTTTCTGCTTTATTTAACAGACCGCTTAAATTTGAATATGCGCAACATGACACTTCTATGGCAGATTTTAAAGTTGAGATTAAAGATAGTGATGTGTGTAAATACTATTCAATCGGTGTTTTGAAAAATATTGCAATTAAGCCTTCACCTGATTGGATGCAAAAAAGATTGATTGCGTCCGGAGTCAGAGCAATTAATAATGTTGTTGACATTACAAACTATGTAATGCTTGAATATGGCACGCCGCTGCATGCATTTGACCTGGATAAACTAAATGGGTATCTTTGCGTAAGACGTGCTGAAGAGGGTGAAACGCTTGTAACTCTTGATGAGGTAGAAAGACAACTTAACAACGATACAGTGGTTATTGCAACGGAAAAAGAGCCGGTATGTCTGGGCGGAGTTTTCGGCGGTGCTAACTCTGAAATTGATGATAATTCGAAAAATATTGCGCTTGAAGCTGCTTATTTTACTCCTCAGGCAAACAGAAAAAGTTCAAGAAGTGTAGGATATAAATCAGACGCCTGTGCCAGATTTGAAAGAGGAGTTGATATAGAAGCTGTCAAACCGGGGCTTTTGAGAGCAGTTGAATTAATGGAAAAGTATGCTGATGCTAAGTTTGAAGGTATGTGTGAAACAGGTGTAAACAAGCTTGAACCGATAGAAATAACTTTGAGATATCCGCAGATTAAGAGAGTTTTGGGCTGTGAAATTGAACCTACAAAATGCCTTTCTATCTTAGAAAAACTAGGATTTACTATTCTTGGCAAAAACGAGATTGCATGTAAGGTTCAAGTTCCTTCTTTCCGTGCCGGAGATGTAACAAGAGAATGTGACTTGATAGAAGAAATTGCAAGAATTAACGGCTATGATAAAATAACTCCGACGCTTCCAAACAGAGCAGGAACTCCTGAAATTTCTGTTGCAGAACGCGTCGTAAACAAAGTTCATGACCTTATGCGTGCGGCAGGCTTAAATGAAATGCAGACTTCTTCATTGATTGGCGAGCCTCTTTTGAAACAGTTTAATATCCCTTATGATAAGGAAAAAGCTGTTTTTGTAGAAAATCCTGCTTCAGAGGATTTTGCAATGCTTAGACAATCCCTTATTCCGAGTGTTTTAAGCTGTATGAAATACAATTATGATAACGGACAAAAGAATTTTTGGGGTTATGAAATCGGAAGAAGCTATGTGAAAATCGGCGCTGCTGATGAAAAATTCTCAGGAGTTAAAGAAACTCAGGTTCTTGCTGGCGTCATTACAGGAAATGTTCAAAATTCGCTCTGGCAGCAGACCGGAGAAGTTGATTTCTATACTGTAAAAGGTATTGTTGATAAACTTCTGGAAGAGTTCGGGCTTTCAAGACGTATAAAATTCGCGCTTCTTGCTGATTCTCCTCTTGCAGATTCTCACAAATGTCTGCACCCATACAAAACAGCTGTATTAACAATGCTGGGCAAAAAACCTGAAATTATCGGATATTATGGTGAATTGCATCCGGAACTTAAAGGTAAATTGAAATTAAACCAGGATGCTTTTATATTCAAACTTGATTTGGATATGATGATTGCTGCGGTTAATGAAACAGTACCAAGATTTAAAAAACTGCCTGCATTCCCGGAAGTACAGAGGGATTTAGCGGTAATTGTTCCTGTGAAAACATCGTGGGATGAACTTGAAAAGGTTATTAAAAAAGGCGTTGATAATAAGGTATTCTCAGGAAGTGAAGTCTTTGACGTATATCAAGGTGAACATGTTGAGGATGGTTTCAAGTCTGTTGCGTTCAGGATAAGAATGCAGGATGCGAATGCAACAATGACCGATGAAGCAATTGAAACACAGATGGCAAATGTGAGAGCTGCCCTTAAGAAAGCTATGCCTGAATTAAGCTTTAGAGAGTAATATTTATGGCCCAAAAATCAGGTTATTTAAACAGAACACTGGAATTTCATAAGATTTATGAAGAAGAAATTATTCCTATATTAAAAAGCTATAAGCAGCAAAAAGAAAAAGCAGATGAGAAAAACCGTTATGATTATTTGGGAGCTGCGCTATGCTTTCTAAGTTTAATTACGTTTATGCTAGCTTGTTCTGGTTCTGTAGAAAGATTCTATTCGATGATATTAGTTATAGTTAGTGTACTTTTGTGCTTGTTAGGCTCTAGCATTATGGAACCTATGAGGGCAGAACTACAAAATAATGAATTAAAGAAAAAATTATTCTTCAAAAAGAAATGTATGTCCAAGCTGCTCAGGGTATTCGGTAATATAAAATGGTATAACAATTGTGAAGTCATTAAAACAGTTGAAATTTGTGAAACAGGGCTTTTCCCGCCTATATTGTATAGGATTACGGATGATGAATTCGTTGGAGAATATCAAGGTGTCAAGTTTCGAATGAGCGAAACAAAATTCCCAGTAAACCGTTTTATCGGCTTTACGGGAATTATTCTTGCATTTGAGGCTAATAAATCTTTTGAAAGCCATACAATTATTGTTTCAAAGCTTGCACCAGACCGACATCATTCTTTCAAGTTGGAACCTGTAACTTTAGAAGATCCAAAATTTTGTAGAGATTATAATGTTTATTCTTCTGATCAGACAGAAGCCCGTTATCTTATAACTCCATCTTTTATGGAACGTTTTAGGAAACTGAAAGTAGCATTTAAGACAACAGATATAGCGTGTGCTTTTTTAAAAAACAAAGTAATCTTTGCTTTAGATAGCGAAGGTTTATCAGGTTTGTCAAAAAATTTATTTGAAATTGACGCTTATTCTGCATTTACTGATGATAGGGAAGCAATTAATATTTTTTATAATGAATTGACATCTGTATTAGATATGGCAGCTTATTTCAAACTTGATGAAAAGACCGGATTGTAGGAAATTTTTATCAGATGATTATAACAAAGGAGGCTTTATGCCAAAAAACAAAGGTTATCTTCAAAGAACACTGGAATTTCATAAGAATTACAAATCGAAGATTGCGCCGATTTTCAGGAGTTATGAAGCTTTCCGTAAAAAAGAGCTTGCAAAATTCTGGTTTATGATTATATCCGGAATATTGATGCTGTGTAATTTCCCTCTTATGCTTTTGCTTTCAGATAGTATCTTAAGCGATATTGCATGTGATTATTTTGTTGCATATTTAATATTAATGATGATATTTATGACGCTTGGCATCTTGCTTCTTTTCATCGCACCTAAAAAAATCAAAAATTTTGCAATGAAAATTAAGTCGGACTGTCTTTCTAAATTACTCGAGGTTTTCGGTGATATTCGATGGCAGAATGGTAAAAATATTATAGACGATTGGGAATTAAATAGAAGCGCATTATTTTCCAATTTTAATACCAGATATACTGATGATGAATTTTCCGGAAGCTTTAAAGGCGTGCCGTTTAAGATTTGTGAAACAAATCTGCTTCAAATAAGCGGCTCGGGAAAAAGCAGAACCTGTATACCGGTTTTTAAGGGAGTTGTAATACAGTTCAAATCGAATAAAATAATTAGAAACCGGACTATGATTGCTACAAAGGGTGATTTTACAGCAAAAAATTCGTGGCTGCTTTTATGGCTCGGGTTATCAATGCCTTTAATACAGATGTTAATAGAACAACCGGCAGGCTGCCTTATAGCTTTTGTGGTTTTGGGACTAATATGCTGGGGAGGCTCAAAAATTTTGTACAAAGATGAGGAAAGACTTGATGAAGTTAAGCTCGAAGATCCTAAGTTCTGCAAAAAGTTTAATGCATATTCTTCTGATCAGGTTGAAGCACGGTATCTTTTAACAACGGCTTTTATTGAGAGATTTCAAAATCTTAACACAGCATTCGGAGCTAAAAAGGCAAAATGTTCTTTTTATGGAGATAAGATAATGTTTGCAATAAGTACTAACAAAAACCTTTTTGAAATCGGAAGTCTGTTCAAATCACTTGAAAAACCTGAGGCAGTCAATAAATTTTATAACGAGCTGTCTTCCATCTATAGTATGATTGATTATTTCAAACTTGACGAAAAGGTCGGATTGTAGGATTGTTTTAATCAAGGAGATTGGTTTATGAGAAAAATTTTAATTATATTATGTTTGTTTTTTATGATGCCGGTTTTGGCGGATACAATGCCGTTTTATATGAATTCAATTCCTAAAAATGCAATAGGTATGTATCAAACCGGTGAGAACATTACATTATATTCTCACCCTGAGGCTAATTCGGCGGTTATAAAAAAACTCGATTTTTCGTATGACCCGAATACAATGCCGGATAATGTTTTTGCTGTTTTACTTAATGAAAAAAAACTGGGCTTTTTATACGTATCTGATATCGGTGATGATGGCTGGGTAGAAGTTATTTATGATAAGATTACAGGGGCAAAAGGCTGGGTGCAGACGGAAGACAGGTTTCAATTCCTGCCGTGGCTGAGTTTTTATAATATGTATGGCAGAAAATACGGGTTAAGAATTTTGAAAGACGCACCTGATGAGATAGAAACCCTTCACGCAAAGAGTGAGGATTTATCTCAAAATGTTGCTACGCTGAGATTTGTAAAACAAATCAAACTAACAGTAATCCGCGGCAACTGGGCCTTAGTATCTGTTGTGGACATAGATAAAACACCTAAAACAGGCTATATGAAATGGCGCGGAACTGACGGTACAATTTATGCTTTTCCGAATATAAAATAATTTATACGGGTTGTGCAATCCTGTTTTTGACATCAACTGCAAAAGTTGCCGCTATACATTCTGCTGCGGGATGAAAAAAAGCCTGCTTGCCGTCCGCAGCTTTTTTGTAGTCAGATAGTTTGCCTTTGAATTTGAGCTTCGCAAATTCTGCATCGCAGTTTGCCGGATTAATATCAATCAGTGTTATGCCTTGTTTATCCAAACCTAATTTTGAGAAAGTTTCAAAGCCTTTTTGTTTAAATATCTGGTTTTCGGCATCGTTAAAAAACTTTTTGCGATAGTCTTTCAAATATATGCTGTAAGGTTTTTTCAAAGTTTGTTCTGAATATTTTTTTACAGCATATCCGGCGCCGATACCTATAGCAGTATCTGTATAGTTATGTTCAGCCATCAATTATTTCCCCATTAAATATATAAAGTATTTTTCGTTTGAAAAATTGCCCTGCTTGTTGTTTCCTTCCCCCCTTGAAAAAAGTGCACTTTTTTTGTAATATATACTAAGATAAATATATTTATAAGAAGAGGAATTTTTTTAATGTTCGAACGTTTTACTGAAAAGGCGATAAAAGTTATTATGCTGGCTCAGGAAGAAGCCAGACGCCTTGGACATAATTTTGTAGGTACCGAACAGGTTTTGCTCGGACTAATTGGAGAAGGTACAGGTATTGCAGCAAAAACTCTTAAATCAATGGGAGTTAATCTCAAAGATGCAAGAATTGAAGTTGAAAAAATAATCGGAAGAGGCTCCGGTTTCGTAGCTGTAGAAATTCCGTTCACACCAAGAGCAAAAAGAGTTCTGGAGTTATCCTGGGATGAAGCCAGACAACTCGGCCATAATTATATCGGCACAGAACACCTGTTGCTAGGCTTAATCCGTGAGGGAGAAGGCGTTGCAGCAAGAGTGCTTGAAAATCTCGGTGTTGATTTAAATAAAGTAAGAAGCAACGTTGTTAAGATGCTTGGTGATTCAAAACCTCAAACTTCAGGTGCGGGTGTTGGCAGTTCATCATCGTCTTCTCAGGCAAGCAAGGTAAAAACTCCAAGTCTTGATGAGTTTGGAACTGATTTAACACAAGCTGCTTCCGAACAGCGTCTTGACCCTGTTGTAGGCAGAGAAAAAGAAATTGAACGGGTTATACAAATTCTTGCAAGAAGAACTAAAAATAATCCGGTGCTTTTAGGTGAACCGGGGGTTGGTAAAACTGCAGTAGCAGAAGGACTTGCAATCAGAATTGTTAATAATGAAGTTCCTGATATTCTTGAAAATAAAAAGATTATTCAGCTTGATATGGGGCTTTTAATTGCAGGTACCAAGTACAGAGGTGAATTTGAAGAACGTCTTAAAAAGATTATGGACGAAATTCGTCAGGCAGGAAATGTAATTCTTGTTATTGATGAAATGCATACACTTATCGGAGCTGGTGCTGCAGAAGGTGCTATTGATGCTGCTAATATATTAAAACCGGCTCTTTCCAGAGGTGAAATTCAGGTAATCGGTGCTACAACTTCTGATGAGTACAGAAAGTATATTGAAAAAGACTCTGCTCTTGAAAGAAGATTCCAGCCTGTAATTATTGAAGAACCGTCAATTGATGAAACAATTGAAATTATCAGAGGTTTGAAACCAAAATACGAGGAACACCATAACCTTAATATCTCTGACGAAGCGATTGTTGCTGCAACAAAATTATCAAGCAAATATATCAATGACAGATTTTTGCCGGATAAAGCAATTGACGTAATTGACGAAGCAAGTTCTAAGGTCAGATTAAAAGTCTGTACACTTTCTCCTGAAGGTAAAGAACTTGATAAAGAATTGAGAGAAATTATCAAGGAAAAAGAAGATGCTATAAGAAATCAAGAGTTTGAAAGAGCATCAGCTTTGCGTGATGATGAAGCTAACATGAAAGATCGTATTCGTGAAGTTTCTGAAGAATGGAGGCGTCAAAACGATGCTAATAAGCCGACTGTGACAGAAGAAGATGTTGCAGAAGTTATTGCTACAATGACAGGCGTTCCAGTAACAAAACTTACAGAAGGCGAGTCTGAAAGATTATTAAAGCTTGAAGATACACTTCACGCAAGAGTAATCGGACAGAGCGACGCTGTAACTGCTATATCAAAAGCAATTAGACGCGCAAGAGTTGGTTTAAAATCTCCGAACAGACCTATTGGAAGCTTTATCTTCTCTGGTCCTACCGGTGTTGGTAAAACAGAACTTGCAAAAGCTTTAGCAGAAGCTATTTTTGGCAGCGAAGATAATATGATAAGAGTGGATATGTCAGAATTTATGGAAAAACATTCTACTGCAAAACTTATCGGCTCACCTCCAGGGTATGTAGGTTACGATGACGGCGGACACCTTTCAGAACTCGTTAGAAAGAAACCTTATTCAGTTATTCTTTTTGATGAAATCGAAAAAGCCCATCCGGACGTATTTAATATAATGCTCCAGATTCTTGATGACGGACGTCTGACAGATGCAAAAGGTAGACATATTAATTTCAAAAATACTGTAATTATTATGACTTCAAACGTCGGTGCAAGCATGATTACAACTCAGGGCAAACTCGGGTTCTCTACTGCTGATGACGCTAAGAAAGATAAATACGAGAAATTAAAAGAAACAGTTAACGAAGAATTGAAAAAGGCATTCAGACCTGAATTCTTAAACCGTATTGATGATATTATCGTATTCTCACATCTGAGCAAGGAAGAAATCCGTGAAATCGTTGACTTGATGATGAAAGACTTGTTCAAACGTCTATCAGAACGTGAACTTTCTATAGAAGTTACAGATGAGGTAAAAGATTATCTTGCAAAAGATGGTTATAACGAGGCATATGGTGCAAGACCGCTAAGAAGGTTAATCCAGAAAAAGATTGAAGACCAGCTTGCGGAAGAAATTCTTACAAATGCATACAAGCCTGGTGATACAATCTTACTGAAACTTCAAGATGATAAGATTGTGTTTGAAAGAAAAGAAGGTTCTAAACCGGAAGCAGAAGAAGTTCCTCAAGAAGGTTAGTAAAAAAAAATTCGGGCTCAAAAAGAGCCCGTTTTTTATGAAAATGTCAAAGAAAAGACGATTATTGCTGATAATACAAGGACAGTCATTACAAATGCGATTGCTAATTTTATGACAGGGTGAAAAGAAAAATTATATTCTTCATTTGGATTTAACTGCCTTATTACGTTTCTTGAAAAGTCCTGCCGGGCATCCATCTTTGTTTTATTAAATGATTCACTCATCAAGCGTCGGATATTATAAGTATCTTCTAGCTCTTTTCTAGCTTTTTTATTATTTATCGTATATTTTTTTATTTTAATACTCTCATCTGACGGAAGTTCATTGTCTATATATGCAGACAGGTTATTCTGAAAAATTCGGTACTGGCTGTTTGAATTTGCCGAACAAATTTCTTCCTTATCATCAATCGATGATTTTAAATCATCAAGCATGCCTTTTACAATATTATATTTTGCTCTGCAGGATGAGCAATTTTTTAAATGTTCTTCAACTTTGATTTTTAAAGCCTTGCTCAAATCTCCTTCTATGTAAAAAGAGAGTAGAACATCCATCTGTGCACATGTTATTTCCATGTTGTATTACTCCTTTATATGTATAACTTATCCCTTATATAAACTCCTTCAGTTCTTCCTGAAGTTTAATTCTAGCTCTCGAAATTCTTGACTTAACAGTCCCGAGCGCGGTGTTGGTAATTTTAGATATGTCTTCGTAGCTTAAACCTTCGTACTCTCTTAATACAATAACGATTCTCAAATTTTCAGGAAGATTTAACAAAGCAGCTTTGATTAATTTTTCCATTTCAGCAAACAGGCATTTTTCTCCCGGTTCGCACCCAATTTTGTCTTTAATTTCAAGAAGTTTGTCGTTGTCTAAATCAATTTTTTTATCACGAGCATGTTTTTTTACATAATCATAAAAAATATTTGTAACAATTTGATTAAGCCATGGTTTGAAACGCGCAGGATCTTTCAATGATGCTATATTTCGCGCCATCTTAAGAAGCGCTTCCTGCGTTAAGTCAGCAATATCCTGCCTCCTGTCAGTCAGATAGCTGAACATAGCGAATATATTTTTCTGCACACGTCTTACAAGCTCTTCAAGAGCCTTGGATTCTCCATGTTGTGCCATTATAATAAGTGTGTAAATATCCCTTTTTTTGTACTTTGATTTAGACATCGTACAATCATTATATTAAGTAGCTGGAAAAAATATATTGCCGAGGAGTGGATAAGCTTGGAGGTAGTTTGAATGACGCTAAACTGGTAGTTCTTGCGCAAAGCTTAATATATTTACCCCCCTCCAAAAGAAAACAGGTCGGTTATTATCCTTCCTGTTAAGATTTTACACTAGCCGAAATATAAATAGCAATTTCATTGTACACTAAAACCAAGAAAAATACAAATAATACCGTCAATAAATTTACATAAATATCCGGACAATTCTTTAAGTTATTTGCATATAAGCCAGTCATACTCAGAAAAACTGCAAAAAAGCATAATATTAACTTATGTAACAAATATATATTAATTATATATAAAATTGTCAATTTTCTTTACATTTATGTTTTTATATATATAACGAGGATAATTATGGCTTACAAATTTGATTCAATTGTTAATAAAAGCGAAGCAGATGCCCTTAAAGACATGATTTTTAGACGTGTTCAAGAGCGTTCAAAAGGCATGAGCGACGAAGTACAGACAGATGTAATGGATTTGGCCAGAGATTCTTTTGTTAGTAAGGATAATCCTTTTTCAAAGATTATTAATACTTCTTCGGCGGAAGAAAATCATGCTCCTTCAGAAGTTCAGACTGTCACAAAAGAAGAAGATAATGCAATCGGGTTTCCGATAAAGGAGCCAAAATTGCGCGTGAACGGGCAGAGCCGCATAATAAATGAGCAGATTACAAGTGCTGCAATTGCATCCACTATGCAGGAAGCAAGGAGTGGTTTAAGTAATAAACAAAGCTTTATGGGGGCATTGAACTTTTTAAATTCTCAGGCTGCAATATCATTAATCAGGACCCGTGCTGATAAATTTGAAGTTCTTGCATAGTTTTTAATCTTTATTGAATATTATATTGACACGATTATCTAAGTTTGTTAAAATAGATATAGATGTAAGAAGAAAAATTTCACATAAATATAAGAAGAGAAAGGAATATTATGATGAAGAAGAACGGTTTTACTCTTGCGGAAGTTTTAATCACCTTGGCCATTATTGGTGTTGTTGCTACGTTAACACTTCCTGCATTGATGACAAACACTCAGGAACAACAAGCAAGAACAGCTTTGAAAAAAGGTATTAACACTCTAACTGAAGCAGCTCAGATGAATTCAGCTATTGCAGGGTTTGACTATGGTTCTTTTAATGAAACCTCAACTAACAACACTGAATCTCAATCTTTATATGGTTTGTTAGCAAACCGTACAACAGTTGATTATCAGCTAACCGGTACTACAACAAATCAGGCAAAAGCTGTTAACAACGGTGCAAGCAACTATGTTATGTTCTTTAGAGATGGTTCAGCTATTGCATTTAAAAATAACGCTACAACTTTAGTTACAAATGCAACTGTTAATAAAATGCAATCAGATGGTTTAGTTTACGGTATTTCTGTAATATATGATACAAACGGTGCTAAAGGTCCTAACTTATTATCTAACTGTGCAGGTAATGCTGGTATGTTGAACAATGCAGCTCAGAATGATACAGCAACAGATTGTACTGTTAAAGCAAGACGTGTAATCAAAGACCAATTTGGTGTAAGATTAAGAGGTGGTTTTGCAGTTCCAAACGGTGCAGCTGCTAGATGGGCATTCGATAACTAATATTTTTAACACTATATAAAAAGAGCGGAAATCCAAATCCGCTCTTTTTTTTTGATACATTTATCAACTACTCTCTTTGTACTATCTGTGTTTTCCTTGTATCCTCCATTTCATCTACACTGTATGCTCTATATTTTGAGTTGATTCATAATCTTAAAATATTGTTATTACTGATATTCAGCGATTTTATTGACCATATGGTCTATATCTATCAATCTACCTCAAACGCTGTAAAATCAATCATCATATTGATGAAAATCTCCTCTATAAGGAGGTAATATATATAGTGTAATAACGAATAAAAAATACTAAATTTACATGATAGGGGAGAAGAGAGTATGAGACGAGAGTTTAAGAAGAAATCAAAGGTGCTGCTTATTGATGACAATTATGAGCACTTAGCAGGAATTAGGGAGCTTTTGAATCTAGAAGGCACTTTTGACGTAGTTGGAATTGCAACTAATGTTACTGTCGGGCTTAATTTAATTAAGAAATATCAGCCTGATGTTGTTCTTCTGGATATGAATATGCCGGAACGTGATGGCTTGCAAGGTATTATGGAAATCGCTAAACTTGATTTGGATACTAAAGTTTTAGCGTTATCAGGATATGATGATGCTGATTTAATCTTTAGAGCTATGAAAATAGGAGCTAAAGGTTATGTACTTAAAACTATGGCATCAGCTCAATTAATTTATGCAATAGAAGAAGTGTTAAATGGAAAAATTTATCTTCCGCTTGCATTGTCTTCAAGATTTTTTGAATACTTTCAGCAGACATTTAGAGAAGAAGCTGAGAAGAAGGATGCTGCTGAAGAAGAAGAAAATCTGCTTAATTATCTGACTCAGAGAGAAGAAGAAGTTTTGGAGTTATTAACACAGGGTATTACGTATAAAGGCGTTGCCAACAAATTATTCATATCAGAAACAACTGTAAAAACCCATGTAAACAATATTTTCCAAAAGTTACAGGTTAATGATAGAACACAGGCCGTTCTATACGCTATAAACAATGGCTTTTTAACAAAAAAGGTTAAACTTGCAGTGTAAGGTTCAGGCTATGAAAAAGATTGTAAGACAGCAAAATTATTTAAAGGGTTTGATTGAATCTCAGGATAATAAGTCTATAACAAAACAAATCTTGAGATGTGCAATTCGTGCTGTCTTAGAACCTTTGCTTGATAATCCTGAAGCAGGCGTCGTTTTGTATAGAATAATAAATCAAACAGGACTTGCCGGATTAATAAAACGGGTAGAATTTTCAGACATTGAAGCTTATAATTTTTCAGATGAGAGCGAAAATCTGAGGGAGAGAGTCTGGGCTGATACCGAGTTTTTATGTGTTATGACACACAGATTTGTTTCTATATTTATATGGGATAACAAGACTGACAGCAAGAACTATGTTAGATATTATTCAATCTGGAACTCAAAACTTCAAGATGAGGCGCTGGATATTATAAACAGAAACTCAATAATTGATATCAGGCAGTTTCAGGAAAAATTCAGACCGGACAGACGTGATAACATACTTTTAAATTCCTCTATCAGGCGTCTGGTTGAGAATATGGATGAAGCAGCGAAAGATGCAGTGCTGGGATTTGCAGAGTTTCAGGCTAAACCGGCAGAAGCTTCTGCCGAGGTTAGAGAAGTTGCTCATGAGATAAAAAATCAGCTTTCCATATGCGATTTGTACGGTGAAATTATAAGAAAGTACTGTGAAAAGAACGGAATAACTGATGAAACGATTTTAAACGGGGTGCACTGTATCTCAAGAGCAGTGAAGATGTCAGGAAATTCTCTTCTGGCTTTGAAGTCAACGCAGAGCAAAGAACTAAAGCAGTGTGATTTAAAAAATATCATTAAAATTGTAGAAGATTTGACTAAAGTATACTTCGAATGCAAAAATGTTGAGTATATTGTAGAGAGCAAGGCTAATTTAAAAGTTCTGGCAGATGAAGATAGTTTAACAGCAGTTCTGGTTAATTTAGTAAAGAATGCTGTTGAGGCTTTCGGCACAACAGAGGATTTGAATGACGAAAATGGTAAGTATGTTAAAATTAAGGCGGAGAAGAGGGGAGAGTTTGCCGCAATTAGAATTATCAATAACGCTGGAAAAATAAACGAGCCTGAGCGTATTTTTGAAAAAGGATTTACAACAAAAAGAGGCGGCTCAGGTCTAGGGCTAAGCATCTGCAAAAAATCGATTGAAGAACAGCTCGGGCAATTAAAACTTGAGCATACTGGCGATGATTATACTGAATTTTTAATTAAATTAGGTCTGGTTGACGGGGTGAGAGGTTAATAATGGATTTAATCAGCAATAGAACAATTGAAATTACAAAGCTGGGCATGGATGGGCTTATGAGCAGACAGCATGCGATAGCTTCCAATATTGCCAACGTTATGACTCCGGGGTTTCAAAGGCAGGAAGTTGCATTCGAGAGCCAGCTTGCTGAAATTATTGAAAATGAGGATTTGAAGGATTACATTAAAGGGCAGAATAGCATTGAGTATAAACCGCCAATGGTAGATGTTTTTACAGGCGATGTTCATACTTATAGAACACCGACGCAGCAGGAGAAAGCTTATTTGAAGGCGAATACAATGGAGCAGTTTAACCCGCAGGTGGTTACAGATATTTACAGCGGAACAAATTCGGATGGAAATAACGTAGAACTTGAACGGGAAATGATGGATTTGTCGAAAACAGGTACAAGGTATATGGTTTTATCAAATCTGGAAAGAAGACAGTTTTCAATAGTTTCGTCTGCAATCCAGGGACAATAGTAGAGAAAGAGTAGCTTATGAGTTTTAATATTTTTGACATAGCCGGTTCTGGAATGACCGCTCAGAGAATTAAAATGGACACAGTTGCAAGTAACATTGCAAATATAAATACTACACGTCAGCCAGACGGTTCAAAAGGTGTTTATGTAAAAAAAGATGTGTCTTTCAGAACTGTTTACGATGATGCTGTTAACCGCGGATATTCAAATTTTGCTGCAAATAATCCAGATGCTCAGTTTGATCCAAGAACAGGAAACATGCTTATAAATGCAAATGTTTCCTTAAATAATGGTTTGATAACAGGCGGAGTAAGAGTTGATGAAATTTATGAAGCCGAAAACGGGGTTAAAACTGTGTATGACCCATCTCATCCGGATGCTGATGAAGAAGGGTATGTTGATCTTCCAAATATAAATATTGTGGAAGAAATGGTCGGAATGATATCTGCATCTAAGGCTTACGAAGCCAATGCAACAGTTGCAGAAAACGTTAAAACAATGATGCAGACCGCAATGAACATTTAGGTACTACGTACGTAGACATTGGGGCGGGAGACAATCGAAATATTACAAGTTTACATTAAAACTACAGGTCTCCCTTAAAGTGAAACTACAAATAAAAAGGGGTTTTAAATGGAATTTACAACAGGGATAAGTGAATTTAATACGACTTATAATCTTAATGCTATAGATGATTATAACAAGTATCTGAAAGGGCAGGCTTCGTTTGAGATAGACAAAAATGCTTTTGAGGAAGCTCTTGAGAATGCTGCCAAAAGTTATCCTGTAAAAGATAAAGCCGATCCGACAGGCTTGGGAAATTTTGCTTCCAGCATGGGAAATGCTTTTTCAAACAGCCTTAATGCTGTCAACAATGCTCATATTACGGCTGACAAAATGCAGGAAGACATTGCTATGGGCGGCTCTACAAGTATCCATGATGCAATGATTGCAGCTGAAAAAGCTTCATTAAATATGCAAATGGCTGTACAGGTAAGAAACAGGCTGGTGTCAGCTTACACAGATATAACCCAGATGGCAATATAGCCTAACGCAACAAAAGTAATCCTGTAGCGTTACCTACAGTCCTGTGTCTAAAGTGTTTTTGGTTACTTTTTATACATAAAAAGTAACCGGCGGTAAGGGGAATTGAACCCCTGTTTGGAGAATGAGAATCTCCCGTCCTAACCACTAGACGATACCGCTATATAGGCATATAATCCGAATAAATTATACTTGACCAATCATCTTCAAAATAACTAATCTGTGTTAGTGTGCCTGTTTTTATAAGGTTTTTAAACTGGCTTACCGGATCAAGATTAAGAGTCTTTGCTATTGCAGACTGGATTACATCAGTAGTTGTAACTACTATTATACGATTACCTTTGTTTTCTTCAACAAGTTTATCGATGACTTTAGAAACTCTTTTATTAAAATCTTCAAGAGATTCCCCGCCTTCTGGTTTCTGTATAATAGCTTCCGGTCCAAACTCATCAAAAACATCAGAATACGATCTTCCGCTCCACTCGCCGTGGTTTCTTGCAGGAAGGTCTATGGAAGTAATTTCTTTTTTAAATAATTTGGCAATAATTTGAGCAGATTGTGTGCATCTGGCAGATGAACTAGTATAAATTTTATCGTAAGTTACTGCCCTGTTTTCAAGGTATTCACAAACTTTTTCTATTTCTTCTTCCCCAAATTCATTTATTTTCGGGTATTTTTCTGTATCACAAATAATACCGTCCATTGTATGAACAGTTGCGCCGTGTGAAATAAAAGTGATTTTACATTTACGTTTAAACATATTAATACCCTCTTATATCATTATACCATAAACGAATATTAATCTCCAACTTTAGTTGTTAATCTCTCATATTTTTGTATAATTGACTTTTATATAAAAAACATTAAACTGAACATGTATAAATGTAAACTAAGCACAAGGAGATATATTATGGGCAAACGACTGGACGGATCTTCTTTATTCAGTGGAATAAATGCAGGATTAACAAACTCTTTTTCTTTACTTTCAAGCCAGTACAGTGACGGCTTAACGCTGGAAAATCTTAATGCAGCTTTAACCAATACTAATGTAACAAACACATCCTATGGTTCAACATTTGCATCTTATTTAACAACTAATTTTAATAGTGTGGACAAAAATGGAGATGGTACAATTTCTGCAGACGAAATCCAAACATTAATGAATAATATGGCTACTCAAGGGCTTACAAGAGAGCAGATAATGTCTTTAGGAGCTTCTTCCGGTATGAGTTCTTCTTTGCAGGAAACGGTGCTATCACACTTTGACGACATTGATGCTAACCATGACGGCAAAGTTACAAATGCCGAAATTAATGCTTACGGCGTCAACTCTGATATTGAAAAACAAAAAATCGAGGATAGAAACAGAATAGTAAACAACATGTCTATGTTTTACGGGGACGATTTGACAGAGTACGAAGGAAGTATAATGGATTATAGATATTTGGACGATGATGAGGCTTAGTTGTGAAAGAAAAGGGCGCCGGTAAAACCGGCGCCCTTTTCTTTTTGCTAGCAAAAAATATTTTTACAGGTTTTTAAAAAGGTATGATTAATAATATTTCATATCTTACAGGTATCATCCAACCGCAAAATTTACATCAGCGTAAAAATATATCCTTTGGGCAGAATATCCAGACGCTTACTCATACCAACATAGGCAGCTGTCTTGAGGGATACATCGGGAAAATCAGAGTTCGTAAAACGGATGGCGAAGTTTACCTTAATGTTTTCAAAAAATATATCGGTAGAGATGCTGAAAACTATGTTATCCAAAATGATAAGAATGAAGCTGTCGGCAGCATAAATGTATTTATAAGAAAAATTCAGCCTAATCCGTGGGACAAAACAGACCCGAGCCATGTTTTTGTTGATGAATTAAGAAATTTTTCAAAACCGGATACACCTTATCATAACCCAAAACTAGAATACTTTAAGGATATTGGCACTCGCTTGCTTCAAATTGCTCAGAGAAGAAGTGATGAGGCAAATTGCTGCGGGAATATAAAACTTATTTCAAAAGGTGAGTCTTTGAACTGGTACAAAAATGTGATAGGAATGCGTCAAGAATTTCCACCTATTCCGGGTATGAAGTTTCAGATACATAATCCTAATCAACTTTACCTGCCTCCGGAAGCAAAAGAACCGTTATCCAGAATACAGGGCGGATTATAATTATTCTTCATTGTGCTCATGAGGTTCAATTGCCTGAGGTTTTGTCATTACGCTGACAAGGCTTAGAACAACCATTATTAAAATAAGTACGGCAATATATATGAAATAATTTTTTAGCGTTCCTGTAAAGTATGTTGCTAAAGCGCCTCCAACAATGGCAACAGAAGTTAAAATCGCAACAGTTTTCTTTTGTGAGAACCCGGCTTTTAGGAGTTTATGGTGAATGTGTTCTGCATCAGCAACAAATGGTGATTTACCCTTCATAATTCTTCTAAGACTGGAGTATGTAATATCCATAATCGGTACTGCAAGAACAAGGAATGGCAGAAGCACCGCGAGCGCTGCACCTTTCATAACACCTGCGATAGATAATGTCGCAAGTAAAAAACCGGAGAATAAAGCTCCGGAATCTCCCATAAATATTTTTGCCGGATTGAAGTTAAAAGTAAGAAAAGCAAGCATTGAACCGGCAAGTATAAACGCAATAAGAGCTGTTATTGGCTGTGCCGGACTTACTGCAACTGCAATAAGAGCCAATGTTATTGAACTTACTGTAATAACAGAGCCTGCAAGTCCGTCAACGCCGTCTATAAAGTTAACCGCGTTAGAAATTCCTACAATCCATAAAAGAGTTATTGGATAAGAAAATATTCCCAGATGGATAACTCCCCCAAAAGGATTGAAGATTGTATCAATTTGTACCCCCAAAAGGTAAACAATTGTAGCAATAGAAAGCTGTATTACAAGTTTAAATTTAGCATCAAGGTTATAAATATCATCAACCAGCCCGAGCAGGAACATTAACGACCCGCCGAGCAAAATCCCTGAAAGCAGGCTCCCATATGGATAATAGCTCAATAATACAAGGAATAAGAATGTTAACATTGCACTTGACCAGATAGCAACACCGCCGAGTCTTGATATTGGCAGTTTGTGAATTTTTCTTTCGTTAGGAAGGTCAACAAGTCCTTCTTTTTGCGAAAATTCAATTACAAACGGTACGATAAATACACCTATGAGGTATGAAATAAATGCTCCTATTATATGTGCCTGTGTTAACTTGATTATCATAATATTATTATTCCTTAGTACAACGGATATTTTTCACAAAGTTTTAGAGAAGCTTTTTTGAGTTCAGCCAGTACTTCTTCGTTGTCAGAATTTTTAATGGCTTCTACTATAATTCTTGCAACTTCTCTCATATCTTCTTCTACAAAACCTCTCGTAGTCATTGCTGCAGCACCCAATCTTATACCGCTTGTGACAAAAGGACTCTGAGGGTCATTAGGAACTGTATTTTTGTTTGCAGTAATACCAACTCTTTCAAGAACATTAGCCATATCTTTACCGGTCTTACCTGTTTTTCTCAAGTCCAGAGTCATTAAGTGATTTTCTGTCATACCGCCCACAATGTCCATACCGGCATCTAGTAAACCTTGAGCCAGAGCAGCAGCATTTTTAACAATTTGTTTTGCATATTCTTTAAACTCCGGAGAAAGAGCTTCTTTTAGAGCGACAGCCTTCCCAGCAATAATATGCTCCAGAGGTCCGCCCTGAATGCCTGGAAATACGGCTTTATCGATAGCAGCAGCGTATTGTTCATCACACATAATAATTCCGCCTCTAGGGCCTCTAAGTGTTTTGTGTGTTGTTGTTGTAACTATTTGGGCGTAACCAGCAGGTGACGGATGAACGCCGCCTGCAACAAGACCTGCAATGTGTGCAATATCTGCTAAAAGTACAGCTCCGACTTCATCAGCAATTTCTCTGAATTTTTTGAAATCAATAATCTTAGAATAGTTGCTTGCGCCGCAAATTATTAATTTAGGTTTATGTTCGAGCGCCATTTTGCGAACATCGTCATAATCAATATTGCCGTTTTCGTCAACGCCGTAGCTTTTTACGTTAAAATACATACCGGAAAAATTAACCGGTGACCCGTGGCTTAAGTGTCCGCCGTTAGATAAATCCATGCCGAGAACATTATCTCCGCATTTCAGAAGTGCTGCAAAAACAGCCATATTGGCCTGAGCACCGGAGTGGGGCTGAACATTTGCGTGATCCATGTGAAAGAGTTCGCAGGCTCTTTTTTGAGCAAGCTCTTCAATCTTATCAATAACTTCACAGCCGTTGTAGTAACGTTTGTGAGGTTTTCCTTCAGCATATTTGTTTGTCAGAACGCTTCCGCAAGCCTGCATTACAGCCGGAGAGGTAAAGTTTTCACTTGCTATAAGCTCTATGGTTGTCTGCTGTCTTTTGAGTTCTTCTTCAATATAATTTGCAACTTCAATATCAGCTGCTTTAACTTTGTCTAAATTCATATCCCCCTCCTTACAAGCTTATACTATGTTTTAAATTATAAGTGAAAATAAAACATAAGTAAATATTTGTAACTTTTAATTGTAGTTGTAACAATTTCTATTTTGTTTGGTTTTATAGTAAAAACAGGAGAACAAAAATGAAAATACAAGCAATAAAATCATATAATTATACACAAAATAGATTACGTAATAATTCCGGAACAAGCACTCCGGTATCAAATAATGAAAACGCGAAATCCCCTATATATATATATCCAGCCTCATATGCAAACATAAATTTTCGTGGGAACTCGATGTCAAAATTGTGGGCAGATTACGATTGGTTTATACGTCATGACAATACTCCTGCAATTTTCTCTTTTCTGAAAATAAAAGAAGCTCCAGAGGTTATGGAAAAGTTTTTGAATGCAATTTTGGAAACATCTGACAGGAGCAAAGAGTTATTTACCAGTATTGTTAATAATCCGCGAAATTCGCTGGAGATTTCTGAAAAATTAGCTCAGGTTTTACCGGCAAACTCTCCAAACCTGCTTCCGTTTCTTATAAACAGTCCATACAATAAAGGTTATGCAAAATTTATTGATGGCAAATTTAATGAGGCACATTCTCTTGAAGATTTACTAAAGATTAGACCGGATTGGCGGGGTGAAGTATTGATAAAAAAATATGAAGCTTTAAAGGGAAATAGAAATCTGGAAATTGGAAATATTCCAAAAGAGATTCCGTCATCTGATTTGACACAAATTGTTGATTATTTAAGCAAGCAGATGGAATATGGCGTAAAAAACAAGAAAAAAATAGAGAGTCTGACAATAGGTTATCGAAAATATGATTTTGCTTATTTTACCGAAGGAAAGTCTGATAAAAATGTTTTTGGATTATTTACTCCGGAGGGAAAGAAATATGTTTTAAAAATGAGTACTCCTGAGCGCAGAAGCCTGGATAATCCTTTTGCTCTAGGAACGCTTGCAAAGATAGATTCTTATCTTACATATAATAGAAGCAGAAATTCAGCACCGTTATGTTACTATAACCATGAAAAGAATTTTTCTATATACAAATATATAGAACATATTCAAACACCTGATTGTCAGCATGATTTAACTAAAGTTGCAAAGAATATGCCAGACTTTTATGCTTTAGGCCTAACCTATAATGATACCGTTGGTAATAAAAATTTCTTCCTTTTAAACAATGAATCAAACGCCGATTTAGTCAAAACAGTAGGTTTTCAGGAAGGGGTTAACAGAGGTGAATGGGTATCTGTAGATAATGACCACGTTACATATGCTAATAGGATGCAGCCGATGTTAACAAAGTATCATTCTTATTTGCCAAATGTAATGCAAATGTGTGTATAAAAAAGAGGGCTTTTAAGCCCTCTCAAAAACAATTTCGTCATCTTTGGTATCGATTTTTATCTTGTCTCCTTCTATGAATTTCTGTGATAATAAAAGTTTTGAAAGCGGGTTTTCAACCATTTGCCTAATAACTCTCTTAAGCGGTCTAGCTCCGTAAATAGGGTTAAATCCTCGTCTTGCTAAGAGTTCTTTTGCATCGTCTGTGATTTCAAATGTAATATTTCTATCCGCAAGCAAGTTTCTCAAATGAGCCATCTGGATATCGACTATGGCTGACAACTGCTGCATTGTAAGAGCCTTAAAGAAGATGGTTTCATCAACCCTGTTTAGAAATTCCGGTTTGAAACGTTCTCTCATAACTGCCATAACTTTTTCTTTTGTTTCGTCAAAGTTTCCGCCGGCATTATTAAGGGAATCTTCTAATATAATTTCACTTCCAATGTTGCTTGTCATAATGATAACAGTATTTTTGAAGTCAACAGTTCTGCCCTTTGAGTCAGTCAAACGTCCGTCATCAAATATTTGAAGCATTAGATTAAAAACGTCAGGATGAGCCTTTTCGATTTCATCAAAAAGTACTACGGAATATGGCTTACGTCTAACTGCTTCTGTAAGCTGGCCGCCTTCTTCGTAACCTACATACCCCGGAGGAGCACCGACAAGCCTTGCTACGTTATGTTTTTCCATGTATTCAGACATATCAATTCTTATTATTGCATCTTCGTCATTAAACAAGAATTCAGCAAGAGTTTTGGCAAGTTCGGTTTTACCAACACCTGTTGGCCCTAGGAAAATAAATGTACCGATAGGGCGTTTTGGGTCTTTTAAACCTGAACGTGCACGTCTGATTGCGTCAGAAACTGTTTCAACAGCTTCATCCTGACCAATTAAACGTTTGTGAAGTACATCTTCCATTCTAAGAAGCTTTTGCATTTCACTTTCGACAAGTCTGTTAACAGGAATACCTGTCCATTTGCTTACGATTTGGGCAATATCATCCCCGTCAATTTCTTCTTTAAGAAGCTGGTTTTCTCCCTTTTCTTTACCTTGAATGGATTGAAGCTTCTTTTCTAATTCCATCAGCTTGCCGTACTTAAGTTCTGCAGCTGTCTGCAAATCAGTATTACGTTCAGCTTCTGCAATTTTTGTTTTAACCTGATCGATTTCTTCTTTAATACCGGCTTCGCCTGTAATAGTATTTTTTTCAATTTCCCACTGGGCTTTGAGCTTTGAAATTTTATTTTCCAAATCATCAATCTCAGAAGTTAGTTTATCAATTTTTGCAATACATTCAGGGGAAGTTTCTTTTTTTAATGCTTCTCGTTCTATTTCAAGCTGAATTTTCTGCCTCAGCATAACATCAATTTCTTCCGGCATGGAGTCAATTTCTATTCGAAGAGCAGACGCAGCTTCGTCAATAAGGTCGATAGCTTTGTCCGGTAAAAACCTATCTGTAATATATCTGTCAGATAATTGGGCAGCTGCAATCAGAGCGCTGTCTAAAATTCTTACTCCATGGTGAACTTCGTACTTTTCTTTCAAACCTCTCAAGATTGAAATTGTATCTTCAACAGAAGGTTCATCAACCAGTACAGGCTGGAAACGACGTTCCAGAGCCGGGTCTTTTTCAATATACTTGCGGTATTCATTAATAGTAGTTGCACCGATTGTACGTAATTCACCTCTTGCAAGCATTGGTTTGAGCAGGTTTCCTGCGTCCATTGATCCTTCTGTTGCGCCGGCCCCTACGACTGTATGTAATTCATCAATAAACATTACAATCTCGCCGTTTGATTCCTGTACCTCTTTGAGTACGGCTTTCAATCGTTCTTCAAATTCTCCTCTGAACTTTGCACCTGCAACCAGCGCGCCTAAATCCAGAGATATAAGCTTAACTTCCTTCAAACTTTCAGGAACGTCGCCCCTAATTATTCTTTGGGCTAAACCTTCTACAATAGCAGTTTTACCAACTCCCGGTTCACCAATTAGGACAGGGTTATTTTTTGTTCTTCTGTTTAGGACCTGTATAATACGTCTGACTTCTTCGTCACGTCCTATTACAGGATCTAATTTACCCTTACGGGCTCTTTCTGTAAGGTCAGTTGAATATTTTTCAAGAGCCTTCATATTTTCTTCTGCGTTTTTATTATCCACTTTTTTATTACCTCTAATCTTTCTCATTGCGTTTAAGACAGTATTTGTGTCAACGCCGTGGCGTTTTAGCAGATCCTTGATAAAAGAATTATCAAGTTTTGTCATCGCAATTAAAATACATTCAATTCCGATAAAATCATCCTTTAAGCTTTCAGCTTCCTGTGTAGCTATTTCAAGCAAGGTATTTGTATCACGCGATAAAAATACCTGTCCTCCGGCGCTTACTCCGGAAATAGTAGGGTATTCCTTAATCCTTGCAACGATTGCGTTAATAAAGTTTTGATTTAAAAGCTTTAACTCTTCTAAGTAATCCTTTGAAATTCCTTTGTCTTCAATCATTGCCATAACAATATGTTCAGGCTGAACTTCGGAATTTTTATAAAAATCCTTTTTCGCGTTTGCAGCAAATATAATTTCCTGCGAATAGTTTGTAAATTTTTCAAAATTAAGCATATAAATAATTACTCCGTTTAATTATATTTTAATGCTATTTTTGAAAAATCAAGATTTTTTAATTATTAATTAATAATTATTATGGATAGTCATTCATCGAAAAATTTAAAAAGTGAGTTTAAATTTTTAGCTTGAAAATCTTGCATAAAGCTATCTTATTTTGTATACTTGAAGTAAGTGTTGTGTAAAAGCCAACAACAAATAATAAGCCGGAAATTTCAAAAAGAGATACAATAAATGCCGGATTGTGCTGGTTTGCAGTTGATATGGCAGTCGGATTCACTTGTTTATTGCCTACCCGCAGGCAGAAATATATGAATACGCTAAACAGAAAAAGTACGAAAATTTTCAACGTTATCTAGTGCTGCAACATCTATTTTAATGGGTCTTAGGCTTTACATGGCTGCACGAAAACATCCTAAATGGAAAAATATAAGGTTCGGGGATTTTTTCTAGTATTTGCAGGTTTTGACTGAAATTTATATCTTATTCCCTCCCTTTTCAGGGGAGGGTTAGGGTGGGGTGGAAAATTATGTTATAATCAGTCTATGGATAGTGTTAGACTAAATGCAAGAGAATTGCGCAATAATATGACAAATCAAGAACGAAAGTTATGGGCAATGCTTAAAAATAAAAGTTTTTATGGCTTTAAATTCCGACGTCAATATCCTATTGGTAATTATATTGTGGATTTTATATGTTGTTCTGAAAAAATAATAATTGAAATTGATGGCGGGCAGCATAATAACTCGGAAAATATTGAATATGATGAACAAAGAACCCGTTATTTGGAAAGCCGTGGTTATAGAGTATTACGGTTTTGGAATAGTGAGATAAATGAAAATATATCGGGTGTTTATAAAAAATTGCAACAAGAATTTAAGGTTGTTGATATTTAACCCCACCCTACCCTCCCCTGCAAAGGGAGGGAATTTTTAACCCCACCCCACCCTACCCCTCCCCTGCAAAGGGAGGGAATTTTTATGCTAAAATTATTTTATGAAAATATGTTTTATACCAATAGATAACCGTCCGGTCTGCTATAATTTGGCAAAAGATATTGCGGCGATTGATGAAAGTGTAGAGCTTTTTATTCCTCCGCGAGAATTTCTTGGTGATTTAACCAGAAGCGCAGGAGTAAATGAGATTATAGAGTGGATTGAGAACATACCGGAATGCGATGCTATGGTTATTTCTCTTGATACAATTGCTTATGGCGGGTTGATTCCTTCAAGGCGTTCTACAGATAGTTTAGAAGATATAAAATCCCGTCTAAAGCGTCTTAAACCTTCGCTTAAAAACAAAAAAGTCTATGCTTTTTCAAGTATAATGCGCATTTCAAATAACAATTACAATGAAGAGGAAAAAGAATACTGGAAAGACTGGGGTAAAAAAATTTTTGAATACTCATACTCAGGCGTAAACGACGGTATTCCACAGGCAATCTTAGACGATTATCTTGCAACCAGAAAACGCAACTTCGAGATAAATAAAACCTATTTGAACTGGGGTTTAAATACTTTAATCTTTTCAAAAGACGACTGTGCTTCTAAGGGGTTTAATGTTGATGAAGCACGCGAACTTGAACGTCTTGGCGCCAAAACTAAAACAGGTGCTGACGAAATTCCCCTTACACTGCTTGCCCGTGCTATAGAAAAAGAAATAAAAGTCTTTGTTGAATTTACGGAACCTGACTATAAAGATTGCATTTCAAACTACGAGGACGTTTCTATAGAAAAATCTGTTCAAGGTCAGCTTGAACTCGGCGGATTTACACAGGTTCAGACACGTGAAGAAGCAGATGTAATTCTTATTGTGAATAATTTTATAGAGAAACAGGGCGAATATGTTATGGGCTGGACTACGCAGCCGTTCAGAAAAACATTTACTCCGCCTGATAAACCGTATGCAATAGCTGATGTAAGGTACGCAAACGGAGCAGATAATGACTTTGTAGAACAGCTTTTGCCGCAAATTGATTTAAAGAATTTTTACGGCTATGCCGGATGGAATACTTCCGCAAATACAATAGGAAGTCTGCTTGCGGGAGTAAAAGTCCGATGGAATGCAGGGAAATACAATGAATCCGCTTTCAAGCGACTGCAAATAATAAGATTTTTGGATGACTGGGCTTATCAGGCTAATGTTCGGGGAATGATTGAGAATCCTTGTGACATACAAGCCTTGATGAAACCTTATGAAATAAAGCTTGCAGAAATTTTTGGACAAATTCCACCGATTGAATATCTTTACCCTTGGAGCCGCAAGTTTGAGGTTGAAATATCTATTTAACAGGCAGAGATTTTTCAATCTTAAATTCAGCTATCTCTTTTTTGATTGTTTTATTAAAATTTTGTATGATTAATTCACGCTGTTTGTGTGTTATTAAATCATTTGCAACAGTTTTATAGCACTTATATGAAGGAAAAATTGTTGCCAGAGTGCCTATACATCCTATAGACCAGCCGGCAATTTGTCCTCTTTTACTTCTGATTAACTCTCCAGCCCTTGCTCCGAACATAAAAGATATGCTTGAGAATATTCCTGCAAATAAGGCCGCAATTATAGCAGCAGCAGTTCTTTTAAGCCTTGTGGCCTTCTCTGCGTTTTTGTATTCAGGTGCAGCCTGTGAAATTTTTACTGCCGGTAAAAACGGAGTTCTCACTGTTTTAAGCTGGTTTTCCTTGATTTTAAAATAATCCTCGCTTGAAATTTTTTTTGATTTATATTGGTCATTAATAATTTTTAAAAAGCTTGGAACCTCCTGTTCGTCAATTAATCCATTTTTGTTTCCGATTGCTGAAAAATCAATCTTCTCAGCTTCTGATTTTAATTGATTTGGATAATCTGAATAAGGAATTCTCTTTATTCGTTCTGGCAGCTTTTCAGGTAATAATTCCCTATCACATTGCTGACTGCTTGAAAAATTGTCCTTGCTGTATCTGGGATGAGAAGGCACTATACGCGGAGTGTGGATTATCTGAGCAGTTTCTGATAGATTATTTTGAGTTGTAGTATTACTGCAAGTGTTTATAACAGACGAACCTGCAATTGCAGCTAATGCTGTTCCCATCACTATATTTTTATTGAATTTATTTGCATAGTCATACTAAAAATGGTAAAAATTTTTTTGCTATCTTATTTATGTTACAATTTATCTATGATAAAACCGGAACTTTTAATGCCTGCAGGCAATATTGAAAAACTTAAATATGCAATAAAATACGGTGCAGATGCTGTATATCTCGGGGTTGTTGATTTTAGCCTCAGAGCAATGCGTAAAGGCGAACTTATTACACTTGAAAACCTCAAGTATGCAATTGATACAGCGCGCGAACTCGGCGCAAAAGCATATTTAACACTGAATATTTTTGGTTTTAATAATGATATTAAAGCTCTTGAGAGCTGTATAGATAAAATTGTTGAGTCAAATCCGGACGCACTTATTATTAGCGACCCGGGAATTATGCGTCTTGCTAAAAAATATATGCCCGATACAGATATCCACGTAAGCACTCAGGCTAATATATTGAATTACGAAGCTGTGCGTTTCTGGCAGGATATGGGAGCTACAAGAGCAATTCTGGCACGCGAACTCCCGATTAAAGACGTTGCAGAAATTAAAAGTAAAGTTCCTGACATGGAGCTGGAATGTTTTATTCACGGAGCTCAATGTGTTTCTTTTTCTGGAAGGTGTCTTCTGAGTGATTATATGACAGACGGAGAAAGAAAAGCAAACTCCGGAAACTGTTCACAACCTTGCAGATGGAGTTATAAACTCGTTGAAGAAACACGTCCCGGGCAATATCAGGAGATTGTTCAGGATGATAAAGGCACGCATATTTTAAGCACTAAAGATTTATGCCTTGTAAAACATCTTAAAGAAATGATTGAAGCTGGTATTGATTCATTTAAAGTTGAAGGCAGAACAAAAAGTCTTTATTATGTTTCAGCAGTGGCAAAAGCTTACAGAGAAGCAATTGATACAGTTATGAAAACTCCTGATGCGGATATGACACCATATTATGAGGAACTTCTAAAAGTTGGAAACAGAGGCTATACAACAGGTTTCTATCTTGGAGAAGGTTATCCGAAAGACGGTTACAGCTATGATATTTCAAAAGGACTTGCTGGAGCTGATTTCTTATGCGAAATAGCAGGACGGGAAGATGACTGGTATAGAATTAAGATAAAAAATAAATTCTTTAAAAATGAAGATATTGAAATAATTACGCCTTCTGAAAAATTCATTACTCAGGTTACAGAGATTAAGACAATGAAAGGTGAGGAGCTTGAACTGGCTAACACAAACGACGACTTGTGGGTGAAATTCGCAAAAGCACCTCTTGATTATGAATACGCTATGGCAAGAACAGTAGGTATTAAAGGTAATGTTAATGAAGTTCAGAAATGCTCTTGTGGAGATTAAGAAATGTTTTTAAAACCGGATTATAATTTGAAAAATATATATGAAATCGATTTTGCAAAACTTAAGGAACAGGGTATTAAATGCCTTATGTTTGATTTAGACAGTACTGTTATGGTGTCAAAATCATCAAGTTTTTTGCCTGAAACCGTTGAGTGGTTTAATACTTTTATAAAAGATTTTGAAGTAGCAATTATTTCTAATAATAAGAATGATAAATATATTGAAGAAGCGTCCAAAATAGCACCTTGCAGAGTAATAGGACGGGCTGATAAACCTAATCCTAAGGTAATGCGTTCATATCTGGAATCTGTTGGTGTAGAGCCCTGCTGTGCAGTAATGGTGGGTGACAGACCGCTTACAGATATACTTGCAGGAAAACTGCTTGGCTGCAAAACTATTCTAGTAGGTTCAATTAATCCAAAAGAAAATCTTCCGACGAAGTTTGTGCGTGCTCTGGAACGTTCAACAATTAGAGGATAAAGGAGTGTGTGTATGAAAATAACAGCTGTAAATGCAAAGCAGCCATCAAAACCTCAATTCAAAGCTGTAAATCAGAAATACTTTGAATGGGCTAAGAAAGATTTTAGTATTGGTGATAGTGTTTCAACTGAGTGGATGGATAGATTAAGTTTTGATGTATTTTTATTTAAAAAAATTTCAAGACAGGATGCTATAGATACAATTAATGCAGTAAAAAGATATATGAAAAAAACAACTGAAGGACTTGAAGAAACTTTGAAATCTTTAAGAAATCCCAATTAATTATCGAAAGTTTTAATAATGTCTAAAGCTTGTTTCTGTTTTGCTGGTGATAGTTTTGATACTATTGCTGAAATCTGGTCTGTGTAATAGTCACTATGCTCAGGCTTGAATGCAAAAAGCTGCACCTCCTCAATATCTAATGCCTTGCATAACCTTACCAGGGTCGGATACTCGATAAATGATTTACCATTTTCCCAGAAAGCTATAGTTTTGGTTGATACATCCACAAGTTCCCCAAGCTTTTCCTGACTATAACCGCAAAGTTCTCTATAGCCTTTTATCTTTTTACCAAATTCATTCAGAAAATAACTCATTTTATTAGGATAGAATATTATGTTGGTGGTATCTATAACTAATGGGGTAAAAATATATTACATTCAAGGTAATAACACTAGTTTTTTAGTATTAGTTTTTCAAAATTAAAATCAGCTATGTTTCTTAGAGAAAGTGAGATATAGATGTATTTATGACTTAAAATATGGGGTGAGTTTTTTATATAATTTCCAATACCTTGGCGAACTTAACGGCCTGAGTTATATTTTGGGCTTGAAGCTTATAGCAAATAGAAGCTTTAATCACCCTTGTGTGGTATATTCCGCTTAGTGATAATATTTCTATTATATTTTTTATATTGGTACCGGATGATGCCAGTTTAAGGAATTTTATTTCCTCTGCTGTCAACGGTTCAAGTAAAACAGCCTGCCGGTCTGCTTCGTGTGACAGAAATCGTTTTCTAAATTTTGGTTTAATATTCCGGCTGTCTATTAGTTTTAGATTTAAGGCTTTCAATATTAATTCATTTCTGTTTGATACTTGTAGTTTTGCGTAAAGAGTTTTAATGCGTGTTTTTGCTGTATTGTAACTTACGCCAAGCATTTGCGCCGCTTCTTTATATGTAATGCCGGAAGCAAGAATATATAGTAAAAGTTCTTGGCTTTTTATAAGTTTAATTTTATTAGAATTGTCATTATACAAGGGTTTCATATTGTTATTTTGTGAGTCCAATTGGTAGCTGTACTACAAATAGTAGCACAAAGATAATAGTTATATGAAAACTCGGGTTCGTGTGAAAACTAAATTGTTAAAAAATTTAGGCTGTAATATTCAGAAGTTAAGAACTTCAAAGAATATTACTCAGGAAGAACTCGCGGAGTTAATTAGTTCTGACAGGTCTTATATAGGTGCTATAGAACAAGGACGCAAGAGTCCTTCTATTTATTGTCTTTATTCAATTGCTGTCGCATTAAAAGTTAAGCTTTCTCAAATCGTTGATTTTGATATCTAAAATTATTCAAATACTCGCCCAGTTTTTGAAGTGCAGGAGTTAAATTTTCTGCACAGAAGCCTGCTCTTACGTAACCTTCCATTTCCAGCGTTTCACCGGGTAAAAGTGCTACACCTGTTGTTTTTTGCACATCTCTGCAAAATTCTCTTGAGGGAACATTAACATTATATTTCAAAAGAACTGTTGTTCCGCCTTTTGGAAGAATGCATCTAACTTTCGGAGTTGTATCCAGCCAGTTTTTCAAAATACTTAGTCCGTTTTGCATAATTTTGAAATTTCTCTCAGCGATACAATCCTTTTGTTCAAGTGCTACGGCTGCGAAATAATCATCCAGAGCACTAATGCTTATCGTATTGTATTGTCTTTGATGGTTAATTTCGTTAATCAAATCTTCTCGTGCAGAAGTAATCCAGCCGACTCTAAGCCCCGGAAGCGAGTATGTTTTTGACATACTGCCTACGGAAATCCCTTTATCATAAATATCTGCAATTGACCTCGAATAAGGCTTTCCAATCAGGTTTAAACCTCTGTATACTTCGTCGGATAAAATCCAGACATTTTTTCTCTCTGCGATTTCCGTAATCTTTTCAAGCATCCAGTCGGGAATAACTGAACCTGTTGGATTGTTCGGATTATTCAGGCAGAGCAGTTTTGTTTTTGGGGTAATAATTTCGTCCAGTTCTTCTAAATCAGGAAGCCAGTTGTTTTCTTCTTTTAAAAAGTATAATTTTACACTACAGCCGAGTGATTCCGGAATTGAGTAGTGCTGCTGGTAAGTTGGGACTATTGATACGACTTCATCTCCTTTTTCAAGCAGTGAGAGAAAGACAAGCTGGTTTGCCCCTATAGCTCCGTGTGCAACTGTAATATTTTGTTTTGTTTCATAAAGTGTTTGTATAGCTGTTTTCAGCCTCTCAGAACCTGTAATATCGCCGTAGCCGAGCTTTATATCAAAAATTTCCTGTGAAAAATTAAGCTCATTTATGCAAAGCGGTGAAATACATGTTGTTGTAAGGTCATACTTTGCTGAGGCTTCGTATTTATTCATCCATTCTTCTATCTTAAAAGCAGCAATTTTCATAAAACACTCTCCCTCTCCTTGAGGAGAGGGTTGGGGTGAGGTGTCAACCCTCTCTCAATAATTATAATATCATAAATTGGTTGAAATTCCGGCTGTTTTTTGTTAGGATTTATTCATCAAAAGAGGGAGTTATATGAAAAAATTATTTTTATCAGTATTAACAGCATTGTTGTTATTTTCACCTGCGTTTGCAGCAAACATAGAGGTTTTGCCTACAATGCAGAGCAAGACAAATGTTCAGGACAGAGTCTGGGTTGGAACATTCCAGATTGTTTGGAATGATTTTATGGACAAAATTGCGTTCACTAAGATTAAATTTCCTACAGGCACACCTGTTATTGTAAATGAACTCAACAAACAGGATTTTACTGTTGATGAGCTTTCTGAAAAATGTTATTACAAATATGCGGGTATTATTAAAAAGAATACTAAAAAACTTATTACGAAGGCAATCAAGAAGAAATTCAATGAAACGAGTGATATTCTTGACCAGCTTGATTTAACTCCGGGGAAAGACAGATTTCTTGTGTATGCTATGCTCAAGAAAGATTTTCAATTCGCAGCACCGTTTGATAAGCTCGGCAAGTCTAAATTCAGAGATACGGAAGCTGAGTATTTCGGGATTAAATCAAGTTCACCTAAGGAACTTGACGATACGGTAGAGGTATTATTCTATAATAATCCTTCTGATTTTGCTGTAAAGCTTGATACTGCCGGAAATGACGAAGTTTATTTGTACAAGACTGCTAATACAAAAACTTTTAATTACCTGTATGATGATATGTTAAAGAAACAGGAGCAGTTCAGCGGAAGTACAAAATTTAGTGAGGAAGACGAGCTGAAAGTACCTAACCTTAAATTCTTTGAAGAAAAGACATTTGAAGAAATCGGCGGAAACAGGGTTAAGGGTACTAATATAATCATAGACAAGGCTATGGAAACTGTTAAGTTTGAGATGGATAATACAGGTGTCAAGCTCAAGAGCGAGGCTGCAATTATCGCGAAGATGACTGCTTTACTTCCTGCTGAGGAGTCAAGACATTTCTATTTTGACGACACGTTCGTAGTATTTCTAAAAGAGAAAGGTAAAGAAAAACCTTACTTTGCTCTGAGGGTTTATGATATCTCGAAATTTCAGGGCTAGAGTTGTTTAATTTCTTATGGGGCGCATTCTCGCAGAGAATGCGCTTTTCTGATGATAAAATGTAATTTTTTATTACAGGATTTTCTTTTTGCATGTTTCTATATTAAAATATTATTATTGTGAAGACCTTGGTCTTTTATTCTAGAAAAAGTTTAATAAATAGTTGGGAAAAATTTGAATGAGAAGAAGAAGGAAGTATGATTTTTATCTGGTTGTTTTCTTGACCATACTTACTGTGGGATATTTTACGTACAACCATATGTCTGCTGAATCCAGAGGGGTAGAGAATTATTCGGAAGCTCTTGAGGCGTATAAGTCAAGTGATTATGAAAAAGCTTATGAAGAATTTGCAAAAGTTCCGTCCGGTTCTACGCTTAAGCCGTCTGCTCTATTCAGGCAGGCCAGATGTGCTACGAATATGGATAAGAAAGAACTTGCTATAAAAAAATATAACCGTATTGTGCATTCTAGCGTAAAGTCTTCTATTGCACCAATAAGTGAATATAATATGGCAAATTTGATGTTTGAAATTCAGGATAAGGGTGCGAAGAAACATTTTAAAAAAATAATAAAAAAATACCCGACGAGCGATTATGCTGTTGCGTCAAATTATTACCTCGGGCTTATTGAGGTTTCAAATCCGCCTAAGAGTGAGAGGGGTTTAAAGAAATCTAAGAACAGGGCGTTTATTTATTTCAAAAATTATCTTGAAGAAGCGCCTGACGGAAGGTTTGCATTAAAAACAATTGACGAGATTAAAAAGCTTGGGGTTCAGCTTACAAACTATGATAATCTTTTGATTGCAAAATCTTATTATGCAAACGGCGAGTATACAAAGGCAAAGGATTACTTGAACAAGACTACGCTTGCTGAAAGCTGGTCTGACTTTGCAAAAAATGAGTATAAGCTTGGGAATAAAGAAAAAGCGAATTACTATGCAGAACTCGGGTTGAAAAAGCACGCCTCTAATACGCCTAATGCTGATGTTTATGAGGTTATTGACAATTATATTGCTTCTTTTCCTCTGCGCAGGGATGGGATTATTAAACTTAACTCGCTGGGGTTGAATTCTACCGGCGCAGATTATGCAGCGTATCTTAATTGTAATGAGGTTGTCGCATCTAACCTTAAGGAAGCCTGTTATAGAACTTTGTATGAAAAATATCCGAGTGGTCAGTTTTCCGCTGATTCTCTGTTTAATATTTTTATGGCAAAGTATCTTCAGAAGAAATATTATGATGCACAGAGGCTAGGTTTTCTTCATTTGAAAAAATTTCCGGATGTTAATTCAAGTTCAGCTGTGACATATTATATGGGAAAAATTGCCTTTAAGCTTAAGCATTATGAAAGCTCAAATAATTATTATAAGCAGGTTATAGCTAAATATCCGGATTCTTATTATGCTTTCAGGGCAAATTATAATTTGTATAAGGATGACGGTCTGTTTCCGTTTTTAGAGTTGAACGAAAAGCCGGTTGTCTTCCCTTACAAAAAGTCGCTTGATAATAACCTTGTTGTAAAACTGGCTTATCTTAAGGATTATGATTTAGTAGAAGAACTATGTAAAAAGGATAAGTTTATTCAGAGCTGGATTGCCTACGAAAAAGAAAATTATACAATTTCAGCGGTTCTGGCGCGCAAGGGGATGGAAGAGCTTGCTGTAAAACCTTCATTTGAAGATTTGAGATGGCGTCTGGTTTATCCTATGCACTACTATGATATTGTTGATAAGGTCAAGGGCGGCAATAATCCGATTATTCTTGAAGCTATTATTAAAGAGGAAAGTCATTTTAACCCGTTTGCAAAGAGTTCTGTCGGTGCGGCCGGTTTAATGCAGTTAATGCCTGCTACATATAATGAAGTCGTCAAAAAACATAATCTGCCGTCCGATTTGAATGCTGAAACTGCTAATATTACAGCAGGAAGTTATTATTACAGCGGGTTAAAAAAGGTGCTCGGTAATAAAGACTTGTACGCAATTGCTGCTTACAACGGCGGAATCGGCTCTGTAACCAACTGGTTCTCAAAGCTTATTTACAGTGATATAGATGAATTTGTCGAGCAGATTCCTTATCCGGAAACAAAAAACTATGTTAAGAAAGTTCTTAGAACATACTGGGTATACGGAAATGTATATTAGGGGTAAATGTTTTTTAGCAATTTTATCAACGGGGATTTTTTTGTCAGTTTCAGCTGCTGGTAATCCTTATGAGATGATGCTTACAAATAATAAAGATATCGAAAACCGGCTGATTTTTTTCGATAAGTTATACGGTTGTGTGCCGTATAAATATCATCAGGATGGTGTCGGAATTTACCTGATTAATGGAAAAATTAACGGTGCGTGTTCCTTAAAATGGGTTATGGCTGATTGTAATTTCCCTGAAGGCGTGTACCAGAAGTTTGCAGAGGTTCAGAAACACAGGACTATTGAAAGAGTTAACAGGCTGCATGATGGCTACAGGCAGGAATTGAAGGATAAAAACTACAGGTATCTTTTGTCAACCGGTAATAAATACTGTAAAATTATTTTTTAGTTTAAAAAAGTGAGGTAAACAATGAAAAAGATTTTATTTATTTTTGCGTTATTAATCTTAAATTTAGCCGTCTGCAATGCAGAAGATACTGTTATTACATTAAAAATGTACAGCTGTAAGTCACGTACACCGGATCCGATATGGTTTAACTATTATCCTGAACGGAGTGCAGAGCAAACCTGTATGCCGCTTGGCCCGGCTTCCTCAAGCGATGAGTATTATAAAACAACGCCAGATTTCACGAGCTGCGTTAAGGATTATATTGAAGGTGCAAATATATATAAGTCAGGTATGGCTGATTGCGAAGAATTTATCCGTAAAGAACATATATTAAGAAATGGGGCTTGCGTAGTTGATATAGAGAAATCAAGTATGCGTGTGAGAAATTTTATGTGCGGCGGCGCAAGTGATGAAGAAGCTGACAGAATAAGAAAACTGTACTCTAAGTAATGGAAATCAAGGCTTTAAAAATCACCTATTTGAATGTTATGTGTAATGGCAAAATCGTGTACAATATTGGTGCAATTTAGTTATTTAAAGGTTAATGTATGAAAAAGCTATTCTTAATGACTTTAGTTTCTATTGTATCAATATTCTGCACAGGCTGTGTTAAATTTTCGTATGATATTCAAATTGATGACAAAGATAAGGTAACAATTTCCGAGTTGAAACAGGTTAAATTTCCACCATTGAGTTCGGAAACTTTTCAAAGAGATCTGAAAAAAGATTTAGGACCTATAGTTAGCAAATATATAGATGCCGGTTATGAAGTTGATTTGACTTTTGCTGATAAGGATGGTAATTCAGGCTTTGTTATAAAAAGAAAAGGGCTTTCATTCCTTGATGCTTCTGAAAATATGCCAAAAGGATTTAAGAATAATGACAAAAATTCTTTTGTCGTTAAAAGAGGTCTGTTAAAAATGTTCTATAAGCTTCATCTCGTATATACTCTTGAAGATGCCGTAAATGAGGCTGCTACAGAAGCTCAAAACTTAAAACTGGCCAGTAGAGCTTTTATAAAATATAAAGATGTCTTAAATAAGATTGCTATGTCAACAACTAAAACAATCGATCCGGTTAGCGGTAATGTTTTGGTAACTACTAAATATGCTGGAGGAAATGTTGTTCTAAGTCAGTATGATTCGCTTGCTGCCAGCGGCGGATTTCAAGAACAGGCTTCGCCTCAGGCAGAATTAACTATAAAAATTCCTGTAAAAGCGACAAAACATAATGCTTCTAAAGTAATTAGCGATACTGAATATAAGTGGATTTTGTTAGATGAAAGTCAGCCGGTAGAAATTATTATTGAATATGAAAAATATGATTTCTCTACTATAGCAATGATATTTTCAATATTAGTAATAGGAATAGGCGCCGTATTGTTAGCACAAAAACTTCGTGCTGAAGATCCGGTACAAGGTTTATAATAAGAATAGGAGGACACGAATGTCAATAACATTAATAGCATTGGTTGCTGCAGCAGTAGTAATATTTTGGGCGTATGGTATATACGTATCTTTGATTAAGACAAGAAACAAAACCCAGGAAGCTTTTTCTGCAATAGATGTACAGCTTAAAAAAAGATATGATTTAATACCTAATATCCTGACAATCGCACAAAAGTATATGGATCATGAACGCGGGTTAATGGAAGAAGTTACCAAATTGAGAACTCAGGTTATGGGTATTCCCAGCAGTTTTGAAAATATAGACAGAAAAATTGCTCTTGATGCTCAAATTGCTCAAAAAATGGGACAAATTATGGTTGCAGTAGAAAACTATCCGCAGGTTAAGGCTGACCAGACAATGATTACTGCAATGCAGACATATAACGAAGTTGAAGAACATATTGCAGCTGCAAGACGTTTCTATAACTCCGCTGCAAACGAGTTAAAAAATGCAGTAGAAATTTTTCCATCTTCATTCTTTGCAAGAATGCTTAATATTAAAGCTGTTGATTTCTTCAAAGCAGAAGAAAAAGAAAGACAAGCAGTTAATGCTGCAGACTTTTTGAAATAATTTCACAATAAATCCCCGTATTTTACTGCGGGGATTTTTATTAGCTTAAGGAGTATTTATGGATAGTAAAAAAATTAATGAACAGTTTGAACAGCTTTATAAATTTTGATTTTATTCATCACTTCAAATTAGAACAAAAGATAGGGTTATAATTATGACAGAAGAAAAAACATATTCACAGATGCGCAAAAAATTTCAGGAGGTCTTTTTCAAGAAAATATCTCCGGGGTTGTCTGTGTATGAAGCAGAGCGCCTGCGTCAATTCGGGTATACTCGCGCAGTTAAGATAGCAGCACTTATCATTATTCTGGTGCTTGTTTTTCTGACGAAACAAATAGACATTGGCTTAATACTCTTTATATGCTTTGTTGCCGGTGCAGTATGTTTCGGGCTGAAGAAAAAATTTGAAAATGAAATTAAACAAAAAATTATGCCCTATGTCTGCAAGTGTCTGGGAAATTTGAGCTGGAAAAATGCACAGTGTTCTTTTGAGCAGTTATTATGCAAATCTGGTATAATTGACCGTTATAATTGCGTCAGCTATGATGATAGTTTTACAGGAAATTACAAAGATATAAATTATGAAATTTGCGAATCGTGGTTTACTAATGAAACAGGCAGCGGAAGACACAGGCGCATAGAAACAATATTCCGCGGTGTTATGGTAAAACTGGATATGAATAAGAGCTTTACGGGGAATACGGTTATACGTCCGGATACCTCATTGCATCGTTCTCCTTCGCAGAACCTTAAACACACAACTTTAGAAGATGTAGTGTTTGAGAAAAAGTTTGATGTTTTTACGGATGATGAAGTAGAAGCAAGATACTTGATAACTCCTTCTTTTATGGAGCGCTTAAATAATATGAAAACGGCATTTGAAGCATATGCAATTTCCTGTGCATTCTATGATAAATATTTGCTTGTAGGATTGTCAACAAGTAAAGACTTGTTTTCAATTGGAGATTTAAATAAGCCGGTAAATGACGACAAGCAGTTTTTTACAATGTTTGAAGAAATTTTATCAATAATCAAGCTGATAGACCACTTCAAGCTGGATCAGAAGATTGGTTTGTGAGGTTTGATAAAAGTATTATTTTTGTGTAAAATACTTTTATGAAAAACGGATTATTTATAACATTTGAAGGGGCTGACGGCTGTGGTAAGACTACCCAGATTGAGCTTCTGGATAAATATTTAAAAGATAAAGGACTGGAAACCCTTATAACACGTGAACCCGGTGCAAAAGGTCTGGGGGTTAAATTAAGAGAAATTCTTTTGAATTATGAGGGGGAAGTTTCTCCTAAAGCCGAATCTTTTCTGTTTCTTGCAGACAGAGCGCAGCATGTTGATTGTTTAATTAAACCTGCGATAGCGGAGGGTAAAATTGTTCTTTGCGACAGGCATACGGACTCGACTGTTGCGTACCAGGGGTATGGACGTGAACTTGATATTGTACAGATTAATTATTTGAACAATCTTGCAACCGGAGGACTGAAACCTGATTTGACTATTATTTTTGATATAGATGTTGAAACTTCTATGCAGAGAGTAGGTAAAAATAAAGATAGAATGGAGTCTGCCGGTGTGGAATTTTTTAACCGTGTAAGGTACGGGTATCTGGAAATTGCAAAACAAGAACCCCAAAGGGTTAAGGTTATAAATGCTTCTGATACAATTGAAAATATACATAATCAGGTTGTGGAGCTCGTTAATAAGTTATGAATCTTCTGGAATTGGAACAAGCTGTAAATACAAATAAACAGAATATAGACTTTGATGCATTGAAATCGGAGCTTTCAAAACTGGAAGCAAAACTTCAAACTCCGGAAGTATGGTCTAATCAAAATCTTGCTTCAGAGCTCGGGCAGAAATCCAGAGAGATTAAAGAAACTCTTGAAATGTTTGCACGCTGGGATTTGATTATTGAAGATGCAAAAACAGCGCGTGAAATCGGTGACGAAGAGCTAATTAAAGAAAGTGATGTTCAGTTGGGTCAGCTTGAAAAAGAGCTGGATAAATACGATTTTGAAAAAATGCTTTCAGGTGAATATGACGAAGCTGATGCCTTTTTGACGATTAATGCCGGCGCAGGCGGAACAGACGCACAGGATTGGGCAAGTATGCTTCTTAGAATGTATACCAGATGGGCAGAATCCAGAGGCTGGAAAGTTGAACTTGTAGATAAGTCTGACGGTGAAGAAGCCGGTATTAAGTCTGCAACAATAAAAATTTCTGGAAAATACGCATATGGTTATGCTAAAGCAGAAAAGGGGGTTCACAGACTCGTCAGGATTTCTCCTTTCAATGCTAACGGCAAGCGTCAGACAAGTTTTGCATCGTGTGAGGTTTCACCGATTATTCCTGATTTTGAGAAAACAATTGTAATCCCTCCGGAAGATTTGGAAATTGATACAATGCGTTCAGGCGGTGCAGGCGGGCAGAATGTTAACAAAGTTGAAACTGCTGTCAGAATTTTGCACAAGCCGACCGGTATTGTAATAAAATGCCAGCAGGAGCGCTCCCAGCTTCAAAATAAAGAAAATGCAATGCAGATGCTTGCTTCTAAACTTTTGGAGCTCAGGCAAAGGGAACATGAAAAGAAGCTTGCTGAACTTAAGGGCGAAAATTTTGATATAAATTTCGGCTCACAAATCCGCTCCTATGTTTTCCACCCTTATAAAATGGTTAAAGATCACAGAACCGGCTTTGAGATGGGAAATGTTGATGCAGTGATGGATGGTGACTTGGACGGATTTATTGAAGCTTATTTAAAATCTAAGTGATTTTTTTGAAAAGCTCCAAAAATTTTATTGCCGGTTTCACAAGATATTTGTCTTTTTTGTAAAATATAGCAAATTCACGTTTATAATTATAGCCTTTAATCTTTTTGAGGCATACATTCTCCTTTTGCGGGAAATATTTTATAAATAATTCAGGAAGAAAAGACACTCCAAGACCTTCATCAATCATCGAATATATGGTTTCTGCATTGTGGCATTCTATTACAGCTTTCGGTTCAAAGCCGTTTTCCTCGCATAAGGCTTTAAGGTATTGGCTTAGTGCCAGCTGTTCGGGGAAAATTATAAAATTGCTTTCTTTGAACTTCCTTATATCAATTTCATCGTCAATGCATTCAATATTCCAGCTTTTAGGATATGCTGCAAAAACTGTTTCATCGCAGATATGCTCTGCTTTATAAATCAAACTGTCAGGGTTTTCTGTTCCAAGATAAAAATCAATTTTATCTTCGGCTAACATCTTTTTTAAAATAAATGTCGGATATTCCTCTATCTTAATATAGCAGTTTGGAAATTCTTCGTGAAGTTCCTTTAGAATTTTGGGCATAAAACAATAACACCTGTGAGATGGAATTCCGATGACTATATAAGTTTTTGACCGGCTTGAAATATCAGACATTTCTATTTCCAGCTCTCCTATATCAGCCATAATCCGCTTAGCTTTGCTTACGAAAGATTCGCCGGCGTGGGTAAGTTTTATCGGGTTCCTTTCAAAGAGTTCAACGCCGAGTTCTTCTTCAAGAAGCTTAATGCTTTTGCTTAATGAAGGCTGCGAAATAAATAATTTTTTTGCAGCATTTGTAAAATTTTTTTCTTCTGCAATTGTCAAAACTTGTTTTATCTGATTAATGTTCATAAATACATTATAGCAAAAAGAATATAATCTTAGCATTTTATTATAGATAAAAACTATAGCTGCTATAAATTATTAGTATTATACAATGGGATTTGAGCGTTTTATACTAAATACAGTCAAGGGATAATAATTACGTGAAAAAGATAATTACAATAATAATACTCGGAGCTTTAAGCTTAAGCTCTTTTTGTTTTGCCGGAGAAAATGCCCCGATGGCTGTTAAGGCTGAAAAAGAAAATACCGCATCATACTGGGAAAATTATGGTGATGAACTTTTGAACGGGTATATTCAGGAAGCTCTGGAAAATAATTTAAGTATAAAGATTGCGGGAGCAAGAATTAAGGAATCTGAGGCAATTTTAGGTACTATAAATGCGCAGAGGCTTCCTCAATTGAGCATAAATCCGAGTGTTTATCCATACAGGACAATATCGCGCTGGTCAGGAAATTTCGGAAGCGGAAACTTGCTGTATTTCCCTTTGCTTTTAAACTGGGAGCTGGATATTTTTGGTAAGATTTCTGACAGGGTTCAGGCATCAAAAATGGGCGTAAAAATCAGCAAAGAAGATTTGAATATTGCTAAACTTGCAGTATCGTCTGAAATTGCAGCTTCTTATTTTAATATTGTTCTTGATGATAAGCTGATAAAGAATTATGATGAGATTGCATCTAACCTTGATGAAACAATCAGGCTGAAAAGACAGTTGTATGAAGGCGGAATTATTCCTTATGATAATCTATATGTTTCGGAATACGAACTTGTAACTCAGAAAAATCAGCTAAATTCGCTGTTAAGACAGAGGGAAATCCTTCTTCATCGTCTTGCAGTGCTGAGAGGAGTTTCTCCGGACGGCGGTAGTAATATTCAAAGAACTTCGGTTGAAAAACTTGAGTTTCCTTTTGGTGTAAATGCTGAGATTTCTTCTGATTTAATCTTTAACAGGCCGGATGTTGTTCAGGCTGAATATGTAATAAAAAAGGCGGCATTTGATGTTAAAGCTGCTAAAAAAGCATTTTTGCCTTCAATTAATCTGAATGAAATGGTCGGGTTCGAAAGTCTTAAAGCTGGCAGACTTTTCAACTGGAACAGCACTGTGTATCAACTGGGCGCAGGCTTGCTTCTGGATTTATATACAGGCGGTTACAAGATGTCCTATCTTAAGTATAATAAAGAACTTGCAGTTGAAAAACTGCATCAGTACAACAATGTTCTTTTGAATGCAGTTTGTGAAACTGAAAATTCAATTTCAAGCTACAAGGCTGATTATAACTCGTATAGCGAATTTAAAGATATGATAGAAAAATCAGGACATTATTATAAGGTTACAAATATAAGATATACAAACGGTACCGGCAATAGAATTGATGAACTTGCCGCAAGGCGTCAGTTTCTTGTGAACGAAAATTCAATGTATCTTGCCAAGATAAGTGCATTAGTGGACACAATTAACATCTACAAAGCACTGGGAGGCAGTATAAATTGAAAAACTTCATCAAAATGGTTTTAAAATATTATTATACAGTAATCGTTATGGCACTTTTTATCCTGATTATGGGTATTGTAACCATAGCAAAAACGCCGATTGATATTTTCCCTGAGATTAATACTCCTGTTGTAACTGCTGTATGGACTTATACAGGTATGCCGGCTAAGGATATTGAAAGAAGGATAGTAACAATTGCTGAGCGTGCTTATGCTTCAAGTGTTAATGATATTGAACACATAGAGTCACAGTCGCTTCTCGGGGTTGGTGTAATCAGGGTTTTTCTTCACCCCGGTGCAGACATAAATACAGGAATTACTCAGGTCAGTGCAACATCCCATGTTTGTATGAAAACTATGCCAACAGGGATTATGCCTCCTAATATTCTTAAGTATACTCCTACAACTATTCCTGTTCTGCAGGTTGTAATTTCTTCTCTGAAACTCCCTATCCAAAAAGTTACAGACTTAGCGCAGAACAATATCAAGGTTCAGCTTACAAAAGTTGAAGGAGCACAGGTTCCCCTTCCGATGGGAGGTAAAGTCCGTCAGATTATTGTTGATCTGGATATGCAGAAAATGGAAGCAAGAGGGCTTACGCCTGCTGATGTTACAAAAGCGGTTGCCGGCCAAAATGTTATTATACCTTCCGGAAACACAAAAATTGGCGGCAAAGATTATCTGGTTTCTTTGAATAATGCTTCGTCAACAGTAGATGAGATGAATAATTTCCCGATATTTTCTCCAAAAGCAAATCAGGTTGTTTACCTTTCAGATGTCGGATATATTCACGATGGAAATGCTATTCAGACAAATATGGTAAGACAAAACGGCGCACCGGGATCTTTAATGACTGTTTATAAATCAGGAAGAGTATCCTCTCTTAAAGTTGTTGACGGAACAAAAAAACTGCTTCCGGTAATTTCCAAAATTATTCCTGAAAGTGTAAAGATGCAGGTTCTTTTTGATCAGTCTGTTTTCGTAAAAGCTTCAATAAGAGATGTTATTTTTTCAGGAACTCTTGCTGCGCTTCTTACAGCGTTAATGGTTTTGATATTTTTAGGAAGTGTTCGGTCAACTTTTATTATTGCAATTTCAATTCCACTGTCCGTGTTATTTGCTGTTATATGTTCTTCTATTTGCGGACAGACTATAAATATGATGTCACTGAGCGGTTTGGGGCTTGCTATAGGTATGCTTGTTGATAACGCAACAGTCGTAATTGAAAATATTTTAAGAAACAAAGAGGCGATGAAATCTGCCCCGATTAAAGAAGTTATTTATAAATCTACAGCAGAAGTCGCAACCCCGACGTTTGTATCAACCCTCTCAATATGTACTGTTTTTGCGCCGATATTTTTGATGGAAGGGGCTACAAAATACCTTTTTATTCCGCTGGCGATGTCTGTAATCTTCTCAATGCTCGGATCTTATATGCTTTCCAATACGCTTGTACCTGTACTTGTTGATAAGCTTCTTAAGAAGAAAGAAGTCTTAGACAGTAAATCATTGCTTTTTAAAGTTAATAATTTTGTCAATATAAATTTTGAAAAACTGAGAAAAGTTTATAAAAAATACCTTGTGCGCTCTATTATGGCGCGGCCAAAGAAAGTCGGTGCTGTTTACGGCATAATAATTTTATCTTCACTTCTGCTTATTCCGTTTATAGGCGAAAATTTCTTTCCGGAAGTTGATGCAGGTCAGATAAGACTTCACGTTTATGCTCCGCATGGTACAAGAATTGAAGAAACAGCAAGGGAATTTACCAGAATTGAAAACTCAATACGAAAAGTCATTCCTTCAAGAGAGCTTGATACTATATTGGACAATATTGGTCTGCCTGCAAGCTCACTTAACCTTGCGTTTATGGACAGCTCTCAGATTGGTGTCGGTGACGGCGAAATTCTGATTGCGCTCAAAGAAAATCATAAGCCGACAAAAGATTATGTAAAACAACTTAGAAAGACTTTGAATAAAGAATTTCCTGATACTGTATTTTTCTTTCAGAATGCTGATATGGTGGGTAAAATACTTAATTTCGGGCTTGCTTCTCCTATTGATATTCAGATACAGGGTAAAAATATTTCAGAAAATTATAAACTTGCTGTTAAAATGCTTGAAGATATTAAAAAAATCAGAGGAGTTGCCGATGCTCATATTCACCAGATTACAGATGCACCTGAACTAAGGATAAATGTTGATAAAACACGGGCAGGCATAATGAACCTTTCACAGGAAACTGTATCCAGAAATGTCCTGACAGCGCTGACTTCAAGCGGTCAGGTTGCTCCTAACTACTGGGTTGATCCTGAAAACGGGGTTAATTATACTCTTGCTCTGCAGGTTCCGCAATATAATGTTGATACTGTTAAAAATGTTACTGATATCCCTGTTGCATACAGCCATAACTCTCCGGTCAGACTTTCAAATATAGCTGAGGTGAGCTCAGGTGTAACCTCAAGTGTTGTAAACCATTATGACATTATGCCGGTTTATGATATTCTGATGAACCTTCAAGACAGAGATCTGGCAGGTGTAGCTTCTGATGTTAACAAAGTAGTTAAAAAATATCAGAAACAAGCTCCAAGAGGTACTTTTATAAATATTCACGGTCAGGCTAAATCTATGAATTATGTATTTTCATCGCTGCTGTCCGGTTTAATGCTCGCACTTATTCTTGTTTATTTATTGATAGTTGTTAATTTCCAGTCTTGGAGAAATCCGTTTATTATAATTACTCCGGTGCCGCTTGCTCTTTCCGGAATTATATGGATGCTGTTTGTTTCTGATACAACATTCAGCGTTCAGGCTCTGATGGGTTCAATAATGGCGGTAGGCGTTTCCTGTGCTAACTCAATACTTGTTGTTTCTTTTGCAACGGACAAGATGAGAGCGGGTTATTCTTCTGTTCAGGCTGCTATACAGGCCGGCTATACAAGAATAAGGCCTGTTATAATGACTGCTTCTGCTATGATTCTTGGTATGCTTCCTATGGCGCTGGGTATTGGAGAAGGCGGAGAGCAGAACGCACCAATCGGACGTACAGTAATTGGCGGACTGATGTTCGCAACTTATGCAACACTGGTTATTGTTCCGATGCTTTTTGCAATTTTAAATAAAAATAAAAAGTTCGAAAGGATGGATAATGAAAATTAACCGTAAAAATATAATAATTGCAGTTGTCGTAATCTTTTTCTTAATTGGAATAATTCCGAAAATTGCAAGGTACATTACAACATCTTTAAATGCAAAAGAAACTCAGTATGTTGCATTTGTTGAGAAACCTCAAATTTCTGACGGAGCAGACTCGCTGGAACTTTCCGGTGAATTAAAACCTTTTTTACAGACTGAAATTTTTTCAAGAATTAACGGTCTTGTAAAGGACAGATATGTACAGTTAGGAGAAAAAGTTAAAAAAGGCCAGCTGCTCGCAGAAATTGATACGCCTGATTTGGATGCAGAAGCTGCAAGTGCAAAATCAACTTTAATTTCGGCACAGAAACGTTTAATGGAGGCAAAGTACCAGCTTGATTACGCATCGAGAACTTATGAAAGGTACAGAAATTCTTCTCAAGACGGCGCTATTTCTGCTCAGGAACTGGAGGCTAAATATAACAGTTTCAAGACTTCCGAGATGGCTTACGAAGGAGCAAAGGCTGATGTTGAAAAAGCCAGAGAAGATTTGAACAGGCTTACGGCTTTGCAGTCTTATAAAAGAGTGACATCACCTTTTGACGGAGTTATAAGCAAATATAATATTGATGCAGGTGCAAATGTTGTTGCAGGAGGAAGCAGTACAAGCACAAGTCTTTTTGAAGTACAGCAGATTGATAAATTCCGTGCAGCTATTTTTGTTCCTCAAAGCTATGTGAGATTTATAAAAGACGGGCAAGATGTTGATGTGTACATTCCGGAAAATCCTTCACTGAAAGTTAAGGGCAAAATTTCACAAATATCAGGAAAATTAGACAGTGTATCAAGGACAATGGAAGTTGTTCTTGTAATTCCTAACGACAATAAATCAGGACTTTACAGCGGTTTGTATGTTAAAACTAACCTTAACCTTCAGGGAAAACAAAAGTTTCTCACTGTTAATCCTTCCTGTCTGACTACTCTGGCAGGGCCTGACCAATATGTTGCAGAAGTAAAGCCCGATTCTGCAATACATTTCATAAAAGTTAAACAGGGGCGCGACCTTGGTGACAGAATTGAAATCCTTGAAGGCTTAAAGGGAGATGAACTGCTGATTACGAATATTACAGACGAATTAGAAGAAGGGCAGAAAGTGAAGTTCAAGGAGGTAAACTAAGCTTTAGTTTCCAGTCAATCCGTCTGAACTTTTCTTGTAGCTGTCTTTAATATATTGTTTGCGCTCACGGATTTTAATCATCGTATCCATATCCATCTGCTGAATTTTGCGTTGATATTCAAGTCTTTTTACCTGCTTTTCGAAGTTTTCAGCATCTTTAGCTTCTTTTTCTTTTGCTTTTTCGAGTTCTTTTGCCTGTCTGGCTTCAAATTCTACTTCAGAAACAGGCATTACATCAGCTTCCTGTTCAAGTCTGTACCCTACTGTAGATACCGGAAAACTTGAGCCTGTTAGTGATTCAAGTCTTGAATTCTCGCCATAGATATCAATGCTCCAGGTACCCAAAAACTTAGGGATATCGCCAGTGTATGCATAAGCACAGAGAATTACTCTGTTTTCATCATTCGCATCAAATCCCATAGGATAAATATCCCAGCGTTTTTCATCAAAATCAACCCCGCCAGATAAAGCCCAGTAATTTACAATAGCTTCTCTTATTTGAGGAAGCTTTCTGGCTTCTTTTTTTTCAAAATCATATACCCATAAATCTGTTTTCCAGATGCCGTCGTGTCTGTGCCCTACTTTTTCTTTAACAACAAGTTTTGTGTTATCACTCGAAAAATCAATAGGCGTAAGGGTTCTAAATATAAACTTTGTATCTATGTCTTTGGATGTTGAAATTAAAGGATCTGGCTCTTTATTTACAATATTTGCCTTTTTTACTTTCTCTATATTTGAGAGTGAAGAATCAAGGTTAATTAAAAATAAATCACAGCTTGTGCAGTCTGACTGGGCATAATAATAAACTGCCGGATAAACAAGCTTTGTATAATCTCCCGAAATAATTCCCTGTGCATTAATCTGTCTGTCAAAGTTAAGTTTTCTTGGAAGTGTTAATTCCGGACTGCCAACGGGATCATTATACTTAACAAGCTTAAATTTTTTCTGTGGAATGTAGACCATATTCTTATCTTCAGGCATTTCTGCCTTATCAAGAATTTTAGCACTAATCTCTTTTTTTGATTTGCCTCTGGATTTTTCTTCATACTCAGCAACTGTCATATACCCGGATTCCGGAAGCCTGCTTTTCTCGTACTTCTCTTTTTCATCAACTTTATCCACTTCGTTTAAGTAAATAGTTTCAGCAACAACCCTGTCCTGCCTTTTGAACATATGATATTTCATCTGGCAGAAGTTAACTTTCATAGCCATAAACATTCCGGCTAAAGCTTCAAACATTAAACAAGTCCTTCCTTCATTGCAGTGACTGTTGCCTGTGTTCTTGATGAAACACAGAGTTTTTGCAATATACTGTGTACATGAGCTTTTGCAGTTGCTCTTGTGATAACAAGCTTATCTGCAATTTGAGGATTTGAAAGCCCTTCAACCATTAATTCCAGTACATCAAGCTCACGTTCTGTAAGTCCGTATGAATTAGTTGATTTTTTTATCTCAGGCGTACTTATAATCTGCTTTTCAGGCCTTTGAAGATTTGAGAAAACTAATCTTGCGATTGCAGGGTCAATCCATCCTATACCTTCATATACTGATTTAATAGCAGAAATTGTCTGTTCCGGTGTTGCTCCCTTCATAATATAACCGTCAGCACCTGCTTTAAAAGCTTCAAAAACATCATTGTCACTATCTCTTGAAGTGAAAATTAATATTTTAACATCCGGATTAAAATCCTTGATGCGTCCTGTCGCTTCTATGCCGTCAATATTAGGAAGTCCAATGTCCATCAGTATAACATCGGGATTTAATTCTCTTGCTTTTTTTATTCCGTCAGCTCCGTCAGCAGCTTCTGCACAAAGTGTTATACCATCTGCTTTCTCAAGGAGCATAGAAAGCCCCATTCTATATAATTCGTGATCTTCAACCAGCAGTACATTTATCATACCAAACTACCCTCTTTTACTGTATCTGTAAGCAGAAACGAAAATTCACTTCCCTTATTTAGTCGGCTTTCAAGCCAAATTTTTCCGCCGTGTGATTCAATAATCTGCCTTGAAAGATACAGACCTAATCCGGTTCCGGTTGAACGTTTTTTGCTCGTGCCCTGAGAGAAACGCTGGAACATATTTGGAATATCTTCCTGAGGTATCCCGCAGCCGTTGTCGGAAACAGAGAATATTAAGTCTTTACCTTCACACTTTAGCGTAATTATAACTATACCGCCATCCTGTGTATAATTTATAGCATTTCCGCAAAGATTGCAGATTACCCGTCTTATTTCACTCCTGTCTGCATTAATTTCAATGTTTTTATTTGTACATTCAATCTTAAAATCAATATTTTTTGATTGTGCAAGCGGTAAAATTTCATTATAAACCTGTTCAACAAGATTATAAATATTAAAGTTTGTCTTTGTTAACGTAAGCTTTTCTGCATCATACTTGTAAACTTCAAGAAGAGCGTTAACCAGACCTAGTAAATCCTCATTGCTTTTCTGCATTGTTGACAATAGCAGCTTCTGTTTTTCATCCAAATCTCCTAGTGCACCCTGAAGGAAGAATGTTAAAGTTTGTATTGCAGCCAGGAGCGGTGTTCTTAAGTCGTGAGTAAGTGTTGCAATAAAATCATCTCTTAATTTATCCGATTTTTTCTGCTCGGTAACATCTCTTATAACGCCAACAAAACGTTTAAATTCATCATCCGGATTGATTCTGGCAAAACTAATCTCAACAGGTGTTTCTACATTGCTGAGCGGATTTTTTATATAAAAATCTCTCAGCAAAAGTTCCTGTTCGTCAAGTTTGTGCAGTTCTTTTGAGATAAATGTTTTTTTGCTGAAAAGGTAGTCATCTATTGAAGACATTAAAAGCTTGCTTTCTACAAGTCCTATTAAACTTTCACAAGCCGGATTTACCTGCTCTATAATGCCGTCTTCATTTATAATAATAATTCCGTCTGCACAGTAATTAACAATACCTGCAAGTTTTGCATTTGACTGTCTTAAATCAGCAGTCCTCTCTTCTACAATCTGTTCCAGATTATGAGAGTATTTTTCTAATTCTTTTTTAGCATCTTCAAGCTCAGAAATTTTTTTCCTGAGTTCGCTTAAAAGATAGCTTCTCTCAATACCGTTTTTGATGTTTATAATTAAATCATCATTATTCCACGGTTTTTCAATATATCTGTATAGCCCGATTTCATTAATCGCTTTTATTGCATTTTCTTTGTCTGCATAACCGGTAAGTAAAATTTTACTAACTTCCGGATACATTTTTTTTACTTCACTTAAAAACTCCAGCCCGTTCATCTCCGGCATTAAAAAGTCTGAAATGACTAAATCAGGAATATTAGAAGCTAGAAACTCCAGCGCCTCTTTTGGATTATTAAAGAAATGCGCATCATTAAAGCCTTCAACTTTCAATAATGTTTTGAAAGCTGAGGTTACAATCTTCTCGTCATCGACTACTACAATCTTCCCCGTTTCCATAATTCTATATTACCCTAAAGATAGTGTTTAGACAAATTATTAACTTTTATAAATAATATGATATAATCAATTTTGTATATATTAAAAAGGAGAAAAAAATGGCAGGAAAATTATTAGCAAGTATTCAAAGAACTGAAACAGAGCAATTACAAATTTCAATTTCAGAATACAGAGGAAAGAGCTATTTTAACTTGAGAATTTTCTATACAACAGATGAAGGCGCAAGCTGGCTTCCTACAAAAAAAGGTGTAACATTTGCACCTGATCAGCTTGATATCCTGTCAGAGGCAATTGAAGAAGCTAAAAAGGAATTTATGACCGAGGAAGAGGGGTAAGGTTTAATCACCTTATTCCCCTCTCCGACAGGGAGGGTTTATGATGAACAACATGCAGGATGAATTTATAGCAACAGTTTCTCATGAGTTGAGAACTCCTCTTACAAGCATACGAGGGTTTTCTCAAACTCTTCTTAATTCGTGGGATAAGATTGATGATGCGAATAAAAAAAAATTTATAAAAATTATTGAAGATCAATCAAACAGGCTTATTCATCTTGTAGAAAATGTTCTTTCCGTTTCAAAAATGCATGCAGGCTCAGAAGTTCTAAAGAAAATTAATGTTAATGAAGCAATTTCAAAATTAATTCCTTTGTTTACTGAGCAATACAAAACGAGGCATTTTGAGCTTGAGCTTGAAAAACATTTACCACCCGCAAGACTTGATGAAGATAAATTTCAGCAGGTTATGACTAATCTTATCGACAATGCCGCAAAATATTCAGTAAATGGTAAGACAGTTCTTGTTTCAACCGGTATCTCTGAAAACATGATTTTGATAAAAGTAAAGGATGAAGGCGTTGGAATTAAAAAAGAGGATAGAGATAAAATTTTTAAAAAATTCAGCCGGCTTGAGAACCATCTTACAAGCACCACACAGGGTAACGGGCTGGGACTTTATATTACTAAACAGCTTGTAGAGCGTATGCGCGGAGATATTGATTTTGAAAGCGAAGAGGGTAAGGGGACTGTGTTTATTGTCCGATTTCCTGTCTATAATCAAGAGGAGGCTTTAAGATGCTCTCATATGTCTTAATTATAGATAAGAGAAAAGAATTATCTGTTAAATATAAAAAAAGCATTGACGATGAACAGACTTCTGCCGTAATCGCACGCACTCTTAAGGATGCTGTTGCTCTGGTTCAGGAGTCAGAACCGGATTTGATAATAATATCTGACAGCATTGATGAAGATTTATCAAATTTTTGCGAAAAAATTAGAACTTTGACTTATAATACAAGACCAACTATCATTGCTCTTTCAAAATCAGCAGATACTGCAGATAGGATTAAGGTTTTGGCAAGCGGTGCTGATGATTTTTTGAGTGAGCCTGTTAATATTGAAGAGTTTAAAATGCGTATTAAGGCTCATTTGAGAAGAGATATTGAATCTAACTTGAATAATGTAACTCTTCTGCCGAATAAAAAATATGTTTATAAGGCAATAAGACGCCTTCTGCATTCAGAAAATAAGCTTGCTATCCTGCTTGCAGGTATAGAAAATCTTGATAATTATAAGAGTGTATATTCTGATATAGCAGGTGATAAGTTATTACAAACTTTTGCTGCTATTACAAAATCAGCGCTTGATGCAAATGATTTTTTGGGGCAACTTGATGATAAAAATTTTGTGATAATTACAAATCCATATAGTGCGGAGAAAATGGCCGCCTTCCTGACATTTGCATTTGATACTGTAACTCCTAAATTTTATTCCGAACAGGATGCAAGAAGGGGGTATACATTACTCGATGGTGATAGGAAAGCCGGCATGAGAGCTAATTTTGTTTCTGTGCTTATAGGTGGAATACTGGATAATTATGAATCAATTTCCGGAGTTGACGGGCTTCTGGAAAAACTTTTTGCAATCAAGAAAATCGCAAGAATTCCAAGCGGTTCTAACTACGCAATAGACAGAATAAAATTGACCGGTGAAAATTCTGTAATTATACCGGAGATAAACCGTTCTGTATACATAAGTGAACCTGACGAGGCTCTTGCTTTGCTTCTAAGAACAACACTTGAGCTGCAAGGGTATGAGATTTGCGAAACACTTGATAATAAGCCGGGGATTGTAATTCTGGATAGCGAAGACGATATGTCAGGGCTTAAGGTGTGCAAAGATTTAAAGGCAAATTTGAACTTCGTTAACACTAAGATAATTGTAACAAGTACTGTTCATGATAAGTCTGCCATCCTGAATGCCGGAGCAGATTTGTATCTGCCTAAACCTTATGAAATATCTGATTTGATAAGGTGGATAGAATTTTTCTTTAAATAATTTTGTTATCTAACCAAACTTTTAGTTAAGTTGTAAATAATTTCTAGTCTGTCGGAATCGTCACCAATTAAGGCAATATTCTCGTTTATTTTTTGAAGTAAATCTTTTGCGTCCTTGAATTTATTTGTAGCAAAAAGTTCTTCAGAGGTTATTTCAAGTGCATTTAACAGTTTATCAAGAGTTTCTGCTGTTACAAAATTTTCTCCTAATTCAATACTGCTAAGCGCCTTTTGCGAAATATCAATCATTTCTGAAAGTTTATCCTGCGTATAGCCTTTTGCAAGGCGTATACGTTTAATTTTTTTGCCTAGTTCCTGTTTGATGCCCATTTTTTTTACTATTTAAAAGTATTTTATATTAAGTTTTGTAAGGTCTAAACCTATTGTAAATAGTACACAATGGCTATTTAGTATTTAAAATTCTAAAAATGGGGCAATTTTTTAATCAGGCAAAACTTTATATAAACATAACACAGGTAACACAAAAGATAAGGAGAGAAAATTATGACGACACCTATTTCAAAAAAAGTACAGACAGAAGTTTATGCACAGGGGAATGCAGGAGTTTTACGCAATCCTGCGGGAGAAAATTTTTCAAACATCGGGGCTGCTTTAGGCGGTGAAATTAATTACAAAGGAACTTACCTTAAGGCAGAAGCCGGTATCGGAACTGCAGTAACAGGGAAAGTTGAGTTAGGGCACGAGTTTGATATAGGTAAAAGCCTGGGATTCGAAATTTCTTCGAAAGCACAGACAATAAGAAACCTGAAATCAAACAGTTATCATACAGAATTCGATACAAGAATGAATGGTGAAATTAACGGAGTTCCTTATTCAATAGGTAATTTACATACCGGTGATGCTAAATGGTATTCCGGCGAAACTCGTCTAGGTGCCGCTGCTAAATTAAACTTTAAATCTAAAAATGCTAAATTTGGTATCGGGCTTGAAGGTGGGATGCGTAAAAGCACGGCCGGAGATGTGAGTTTTCATTTCGCTGACCATGAGTCCGTTACTGTAGCTGTAAATGGAGAGAAGCCAGAAACTGTAACTTTGGGTGCAGAATGTACACAACATTTGAATTTAAATCAGAAAAACGGATATATCACACCTACAGTGTCAGCAGAAGTAAACCTTGGTAAGAAAAGCGGATTTTCATTTGTGGCAAATGCTGATTTATATCAAGGACAGGCTGGTATAAGGTATACATTTTAAAATTTAAAGTCGCGGCGGTGATATTATCACCGCCGTTTAACAAAAAAAAGAGCCTTGAAATGGCTCTTGGAATTAAGAATAGCTGGAAGTATGAAAAAGATTTAATACATATATTAAACTCAATTTTAGCAATTAATGCTATTACCCGACTGCCTTATTTATTTATGACAATTAAGAAAAAGTTCTTGCAAAAAAAGATTGATGTGTTATTTTAGAAATACAGATATGATTTTATGCGTCTGTAGCTCAGCTGGATAGAGCATCTGCCTTCTAAGCAGAGGGTCCCGCGTTCGAATCGCGGCAGGCGTAAATTTTTAAAAAGGGCTGTTAAGCCTTTTTTTATTTTATTTAAGTATTGATTCTTTACTACCAGGATTTGAATAAGTATGGTTTTCAATTTTTATGAATTGATTGTTGATTAATAATTTTGTTTTAGAAAGATTCCCCGATTGTATATATGATTTCTCACTAACTAACCGTAACTGGTAATACAAAAATTTGGTTTAAGTATCTACTATAGTTATATTGATAATTATTAAAGTTTGGAGATGGATACTGTGAATTTAGGTAGAATTTTTGTTATTAATCTGTTTATTTTAATTGTTATATCTGCAAATAATATTTCTTTTTCTCAAGATTTTGATGCTAACAATACATCAAGCTTTATGGATGCTATTGCAAAGATAAATGCTGCACCAGAAGTGAGTCATAAAATTTTTATAAAGATAATGCCAATTTTACAAGTAGTGCCGCTTCAAATACTCAAAGTTCCCTTAATAACATAGGAGGAAATCTTCATATATCAGAATCTAATTTTACCGGCAATAAGAAGGGAATGGACGGTGGTGCTATAAGTAATCAAGGAAATCTAGAAACAGTGTCTACTGATTTTATTTCTAACCAGGGGCGTAATGGTGGAGCTCTCTATCTAAGCAGCGGAACGGCAGATATAAAAGAAGCAGATATATTAAATAACTATGCTTCAACTTATGGTGGCTTTTTACTTAGCGCTTACAAAGATGATTTTTATGCTGGTTGGACAATAAATGGCGGTGGACTCGGGGTAGAATCAAAATACGGTGCAGGAAAAGATGATTACGCGATTGTAACAGCAGATACTGCCTTGAAACTTGCATACAATTGGAAAATTTTTAAGCGGTTTATTCTGCAGCCTAATTTTACAACAGCATATACATTCTTGAGTCCATCAAACCTTGTAAATTATCAGGAAGTTAGTATTGATCAATCTCAGGTAAATGGCTTGACAATAGCTCCTTCATTAAGATTGACTTATAGAAATGAAGAAGGTTTTGAACCTTATGTGTACGGCGGCTGCGTAATACCTTTAATGAGTGATGTAAAGGCTTATGCCGGAGATTCTGAACTTGATAAAATGACATTAAACTCCTGGGCACAATTTGAGGCTGGAAACGTATTAACGAGCGTTTTATTTGCTTTGCTGAAACTGTTATACGTACTGGTGGAAGAGATGGATGGGGATTAATGTTTAATTTTGAGTTTAAAATTTAAATTTCAACTTTTATTAATTAAGTATATTCGCAAGTTTAGTATCCGGGCAGATGATAAAAATATCTATTTTTCAGATTAGTATTTATATGCAGTGTATTGCTGCAGAAAGGCGGATAAAATGAGTTTTAATCCATTAAAAGAAAAGGGTATACCAGTTGAAAAACAAGTCAGAAACTGGCACCAGATAATAGGTAAACCTTATAACAAAACAGAGGTTGATTGTTATACAAGAACAAGACAAATTTTGATGAACGGTATAGAAATAGAGGCGTGGGGTTTCAAACACCAGCTTAACCGATTTGTTCCTGATACTAAAGATAAACAGCTTATTGCACTGATTAGCAGAATAGAAGATTCTCAACAGACGACTGCAAACTGGATGGGACCTGCAGATCAGTCTGTTTTAGAAACGACTCTGGGGTATGAACAAGTTGCTGTTGATTTGACTGCGTGGATGGCGCAAAATGAGCCGGATCCTTATGTAAAAGAAACCTTTGACTTCGGGCTTCTGGAAGATTTTGACCACCTGTATAGATACAGTCAATTTGCATATATGACTGAAGGTATTGAACCTAATGATATTGTACAAGGTAAGACTGATGTTATTGTAGGAAGACCAACTCAGCATCACCACAATGATAATGGCTTGAGAATAAGAAAACATTATGATAAAAATACAGCACATCCTCAGACAAAGGTTAATATTTTAACTCTTCTTTCCGGTGAACAGCAAACTCATAATTACTATGCTGAACACGGTTTTATGTACGGTGACCACGTATTAAGAGAAACTTATGCGGAGATTAAGGATGTAGAGGAAGAACATGTAACTATGTATGAATCTTTGATTGATCCGACAGAGTCTATGTGGGAAAAGTTCCTTATACACGAATTTACCGAGGTATGTAATTATTATACCTGCATGGAAGATGAACCGGATGATAGAATCAAAAAGATTTGGGAATTGTTTGTTGATATAGAACTTGGACACCTTCAAGCTGCAGCAAGTTTGTTCTGCAAGTATGAAAAGCGTGATCCAGAGGAAGTTATCGGCAGCGAAATAGTTATTCCTTGCAGATTCAAGAGTCAGAAGGCTTATGTACAAAAAGTTCTTGAAAAAGAAGTTGATAAACGTCTGGAATCTCAGGGTGAGTTTACTACAATAAAGGCTCTTCCGGAAGATTGGCCTAGCTATGATGTTCAGATGAAACAAAATGAAATCAGCTCTCCTTCGGAAAATGCAGTTAGACTTGCTGGTACATATCATGATAGAGATATTGTTGCAGCAGACGAACAACTTAAAGACAAAGAAGTTGCTATATTGAAAAAAGGTCTTCAAAAAGAAGGCGCTGCCTGGAATACGGTAACTCCAGAAGAGTTAGAAAAAATGATTAAAAAGCACGAAAAAAGAGAAGACGAGAAAGAAAAGTTAATATAATTTATTAAAAAAAGAGTCCTATTTATTAGGACTCTTTTAAATGTTTAACGTGTTTGTAGATGTATAAAATACCAAGTATACCCACTACAACAACGATTAAAATATCAAACTTATGCCAGAGATGCTTAAACATTTCCATATTCTGTCCGAATTTTACCCCGACATAAACAAGCAGATAACTCCAAACAAGCGAGCCCAGGAATGTAAGTGTAAAAAATATTCTTTTTCTTGCCCTTAAAATGCCGGCAGGAAGTGAAATAAAAGTTCTTATTACAGGCAGCATTCTGCATATGAAGAACGCCCAATCACCATATTTTTCTACCCACTTATCAGCATCATCAAGATCTTTATGAGAAATTAAAAAATATTTTCCATATTTTTCAATAAACTTACGTCCTCCGAAATAGCCAAGGTAGTATGAAGGAATTGAACCCAATACGCATCCGAATGCACCGGCCCAGGCAGCTACGTGAAAATTCATTTCACCTTTGCTTACAATATAGCCCGCAAAAGGAAGTATGGCTTCACTCGGAAGCGGTATATTGCAGGATTCTATTGCCATAAGCAAACTTATACCGAACGGACCCATTACAGTGATAATGTGTTCTATAAATTTAACAAGAACAGCAAGTATAGCATTAATTAATTCCATAAATTTCTCCCATCATTTATATTTAACTTTGTTTATCAAGCAGGCTGTTAATTGCGTCGTAAATTCTTTGGAAATCATGATTAGGCGCCAATTTAGGACAGCGTCTGAGTTTATTCCCTTTGAAATATGATTCAAGAACATCAATCAACTCCGCGAGAGGTTTAATAAGATTAGTAGTTAAAGTTTTTATTAGTATTAATCCAAGAACCCAGGTAATAAGAGTTAGAAAGCCAATAACCCAGGCACCTGCAGAACTTAATTTTTTTGCCCGTAAAGCTGCATTCTGCATCCCGACTCTATTTATTCTTGACAATTCTATTATATTATTAACTGTTGTTTCTTTGTATCCGGCATTATTTTTAAAAGCAGATTTATAACCCTTTTCGATTTTGTTGATTACTTCTGCTTCTCCCTTTTCTGTAACATTTGTTTTTCCTTTGGCTAAAGCTTCTTCAAAGGATTTTATATCTTTGTTCACAGTCAGAGCTGACATCATACTTTCTGCGATATAAAGTGATTGAGTGTTGTGTTTATTTATCTGCTCAATTGATGGTGCGAGTTTTAGAAAACCGCGGATACCAGCAAGTGCAAGTAATGTAGAAAAAACAAGAAGCAATATGAACGAAAGATAAAAAGATCTTGAAAAATTCATTATTTATTCTCCTCAATCATTTTTGCTATTGCATCTTCAGTGCATACCAGTAATAACTTATCTTTTGTATTTAATATTTCATTTGGAAACGGTCTTGCAAGTTTATTCCCTTTTTTGATTGCCGCAACAATAATTCCATATTTGTTAGGAAGGGCGAGTTCAATAAGGTTTTTGCCTTCCATAAACGGCTGCACATTTATTTCAAGAAGCTGTATATCTTCAGACGTTTCATCTGCGATAATATTCTGGAACAGAATTTTGTATGCGAATTTTTTCCCATATTCTGCATCAGGGTTAATAACGTTCTTAGCACCTACTGCTTTTAAAATACGCTCATGAATTTTATCGGTAGCTCTTGCAATAACGTTGTCACATCCCATCTGTCTTAAAATTGCTGTTGTAAGTATAGACGGTTCTCTTGCACCGATTGCACAAATTACAACATCGCGCTCCTTGGGGCATAATTTTCCGAGAGCCGTTTCATCTGTAGCATCAAGACAGAGCGCGTCATCTAAAAATCCTGCGGCTTCGTCAACAAGCTCTTTATCTTGATCGACTGCTATAACCTCTGTGCCTTTTTCTGATAGAGTTCTTGCAAGCGACATTCCGAATTGTCCTAATCCTATTATTAAAACCTGTATAGACATATTTTTCTCCTATGTTAGTGAAATTTTTGCATCAGGATAACTAATCCTTGAATCTATATTTTTAGTATTTAAGTAGCAAATCAGTGTTGCAGGAGCAACCCTTCCAAGAAACATTGCTGCAATAATGATAACTTTTCCAACTCCGTCAAGCTGGCTTGTAGCTCCCATTGACAAACCAACTGTACCAAGGGCTGATGCTGCTTCAAAAATAAGCTGCTCAGCACCGGCGGTTTGGGTTGTCAGGAGCATCAAAACTATTGTAACAAGTATTGATAGATACACTACTGTTAATGTTATGGCTTTTTTTATTGTATCAAGTTTAATAACTCTATTTCTTACAACATTATCTTTTATGCGGATTGCATTGTAGCAGGTTAAAAATAAAACACTAATTGTAGTCGTCTTTAAACCTCCGGCAGTACCTCCCGGAGAACCTCCGGCTATCATAAGTGCAGCCATAAGCAAAAAGGTTCCAGGATTTATACAGCTTAAATCTACAGAATTAAAACCGGCAGTTCTTGCTGTTGCTGATTGGAACCAGGCGTTATGAATTTTATCTGCAATACTCATTCCGCTTAAAACACCATTATATTCTGATAGGAAGAAAAACAGCGTACCTCCGATTAAAAGTGCCAAAGTTGTATAGAAAACCAGTACTGCAACCGGGGGAAGCTTTTTCCCTTTGAAAATATTTTGCAGCATAAGGCAGATTGCAGGTGACATACCGCCAAGAATTATTAAAAATGAAACAGTGTAGGTTACGAGAGGAAAACTGTTATAACCTATAAGGCTGTCATTTTTCAGGAAAAATCCGGCATTACAAAACGCTGATATAGAAGTAAAGAACCCGAATTTAAGTCCTGTCAGCAGACTGTGTTCGCTAAATGTAAAACAGGCAGAAAGGATAATTGCTCCTGTTAGTTCAACGATGAATGTATATTTAAAAATACGTATTAGGGATTTTTTTATTTCTTCTTTGCTTTCTGCTTCAAATATATTTCTGGCATTTTTTTCGTGTGTAAGCGACATTCTTTTGCCCAGAAGTATAAATATAATAGAGCTGATACTCATTATTCCCAATCCGCCGGCTTGTATTAACAGTAATAAAACAAGCTGTCCTACGCCAGTAAGTTTATCACTTACGCTCACAACAGACAGGCCTGTTACGCATACTGCGCTTACTGCTGTAAACATAGCGTCAATAAATGATACACCATGCGGAGAGCAGAATGGTAAATATAATATTATGCCTCCGGTCAGGCAAAGCAGGAAAAAGGTTGCTGGAAGTATTCTCTCCGGAGTTTTAGTAATAAATTCAAATCTGTTTTTTTGTTTTGCCATTAAATTTATCATCCACTTTTGAAAAAAGTATAACATAAAATTTTTTATAAAAAATTCTTATGATATGATATAGAAAAAAGGAGAGTTAATATGTTAACTAAAAATTCATCATTAAAAACAATGTTTTCAGGTGTTGATTTCTCTAAGTATTCTTCTAAAACATCTGAATTTGTAAACGAGTTTTCATCACGTGCTAATCAGCCGGGCAAGTTCCTTAACTGGGTAAATCTACCTCAGGAACAAGCTAAAAGATTAGATGACATTTATTCTTTAGCTTCAAAATTAAAATCTCAGACCGGTGTTGAAAAATTAAGCGTAATGGGTATTGGCGGTTCAAAACACACTGTTGAGCATATGCTTGGTATTAACGGGTTGAACATCAATTCTGATAAAATTTATTTCTATTCTGATGTTGATTCAATCAGTTTTGCCAGATTTTTAGAAAAACTGGGTAATGATGTATTGTCATCAAGCTATATGATTGCATCAAAATCAGGTTCAACATTTGAAACTAAAGATGGTTTCTTGAGAATACAAAAAATGCTTGAAGATGCCTATATTGCTAAAGGACAATCTTTAGAAGAGGCAAAAAAATCTGCGGCAAAACATTTTATTGCAGTAACGGATAAGAATGCTGAGAAGAGCGAACTTAGAAGAACATCTAATGAAAACGGCTGGCTCGGCGATTTGTATATTCACGATGATGTAGGCGGAAGATTTTCTGCTTTTGATGATCACGCTTTATTCACATTAGCATTTGCAGGTATGAGTAAAGAAGACATGAAAACAATGTTAATGTCAGCACAAGAAATTTCTTCACTTTCTTTATCTGCTGATTTAGAACTGAATGATGCATTAAAAGAAGGTATTTTCTGGGCTGATGCTAAACTTAACGGGATTGAAGCTTCTGTTCATCAGTATATGGGTTCTATGTTTGAAAACACTGTTTACTGGCATGCACAAATGCAGAACGAATCTGTAAAAGATACTCTTAAACAGATTGCAAAAGTTCCTGATGCAATGCATCACTCTGCAGAAGCACACTTTAATCCAGCAAATAAACTTGTATTTGCGCTTACTGTTCCTGTAGATAAAGGTGTTTGTGCTGAAAATGCTGAAGCATATATAGGCGCTTTGACAAAATCTTACGAATCAACAGGTGCTTTCTTCAAAGAATATGTTGAAACTTCAAAGCTTGGCTTGACTCCGGAAGCAGCAGGGGCTGTAACTCAATTGAGAGCATTTGCGACCTGCTATCAGGAAATAGTAGAAGCTGTTATGCAGAACAAAGCTCTTCCTGAAGTATTAGACAGCGTACTTCAGCCGCACGTAGAATTTTATAAAAAGAATTTGAAGGGCGGAGTTGTTGTTCCAGGAAGAATTTCAGGTTAAATCTTTTGATAAGGCCTCCGTGCAAACGGAGGCCTTATTTGTTATAATAGATTTATGGAACTTATAAAAACAGATGAATTTAATATAATTTATAAGGATATGCTGGCTCAATTTCCGAAGTCAGAGCTGAAATCATATGAAAAATTCTTGAAGCTATTCGGTGAAAATTATATTCTCTACAGGGTTGTTGATGGAGAGTTTGCAGGTTATATAATTCTTTTTGAGTATGGTGATTTCATTTTTATAGATTATATTGCGGTTTTGAAACAATTTCATTCAAAGGGGTTAGGCAGAAAAATTTTATCTCTTTTGAAAGATATTTATCCTGAAAAGAAAGGGTGTTTTTTAGAGGTAGAACCGCCTGATATTTCTAACCCTGATACAATAAGAAGAATTAATTTTTATAAGAAAAACGGAGCACAGAAACTTGATGTAAATTATTTGTATCCTAATGAGCAGGGGTGTATACCGCTGGATTTATATTATATAAAATATAAAGATTTACCCTCTGATGAGGATATCAGAGTATTTATAACAGAGCTTTTCAAGCAAGTTCATGGTGATTTAGCGCATTCTATGGAAGTTTTGCAAAAAATTTTTTGTTAGAAAACATAACAAGTGTGGTATTAATTAAATAGAGGTGTTTATATGAAATACATTTGGCTTTACATTGTTGCAATAGTCGCATCTTTGGGCGGTTTATTGTCAGGGTATGATACCGGCGTAATTTCCGGCGCACTTTTATTTATTAACGAAACCTGGGTTCTGCCGGACACGTTGCAGGGTTTTCTTGTAAGCTCAGTTTTGATTGGTGCGGTAATCGGGGCTGCAACAAATGGTATTCTTGCAGATATTTTTGGACGTAAGAAAATCATCATGGCAACAGCTGTAATATTTATATTAGGTTCAATATTGTGTGCTTTTGCTCCAAATGTATATGTGTTAATACTTTCGAGAATTTTTGTAGGCTTTGCAGTTGGAATTGTTAACTTTGTTGTTCCTTTGTATCTGTCAGAAGTTTCACCTAAAAACTTAAGAGGAACGCTTGTTTCATTGTACCAGTGGGCAATTACCGCAGGTATTCTTTTCTCTTATTTTATTAACGCTGTTTTTGCTCAAGCAGTTTACAACTGGAGGTGGATGCTTTTTGCCGGTGTTGTTCCTGGACTCGTATTATTTATAGGAATGTGCTTTATGTCCGATACTCCCAGATGGCTTGTTTCTAAAAACAGAGATGATGAGGCAAAGAAAGTTTTTTCTAAAATAGAACCGGATATTGAGCCTGAAAAAGAAATTGCGGAGATTAAGGAAACTCTTGTTGATAACAGGCAGGAAAAGACTTTCAGATTAAAAAAATGGATGATAATGCCTTTTGTCGTTGGTATCGGAATTATGTTTGCGCAGATTTGTACAGGCATTAACACGATAATTTATTATGCTCCTACAATATTTAAGACAGCAGGATTTGACAGCAACCTTACTGCCATTTACGCAACAACAGGTATAGGCGTTGTAAACTTTATTATGACTATTATAGCTGTATTCTTTACAGACAGGATTGGACGTAAACCTCTTCTATATTTTGGACTTACCGGTGTAATGTTAAGCTTGTTTGCTCTTGGCACATCTTTTGCATTTGCCGGGGTTTTGGGTTCAAGCTTGAAATGGGTTGCTGTAGGAAGTCTGGTAACTTATATAATTTGTTTTGCAATGAGCCTCGGGCCAATCGGCTGGATACTAGTTTCGGAAGTTTTTCCGCTCAGAATAAGAGGTATTGCAATGAGTGTGTGTACTGTTTCGAACTTTGCATTTAATTTCTTTGTCGTCGGAAGTTTTCCTGTACTGCTGCATAGAATTGGTGGAGCGTGGACATTCTGGATATTTGGTATTGTTTCTATTCTTTGCATAATTTTTGTTTACTTCTTCGTTCCTGAAACAAAGGGAATTTCGCTTGAAGAAATTGAATCAAACTGGAGGCGCGGTGTCAACCCGAGGGATTTTTGAATTAGCATAAATAATGCCTGACTGCCTAATACAAAAGCGAAGCCTTTTAAAAATAATTAAAATATGAAGAAACTTTTGATTTTAATATTAGGAGCAGCGCTCGGTATTGCAGGATTTATTTTTGTTGTTCACAGTTTTTATAACATCCATATAACTGCGGTTTTTGAAGAGTTAGAACCGTTTCCGAGAAATCTTAATGTATATTACAAAGGTTTCAAACTCGGGCGTTCTGTTAGAGTTCGTCCATCCAAGGATTTTACTAATACGCGGGTTGATATGATTTTGAATGCGAAAGGTATAAGTTTGCCTGATAATATTACTGCAAAGGTTAAAAGAAAAGATAAAAAAGACTATATAGAGCTTGAATATCCTGATGCTCCGTCGATTACGGATATAAAAAATCATTCTGTTATACAGGGTAAAAAAAGTTTTGATATTTCAGGATATATTGATGAGCAGGCAGAGGGCGGCGGTTTGGATGAGATAAAAGATAATTTGAATGATACTGTTGCATCTGCGGGCGATACGCTGGACGCGCTTACAGAACTAATTGGAACTGCAAATGATATATTAAAAGATTTAAGACCGTCACTAAAAATAACAGGAGAAAATCTTGCAGTAATGAGCCAAAATCTATCGGATGTGACAGGTGAGTTAAGCCGCTCTGCAAAACCTAAGCGCCTTGATAATACTTTTGCGAACATCGAACAGACAACCAAAAATATAGAACGTGCTACAAAGAATTTGGAGAATGCCAGCCTCAATGTTTCCAATATAACAAAACACGCGGACAGCCAAACAATTTCACTTGTGGATTGCGTTATTCAAAATACAAATGCGGTTATTGAAAATGTAAATGTCGTAGTATCAAATGTTAATGATATTGTAAAAGGTTTTAAAGCAACTTTATCAAAACGTTTCGCAGGTATGAAGATAATGTTCGGCAAACCAATCGGGTAAAAACTTGACTTTACATTGCGTCACACTTTATTGAATTGGAATAACATTTAAGATATTCTTAAATCAGTTGTAGATTATTTGGGAATTATACATGGAAAAAGGTTTTGTAGAGAACGGATTTATTATTGATTTGAGCGATGCTAAAAATACAACACAGCTTGTGTTTGAACTTAGTTCAATAATGGAGCATCCTGATGTAAAAAGAAAAAATGTTTGTTTAAAATTAGGCAGTCTTGATTTGAAACAATCCCAGCTATTGAGTATCAAAGCTTTGATAGAATCAATGGATGCAAGTATTGCTTTTATTGATACGAATTCTGAACAAACTGAAGCGTCAGCAGTAAGCCTTGGAATAATAGTTTCAGAAATCAGCGACAGCTCTGTTCCTTCTGTGGGCTGTACTGCTTCAGAAGAAATTAAGGAAGAAGCTGTGGTTGTAAAAACAGAAGATGAAGCAGTTGAAGAAATTAATAAAACTGTTGAAATTCACGCAGATCCTGCAGCTAATTCTAATCCAATAGAAACAGCTGAAGGTATTGAAGATATTTATGATGAAGAATCAACGGAAGAATTGTCGGAGATAATTCCTTCAGAAGCATTTACTCCTGATTTTGAGGCGCTTGCTGCAAACGAAGGTTTGATAAAAACAGAAGAAACAAGTAAGTATATTCTTCTTGATACCGGTGATGTGCTTCCGGAAGGTGCAGAAGAAAATAGCGTAAACACTGAAACACTTCCGACTCTTTATATAAACCAGACATTGCGTTCCGGACAAACAATAAGCTATGAAGGAAATATCCTTATAATCGGGGATGCACATCCGGGAAGCGAAATTGTAGCCGGCGGAGATATTACTGTATGGGGTATCCTTGGCGGCATTGCACATGCTGGTTCACAGGGCAATATAACATCAAAAGTAAGAGCATTAAAATTAAATGCAATTCAATTAAGAATAGCTGGTTTATATGCAAGACGTAATGACACATTAAATGTACCATACGTTCAAAAAACTAACGAGTTTACCCCTGAGGAAGCTCAAATTGAAGATGGAAAGATAGTAATTTACAAAAAGTTAAGGAGAGATTAATGACTGGTCGCGTAATAGTAATCACATCCGGAAAAGGCGGAGTAGGTAAAACCACTACCAGCGCAAATATAGGTACTGCGCTTGCAAAAGCCGGATATAAAGTCGTCCTTATAGATACTGATTTAGGTTTAAGAAACCTCGATTTGCTCTTAGGACTTGAAAATAGAATTGTATACACAATTGTTGACGTTATAGAAGAACGCTGCAAACTTAAACAGGCACTTGTTAAGGATAAGAAAAATCCAAACCTTTCGCTTCTTGCAGCAGCGCAGACAAGAGATAAAACAGCTGTAAATGCAGAACAGCTGAAAGAAATCTGTGATACTTTAAAAGAAGAAAATGATTTCGTTCTGGTTGACTGTCCTGCAGGTATTGAACAGGGCTTCCAGAATGCAGTTGCAGGAGCAAGCGAGGCTATTGTTGTTACAACTCCTGAAATGTCAGCAATAAGAGATGCAGATAGAATTATTGGACTTCTGGAAGCTAAGGAAGAAATTAAAAGCTATAAACTCTTATTAAATAGAGTTCGTCCGAGCCTTATCAAATCAAATGAGATGATGGGCGTTGATGATGTTGTAGAAATTCTTTCCTGCCCTCTTGTAGGCATAATTCCTGAGGATACCGGAATTATTACCTCAACAAATAAGGGCGAACCGATTGTTAATGATGAAAATGCGCTTGCCGGTAAAGCTTACAGAAACGTAGCTCAAAGAATTTTAGGCGAAGAAGTTCCATTCTTGGATTTGGATGAGCCTAAAGGTTTTATGGCAAAAATCAAAAATGCGTTTGCAAAATTGAAAGCGAAGGTGTAGGATGGGGCTTTTCTCTGATATCTATAATACAGTGGCTAAGTTCTTCCGCCCTCAAGAAGAACAGGGTGACGCTTCCAAGTCTGTAGCGACCAACAGACTTAAACTGGTTTTGATGCAGGATAGGACAAATCTTACTCCAAAAATCCTTGAACAGATGAGAGGCGAATTAATTGATTTGCTTTCAAGATATGTTGAGCTTGACAAGGAACTTCTTGAATTGAACTTTGAACAGGAAGGCGAACAAGTTGCTTTAATGCTTTCTATTCCTGTTATTAGAGCAAAAGATGAAGAAGAAATCGAAGCAGCAGGTGTGAATTTGAAAGGCGACACCAGTGAAGATTCTGAATTAGAAGAAGATTCGGAAGAAGAAGCTGAAGAAAGTATTGAGCCAGCTTGTGAAGAGTCATCAGAAGAAGACACAAAAGTTGTTTCTGCTCCAGAAGGAATAAATTCAAATAAGACGGCAGAAGAACTAAAAGAAGAATGTCATTCTGAGAATTAAAGAATTAGTTTTTACAAGGGGTGGAGGCTTTAGCCTCCGCCCCTTGTGTATTAGTATATTTTTATGCTTCGGACTCTGTTTTAATATTTTTTAATAGCAGGATTAACGGTATAATTACAACACCTGCAATTGCAAAAATCCTAAATGCATCGATAAATGCAGATAGGTTTGCCTGCTGCATAAGAAGATTGTAAGCAGTATGTTGTCCCATATAAGCAGCAGTATGCGGATCAACAGTAGTCATAAACATACTTCCGTATGCCTGAACTCTTTCTGTGTAAGTTTGTGCTGTATCAGTAAGGTGCTGTATAAGCATAAACTGGTGTTTTTGAGCACCCCTTGAAAGCAGTGTTGCTACAATAGATGTTCCGAATGCACCGCCTATATTTTTAAGCAGGTTTTGAAGTCCGCTGGCATTAGTCATCTGATCATTTCTAATTGTTGCAACAGAAAGTGTAATAATAGGAATCATTGCCAGTCCCAGCCCAACTCCGAACAAGAAGTTTGGAAACCCGATGTTCATTGTGGATATTTGAAGATTTAAGCCTCCAAGCATCCAGCTTCCTGTTGCAATACAGCCAAGTCCAATCATAACCAGCACTCTGTTGTCTATAAGATTAGCTAAAGTTGCACAAAGCACCATAGCCAGTAAAGCACCTAAACCTCTAGGCATCATGGAAAGCCCGCTCTTGTATGCATCATAACCCATTAGCGATTGCAGGAATTGCGGTAAAATTGCAAGCGAGGCAAGAAGCACGGCCTGCATAACTATCTGCACAAGTGTTCCGATTAAGAAATTTTTATCTTTGAAGACACTTAAGTCAACAAGAGAATCTTTGTTTCTAATTTGTGATACGAGAAATGCAATACCGGTTAAACAAGAAAGTGCTGACAACCAGCATATCCATGGTGCATTAAACCAGTCAGCATTATTCCCTTTATCTAATACAATTTGCAAAGTCAAAAGCCAGATAGAAAGCATAAAGAAGCCGAATGCATCGGTTTTAACACCTTTTTGCTTCTGTGCATATGGCGGGTCGTAAATAAGAGATTTTGCCAAAAAGATAGTAAGAATTCCAATAGGTATGTTAATAAAATAAATGAATGGCCAGGACCAGTTGTCTGTAATCCATCCGCCAAGTACGGGCCCTATAATCGGTGCCATTACAATAACCAGACCAAACATTGCCATTGCTTTACCTCTATCCTGAGGTTTGAAGTTTTCAAGCAAAATGGCCTGGGAAATAGGAAGAAGGCCGCCTCCGCCTATACCTTGAAGGATTCGTGCAAAAATCATTGTTTCAAGATTTTCTGATATTCCGCATAAACCTGAGGCTACAGTAAATAGAATAATACTTAGCATAAAAAAGTTCTTTCTTCCAAGAACTTTGCTGAACCAGCCTACCATCGGAATAACAATACCGCTGGCAATAAGGTAAAACGTTAATATCCACATTGACTCTTCCCGGCTAACCGAAAAACTGCCGGCCATATGCGGTAATGCTACGTTTGCAATTGTTTCATCCAATACAAACATAAACGCAGCTGCCATTGTAGGCATACAGGCAAGCCACGGATTTCTATTCTGCTCTTCTATATTTTCTGTCATAATTTATTTCCTTTTGTAAAAAATCGTACCATACTAATGTTGCATAAGCAACATGTTGTTTGAGCAACAAATTTTGTAAATATATGTAAATATTTGTAAAATCAGCTGTTAAAAAATATACAAATGTGGAATATAATATATATAAGGATATGTTGTAAAGAATGAAAAGTTTCAATAAAATATGCTTAATTAATGGCCCTGAAACCCTTACGGCTGTAGGGGGGGGGGGGTAAAACTCTCTAGTTATGAGGGTTTTGGCTTGTTTGTAGCCGTTGAGGATTTTAGAAGTCTATTTTCCTCCACAGTTGTGGAGGATAGAATTACCATCGAGCACAATTGTGCGAGCTTGTGTAATCCTTGGTGGGGTTCAACACTAGTAACTCACGAGGCTGGTTTAAAAACCAACCAGCTGGATTTCCCTCTCCTAAGGGAGAGGGTCAGGGTGAGGTTTTTTCCTGCATTGTTAAAGAATTTATTTCACCCTCATCCGACTTTCAGCCACCTTCTCCCATCAAGGGAGAAGGATAAACCATCTGCCCCCCTAGCGGTGGAAGTGGCACGAAGTGCCGTAAGGGGGTGTAATGATTAACCTCAATACCAACCTTGGCGCATTAATCGTGCAATCCAACTTAAAATCATCAACCAAAGGATTAAATCAAGCAATCGAGCGTATGACAACAGGTTTTAAGATAAATCATGCGAAAGACAATGCTGCTGGTTATTCTATTGCGACAAAACTTAGCTCTCAACTCTCTTCATACGATGTAGCGTTGGATAATGCTTCTATGGGCTTGGATATGCTAACAACAGCACAAGAGAGCCTGGATTTAATAACCTCCCATTACCAACGCATGCGAGATTTGGCGGAACAAGCTGCAAACGGGACTTATGTCGCAGATTCTTTGAAAGCTATTCAGTCAGAAATTGATGCGAGAAAAGCAGAGATAGAACGAATAGTGGCGAATACAGAGTACAATGGTATAAAATTTTTTGCACAAGAAACCGAACCGGAAGTAACCATTGACGAATCCAAACGAGTAATAAACCAAACAACCTTTACGCAGGGTGAAACCTACTTTGTAACCAATTCTGATGACCTGGTAAAGCTCCAAGACTTGGTCAATAGCGGAGTTGATACCACTGATGTAACTTTCGAGCTCACCTCAAATATTGATATGAAAGGTATTAATTTTAGAGGAATTGGTACTGCTGGCGGGGATGTGGATGCACCAGACGAAACAAAATTATTTAAAGGTGATTTCAAGGGTAATAATCATGTAATATCCAACTTAACCATCAATACAACAGAGGATTGTGTTGGTTTGTTTGCTGGTGTTCTTGGTGGTTCTATTGATTCCGTTGGTCTTGAGAACTGTGATATATCAGGGACTATGTGTGTAGGCGGCCTGGTGGGGATTGTTCAAGACGGCAGCATCACAAACAGCTACGCTACTGGCAGCGTGAAGGGGGATGCTATGGTCGGTGGTCTGGGGGGGGCTGTTCAAGACGGCAGCATCACAAACAGCTACGCTACTGGCAGCGTGACGGGGGCGGCTTCTGTAGGCGGCCTGGTGGCGATTGTTCAAGACGTCAGCATCACAAACAGCTACGCTACTGGCAGCGTGACGGGAGATACTTATGTCGGCGGCCTGGTGGGGAGTGGATACGGCAGCATCACAAACAGCTATGCCACAGGCAGCGTGACGGGAGATACTTATGTCGGCGGCCTGTTGGGGAGTACTACTATTAGTTCTTCAACCCTCAACGGATATTATGATACCCAAAAGACCGGTCAGACAGTGGGTGTGGGGGATGGAACTTATAACGGCACCGTAACCGGAGTAATGACAGCAGAGTTGGAAGAACTTATCAAAAACGGAACCTTACCTCAATACAATTATGGCGGCGGCACAGGCGGAGGAGTTTTAGGCGGTTCATATGAAGTAACTTTGCAGGTAGGTATTAATTCAGATAAATCTTCCTCAATAACAGTCGATGTCGGGATTGGAAAAATTGACTTAAATATCGACGTAACAACTCCAGATGGCGCACGTAATGCACTAACAAAATTAGATGAGTATATAAAAAATATAAGTGAAAAGCAAACACAAATAGGTTCAGCATATAATCGTTTGGAGTCTGTAATAGAGTCAATAGGAGTTAGTATTGACAATTTAACTTCAACCCGCTCAACCATTCGTGATGCGGATATCGCTGAAGAGAGCAGTGCTTATATCAGAAACCAGATATTACAGCAGGCAAGTGCAACGCTTCTTGCTACAGCTAATCAAACACCAGCTATAGCTTTGCAGCTGCTGTAATTAAAACTTAGCATATGAGCCTATAATTCTTACTCCTTCAGCTTGCGGCTCTAAATCAGAGATAAGAAGTTTTATTACTTCATCATCCTTGTGCCCGTCAAAATCAATAAATACAGCCTGTTCCTCAGCATTATTATTCATCATTTTAGAATTAATCTGGGTAATATTGATATTGTATTTTACAAAGACTTGAACAATATCTAAAAGCGCTCCCTGTCTATCATTTAGAAATAATACAATACTAGTTTTATCTTTTCCTGTAGGCAGAGTTGAAGCATCACCAATTACTATAAATCTGCGTTTGTTGTCCTTATCGTCTTCAATATGTTCTTTTAAAACATTTAAATTATAAAGTTCAGCAGTTTTATGAGTTCCAATGATAGAGTATGTCAGGTTGTAGCCGTTAAGAAGTCTTGCAGCATCATCCATACTCTCTGCCACAACAATATTCAATTGTCTTGGCATCTCATCTCTAACAAAAATTTTACTTTTTGCAAGAGCATTAGGATTTGCAATCAACCCTGTAATGCTGTAAAATTCAGTAGTTTTAGACAAAATACAATCATTAACAGGAACAATTGTTTCAGCTAAAATTTGTATATTCTGGTTTTTTGTCTGAATAAGGTTGTCTATTGTTTCGCGTATAATTCCTTTATAAGTAGTTTCTACAGGCAAAACAGCAATCGCATTGCAATTCTCGTCCACATAATCAATACATTCTTTTATAGAATTAAGCGAACGCTGGTACAAGTATAAGTCATAGGCTTTGAATAACTTATCCTTTGCAATTTCAGAATACGAGCCGCCCATACCTAAGCAGACAACTTCATTAAAATCTTCAAACATGATAAACTCCGTGTTTTTTATAATTATAACATACAAGCATAGCTTGCTGTTAAATTTATTTTCCCCGCCTTAACGTCCGATTTCAACAGCTTTTGCCGCCATTGATTTAGAAATATTAACCAGTGCAAGGTTAGCTTCATAAGCTCTCTGTGCCATAATAGCATCAGCCATATCAACCATAGCATTAACATTAGAGGCTCTAATATATCCGTTTGCATCAGCATCAGGATGCCCCGGTGAATAAATTCTTTCACCTACAGTAGGGTCTTCTACGCAGCCATTAAATACAACACCGCCTTGAAGGTATGGAAGTGTACCAACTCCGAATACATCGTTTTTCATTGTATTCATAAGGCCATGGAAAGAAATATCCTCTGAAGCATTTAAAACAGGAATACGTCTTACATAATTCGGTGTATCGACGTTTGCAATGTTTTTGGCATGGATATCTAACCTTAAACCGTGTGCTTTTAAGGCATTTGAACCGATGTTCATTGATTCCATTATACTCATAGTTATTTCCTTTCTTGCGTTACAATTGACCGCATAGTTTTGACTTTAACCCCCTGCATTTACCCCTATTTGCCTACATTAATAACAGTTTTCATTTCTGTTATTATATTTGACATTCTTCTCGTTGCCATAGTGTATAGTAAAGCGTTTTTCTGCATTTCGGTAAGTTCTTCTGCTATATCAATTTCCTGTTTCTGTCTATCTTCAAGTATTCCGGATGGGCCTAGCTCTGTAGAAAGTTTTGTTTCAAGAGGGCTGTTCATAGTACCCAGATATGAAGAAAAATCAATGTCACGACGAACATAACCAGGAGTATCTACGTTTGCGACATTAGAACCCAGAGCTCGCTGTCTTTGAGAAATCAAATCAAGCATTAAATTGGTTTTTCCCATTGAATCTAAACTTGTGAATGTCATTTTTTAATCTCCTTGGAGTTTTGTTGCTTTTGTCACCCGACTATTTTCTACGTGCGTAGCACTATTCTCTAATATTGATTGCTTTGTTGTACATATCGTCTGCAACTTTCATAAGGTTCATACTTGCAATCATTGATGTATTCAATCTCATTAAATCATTGAGTTCATCATAGATGTTTGTATTCGAAATCTCTGTTGCGTATTGCTTTATATTTTCAGTACCTTTAATTATTTTCGGAGCACCGGACTCATCATTATAAACCATTTTATTATTATGTCCCTGCTCTAAAGCTTCCGGACAGTCGAATTGAACAATAGGAATTGTGCCGATTTTTTCGGGCAGAGAGCCTGCGTTGTCATAATTCATAACATCGCCGTTTGGTTTTATTTCAAATTTATATGAATTGGCTGGTATTCTTATTCCATCTCCCACCATCCAATCATCAACCGTCATAAGATATCCGTTTTCACCTCTTTTGAAAGCACCATCACGGGTGTATTGTATTTCTCCGTCTGCTGAAACAACAGGAATATAACCTTCCCCGTCAATTGCGACATCGTAAGGATTTTTACTGATTCGAATAGAACCCTGCAGTGCATTTGTTCTGATAGCACCGTCAACGTATCCATCTTCTCTCAAAATTTGTTCAAAACGATTGGTTTTATATGCAGCAGTGTTGTAGTTTGCAAGGTTATTGGCTACATAACCTAGTTTTTCAAACTGCATTGTTGCGTTATTAATACTTTTTCTGACTACCGCCTGCATGTTATACATAATTTAAAACCTCCTAAGATGTACTGCTTAACTGGCTTATGACTTTTTGTAAGTTAGTACTTTCAATAAGAAATATTTGTCTGTTTGCTTCAAAGTTTCTTACAACCGGTTTAACTGCAAGAAATTCATTTTGAAGCGTTACATTTGAGTACTCGTTGTAACCCTGTTTAACATCAGGATTTAGTACAGCCATTCCATTTGCATCTACAATGCCGAGAAACCCTGCGTCAACAAGTTGATTAGAGTCTTTTGCATATACGCTGACTTTACCTTTTGAATTTACAATCACCTGTGCCGGATTATCAGGAACAACAGGGAGTTTGATAGGCATACCGGCATCAGAAAGAACCGGACAGTCTTCAAGGTTTAATAAATTACCGGCTTTATCAAGTTTAAATCTGCCGTCACGGGTTAACTTAACTCCTTCAGGGGTTTGGACTTGAAAATATCCTTTGTTAGCCATAGATATATCAAGCGGATTTTTAGAAACCATTATACGCCCGACCTGATCATCGACAGTTGTTGATAGTCCGTGTACACCTATATATTCTGTGAAAGAAGAAACAACGGGTTCTCTGCGCTGGAAACCTACTTTGTCAAAACCAGCTACATTATCGTTAATCATTCCGAGAATTTCGCTTTGAACATGCATAGCTCTTATAGAAGCTTTCATGCCTTGTTCACAAAATCTGACACCGCCATTGATTTGCATAGTTATACCTCATCTACTACCTAGTTTTATCGGATAATTAGTATATTTGCTTTAGTAAATATTTATAAAATCATCCGTTTAATGTAGTTTAATATGTTTATAATGTTTCGGGGAAAAAAGTCAAAAATTTTTGTTGACAATAAAATTTGTTTCTAATATCATAGAACTTGACGCCGGTATAGCTCAACGGTAGAGCAACGGTTTTGTAAACCGTAGGTTGTAGGTTCGATTCCTATTACCGGCTTTTTTCCCGGGGTGGAGAGAATGGATTGGTAAGAAGCTCCAAGCTGGGTGAGACTGTTCTCGCAAAGCCCTTGTGGTTTAAGCCTTTGTGGCGCAGGGGTAGCGCACTCCCTTGGTAAGGGAGAGGCCACGAGTTCAAATCTCGTCAAAGGCATTTTAAAAATTAATAAGGGTAGGTGGCCGAGTGGCTAAAGGCGACAGACTGTAAATCTGTTCACGAGAGTGTACGGTGGTTCGAATCCACCCCTGCCCAGTTTAATAGACAGATAGACCGTTTGATGAATAAATCAAACGGTTTTCTTATGTCATAGCTTAGCTTTGAGCCATTTAACCAAAAGTTCGGAAACACTAATTTTAAAATCTTACGTTTTCTTTCATTTTCCGAACTAGCATACAATTCATATATTCTAGAAGCTACTTCTAGCAAGTATTTCATACTGATATGAACTTGTTCGAGATTATTGTTAAAGTTTGCAATCTGATTTTCAAGTAAATTTATCTCTTTAGTTATTTCAGATTTCTTCCTTTCATAGATATCTTTATCAATAGCATTGTCAAGATAAACATCTACCAATCTATCTAGACGTTTCTTGGAGTTATCAAGCTCTTGTTTTTTGAGTTTCTGTTGCAAATTTTCCTCTTGTTGATGAGCATTAAAACGTTGGTTTAGTTTTTCCAAATACATTTCTAAAACATCTTCTGTAATAGTCATAGACTTAAATGTAGTTTCTACAAGTTTGTTTGCCACTTCTTCATTTATAGTCTTGCAGTTGCAACCGTTCTTAGGTTTTGGTCTTAAATAGACGTATTTATCTTTTTTAATTTCGGGTGTGATTGTACAATTACAATTTACGCATTTTATCATACCTTTAAACAAGTTATAACTCATGTCTTTACTTTTATTGGAGTGATTTTCATGTCTGCCTTCACGTATATCTTTGCACTGTTTAAACAATTCATCTGATATTATGTGAGGATAAATATGAGGATATTGAAAATTCTTCTTTCTCTTATCATTTCTATTAAGTGTTACAATACCAATGTAAAACTCATCTGCTAATATTTCAGCAATTTTAGCTCTACAGTAGGGTTTATGAGTCTTAGGATTCTTTAATCCCCATTCTTTAGCTTTATCCGCCATTTCATCATAAGAGTATAAACCTGTTGCATACTCAACAAATAATTTTCTTACCAGAAAAGCATTTCCCTCATCTACAATAACTTCTTTTTTGTTGTCTTCTTTACGTTTATAACCTACAACAGGTTGTCCAAAGATTTTACCTTCCTTAATCATACGTTCATGGGAACGTAGAACATTTTCTGATATCGACTCTGCATATTGTTGAGCCATCATAACTAGAAAGTTGTAGTGCATTATGTCTGTACTGCTGGAGTTTTGACCTAATACTTTATTATCAGAACGGAAATGTAACTCTAACCTTCCAGCCTTACGTAGCTTTTCTAACTTCGGTACATCATTAAAGTTTCGCTGGAGTCTGTCTACTTTATCACAAACCAGTGCAATAGGTTCTTTGTGTTTCTCAATGGATTTCAGCATTTCCTTAAACTTTGGTCTTCCACCTCTTGTAGAACTCTCAACAATTTTATAAGTTTCTACAATTTGTAATCCCATTCTGTCACAATAATCAATCAGACGGTCTTCTTGTGCCTTTAAGGAATAGTTATCCTCTTGGTCTTTTGAAGACACTCTGCATAATACATAGGCTTTCTTAGCCAGCAATTCTACTTTATTTGTAGCATACATTTTTCTTTCTCCATTTTCTTTATAATACAACAACTAAATTTTTTACGGGGTAAAAGGGGCAGGAATTAATGCTACCCCTTTTGAACATGCGTGTATCAACCTACAAGTCTCATAGCATACTCAACAATCAAACCGAAATGTAACAAAAAATTACTGTTGGACTCTTTTGACAAAACAAGATTTTCAGATACGAAATGCAATTCAAGTTTACCGTCTCTGCGGAGTTTGTTGACTTTGTTGTAAACATCTCTACTGCGTATCAATCTGTCAACTTTATCACATACAAGTGCAACTGTACCTTTTTGCCCATTGATATAATCTAACACAATGTCAAGTACTGAATAATCTTTATCATTTTTAATTATTTTGTGTGTAGCCACAACAAGCATTTTCTTATTTTCACAATACTTTTTAAGTCTTTTTTCTTGGGCTTTTAAAGCAATATCATTTTTTACAGTTGTCCTGCACAAAAGGATTGCTTTTTTAGCATTGGTTTCTTTAGGAGGAATACCTTTAATTTCATCTTCAAGCAGATTAAGATATTCCAACCAGATTTGATAATCTTCTTGCGAGATACTGTCATTAGCGTAATAACAGGCAATACGTTCACGCTTCGCCTGTAACTTACCTAATCTTACACGCATAGAATGAAAATTGTGATAACTCAAAGCCAATAATTTTTCAAGTTCGCGTTTTAAATTATCGGTATCTGAAATTTCTACTTCTACAGGTTTTGTTACCTGCTTTTTGTCTATAATGTGCTCTACAGCACCTGTTAATGCACTAATTTGTGCCTTAATGTTACTTTTAAAGTTTCTCACTTTATTGTCTCCTTCTTTATCTACTACTACCACTGCTGGCTTTTGTACCAGCTTCTTAACTTGTGAGTGCTTAGCTCTCGCTTTGGCACTATCTTCTGCCATAAAATTACTTTTTTTGAAAATCATCAGATTTCTCCTATCTAAATAATTGCTACTTTACTCAATAATCATTAACCAGCCTTTACTCTGGCGGAGATTTATTCAGTTTGTGTGCCTTTTCCTGCCTTAAATCTTCTTCAATCAATAGTGCTAAAAATTCCAGCAAATCTTCACTAAATTCATAGTCTGGTTTATCGGCTTCAATATAGTTAGGGATTGTATTTACCATTACCAATCCCCCTTAATAACTCATACCGGACAGCAGTTCCTGTAAAAGAGCTACAGTACGAGGTTTGTAACAAGTAACATATTGTTGTAATGTTGCACGCTTATTCTGAAAGTATGTTGAGTGAGTTTTACGATGTGTTTCTACCTCAATGTAACTTCTTACTTTGTCCAAGTTGTAATTATGCTGTTGAAGCATATATATTAGACCTTGCATACGTTCAAATTCAGCCTGCGTAGGGAAGGTTTCATCTTCAAACATAGTTATATACTTTCCTCTGGCTTCTTCTAATCCTTTGTCAGTAATTTCAAGGAGTTTAAGCATGGTTCGTATTGGTTGCAGTGTGCAATTCAAAAGTTCTCTAAGAGTGACAGTTCCCTCTTTTTTCTCTGGTGCAACAAACTTTCTTATTGCCAGAAAATTAAATAATCTTAACTCTAGTCTTAATGTCCTCTCTGCAAGTTTTGTGCCTTCTTCCCCTATACTATATTTGTATAATCTATTTTTTTTGTGATTTATTTCTGCTCCTTTATTGTAAATACAAAACTCGTAGTGCGGCTTATTTTTATTGGGTTTTCCAGTTTGAAGAATTATGTACCCTGATTTATATTTCAACACATTATAATTATCTGTACGCATTGGTAAGTAACAGGAAAAAGATTTTATATACTGAGTAACAGAGCCTACATCTATATCATTTGTCACATGAACACTTAAAACTTCAGCAATATTAATGAATGCTTCATTTTCAAAGTCTATTAGACCTGTGGATTTAACTATTTCAAGTGCCTTATGGATTGTATTCCAACTGATTAATCCAAAATCGCCATTATCAGAAACTATTTTTCCAGTTATCATAATAATAAGCTCACCATTATAGATATACATATGAAGTAATCCCATGCGTTTTTTGGCTCTGCTATAAAAAGGCTTAGCATTTGGATATTTATTCTTAATATAGGTGTATTCCATGCTCAAGTCGTTATATTCAGCTTCTTCTGGGGTCAATTCCATTGTTAATGTCATTGGTCCTTCTGCATTTACGACTAACGAATTATACGTTTCATTCTCTTTAGCAGGAATTTTAGGGGTTGCACTTCTCATGAATGCTTTTCTGTTTATTATCAGCTTTGCGTCTTTTGCTCTTAATAAATTGAATTTGAGCTTTAGATAATCATAGCTAATTATGTCCGGTATTTGTTTAACGTGAGGTACAACTAACTTGTTTAAGTCAGTTTTTGGCTCTTTTTCAAAGTCATAGTCTTGTACCTCATTTTTTATGAAGTAAATATTATCACCTGTATAGGAATAATCCCTCTCAGAATTATTTTCATACCATTCTTCTACATCTTCCCAGTCATCACTTACTGGAGTATTCTTAAGATTTTGTACCATTTTTTCTCCTTTTGTTTGGAAAATTGTTGCAGTCAAAAATAACGCCCGTAACTAATTTTGTTACGGGCGTTTACCTAAAGAATTTAATTTATTGCATTTATAGTTCTAAATCATTAAAAATTAAAAATAACATATTGTTATTTATAACAGATTTTTACCTTTATCATTCGGTGCAAATGTAATGTGGAACAAATCTTCATTTTTAACTTTCTTTATAAACGGTTTAAGACCATATTTCTTCTCATATCGTTTGTTTAATCTGTAACATGCTTGTTTTAAAGCCTCAAAATTAGGGAATGTACTAGGTTTAGTCTGGTCAACATCAACAAGGTCAATCTGCATAGGTATTGATGTGCTTACATGTCCTGTAGTTTCGCAAATGTATCTGTATAACCAATCTTCTTGAGTAGTAAAAGCTGAACTGGTATTAACATTCTTTTTATTCTGTTTGTTAATATAAGATTCTATATCAACTGTACAAGATACTTTTAGTTGCTTGTAAAAACCTTCTACACACACATTTTCTGCTTCTCTAGATGTATTTCTGCTAAAGAAATAATACACCATTTCATCTGGAATTATGTCAATTCTCTTTAACATAAATAAATTTTGCATTAAACCATACAGAACAACTTGCATATCTTCTACTGTTACATTATATGATTTTAGATTATAACCTGAATTTTTTGCATTGTTAATAAAAGTCTTCAGTTCATTCTTCCAAGATAAAACATTATCTTTACTTACCAATTCGTCTTTAGTAAGAAGTTCTACATATTTAGTCAAATGCTCTCGCAATTCATCTTTTCTATTACTGTTCAAAGTAACATCGCAACAATTGTCATACGGCTCAATGCTAACTACTCCGGGTTCATTGATATCTAATAAAGCACGCAATATGTCAAAGTACTCATGAAGGTCATCTGCCAAATTGCAAGAAGGAGTGGTTTCAATACTCAATTTCTTATCTTCAAGAAGGTATAAATACAGTGCTATTGCATGATTATCAAGTCTATACATACTTATATGATACTACAAATATTTTACAAGTTGTTTTTATGGTTTTTACAGGTAAACTTCCTAAAAATCCTAAAAATTTCTGTGAGGGTTTTAGCAGGTGATTTAACCTTTTTTGGGGGTATCCTCTATCGACTCTTTTTTGACTATTTTTAATTCATACCCAAACAAATCAAGGATTTCCATAACTTCGGCAAGCTGAAAAGTCGCATTAGAAAACTTCTTGACTAAGCTTGGCCGGCAACCTGAACGGTTTAATTTTTCTTGCATTAGTGTTGCAAGTCCTGCTTTTGTTTGCCCTTGCCCTTTTAGAAAGTCATTCATAAAATTTCTGACTCTTTCTTTAATCGGGTCCGGGACTTTATACTTTGGTTTTTGGTTCTGCATAAGGTTTACCTCTTTTCTACACAATATCTATATCGCTACATCTTGTCAAGTTAATTTTTGCTGCGAAATTTTCACTTCTTAGGTTGACAAGATAGCCATAAGGCTACATTATGTAAGAGCAAGCAGCGGCCGGGTTTGCAAGTTATACAAAGTAAATATAAGGAGCAAACAACATGACAAAAATCATTACAACAAACATCAACCTTGAAGAAGAAATCAGAACTGTAAAAGCATTGGAAGCTAAAATTGAAGAACTAAAAGAACTCAAGGAAGAAAAAGAATCAGAAATCAAAAAGCTACTGGATAATGCAGGAGTGGAAGAATTACAAATCGGAGCATTTACAATTCGCTTTACCAATGTTGTCAGAAACAACTTCAACACATCAGCCTTCAAGAAGAAATACCTTGAACTCTACAATGCGTTTATCAAACAAACGAATTACAGAAAGTTCACTATTTCGTAGGGGGCTTTTGCCCCTTCCCCCTTCGGGGGATTACAAGTTAAGTAGCAGATAAATTTGAAAGGATATATAACAATGGGTCAAAGAACAGCATTTTTGATAAAAAGAACATACTGGAATGGGAAAGTAAATGTAAGATTAGTTCATCATCAGTGGGGAATCGGTCGGGTTATGCACAATCATTTTATCAAGTCATTTATGGAAATGATTACAAATAGAGCATTTGAAAAGACTCTCAAAGATTTCATGACAATTATTGATGATAAATATTCTCTTTATTTTGAGAGGAATTTCAGAAAAGGAAGTTTAGCAATTCCAGATGTCTTTGATAAAAAGGTTATTAAAAGATACTTTAAGAAAATCGATAACAACAACGGTGGAATGATTATTGAGATTAAAGAAAAACCGTCAGATAAAGAACCCTTATTTACAAATATTGAAAGTATAAGAATAAGTTTTGTTGTAGGTTGGGAAGAATGCGACTATGATTACAAAACAGACAAATGGATTGGTGATGAGCCGTTTTCTAAGCTATACACAGGAGAAGAATATGTAAAAATCTCCTGTGATGGTGAGTATGCTTATCCCGAGTTTTTACAGATGTGGAATGGCTTTATTAAGCAGTATGAGATTGAAGAACTAACCGACACACAAGAGGTTAAAGAAGTAGCATAGATTTATTAGGGGGGAGCAATCCCCCTTAATCTAAAAATTGTATCGCAAGGGGTAAAGTTTCATGAGAGATTGAAAATTCCCAAAAGGTATTACATAAAACAAAGGAAGATTTAACTATGGCTAAGATATTTGCTTATATAAGAGTTTCTACAAGAGAACAAAATGAAAACAGACAGCTTGATTCACTTCAAGGATTGAATATTGATGAAGTGATTGTGGAAAAAGCAAGCGGCAAAAACTTTACAGGTCGTGCGAAATATCAAGAAATGAAATCTCGATTAAGGACAGGCGACCTTGTTATTGTTAAGAGTATTGATAGATTTGGAAGGAATTATGCTCAAATTTGTAAAGAGTGGGAATCACTCATCAATATGGGTGTAGATATACAAGTCCTTGATATGCCTATTTTAAACACTCGTGATAACCAAAATGGATTAACCGGGAGATTGATTACTGATATTGTTTTAAAACTTCTCGGTTATGTTGCAGAGCGTGAAAGAGATAACATCAAAACAAGACAAAGAGAAGGTATTGATTCAGCTCTCGCAATAGGTGTTAAATTTGGAAGACCTACAACAGAAATTCCAAAAGATTTCATCAGATGTTATGAACTTTATAAACAAGGATTAATTAAAGTCAAAGATGTGATGTCCATGTGTAATATCAAAAGAAGTACATTCTTTAAATATGCACAGTCCATAAAAAGTTAGGTGTGTTTCATAGACCGATTTTATTAAAAATCACGACCGAAAAACATTGATTTTGCGTTCAACAAAACAGTCCACGAAAAGTACACTTTTCATGGACTAATAAGGAGAAATAATTATGACAAATAAAACATATGCAACAGTATTAGAAATTTACAACAATAATATCGGCAGTGAACATTTATACAAAAGAGATTGTTGCCCGAGTATGGTTTATACAGATGGGGTTATGGACTTTGCAGAAGTCTTAAATGCCCACTGGCTAATTGATATGGTTTACGGTTATATGTATAGGGTAGTAGAGAACTACAATCAAACCAAAGATTACTTTTATGTAGTTCAAGTAGCAGTGAAACATAATTATCAAGGGTATTTTGAAATCTATCATGAAGGATACATTGACGGTAAATATAACGAACATATCCCGGTTGTTAAACAAAAGATTCCATTCTTTGACTTGCCTTTTAATATTGAAGAAAAGATTACCAAATACCAGTTCTTTTTAGAACTTGACTCTGATAATCCTTTAAGATTTATATTTATGCTTCCAAGAGAACACTAGAATTGTATTGCTCCTTAAAATACAAGAATGCCTCTGATTATAATTATCGGAGGCTTTTTCTTATCTTATAAACCCACTTGCATTTCGCCTGCTTACTATTAATGACAAAGTTATACATATTTTAAGTATTCTCAAAACCTTTCTATACAATATATTGGAGTTGTTGTAGGATTTAATATGAACGGTTTCAAAAAGTATTTGAAAGTTATTTCTTTCTCATTTCACGATATACAAACTCTGCTAATACTTGCATAATCGTATCATACTTAGTCTTATCTTGGAATAATGATGTGTATGCTTCTTGGGATTCCATGTAACTCGCTTGAGCAACATCACTAAATGCTTTAGGGAATACTGCGTCTGTAAAGATTTGTGAGTCGGTTGTTTTAGCCATTTTTTCCAATCTAGCATCTTTCATCAACTTGTCTTGTAGTGCTGAAATCAACACTCTATCAGAGTCATTGAATGAACCTTTGTATTTCTCGTTTATCTTCTCAATAATTTCATCTAATGGGGTTTTCTTGTTTTCGCCTTTGCCACCAATGCCATCTCCACCTTTATAAGAACCTTTACTCTTTTCAAGAGTTATAGCTCCTTCAAAGGTTTTTTGCAGCTTATAATATTCTAATTTTAACTTACTTTCAATATCAACCATTTCTACTTTCTCACCCGGAAGTAATTTGATTAGATACGAACAGAATACAAACTCTTGATGCAAGTCTTTGTCAAACATTCTTACTACTTGAGATATGTAGCTGTACCACTTAATAAACTTTCTTACATCTCTTCTGAATTGATATCTTTCATCTGGTGTTTTTGCATTATATCTATCTGCTATAGGTTTAAGTACGGATGTCATCCTGCCCATAGCTCTTTCATCTTGGACTTTTTTATCAAAATACTCTTTCGAAAATGCGTTTATTTCTTCATCACTATATACTGCATAACCTCTCAAAGTATTTTGCACATTGTAGATTAGGTCCACATTAACTTCTTGCTCGAGATAAGTTTCTTGATAGAACGGTTGGAAAGCTTCTAAAATATCTTCTTTAGTATTTATGAAGTCTAAAATAAATGTATCGTGCTTACCTCGGCAAGTTCTGTTTAATCTTGACAGAGTTTGAACTGCTTTAACACCCTTTAATTTCTTATCGACAATCATCGTATGTAGCAGAGGTTCATCAAATCCTGTTTGATATTTTTCTGCTACTATTAGCACATTGAAATTGTCATGAAACTCTGCTTTTGTTTGGTTTTCTGCAATATGACTACCGTCTTTTCTTACATTCAGCTTTGGTTCTGTATATTCTTCATCCCCATCTTTTACAGCTCCAGAGAAAGCCACCAAAATATCTACATCGTTATACTTCATCTTTTCAATGTAGCGTTTAATTTCATGGTAATATCTTACTGTTGCCAATCTGGATGAAGTAATTACCATCATTTTACCTCTGCCATCAATCTTGTCTCTAGTGGTTTCTCTAAAGGTTTCCACAATAATTCTTGCTTTCTGAGTAATGTTATATGGATGTAACTGCTGGAAGTTCTTTATAACTTTTGAAGCCTTGCTTACTGGTACTTCCGGATTGTCTGGAGTTGAATTGGCAATCTCAAAACAAGTCTTGTATGTCATATAGTTTTGAAGCACATCCAAGATAAATCCTTCTTCAATAGCTTGCCTCATACTGTAGATATGAAATGGATGAAAAGAACCGTCAGAATGCTCTGTTCCAAACATTTCTAATGTTTTATCTTTAGGGGTAGCTGTAAAAGCAAAGAATGACAAGTTCTTATGTTTTCCATGATGTATCATTTCTTGCATTAGCTTATCATCTGGGTCTAATTCTTCTTCTGCCTTACCTTCAATTTCTGCATATTCTCTTAAGGCTTCTTCCGTATCAGCTAATGCTGTTTTTAGTTTTAATGCAGAACTACCTGTTTGTGATGAATGTGCTTCATCAACAATAACAGCAAAGTTTCTGCCTTTAACTTTATCTACCTCTTGATAAATTACAGGGAACTTTTGAAGGGTTGTTACTATGATTCTAATACCATCATTAATAGCATTCTTTAAATCTTGTGAGTTTTTACCCTCTCCAATTGTTTCAACTGCACCAACTGTATGGTCAAAACTTGATATTGTTTCTTGCAACTGTGCATCTAATACAGTTCTATCTGTAACAATAATTACACTACTGAATATTGGTTTGTTATCCTCATTGTGCAAGGAAGCAAGTCTATAAGCTGTCCAAGCAATCGAATTACTTTTTCCACTTCCAGCACTGTGTTGTACTAAGTAATTCGTCCCACTGCCATTTTCTGATACATCTGCAATAAGTTTTCTTACTACATCAAGTTGGTGGTATCTAGGGAAAATAATTGTTTTCTTCTTAGTAACCTTTTCACTGCCATCAGCTAATAACTTCTTATCTTCTTTAACTTGCAAGTGGATAAACTTCTGTAAAATATCCATCATACTATCTTTTTGGAACACTTGCTCCCAAAGATATGCAGTAGGATAACCGTTTGGATTAGCTGGATTACCTTTTCCACCGTCATTACCAGCACCATTAGAGCCTTGATTAAATGGTAGGAAACATGTATCTTTACCAGCCAATTTAGTAGCCATCCAAACTTCTGTATGGTCCACACAGAAGTAAGTTAATATGCGTTTATTGAACTGAAAACAAATCTCTCTGAGGTCTCTGTCATACATCCATTGTCTTTTGGCATTATCAACAGTTTGACCTGTATATTGGTTTTTTAATTCCAATGCAAATACAGGGATACCATTAACTACAAGCACCATATCAACTGAATTATTGCAATCAGAAGAATAATACCACTGCCTGTTGCAATCAATAATATTGCTATTGTAGTTATCAATAGCTGTTTGGTTTAGGCTGGACTCTGGTCTAAAATAACAAACTTTGAATGAGATACCTCTATGTTTAAAGCCATGTCTTAGGACATGCAATAAACCATACTCATCACATGCCTGATTAAACGCTAGGATAAATTTATTAACAGGATTTACCTTATTGGCATTCTCAAATCTTGCCCATTCTTTAGGCTGAGTCTCTTGTATGAACTTAATTAGAGTATTAACATACAAACCACAACTAACATCATAAGTATCTGTGGTTTTTGTGTATCCACCTTCTTTGGATAACATGAAGGTTTCTATATCTTGTTCAAATCTCTTTTCAGTTGCTACATCTATGCTCATTTATTCCTCATCATTTTCTTTACTTCTATAACAATCTATTGCTTTACCGTTTTCATCTTTCCAAATGAACCAACCATTGCAATTATTACCACAAACCAAATTACCAGCAAAACTTGGTGTAACATCACCCAAAGGAAAATCTTCCATAATAATTCCTTTTTCGTTGAATTTTACTAAATTTAAAACTGGTAATAACTTTCCTCTTAATTTAGAGTTTGGTTCAGTATTTATAATGCTATTTTTAAGCAATGTCCAGCCATTATCAGAAATTTCAACTTTTGCATTATAATCTCCGATTGAACAAAAATATGTACCATTTTGAATAGACTTACTTTTGATTTTTTCAGTAGCTTCTTCAAAGATTTTGTTTTTATCTTCTTTCGGATATATAATCTTACCTTCAAATGACGATAGTAATTGAATAACAGTGTCTATATTTAATGCAAATAATTCTGTTCCGCCAACTTGACTTTTCCCAAATACTTCATGAATTAACAATTCTTTGTCATGGTATTTATCTACCTCAATAGCAAATCTTCTCCTTAAACCTGTTACATTGCAATATCCGTTATGTTCTAGCTGGTACATTCTCTGCTCAAAATTATTGGTTTGAGTTTTTCCAATCTTTATTAAACCATCGACTATTGTTTCAGTAATATAAATTATACCTTTAGTACTGTTTGGGTTATTATTTTCTTTCATTATAAAACCTCTTTCTTGCCTGTTACATACTCATATATTAACGACTTCTTGTAGGTTTCAAGCTCTTTCAATAACAGTTCTTTCTTTTCTATAAGTTTATCAATTTCAGCACACTTGGTGTCAAGATATGAAACTATTTCTAGTTGTTCATCCATTTCTGGAATTAAAACAGGGAGCCTTTTTAATAAACCCTGTCCCAAAGAAGCTCTAGTTACTAAATTCATTTCCTTTACAAAGAAAGCCCTGTGAATATTAGACCTAAAATAATATTTCGAAAATTCTGGTAATAATAAATTATTGTTATACGGTCGAAAACGAATGACAAAGCCTGCAAAAGTTGCATTAGGAATAGTTTTACAACAAGTTGAGGTAAATCCAATCTCTTCTATCGTTTCAGATGTTCTTGTAAAGAAAACATCCCCTCTTTTTACAGAATAGACTTCTCGTTCTTCTGTGCTTGTTTCTACGAGTTCATTTGGAATTTCTGGTAATACTATATTTCGATAAACATTAGAATATGAAATAAATGGATAACCACTACCAAAGAACTCAGCCCCCTTGCTTATTCCGTTTTGACAACTTCCTAAATATCTTAATTTCTTCGTCATCCAATCTTCTGGTATGTCCCCAATCCACTCAATTCCACTATTTTTCATCGGTCGGTTAGGTCTTATCCCTTTGGTTACAACTTTTGTAATTACAGACTGTTTCAATTGTCTGTACTCTTCAATAGAAGCTCTGGTCTTTTTCAATACAGAGTCTATATGACTGCACTTTTCATCCAAGAAATTTGCAATCTTTTCTTGCTCCGATAGAGATGGTATTGGAAGCAATAACGCATTTAATTTTTCAGCAGGTATTCGCATTCTTACAGTATTTAAAGTTCCATTACTAGACTCTTTCATCATTATTCCATTGCCTAAACCTACTAAACTTCTTTGGAATACCCTTGTTTGAAATATATAATTATAGTATCTGATGTTAGTTTCAGAATTACGAGGATAAAACATGTAGTAAACAGGACTAACGCAACCATAATACTTTGATAAAGCAACTGAACCTGAAACAATATTCATACTGTTCATGACAATATCATTAGGATATGCCAATTTATATTGAGTATAATCTTCCTTTGCTTTATTGCCACCCCCATCTTTTTCAGCGTAAGGTATTACTCCATAGTTAGCTCCCAAAGAGAGTATAAATTCAGTTTTAACTGGGTCATTCTTTTCCTTCCTCTCGGCCAATACAGACTTAAGGCGACTTAACCCCCAATCTTCTGGAATATCTCCAATCCATTCAAGTCCACTATCTTTGAATTTTCTACAATGCTGCATTTTCCACCTCTTTACATTGTGGTTGTATCACTTCTTGCACAAATCTATCTAATGAATCTTTACAACAATAAGCATAATTTATGTCAAACCCTTTAAATATTTCGTTATAGCGTTGCTCTAAATAATATTCCGAACTTTGTTCTAGTGCTTCCTTTGTATTGATAACATAAATGATAGGGTTCATTTTATTATTACTTAAAGCTGATTGAAACAAAAAACGTACAGACAAATCTGTCGCAGGAAACGAAAAACCACAAATATAAATATATTTTGCTTTCGCCAATTTTTTATATGCTTTATCCCATAGTATCTTAAAAATATCATACTTATATAGCGTTGTTTTATCCATTATTGGTGGAACTATAACTTTGTTTAAACCCAATCTTAATATTTCCAACTGTTCATTATCTTTGTTTTCATCCGAATATAATATATTGCCATCAGAAAGCCAATTAATTGAACCATGAAGTTTAATAAGTTCAGGCATTCTTTCTTTATTAAAATCATCTTCATAACTAGCAAAACTACCTCTGCCATTTGGAATCCTATAAGATAAATTAGTTATAGGTATTTTATAGAAGGTGGAATAATTTGAATTTACATTCTTATATGAATCAGATACAACAGAATAAATTAGTTTTTCTAGCAAAGTGTCATAGTTCAAGGTAATACAAGGAACTTTTTGCTTTATTAAAAAGTTTGCTAATGTAATATGTGAATCTAAAAAATTGGAATTTTGTTCTTCTTTATTAATAAAATAGTTACTTATAAAAGAAGTTATATTCTTATATAGTGCATTATCTTCATCCACCTGTGCAGGAGTTTTATAAGGCAAGTTGCTAGCCAAAAAACTTAATAGAAGCTCAAGATTACTTTTATACCCTTCTGGAATTTCATCTCTAAAATGTGTCATAATTGAACCTTTTTCAGTTATCAAATTATGATTAATTTCTTCTGTTAATGTTTTTAATGTAGGATACTTATCATTTATTGCTTTTGAGAAACCAGCTCCAAGAAAAAATACTTCATTGCTCATTATGCACCACCCCCATTCAACACACTAACTACAATTTGCTTCATAGTTTCCATTTCTTGTGGGTTACTTTCTGCAATAAGCACCGTCAATGCAAACAATGTTGAATTTTCTATTATAGGTTTGTTGTTTTTGTACAACATACTATTCTTTTCTAGGAAGTACAGAAAACAACTTGCAGCTATGCGTTTATTTCCATCTGAAAAAGAATGGTTTTTTGTAATAAGATAGAGCAAAATAGAAGCTTTTTCTTCTAATGTTGGATAAAGTTCTACACCAGCAAAACTTTGATAGATGGCTGATATACTACTTTTAAACGAGTCATCTCTTTCCACAGCAAATAAATCCGTTTTATCAGCAAACACTGTTTAATGAATTAAATTTATACATTCCTCATATTTAATCACATAAACATCTTTTTGACCTT